>JABNAD010000008.1_pt1 | contig 114371 bp, 104 predicted proteins | sample 7240381 | NCBI WGS metagenome assembly JABNAD01 (sample SAMN11332834, study PRJNA596920) | anaerobic digester metagenome | biome: digested sludge; isolation source: digested sewage sludge-derived enrichment culture grown on H2/CO2 | place: Germany: Goettingen | reverse complement strand
CATTTCGGGCCGCCTCCGCCCCGGCGGCCCTGTGACGCGGGCTGTCGCCCTTGCGGCTTACTCTTATTCTCGAAATGCCCTCGCTTTCGGGTCGGCAAAGCCGACACCGGCTCGTACATTTCGGGCCGCCTCCGCCCCGGCGGCCCTGTGACGCGGGCTGTCGCCCTTGCGTCACAGCCCTCCTTCTGTTACAGAAAGACCTTGTTTTGCAGTGGCCGCGCGGCGTTGGTAATAAATCCCAACCGCGCAGGTATGCGCGCCAGCCGCCCCAGGCGGCAGTGTCGGCGCATGTCCGTTCTGTCCTTTCCGAGGGGGAAATTGAACATGAAGAAGCTTCTCGTCTGCGCCCTGCTGGCCGCCGTGCTGGCCGCCGTGCCCGCATTTGCCAAAAAGGCCTATGTGAACGGCATTGACCCCGACTATCCGCCCTTTGCCTACATGGATGAAAAAACTGGCAAGCCCGCTGGTTTTGACGTGGATTCCATGAACTGGATAGCCAAGACCATGGGATTTGAAGTGGTTCACAAGCCCATGGCATGGGACGGCATCATCCCCGCCCTGCTCGCCAAGCAGATCGACATGGTTGACTCCGGCATGAGCATCACCCCTGAGCGCGCCAAGGTTGTGCAGTTCTCCAACCCCTACTGGACGGTTTCGCGCGTGTTTGTTGTACCCGCCGATTCCAAGCTGACTCCTGCCGATATTCTGAGCAAAAAAATCCAGCTCGGCGTGCAGCGCGGCACCTCTGAAGCCAACGACATCAAAAAAGAGCAGGAAGAAAAGAAATATCCTTTTGAACTGCGCTTTTACGAATCTTCCCCCCTTGCGGTTGAAGACCTCCTCAATGGTCGCATCCAGGCTGCCCTGATGGACGAGCTGCCCGCCAACAACGCAATTGAAAATGGCCGCGCCGTCAAGAAGGCTGGCACCCACGGCGAACCCGACAATTTCGGCGTTGCCATGCGCAAAGACGACAAGGAACTGCAGAAGCTGGTGAACGAAGGCTATAAGAAGCTTATGGCCGACCCCTACTGGAAAGAACTGCAGCAGAAATACCTGAGCAAATAACGGACGCGCAAGCGCCCACACGTCAAGCGCGAACCGCCTGCAACCCGGACGGTTCGCGCTTGTGCGGAAAAGGCACCCTCCATACATGAATTCACTGCTTGTGGTATACAACGCCCTACCCTCCATTCTGTCCGGCAGTCTGGTTACGGTGGGCAACGTCACCCTGTCGCTGACAATGGGTCTGCTGCTTGGCGTGCCCATGGCCGTGGCCCAGGTTTATGGCGGCCCCTGGCTTCGGCGGCTGGTGGCGTTGTATGTTTGGTTTTTCAGAGGTGTGCCCATTTTGGTGCTGCTGTTCCTCTGCTACGGCCTGTTCATCAGCATCGGTATTTCCATTGATCCCTTTTTCATCTGCTGTATCGTTCTTGGCAGCACCAGCACGGCCTACCAGTCCCAAATTTTCAGGGGCGCTATCGAAAGCCTGCCCCACGGGCAGCTCAATGCCGCGCGCGCCCTTGGCATGCGCGAAAGCACAGGCATCTGCTCCATTATTTTGCCTCAGGCCATGCGGCTCTCCATCCCTGGCTGGGCCAACGAATTTTCTATTCTCCTCAAAGATTCGGCCATCTGCTTTGTGCTCGGCACGCAAGACATCATGGCCCGCACCTCGTTTGTGGCAGCCAGAACGCACGAGCATCTGGCCCTCTACGCCACAGCGGGCGTGCTGTATTTTGTGCTGACGCTGGTGGTGCTGAAACTGTTGCGTCTTCTGGAACAAAAAATCCATGTACCCGGCTATTCCTCAGGGATCGGCATGGAAGGCATGGGTATGGGATAAGCATGAGCGTGGATCAACAAGCGGTATTGCAGGTCAAAGGCATTTCCAAGATGTTGGGCGGCAAGCCCATTCTGGATAATTGCAGTCTCACGGTGAACCGGGGCGAACTCAAGGTGCTCATCGGCCCTTCCGGCGCGGGTAAAAGCACGTTTCTTCAAAGCATCAACTGCCTTATCCCCCCGGATTCCGGCGAGATTTATCTTGAAGGCCAGCTGCTCAACCGCACGGACAAGGCCGCACTGTGCGCCTTTCGCGCCCAGGTTGGCATGATTTTTCAGGATTTTAACCTGTTTGATCATCTTACAGCCGAAGAAAACGTGGCCATAGCCCTGCGCAAGGTGCGCGGCATGTCTGCTGCCGATGCGCGCGCCCGCGCACAGGAGGAGCTGGCCCGCGTTGGCCTTGCCCGCCGCGCAAGCCTGTACCCGGCGCAACTCTCTGGCGGCCAGAAGCAGCGCGTGGCCATGGCCCGCGCCCTCGCCATGGATCCCAAGGTTATCCTGCTTGATGAGCCGACCTCGGCCCTTGACCCAGAACTTGTGGGCGAAGTGCTTGCCGTTATTCGCGATCTCGCCAGCGGCGGCATGACCATGGTCATGGCAACGCACCAGATGGATTTTGCCCGTGCCCTTGCCACCGAAATCATTTTCATGGAACACGGCAAACTCATTGAACAGGGCTCGCCCGCCGTACTGCTGGCCGAAGGGTCAAACACGCGTACCCGCGATTTTTGCCAGCGTCTGCTGGAGATGGGGGCCTAAGTGCTGGACGCGGCCTTTTTCAGCAACGAACTGCTGCCAGCCCTGAACCGTGGGCTGCTGGTTTCGATTGCGCTCATTATTCCAGCCGGGAGCCTTGGCTTTGTGGGCGGCGTACTCCTGGGTTGCGCCCGCGCCTTTGGGCCGCGCTGGCTGCGCCGCCTCGGCAACGGTTATACCTCGCTGATACGCGGTGTACCCCTGGCCGTGCAACTGATGATGATCTATTACGCTCTGCCCAAGCTTGGCATATTCTTTTCACCCTTTGGCGCGGCCCTGACCAGTTTTACACTCTGTACAGCCGCCTACCAGTCGGAATACGTGCGAGGAGCGCTGCTTTCCATCAGGCAGGGCCAGGTGCGAGCCGCACAGGCGCTTGGGTTCAGCCAGTGGCAAACGGTCTCGTGGATCATTATTCCTCAGGCGGCCAGACGCGCCCTGCCCGGCTGCGGCAATGAGATCATCTATCTTATCAAGTACAGTTCACTGGCCTATCTGGTCACGTGCCTTGAACTCATGGGCGAAGGCAAGGTTGTTGCCTCTGATACGTTTCGCTTTACCGAAGTCTTTATCGCGGTGGGGGCCTACTATCTGGCAATGGTCACCCTGGCAACGTTTCTGTTGCGTTGGCTTGAAGACAGATACCGCATTCCCGGCTTTGGAGCGCGCTAACGCCGCCTCTTTGACTTTTTCCATGTCACGAGAAAGGCCCGCTTGCGCGGGCCTTTTAACATTTCTTTGTATCGTTGGGCACATCAGGGGGCACCCTGGTCCGGGCATCAATCCTGCCCAAGCTCCTTTTTGAGCCAGGACTTCACTTCGGGCGTGGGTTCGCTTATGCCCCGCCATGAACCGTGAACCTTGCGGTAATCTTCCATCAGGCCCGAAGGCAGAGGAACGGTGATCAGATCGTCCGCCCGTTCAGAATTACGCCTCACAAGCCGTATAACTGGCGGCTCCTGCCAGCTGTCCACCACAAAGTAGTGGGACACATCTTCCTTGGAGCGAACCGGCGGGTATTCTGAATGCCAGTCGTTATTTCCCCATTCCAGATACATGGTTACTGCGTGTTCGGGGCTGAGGTTCCAGTCTATATTGTAAAGAGAAAAATCCTTCAGGGATGTCATGGCTTCCTCCTTGAGTGCTTAATTTATTAATAACAATTATCGATAAATTATGCAAGTGGCTGGCCCAGGTTTAGCTACTTCTTCCCAGATTGCTCCGCATCCTTCCTTTTCTGGGCGCGCTCAGCCTCAAGCCTGCGTTGCTGACGAACGCGCTCAAGCCGTGTTTGCTGCGCCTGCTCGCGTTGCTGCCGCGCTTCCTCAAGCAGGCGCTCACGTTTGCGGTCAAAAACAAGTGTCGTACGCAGGGCCGCAGTCCCCAGAGAAACCATTGTCACGATGAGAATCAGGATCTTCTGGATCGACCACGGTTCGGAGCCGAGAATATCCCGTAACCAGCCCAGACGCAGCGTATCGCCCCAAAAATAGACCACCGGCACAGCAACGAAGCACAGCAGCAGCCCCAAGGCTTCCAGCCACATGAACGTTTTGAGCAGGGTAAGGCCAAAAAGAGTTCCATCGCGTACCATTCGCAAAAATTGCAGACGTTTGCGCAGACTGCGCAACAATTCAGCAAGGTGGGGAGTTTCACCCTGAGCGCGCTTGAACGCCTCGGCCTCCTTGAAGTTGCACGAAAACGCCCGGTTGATGATGCCCGCGCTCTCGTTAAATTCCTGACTGAACTCCCGCAAAGCCGCAGGAAAGGGGAACCAGGAGGCTTCATCCCGGATTTCCTGCAAAATATCAAGATAATACTTGTACCGGTTGCGAAGGTCTTCAACTTCGCGGGCTATGCAGTCTTCCATTTCCCTTTCAAGGTTGGGGCGCTCAGCCACGACCTTAAGGTAGGCAAGGTAGTTGTTGATGTTGGCCAGAGTTTCCAGTTCACGCACCTTTTCACCCAGTTGCAACTGAACAGGGTGTTCCGGCGCAAACCATGCATTTATGCGGGCGCTGATCTCGTTGACGCGAACCCGGTCGGCATCTGCGCATTTTTTGGCCTCTGTCCACAGGTCATAAAGGGCTGAAAGAATCAGCAGGCGGCCGCGCTCAAGGGCCGGATCTATAAGAATCCTGTTGAAGTACGCGGGTTCCTCGCGGATGAGCGCTGTAAGCTGATCCAGCACAGGCTCGCAAAAACCCATTTTCACCTGACATACGATTTCGCGGTACTTGACCTCGCGCCACTGGGGCATGACGCGCCAAATTTGTGAATACTGTTCAATGGCCTGGGAAAACTGCCCTTGTTCTTCCGCCAGACGCGCAAGAAAAAATTCTGTCCAGGCCTGCAGGGCGGGCGATGGCGTAAGCACAGCCGCATTGCGGAACGCCGTTTCCGCACGGGGATAATCGTTGCGCTCAATGTGCGCAAAAGCCTGCACCATGTGCAAACGCGGATCGCGCTGATGCCGCGAAATCGCCTGGCTTATCTTCTTTTCCATCTCCGACATTTCAGACGGAGATGTGGTTATGAGCTTGTCCAGCAGATCCCAGGCGGGGCTGTCATCCTTGGAAGGCACGGCCTCGTTGGGTTCTGGCTCACGCATGCGGTAAAGCCAGTGCCTCGGCACATTGCGCAACTGGCAGGCAGAATTGATTTCAAGCACGGCGCGCAGCACCACAGCGGCATCGTCTTCGCCGCCAAGCACCGCCCCGTAGCCGCCTGCCCCTTTTTCCGTCAGGGTCATTTCGATGCTGCGGAACCCTTCATTGATAGCTTCAAGATCCAGCTGCCCGAGGTTTTCCCACACTTCCTGGCTGTTGGAGGCAGCCCCAAAACGCGTGGGGCATTCTGAAGAATCGTGGCTGTGAATACCGCAATAGACGCAACCCGTGCCAGAAGGGCTGGGCGATGTGAGGCGGCTTGGCATCAGCAGCGTAATAGACCTGCCGCTGAGGCTGTTTTCGTCCAGCATCACGTTGCACCAGCTGTCCATAGCCATCTGCTCGCCGGTAAAGCGCAGATCGCGAACAGTAAACCCCTCGCCCAGCAGATAGGCATTGCGATAGCTGAGGTAGGGAAAATCCGGCATGAGATTATCCCACTGCAAGCCTATCTTCTTGGGCAGATCAGCATTGAAATTCAGGTTGTTGCGGTCGGCAACCACGCTTACGCATGGCCAGTAGCCCGCAGCTTCGTTTTTTTCCTTGTCAAAGCTATGCAGATAGTCGCGCATGAAGGTGCGCAACATTTGCAGATTGTCTATGGCAATCATCATGAACGTATTGTCCACAATGGATTTGATCTTGTGCTTTTGCAGCAGGGCTTCAAGCCGCTTGAACATGGACGTCCAGCCGACCTGATAGGCCTTGTCGAGCGGGCTGCCCAAGGGATGCAGCACGGCAAACCACGATTGAGTGGAGGCATAGGGCATGCGCACGTCAACCGTCATGGAGGCCCAGTCCACACCCGCCATGCCCTGCCGCCCGGAACGGCGCTCAAAGGTGATGCCGGGTAGTCCTTTTTTACCCTCGCGGCTCTTGGGATGTATCCAGATTTCAAGGGCATCGGTCACAACAATCTGCTGCGCCTGCAAGGCTCCGTCCAGCAGCAGGTTGACCTCACGCTTGCGCCCGAACTGCAACCGGCCCGGGAACAGTTCAATAGCAACGGGCAGTTCGTTAAAGTTGCCCCACACCATCAGCCGGGCCAGAGCCAGGAAAACGTCGTCAGTAAAGAAGAACCAGATTGACTGCTCTGCTTCTTCTCCCACCAGCATGCCGCCATAATTCAGCAGCGTCTGGCCTACGGCTGGGGCGAGCCTGTCGTGCCAGCTCACCCACACCACATGGCCCATGGTGCTCATGCGCACATCAATATTGCCCGGCAGGCGTGAGAGTAACTGCGATAAATGCGCCATGAATAAAGTCCTTTATACAAAGGCTGCCATGTTGTAGCCTGAAATGAACGGCGTTGATCTAGCCAATAAAACCAAGGCGGTTTTTATGGACATTAACAAAACTCTTCAGGAACTCAAAGCCCGCCCCGGCTTCGCCGACCACGTGGGCATGATGCTGGTGCACAACGGTGTTGTTCGCGCATGGTCGCGCGGGGATCATGCCCCGGTTACAGCCGTGCAAGTATCGCACGACACCGCAAAAATGGACGCCATCTGCCGCGAGATGGAAAAGCAGCCGGGAATTTTTGCCATCGTTGCCCAAGCCGAGGAGGGCCTGCTCAAACCCGGTGACGACCTGCTCTTTCTTGTGGTAGCGGGCGACATACGCGAGCACGTTAAAGCCACTTTTGCAGAACTGCTTGACCGTATCAAGGCCGAGGCCGTCATCAAGCAGGAAATTCACGATGCCTGAGGCTTTTGCTTCTGTTTGCCTTATCGGCTGACTTGTAAAAAAGGCATGCCCACAAGCATGCCTTTTTTCATGGCTGAGCTATAGGGGTACAGGCCGCTGGCTGCAAAACAAATCCCCGGCTGCCGCGGCAACCGGGGATTTTCATTGATCTTTCAGGCAAAGTAGCTCTGCGCATTGCAACAAAGGCTACACAACGCCGTGTTCGCCGGGGCGCTCGTATTTTCCTTTTTGCTGCACAAGGGCAACATAAAAGTCCGTATCGCCAAGTGCCAGCAGCACAGCAGAAGATACGTAGATTGAAGAGAGCGTGCCCACGACCACACCAATAAGCACTGTCAACGCGAAATCATGGATAACGCCGCCGCCCACAAGGAAGAGCGACAGCGTTGCCAAAAAGGTCGTGCCGCTGGTGAGGATGGTGCGCGAAAGGGTCTGGTTGACGCTGCGGTTAATCAGCTCGGCCATGGTCAGATCGGGCGTGGCGCGCAGATTTTCGCGCAGGCGGTCATAAACGATGATGGTATCGTTGAGCGAATAACCCACCAGAGTCAGCAGGGCCGCCATAACGTTAAGGTCAACCTCGACCTTCATGAGCGAGAGTAGGCCCAGAGTGATGCCCACGTCGTGCAGCAGGCCCACAACAGCGCCAAGGGCGAAGTTGAGCCGCAGCACAAAGCACACCACAAGGGTGATGGCCAGCGAGATCAGCACCAGCCAGCCCATGCCAAGCCCGGTGAGGCCGACAAGATAGGTGCCGCCCCACAATGCCGCAGCCATGGCCGCGCCAGCCATCCAGCGCTGCTCAAACCGGCCGGAGATATACACGGCAATAAGCAAAACAGCGTAAAAAAGCGCGCTCAGTGCCTTGTTGGTCAAGTCTGCGCCAACCTTGGGGCCGACCACTTCCAGACGCTGGATTTCAGCCTTGTTGTCCGGAAAGGCAGTGGCCAGAGAATCCACAACAGCGGTACGAACCTGCGTTGCATCGCTGTTTTCCGAATTGGAAAAACGCAGCAGATAGTCCCTGTCGCCATCGCCGAACTTCTGGGTAGTGATGCCCGGCAGTGCCGGAACTTCAAGACTTTTCTTCAATGCTTCGTCTTTCACTGGCTGCTGAAACTGAATCTGAACAATAACGCCGCCCGCGAAGTCGATGCCCATCTTGAGGCCGTTGCCCCACATGGTGGAGATAATACCCACCAGAATCAGCAAGGCCGAAATGCCGTATGCCCAGTGGCGCAGGCCAATGAAATCAAACTTGGTGTCATGTCTGATAAAAGCGAAACCCATAATTGCCTCCCGGCGCGCTAGAGCAGAGTAGCATTGAAAACGTTTGTCTGCTCTGCGCGGATTTTGAAAAGAAAATCCGCGCCACGAAATGCTTGCAAGGCGAACTTGCTTCGCCGTTAAGCAAGTATTTCAAAGTGGAAATGCTCTAGATGCTGATGCCCTTGGGGCCGCAATGCCGCGCCCACTCCTCAAAGATTGCCCGCGATACAAAGATGGCCGTAAACATGGAGGCCACGATGCCCAGTCCCAGCGTCACGGCAAAGCCACGGATGGGGCCGGTGCCGAACTGGTACAGGATGACGGTCACAATGATGGACGTGAGGTTGGAGTCTGTAATGGAAATAGCCGCGCGGTCAAAACCTGCGCGCACTGCGGCAAGTGGCGTGAGGCCCAGCCGTATTTCCTCTCGTATGCGTTCGTAGATCAGCACGTTGGCGTCAACCGCCATACCGATGGTCAAAACGATACCAGCTATGCCCGGCAGCGTCAGGGTTGCGCCAAAAGCGCCCATGCCCGCCATGACAATAAGCATGGTAAAGCAGAGCATGACGTCGGCAATGAGGCCGCTCAAACCGTAGTAGACGCCGATGAACAGCACCACGCCCACAGCGCCAACCATGGCAGCGCGGATGCCGCTGTCGATGGCTTCCTGACCCAGCGAGGGGCCGACCGTGCGTTCTTCAAGCACAGAAACAGGTGCGGGCAGCGAACCTGCGCGCAGCACAATGGCAAGGTCCTGGGATTCGGCAGTGGTGAAGCTGCCCGAAATGCTGGCTCTGCCCCCGCCGATGCGCTCGCGGATGGAGGGTGCGGAATACACCTTGCCGTCAAGCACAATAGCCATGCGGCGTCCCACATTTTCACCAGTGACACGTTCAAAGATACGCGCGCCGCGAGCATTGAAATTCAGGGTGACGTACGACTGGTTCATATTGTCAAAGGCGGGCCGGGCATCCGACACGTCTTCGCCCGTGAGCATTGCGTCTTTTTCAACAGCGATGAGGGTTTCCTTCTGCTGCTGGCCGGGGTTCTTCTCCAGCATGGGCAGCGCGATCACGCCGGGGGGCAGTACAGCCTTGCCCGGGTCGACATCCTCGCGCACCAGATGGAACTCAAGGTGCGCGGTCTGACCGATAACCTGCACGGCGCGGCGCGGGTCAGAAATACCCGGCAACTGCACCTGAATGCGGTTGCCAGCCTGCTTGCGGATATCGGGTTCGGCCACGCCGAACTGGTCAATACGGTTGCGGATGGTGCGCAGGGCCTGATCAAGCGAAAGGTCTTCGATGCGCTTGACTTCCGCCGCCGTAAAACGAGCCACATAACGCAACTGACCCGCTTCGCCTGCCTGGGGTTCGCCCACGCTCAACTGCGGAAAGTGCCGGACCAGCAGTTCGCGGAACTGCGGTTCGTTTTCTGCGCGCGGCAGCACAAATTCAAGAGCGGTGCCGCCCACCACGCGGGGGCGCAGCACGACAATCTTTTCATCTTCGGCCACGCGGCGCAAATCCTGCCCGGTCAGGGCCAGCGAATTGCTCACGGCCTTGGCAACGTCAACGCCAAGCGTCAGATGGATGCCGCCCTTGAGATCAAGGCCGAGATTGATTTTACTCGACGGCAGAACGCGCTCAAGAGCTGTTCCCAGATAGGGAACGCTGGGGAGCGCGTAAACAAGGGACAACACAAAAACCATGATGGCTATGGACAAGCGCCAGAGCAGACCCATCGTTCACCTTCCACACAACAGATTAAGCTTTGCCGCAACCGCGCGGCTATCCCCAAGAGGGACAGCCGCAGGGCTACCGACAAAGCCGGAAACTCCGAAGACCCGAAAAACCGGGCACGTCAAGAGGCAAAAGCCCTTGAACCGATCCGGCGACCGCCAGTCCAGCTCATGGGCCATGCACTTTGCCCGCCTGGCAGAGGCAGACACAAGCCGCCAAAGCGACCTGCTACTTTTCTTCCTTGGTGTCCTTGCCGCCCTTGGCAGGAATAACGCCGCCGATGGAGCCGCGCGAAACGCGCAGCTTGGCTTCGCCGCTCTCAAGAAGCACCTGTTCATCGTCGATCTCAAGAATACGGCCAAGCAGACCGCTTGAGGTCATAACGTGGTCGCCGCGCTTGAGTTCGGCCAGCATCTGCTTGTGGACCTTGGCCCGCTTCTGCTGGGGACGGATAAGCAGGAACCAGAAAATGACAAACATGACGATGAGGGGCAGAAACTGCATCAGCATTTCCTGTCCGCTGGCGGGAGCCGCCCCGGCCTGGGGAGTGCCCATGGCATAAGCTAAGGATTCAAACAAAACGCACCTCCATAGGGTGTGGGTATAGCATTAAAAAAGTACCGCCCGGCATCGGCAAGGGCAAAACGTTGCCCGCGCCCGATTTTCGGGCAATGCCAGCCAATTTCTATATACGCTGCGGCGCAATCATGCAAGCCTTTCCCGCCGCCACTTCGCTGGCAAAGGCCACGGCAATGGCGGCCACGCGCTCACGGCTTTCCACGTGTGTTGTTGGCAAATGCCCGCCGTGGGGGCTTGTCACCCGCAAAAGATGTAGCCTCACATCAGCCGCGCCGCACTGTTCAAGCAGAAAACTGGAATTGAAAGGCGGACATACGCCATCGCTATATAGCTGCACGGCGCACAGCGGCACAGATATCCCGCCAAGAGCCGCCCGCACCCTTTTTTGCGCCAGCGCCAATTGCTGCAAGTGGCTGTACGAACACAGGGTTTCATGCCCCTGCCAGGGGGCAACGGCCCTGCTCGCCGCAGACCGTGGCGGCACCCGCCGCACGGGCTGCAAGCGGCTCCACAGGGGCAGCAGGGGCATACGCCAGTCGGCAAGAAAAAGGGGATGCAAGCGCCACAAGAAAAGCGGCGTTGCCAGCAGGAGCAGACCCACCGGGGCCGGAAGCCGCCCCTCGGCGGCCTCTGCGGCAATGTCCAGCGCCAGAAGCCCGCCCAGTGAATAACCAGCCAGCAGTGCGGGGCCGCCCGAGCACTGGTCAAGGTAGGCTCCTCGGGCGCAGTCAAGCCACTGCGCGTAAGAGCTTGCCAGATATTCCTCTTCCGAAGCGGCATGCCCCGGAAGCACCGGGCACACGGCAACATGCCCCGCAGCTTCAAGGGCATCGGCCACAGGCCGTACCTCAAAAGGGCTCCCCGCGAGGCCGTGCAAGATCAGACAACGCATGCTGTTCACGCCATTCCACCCGGTACGGCAAGAACTCTTGCCAAGCGCGAGCCAGGGCGCTACACCTGAAATCTCGCGTCATTAATGGAAATATCACGCCAACCTGTCTGCGGAGAAACGCATGCGCCACTGCGACACATTGCTCCATGCCGCCTGCATCGTCACTCAGGACGAGCAGCGCCGCGTTATAGAAAAGGCCTCTCTGGCCATCGACAAGGGTCTAGTTGCCGCAGTCGGCCCCACTGCCGAAATTATCCAGAACTGGCAGTCCGGCAACACCCTGCACCTCGAAAACATGCTCGTTCTGCCGGGCCTCGTCAACGCCCACACCCATGCGGCCATGACCTTTCTGCGCGGCCTTGCCGACGACATGCCGCTCATGGACTGGCTGAACCAGAGTATTTTTCCCGTGGAGCAAAAGCTGACGCCGGAGATGGTGCGCCTCGGCAGCCTGCTTGGCTATGCGGAAATGCTGCGCACGGGCACCACCGCCTGTGTGGACATGTATCTTTTTGAAGAGTCGGTCTTTGAAGCCGCCGACGCGGCAGGCCTGCGCTGTCTGGGCGGCGAGGCTGTTTTTGCCTTTCCTTCTGCGGCTTTTCCGGGGCCGGAGGCTGCGCTTGACGCCACCCGCGCACTGGCGGAAAAATATCGCAATCACGACCGCCTGCGCGTAGCCGTGAACCCGCACAGCGTCTACACCACCACACCGGAGATTCTGACAGCCTGCCGCGACCTCGCGCAGGAGCTTGCCCTGCCCCTGCACATTCATCTGGCGGAAACCCCGTCAGAAACGCAGATATGCCTGTCTGCCCAAGGTAAAAGGCCAACGGAATACTGCCGCGGCCTCGGCCTGCTCGACGTGCCCTGCACCCTTGCCCATGTGGTGGATGTGACCTCGGCGGAGCTTGACCTGCTGGCCCGACAAAAGGCCGTGGTGGCCCACAATCCATCGTCCAACATGAAGCTGGCCTCGGGTGCCGCCCCGGTGGCGGCCATGCTGGCGCGCGGCATGCATGTGGGCCTTGGCACGGATGGCGCGGCCAGCAACAACAGGCTGAACATGTTTTCAGAGATGGGCCGCGCCGCCCTGCTGCACAAGCTCACAGGGCTTGATCCCACACTGCTGCCTGCGGCGCAGGTGCTGGATATGGCAACCCTCGGCGGCGCAGCGGCCATGCACGATGAACGTCTTGGCTCGCTGGCCCCCGGCAAGGCAGCCGACTGCGTGGCCCTTGACCTCAGCGAACCGAACCTGCAACCCATGTATAATGAAGTGTCGCACCTTGTGTACGCGGCCACGGGTATGGAAACCCGCATGACCATGGTGGGCGGCGAGGTGCTGTATCAGGACGGACGCTTTACCCGCTTCGACTACCCCGCCCTGTGCGAAGAAATGCGCAACGTGCGCCGCTTTGTGCTTGAGGCGTCTGGCGCGTAACTGTTTGTTATTTGTCTATGTCAAAGGGCCGCCCCACTTACGGGACGGCCCTTTTTATTGCACTATCAGTCTATGGGGCTGTTACATGCCCAGGGCTTTTTTACCAGCCTCGAGCACTGTGACAATCTTGTCCACGTCATACACGCTGCCGCCCCAGGTGCCGCCGCTCACGGCCTGCAAGGCCGCCCACAGGCGGGTGTCGTCAGGCAGGGCGGGCGCGGGCTTGAGGCCGGGATGGGTTTCACGCCCGGCAAGTACCTTGGCACCTTCTTCCGGCGTGAGGGGATGCTGCGGGTCAGTGCCGATAAAGTTGACGCGGCCTTCCAGCTTGTTGCAGTCCACGACCATTTCCACAATATCGCCGTCGCGCAGCTTGGAAACAGGGCCGCCCACCAGTGCTTCCGGCCCGATATGGCCCACGCACGCACCGGTGGAAACGCCGGAGAAGCGCGCGTCCGTCAGCAGACACACATATTTGCCATACGACAGATGCTTGAGCGCCGAGGTGAGCTGATAGGTTTCTTCCATACCGGTGCCGCAGGGGCCGCCGCCGATAACCACCAGCATGTCGCCCTTTTCGATCTTTCCGGCCTTGATGGCCTTGATGGCGTCAGGCTCGGCGGTGAAAACCTTGATGGCCGCCGTGTGGCGGTAAACGCCGTCAGCATCGATGACCGTGGGGTCAATGGCCGTGGACTTGATGACCGAACCCTCGGGCGCGATGTTGCCCACAGGGAAGGTAATGGTGGAGGTCAGGCCGCGCTCTTTGGCGCGGGCGGGCGACATGATCACATCGTCCGGCTCCACGTTGTCCAGTTCCTTGAGCATGCGACGGAAGTGGGCGCGGCGTTCGCTCTTTTCCCACCATTCAAGGTTTTCGCCCACGGTGTGACCGGTGACAGTGAGGGCATCCAGATGCAGCAGGCCGAGGTCGCGCAGGTGCAGCATGACTTCCGGCACGCCGCCAGCCATAAAAGCACGGACAGTGGGATGATACACGGGGCCGTTGGGCAGCACGCTGACCAGACGGGGGGCCATGCTGTTCACACGCGCCCAGTCTTCCACCGTGGGGCGGTGGCAACCGCCCGCATGGGCAATGGCGGGCAAATGCAGCAGCAGGTTGGTGGAGCCACCAAAGGCCGCATGCACCATCATGGCGTTTTCAATGGCCTTGTCGGTGATGATATCCTTGATGGTGATACCTTTTTTCAGCAGACCCAACACAGCCTTGGCCGACTGACGGCCCACTTCCACCCACACGGGTTCGCCAGAGGGGGCAAGGGCCGTGTGCGGCAGGGCCAGACCAAGGCCTTCGGCCACAACCTGCGAGGTTCCGGCAGTGCCAAGGAACTGGCAGCCGCCACCAGCGGAACCGCAGGCGCGGCAGCCAAGGCGGGCTGCGTCCTCAAGGCTCAGCTCGTTGTTGGAATAACGTGCGCCGATGGTCTGCACCTTGCCGAGGTCTTCGCCATCGGTGGGGGGCAGGGTCGAACCGCCGGGCACGAGTACGCAGGGCAGGTCGTGCATGGAGGCCAGGGCCATCATGGTTGCGGGCAGGCCCTTGTCGCAGCTGGCAACGCCGATAACAGCGCCAACTGTCGGCAGGGAGCGGATCTGCCTGCGGAAGACCATGGCCGCATCGTTGCGGAAGGGAAGGGAGTCGTACATGCCCGTGGTGCCCTGGGTGCGTCCGTCGCAAGGGTCGGTCACATACGAGGCAAAGGGTACGCCCTTCTGCTGTTTGATCTCCTTGCTGGCGGCGGAAATCTGCAAGCCCAGTTCCCAGTGGCCCACGTGCAGGCCCAGGGCGTCGGGGGTGCCGTCATCGTTGCGCTTGCCGCCAAGGGTGCTGATGATCAGCACGTTGGGGCCAAGAATATCTTCGGGTTTCCAGCCCATGCCAGCATCCAGCGTCATGCCGAAAATATCGCCGCAGGGCAGTTCGCGCAGCATGTCGCCAGTGAGCGGTAGCGAACCCTTGGGGCCGGAAGCGTGGGTTTTTACATCATATACATCGTTCTGCGGATTGGCGTAAATATCTGCAATGGACATAGCATACTCTCTTTGTTGAGAAGTTGCCGGTTTCAGCGGGCGGCCAGAGGGAGGCCGCCCTTTGCATCCTGATAGCGCACCTGAAACCGTGACGGCGTTAGCGTAACTAGCGCCGATTGCTCCATCTGGGGCATTTCACGCTTGAAATGCCCTAAAAGCCGCGCATGAATTCCCGCACGGCAAACATCTGGGCAGAGGTTGCCTCCTGATAGGGGGACGCAACCGTGGCAGAGGCAAAAATGCCAGCATCCACAAGCAGGCCCTTCATGGCCGCCATAAAGGGCGAGGAGAATCCGTACACACCCACAATGCGGTTGAACAGCTGCTGATACTTCATGGTGCCGTCAAAATCACGGGCCTTCATGGCATCGCGCCAGGCCACGCACAGGTCGGGGCGCACGTTGGAAACAGCCGCAATGCAGCCATCGCCGCCAGCCAGGACGTTTGACGCAAAGTTATGGTCAAAGCCGCTCAGCACTTCAAAGGAGGGGATGTTGCCCTTGACGGTCTGGATAAGCTCCACAGTGTGGGCCATGTCGGGAATGGTGTCCTTGATGCCCACAATATTGGGATAACGGCGGGCGAGTTCAAGCACCACGCTGGGCGAAATGGTGTATCCGGTGCGGTCGGGATAGTTGTAGATGTACACCTTGCCGCGCACCTGTTCCGCCACCGCGCCGAAGTAGCTCATCACGTCCGCATCGGTGAGGGCAAAATACCACGGCCCCACCACCATCACGCCGTCCGCGCCCTGCTCAAAGGCAAAGTTGGACATGGCAACGCATTCCTCAACCCGCATGTCGCCAGTGCCGATCAGCACCTGCATGCGGCGGTCGATGTGCTTGATGGCCGCAGAAATCAGGCTCTTGCGTTCTTCAACAGAAAGATGCGGAAACTCACCGGAACTGCCAAATATGGCCACACCGTCAATACCGGCATTGATAAGAAAATCGTAGTGCTTGAGGCACGACTGCACGTCGATTTCTGTTTTGCTTTTCAGCGCGGTAAGTGTGGGCGTTATATATTTCATCATAATCTCCGTATAGCTCGGTTAGATAACAAACGATGCCAGGTAGCAGAATATCGCCGTGATGATCGACACAATGCAGCCAGACAAGGTGAAGGACAGGTACATGTCTTTGACCGACATGTTCAAAAATTCGCGGAAAAACCAGAAGCCGGAGTCCGTAACGTGCGACCAGCCGATGGCCCCAGCGCCGATGGAAATGCACATGAGCGCAGGGTCAACAGGATGTACGGCCAGCACAGGGCTGATAAAGCCAGCAGCCGTCATCATGGCGACGGTGGCGCTGCCCAGCGCAAAACGCATGATGGAAGCAATCAGCCAGGCCATGATGACCGGGTGCATGTTGAGCGTGACCAGCACGTCCTTAAGAACATTGCCCATGCCGGAATCCATGATGACCTTGTTGAAGCTGCCAGCAGCGCCAATAACCAGCAGAATGGAAACCATGGGCAGGAGGGATTTGTCGCAGAAGCCGCTCAGTTCAATGGAGCTGAAGCCCCGCTTTACGCCGAGGAAGATCAGGGAAGCCACGGCGGAAATGAACAGGGCGATCACAGGATGGCCCAAAAATTCCACCAGGGGCATGTAGGGCGCATCCTTGCTGGAGGAAAATTCCACCACGGTCTTGCCGATCATGAGGATCAGCGGCAGCAGTGTCAGCAGCAGGGTTCCGCCAAAGTTGGGCAGGTCGCGGCCATCCTTGCTGATAACGGTGGTAACGGCCCCTTCAGGCAGCGGCACAATGATGTTTTTGCTGATGTACTTGGCAAAAATGGGGCCGCCGATGATGGCGCCGGGCACCACCAGAACGAGGCCGTAAAGGATCACCTTGCCCACATCGGCGTTCAGTTCCTTGGCAATGGCCATGGCTGCGGGATGCGGCGGCACAACGCAGTGCACAACCAGCAGGCCAGTGTAGAGAGAAAGAGCCACCAGCAGGATGGAAAGCTTGGATTCCTTGGAAATGGAGAAGGCCAGGGGCATCAACAGCACCATGCCCACCTGGGCAAACACGGGGATGCCGCAAATGTAGCCGATGATGAGCATGGCCCAGTAGGCCTTGGTCTGACCAAAAACGCCAATGAGCGATTTGGCGAGCCGCTGCGCGCCGCCCGAAACTTCGAGCATCTTGCCCATGAACGCGCCCAGCGCGAGGATGGGAGCCAGAAAGCCCAAGGTATTGCCCATACCTTTTTCAATGGACGAACCAATGGCCCCCAGAGGCATGCCGCTGGCAATCCCCAAAAATGCGCAGGCAGCTATAAGCGCCAAAAATGCATGAACCCTGTAACGCACGCACAGCACCACGATGCCGACGATTGTCACACCAAGAATAATCAGAGCACCCGTTGTTCCCATTTGATCACCCTCTTTTCAGGATTGCATCCCGTTGTTTGCATATACGAACTTAATACGTAAATACAAACTATACGGACAAACAATCTGCGTCAAGCATCCCCCGGACCTTTTCTTGAAAAAAAATGTTTTTCCGTGCAAAACAATGGGCATGCAAGATCAACAAAAACCGACCGTCCACATGCCGACCCAGCGGGTCATTTCACTCCTTGAAGCTCTGGCTGATACAGAACACGGCCTCACGCTTACCCAGCTTGCCCAGTGCATCGGCAGCAGCAAGGGCACTATTTCGCCCATTCTTGAGACCCTGCAACAGCATGATTTTGTTCGCAGAGACAAACTCTCTGGCCGGTATGAACTGGGCCGGGGCCTGTACCTTTTTTCAGAAGGTTTCCGTACGCAAGATCCCCTCATGGCGCAGGCGCAGGCCTGCATGCGGCAGGTGGTGGACGCCTGCGCCGAAATCTGCCAGCTGGGCATTCTCTCTCATACCGAAGTGCTCTACATAGCCAAGGTGGATTCGCGCGAGCCTATCCAGATCATTTCCCGCGTGGGGTCGCGCATGCCCGCCCGCAAAACAGCTCTCGGCAAGGCGCTGCTCAGCCAGTGCAAAAGGGAGGAAGTGGTCGCCCTTTTTGCCGGGGAGCTCTGCACCGAGCCTTTTGACATGGACGCCTTTCTGGAAGAGCTGCAAAGGGTACGTCAGGGGGCCATTGCCAGAGATATTGGCGAAATCAACCCGCAGCTGCATTGCTATGCCGTGCCCGTTACCTTTGCCGGACGCGTGGACTGCGCCATGAGCGTCTCCCTGCCCGCCTTTCGCGACACGCCGGAGAAACACCAACAGGTTGAGAGCGAACTTCGCAAGGCTGTGGCAAAACTTGAACAGTTCATGGACGAAACGCACGAATGCTTCTGCCCCTAGGCCTGTGGGCAGACTGGCATTTAAATATTTTGCGGGGATGGGGCTTTTTGCATAAGGGCATCCAGCAGCCCCGCTTTTATTGCTTCAAAATATTGCAGGGATCACCGGCCAGAAACAGGCCCGCGTTTGCCTGCCGCCCATAAAAAAAGCCCCTCTGCCGGACATCCCAGCGGAGGGGCTCAATTTTTTCAGCAAAGTCAGCCTACTGCGTCATAAAGGCGTGCATGGTCACAAGCGTGTCCATGTGCGCGGCAGAAAAATGGCTCATGGCGCGGTCGGTATCCGCCCCGGCCTTTACGGCCATCTCAAGCTCAAGCGCAGCGGCGGCCAGCGCCTTGGCCCCCAGGTTGGCGGCTGCTCCCTTGGTGCTGTGCACAAGGTTGCGGGCTTCTTCCATGTTGCCGCTCTTCAGGGCCTGAGCCACCTTTGACGGGGTGTCGCGCTCCGTTTCAATAAACTTGGCAAGCAGCTTGACGTACATGTCGCGCTTGTTGAGCACCCTGGCAATGGCTTCCTTCCAATCCAAAACTTCCTCGGTCATGTTGTCCTTCTTGGCGCAGGTTAAGAAAAAGCGGCAAGCCGCTTGCAGTAATAACGCGGTCGGCATCCCCAAACCCGGATAAGCCGCTAATACCCCCTGGCGGCGCACCCGGCAGGCTGGCGATACATGCCGTAACGGCGTCAGTCTGCTGGGCGAATACTGCCAGCAACAAATTACCCTGACAAGGACTTTATGCGCCAAACATAAAGACAGGTAATCCAGAACAATTTCAAGGTATTTGCAGTTTCCTTCAGGGGATTGAAAGCTGTTCGCGATCCTTAACGGACACTGCGGGTTCGTGACCAGCTAGTAGGTCAGGTTTTCTGGCAGCACACAAAAATCCGCAGGCCCGCCCTTTTCCAGCCGCCCTGCCCCGCAGCCCAGCAGATTCAGGGCGGCAGCGCCGTTAACCGTCAGCATGCGCACCAGGGCTTCCGGCGGCACGTCCATGGTTTCGCGCAGCCACACCGCCTCCTTGCGTACGTCCAGATCGCGGTTGGAGGTCAGCCCGTCCGTGCCAAGGCACAGCAGCGCGCCGCTTTCCATAAGCTCGCGTACGGGCGGCACCCCAACACCAAGATTGCGGTTCGAGCGCGGGCACAGACACAGGGCCGCGCCGCTGGCTGCCAGCACTTCCACTTCCTGCGCGTCAAGCTGCACGCCGTGCACGGCCAGAGTACCGGGGCCGAGCAGGCCCAGCTTTACCGCATAGGCCAGCGGGCGCAAACCGGGCGCAGACCAGTCTGGCGGCAGCACAACCCCGGCGTACAGATCGCGCAAAGGCCCGCTGCCCGATGTGAGCAACTGGGTTTCTTCGGGCGATTCCGCAAGGTGGAAGGAAAACACGCGCCCCATGCGGGAGCAGTCCTGCCGCGCAGCGCTGAGGATTTCCGGCCCTGTGGAATACAGGGCATGCCCGCCGGGAGCGCAACGGGCCATGAGAAAGGGATCATCAGCCAGAGCCTGACGGCAACGCGGCGGCCACGGGCGTTCACCATCGGCAAAGGGCGCGCCAAAGCCAAACCATTCGCAAAAATGGCTTGCGGTCAGCCCTGCCTCATTGCAGGCCGCATCGGCCAGAACCGTGCCGCCGGGCAGGGAGCCAGTGATGTTGCCCACATACAGCGTGCCGTACAGGGCCAGTGCGGCGCAGGCGCTTTCCACGGCATCCGCCTGCGGGGACGCGCCAAGAAGGGGAATGAGGCTTTGCAGCCAGGCGGTGAAGCCCCGCCCCCAGCGCGTTTTCTCCGCCAGATGCGAAAGTTCCAGATGCGTGTGCGCGTTGACGCAGGCAGGGGCGAGGCAGACCGCGCCCACATCGCGCACCAGCGTACCTGCGGGCAGTTTGGCCTGCGACCACGGCAAAACATCCTCCACCAGCCCGTCGCGCACCAGCAGCACGCCGTTGTCGATCTTTTTCAACGGGGCAAAGAGGCGGGCGGCCCGCGCAGGGCCTTCGCCGCCAAGGGTCAGAATGCTTTTGGCCCTGATGGCCAGCAAGGCCTCCGACGGCTCGTCAGATTCAGGAGATTCCGTGGTTTCCGGGTTCATGGGGCCTCCGCCGTCAACGGCTTCTGCGGGCAAACTGCCCACCGGACACATAGAACGTGTTTTCCACAATGAACAGGGCGCGCGGGTCAATGCTGAACACCAGATTCTCCAGCCGCTTGAGCGCCACATTGTTGGTGACGGTGAGCAGAATTTCGCGGTCCGAGCCGGAGTAGGCCCCCTTGCCGCGCACAAGCGTAGCGCCAAAGCGCTCTGTCACCAGGATGGCCTCGCTGATTTCTTCACCGTGGTCAGAAATGATCATAACGAGCTTGCGCCGGTTGAACAGGCCCAGCACATACTCCAGCGTACTGGCCGAAATGAACATCATCAGCATGGAAGCAACAATAAGATCCAGCGCCATGTGCGAGGCCGCCGTAAGAAACAGCAGGGAGTTGAACAGAAAATTGAATTGCCCGATGGGCACGTTCCAGCGTTCCTTGAGCAGCACGGCAACCACATCCGTACCGCCGCTGCTGCCAAGGGTGCGCAGCATGATGCCGCAGGCTGCGCCGTGCAGCACCCCGCCCACCACTGTGGCGTACACTTCGTTGGTAATAGGAATTTCGAACGTTATGAAAAAACTGAACAATGTGGTGCAAAGGGTACCATAGGCCGTGTAGAGCAAAAATCGTTTGCCCACGCAAAACCAGCCCAAAGCATACACAGGCACGCACAACATGGAATACCAGACCAGCGGCGTGAGCGTGCCTGTCCAGTAATTGACCAGCAGGCCCACGCCCATGACTCCCCCGGAAAGGAAGCCATGGGGCGCGGCCACGCTCTGAATGCATATGGCCATAAGAACCGACCCCAGCGTAAGCCAGAGCAGGTTCCAGACCACCGATTCGGCCAGAGCCTTGTTGTACGACTGAAGCTTCATGGGTCTACGTTACACCAGGCCCCAGATCATCTTCAAGGCCACAAGGATCAAAAAACAGGCAAAACCTTTCTTGAGCTTGGCCGCAGGCAATGCATGCGAAAGCTTTGCGCCAAGCGGGGCAGTCATAAAGCTGGCTGTGGCAATGCCCAGCAGCGCCCACAGGTTCACAAAGCCAAGCGACATGGTGGGCAGATCAGGCCTGCCCCAGCCGCCCACAATAAAGCCCAGCGTACCCGCCACGGCAATGGGAAAACCAATGGCGGCGGAGGTGCCCACAGCATGGTGCAGCGGCACATTGCAAAAAGTCATGAACGGCACGGAAAGCGTACCGCCGCCGATACCCACAAAGCTCGACACAAGGCCTATGACGCCGCCCACGCCGGCGGTTCCCATCTTGCCGGGAAGATCGCGGCTGGCCGGGGGCCGGTAGTTGGAGAGCATCTGCGCCGACACAAAGAGGATAAAGCAGATAAAAAATATCTTCAGGAACATGGTGGGCATATGGGTGGCAATAAGGCCGCCGAAGAACGTGCCCACAAGAATGCCGGGGGTAATAGCCTTGAAAATATCCCAGTGCACGGCGCCACGGGCATTATGCGCCCGCGCGCTGGAGATGGAAGTGATCATGATGCTGGCAAGCGATGTGCCGAGCGCCATCTGCTGCACATACTGGGCGGGAACTCCCACGGTGGGGAAAATGGCAACCATCAGGGGCACCAGAACAATACCGCCGCCAACACCCAGAAGCCCGGCCAGAACACCGGCCACAGCCCCGCACAAGACGTAGGCCACAAGAGACACAAGCATGTGGTTCTCCTCGCTGAAGATACTTACAGCCGCGCCGCAAAACGTCTGCATCGGTGCGCGGTACGCCCTACAACTAGACAATGCCCCTGCAAGCGTCAACCGACTTTTTGCTTTACAAAGCGCCCAAGCGCGCCTACATTTGCTACTTATGAAGACCAACGCCCGTTTGCGCAATTTCCTATGGCAGGGCAAGCACAGCGCCCCCGGCCTTCCTGATTTTTTTCGCATTTGCAGGCGTTTTTCGTATTCCCCCGTTGTATAGCAACGGGGATTTTTTTTGACCTTTTTACCACGCAACGTCATGAATACCGACAATCGCTACCACTGGCCCCACAAAGACCTGCTGGACGTCACCCAACTGAGCGCGGAAGACACCATGCACCTGCTGGACCTGGCCGCCAGCTTTCAGGAAATCAACAGCCGTCCGGTCAAAAAGGTGCCTACCCTCAAGGGCAAGACCGTTGTGCTGTTTTTCGTGGAAAACAGCACCCGCACCAAGACGTCCTTTGACGTGGCGGGCAAACGCCTTTCCGCCGACACCTATTCCCTTGCAAAATCAGGCTCAAGCCTGAACAAGGGCGAAAGCCTCAAGGATACGGGCCTCACCCTTCAGGCCATGGGGCCGGATGTCATTGTCATCCGCCACCCCAGCAGCGGCGCGGCGCGCTTTCTTGCAGAGCTGCTGCCCTGCGGCATCGTCAACGGCGGCGATGGCTGGCATGCCCACCCCACCCAAGCCCTGCTCGACTGCTACAGCCTGCGGCAGGCGTGGCAAAACCGCTTTGCCGGGCGCACCCTGCTGATTCTGGGCGATATTGCCCACAGCCGCGTGGCCCGTTCAAACATGCACCTGCTCACCATGCTGGGCGTCAAGGTGCGCCTGTGCGCCCCGCGCACCCTGCTGCCTGCCGGTGTGGATCACTGGCCCGTGGAAATCTATACGGAGCTGGACAAAGCCGTGCGCGATGTGGACGCCGTCATGTGCCTGCGCCTGCAACTTGAGCGCCAGCAGGCGGGCCTGTTGCCCGACCTTGCGGAATATTCCCGCCGTTTCTGCCTTGGCTCCAGCCAGCTGGCCCTTGCCGCGCCCGAGGCCAAGGTTTTGCATCCCGGCCCCATGAACCGTGGGCTTGAAATTTCCAATGACATAGCAGACGCCCCCGCGAGCCTGGTGCTGAATCAGGTGGCCGCAGGCGTCGCCACGCGCATGGCAGTGCTCTATCTGCTGGCCACGCGCAACGATGGAGTACGCGCATGAGCCTCTTGATAAAGAACGCACGCCACCTTGAAGCCCCGGTAGACCTGCTGGTGCGGCATGGCAAGATTGTCACCATGACCCCGGCAGGCCACCATACCTACGACAGCCGCGAAGTTTTTGACGCCAAAGGCCTTGTGCTCATGCCCAGTTGCATCGACGCCCACGTGCACCTGCGCGAACCGGGCTTTGAATACAAGGAAGACATCGCCTCCGGCCTCGAGGCCGCCGCGCGGGGCGGCTTTGGCGCGGTGATGTGCATGGCCAACACCAAGCCCGTCAACGACACGGCCAGCATTACGCGCGCCATGCTCGACAGCGCCCGCAAAAGCCACCCCAATGGCCCGCGCCTCCACCCCATTGCCGCCGCCACCGTGGGCCTCAAGGGCGAGGAAATGGCCCCCCTCGCGGAACTCAAGGAAGCGGGCTGCGTGGCTATTTCCAACGATGGCCGCCCGCTGGAAAACGCGGAGCTTGTGCGGCGCATCATGGAATACGGCGCGGACCTTGATCTGGTGCTCATAGACCACTGCGAAGACCCGCAACTGGCTAAGGGCTGGCGCATGCACGAAGGAGTGACCAGCGGCCTGCTGGGCGTCAAAGGACAGCCCGCCGCTGGCGAGGCCAATCAGGCCATGCGCGACATCATGCTGGCCGAATACCTCGGCGTACCCGTGCATATCGCCCATGTTTCCGCAGCGCTGACCGTTGACTGCATCGCCTGGGGCAAGGCGCGCGGCGTCAAGGTGACTGCCGAAACCTGCCCTCACTATCTGCTGCTGGATGAAACCGCCCTTGAGGGCTACAACACCCAGGCCAAGGTCAGCCCCCCCCTGCGCACCGCCGCAGACCGCGAGGCCTTGCGCCGCGCCGTGAAAAACGGCACCATCGACATACTCGCCACAGACCACGCCCCCCACGCCGCCCACGAAAAAGAAGGCACCCTGGACGATGCCATGTGCGGATTTACCGGGCTTGATCTGGCTGTCAGCCTCACCTGGGGGCTGGTGGCAGAAGGCGTGCTGACAGAGGCCGATGTGCACCGGCTGTGGAGCCGCCGCCCGGCAGAAATTTTCAACCTGCCCTGCAACGGCTTTACCCCCGGCGATCCAGCAGATTTCTTTCTGCTTGACCCGGACGAAACATGGGTTCCCGGGCCGGAAAACCTCTATTCCAAGAGCTGCAACACGCCATTTCTGGGTCAGACCCTGCGCGGCAGGGTCAAGCACCACTGGTTGGACGGCATGCAGCTGTTCTGATGCCCTGCGGGGATCATTACAGGGGGTTTTATGTACCGTATTCTGCACGATCAGGAGCTGTTCCGCAGCCAGTGCCTTATCAATGGGCACTGGCGCGATGCGGCGGATAAAAGCGTTATTGAAGTCGTTAATCCCGCCAACGGCAAACAGCTGGGCACGGTGCCCAACTGCGGCGAGGCCGAAACCCGCGAGGCCATTGAGGCCGCGCAGGCGGCCTTTGCCGTGTGGAGCGCAAGGACGCCTCTGGAACGTGGCACTCTGCTCCACGCATGGGAACGCGCCATTGTCGAAAACATTGAAGATCTTGCCCGCCTGCTCACCCTTGAGGAAGGCAAACCCCTGGCCGAGGCCAGAGCAGAGATCCTTCAGGGTGCATCGTACTTTCCCTGGTTTGCGGAAGAAGCCCGCCGCTTCAGCGGCGAGGTCACGCCCGTATACCGTCACGGGGTGCAGGCCCTCACCCGTCATGCCCCTGTAGGCGTGGCGGCGGCCATCACGCCGTGGAACTTCCCCATGTCCATGATCCCGCGCAAGGTGGCCCCTGCGCTGGCGGCGGGCTGCACCATGGTGGTCAAACCCGCCAGCGCCACGCCTTACAGCGCGCTGGCAATGGCGGAACTGGCCGTGCGGGTGGGCATCCCCGCCGGGGTTTTCAACGTTGTTACGGGCAGCGCGCGGCGCATTGGCAACGAGATCACCGCCAACCCGCTGGTGCGCAAGCTCAGCTTTACCGGCTCAACTACGGTGGGGCTGCAACTGGCAACCCAGTGCGGGCCTAGCCTCAAGCGCATTTCCATGGAGCTTGGCGGCAACGCGCCCTTTATTGTGTTTGACGATGCGGACATGGACAAGGCCGTGACAATGGCCATGGCCTGTAAATTCCGCAATGCCGGGCAAACATGCATCTGCGCCAACCGCTTTCTGGTGCAGAGCGGGGTGGCGGAGACCTTCGCCACCAATCTGCTCGACCACATCAGCGCCCTGCGCGTAGGCGACGGCCTCAAACCGGAAACAGACATGGGGCCGCTTATCAATGCCGATGCCGTTGCCCACACTGATGCTCTGGTCAAGGACGCCGTGGAAAAAGGCGCGCAACTGCTGTTCGGCGGCAAGCCGCACAGCCTTGGCGGCAATTTTTACGAGCCTACCCTATTGTTGGGTTTGACCCCGCAGATGCGTATTTTCCGCGAGGAGATCTTCGGCCCGGTGGCTGCCGTCATGTCCTTTGACGATGAGGAAGAAGCCATTTCCCTTGCCAATGATACGGAATTCGGCCTGGCCTCATATGTCTGCACGCGCGACATGCCGCGCATCTGGCGGCTGTTCAACAAATTGCAGTACGGCATGGCCGGCTTCAACGATGCGGGCCTTGCTGCCGCCGAAACACCCTTTGGCGGCGTGAAATTCAGCGGCATTGGCCGGGAAGGCAGCCGCGAAGGCCTTCAGGAATACATGGAAACCCACTATGCCCTGCTGGGCGGGCTGAACTGACGCGCCAGCGAGGAGTACTCATGCCCGAACGTGAACCAGTCGCAGCCGGGCGTTTTTATCCCGCTTCGCCCGGTGAGCTGCAAAAGGAAATCAGGTCATACCTCACGGCTGGAAAGGCCTTGTCGGCAACAGCGCCCATTGACGCCAAGCGCAAGGACTCTGCAAGTCTGCGAGGCCTTATGCTTCCCCATGCTGGCTACGTTTACTGCGGCAAGGTGCTTGGGGCCGCGCTCATGAGCCCCTGGAACAAAACAACAGCCGGAGCCAGCCTGCCGGAGCGGCTCGTGATGCTCTGCCCCAACCACACGGGCAGAGGCGCGCCCCTTGGCGTGTGGCCGGACGGCACGTGGCGCACACCGCTGGGCGGTGTTGACGTGGATGCGGAGCTGGCCGCCAGCCTGTGCGGCAAGGGCGGTTTTGCGCCTGACCTGCACTCGCACCTTGGCGAGCATTCCATAGAAGTTCTGCTGCCTTTTCTGCAATGCACGCCGCCGCAGGGAACGCCCGGCGCGACCCGCCGCATCACCCCTGTGTGCGTGGGCACCATGCAGCACAAAATCTTGCAGGATGCGGGGCTTGCGCTGGCGGAGGTCATCCGCCAGTACGAAAACAGGGGTGAACGGATCGGCATCATCGTCAGCTCCGACATGAACCATTACGAAGATCAGGAAACCACCATGCGCAAGGACGCCTTCGCCCTTTCGCAGGCGCTGGCCTGCGACCCGGAAGGTCTGCTCACCATGGTGCAGCGCGAAAAAATCACCATGTGCGGGGCGGCCCCCATGGCCCTTGCCCTGTTTGCCGCCCGCGCCCTGGGTGAACCGTGGGCGGAACTGTGCCTTTATGACACTTCGGCCACGGCATCGGGCGATACACGCAAGGTGGTAGGCTATGCCGCTCTGCGCTTCGGCCTTGCCTGAGGGCATTGCATGACGCCCCGGCACAGATAATTCCTGCCCACCGGGCAATCTGCTGCGCGGCAACGGGGAACTAATCCCTGCTGCCGCGCAGTGTTGCGTGATCTGGCCTGCGCATTTTTTGCCATACCTGACATATGCCGCATATCCAGCAAAGGCGCGCCAACTCACGAACAGCGCCGCTGTACCGCGTCGCGCTCCAATAAAGACAGGCATCTGAATGCGCCGCATCTCTGGACAGGGGATGGCAAGTTTGCCACTATGCGGCATCACAAAACCAAGGGGATTACCATGGAAGTGTGCATCGCTTATCTGCGTGGAAAACCGATCATGCTGGAGCTGCGGGACGGCATCGCCTATCTCGACAACGAGCCCCAGCCCATCAAATATCTCGATGAAGCAAAACTTCAGGAATTCAGCGATTCCATCCGGGCCATTCCGTATTCCGCTGATCCTGGTTATGAAGCGCTGGTCAATTCCAAGCGCGCGAACTTTATTGTCAGCCTGATTGGCAGCGCCGTGGGCGAGGAATGCGTTTCCAGGCTGACCCATATTCTGGATCACGTGCATTACGATGTGCTGGAGTATCTGGGCGAAACCGGAGAAGAAGATGCTTGAAATCCGTGACCTGCATGTTTCGGTCAAGGGCACTCCCGTGCTCAAGGGCATTGATCTGCACATTAGCCCAGGCGAAACATTCATTCTTTTTGGCCCCAACGGCTCCGGCAAAACCACCCTGCTCATGACCCTCATGGGCTTTGCGGGGTATGAGGTCACGCAGGGCCAGATCATCTACAAGGGCACAGACATCACCCACGCGCCCATGTACGAGCGTGCGCGCCTCGGCATCGGCATGTCGTTTCAGCGGCCCCCCACCATCCACGGCCTGCCCACGGGCAAGCTGGTGGAACTGTGCGGGCGCGGGCGCAATATGGATATAGAGGACATGGCCCGCAAGGTGCATTTTGACCATTTTCTCAAGCGCGATGTGAACGCGGGCTTTTCCGGCGGCGAAATCAAGCGCTCCGAACTGCTGCAACTCATGGCCCAGAAGCCCGATCTGCTGCTCTTTGACGAGCCGGAATCCGGCGTTGACCTTGAAAACATGGCGCTTGTGGGCAAAACCGTGCGCTACCTGCTTGACGGCACGCCTGACCGATGTTGCGCCACGCTGCGGCAGCGAGAAAAGGTGCGCTCCACCAGCGGTCTTATCATCACCCACACCGGTCACATCCTCGAATACGTCAATGCCCACCGTGGGCAGGTCATGTATCAGGGCAAGCTGTGCTGCGAGGCGCGGCCCCGCGAAATTCTGGATCACATCGCTACCCACGGCTATCAGGAATGTCTGCGCTGCCTCACCGGCGACATGCTTGGCAAAATTGCGGAGGCGCCCCTTAAATGAGTTCTGTCAATCTTTCCCGCTTTCAGTTCAGCGGCGGCGAAAACGCCGCGCCCATTGAAAACCTCGCAGCCCTGCCCCGCGAGGATCAGGAACGCCTTGTGCTGGCTGGCATCGATGTGAACGACAGCACCGCCAGCGGCGCGTTCATGCAGCTCAACCACGCTGGCGTACACTGCGAAACGCGCCATGAAGGCCTTGACCTCATGGACATCCGCACGGCGCTGAAAAAGTTCGACGGCCTGCCCCAGTATTTCTGGAAGCTGCTGAATCCTGAAAAGGACGAGTTCACGCGAATGGCGCAGGAGCACTGCAACGGCGGCTACTTTGTACGGGCGCGCAAGGGCGTCAAAATCGCCCAGCCCGTGCAGTCCTGCATGTTCATCAAGGGGCACGGCGCAGGCCAGAGCATCCACAATATCGTGATTGTCGAAGAAGGCGCGGAGCTGCACATTCTTGGCGGTTGCGCCACAGCGCACGATGCCAACGATGCCGCCCATCTGGGCGTGACCGAATATTATGTGGAAAAAGGCGGCAAGCTGACCTTTACCATGATCCACAACTGGGGCAGCAGCACTACTGTGCGCCCCCGCTCCGCCGGGATTGTGGAAGCCGGGGGCGAGTTTCAGAACAACTATATTCTGCTCAAGCCCGTGGGCGACCTGCAAATGTACCCCACCATGACCCTGGCTGGATCCGGAGCCGTGGCCCGCTTCAATTCCGTTGTGGTGGCCCCCACCGGCTCCCATGTGGACTGCGGCAACCGCATTGACCTTGCGGCCCCCGATACGCGCGGCGAAATCATCTCGCGCGTTGTCACCACGGGCGGCACGGTCATCAACCGCGGCTTTATCGGCGCTTCCGCCGCTCCCGCCAAGGGGCACCTCGAATGCAAGGGGCTGATTCTTGGCGGCGGGCGCATGCATGCCATCCCCGAACTGGACAGCAACCAGGACGGCGTGGAGCTTTCGCACGAGGCCGCGGTGGGCAAGATCGCGCAGGAGGAAATTGAATACCTCATGGCGCGCGGTCTGGACGAAGACGAAGCCGCCGCCACCATTGTGCGGGGCTTTTTGAACGTGGACATCATGGGCCTGCCCGCCCCGCTGAAAAAGGCCATGGACGAGCAGATTTCCTTGCTGGAAGCGGGCAACGCCATGTAGCAGGGGCAGCTTTTGCAGCCCGGCCAGCGCATCCCGATACGCGCACTTGACCGAAGCCAGCCTTGCAGCTATATTTCCCCTCCTTGGGGCCTATAGCTCAGTTGGTAGAGCCTCCGGCTCATAACCGGCCCGTCCCAGGTTCAAGTCCTGGTGGGCCCACCAAGAACTGTTCAGACAAAGTCCGCCGAAGTTGCACAACTTCGGCGGACTTTGCGTTTTACGGCTGAACAGGCTTCTTTAAATCCCCCCCCAACGTTGCTGACTTCTGTTTTTTGGGGTGGGAGTCAATGCCGCGGCAACAACAGGCTGCCTCAGGCGAGAACTTGTTGCAAAATGTACCAAGGGCGTGCATCAGCAAACACAAAAGACACCAACCAATCGCGACACAATTGATAACAATTTGCAGCCCGCTTTTGCGCTCTTACCATCCCTTGTGCAAATCATATTGCCCTTTACCCTCATTTGCGCCAATATTACCATAGATTTCAGACCATCGCGCATATAAACCGGAGGGTCGGGTGAAGCCTTTTTTGACCTTGCAATCAGTTGAATCGGTGCTTGAGCATATTCGAGCCTTTCCCCTTTTGGGTGAAGAGCGCGTCCAGCTGGACGATGCCCTTGGTCGCGGCCTTGCCCAATATTTTTCGGCAACAGAGGACCTGCCGGGATTTGACCGCTCCACCGTTGACGGTTTTGCCTGCCGTGCCCGTGATGTTTTTGGCGCGCAGGAGGGCAACCCCGCTCTGGTGGAATGCGTGGCCGACTGCCGCATGGGCGAGGTGCCGAGCATCACCCTTGAAGAAGGGCAGACCGCGCGCATTCTCACCGGGGGCATGCTGCCAGCGGGTGCGGATTGCGTGGTGATGGTTGAATACTCCCGCCCTGCGGGAGGCAACCTCATTGAGATTACCCGCAGTCAGGCCCCAGGCGACAATGTTATTTTTCGCGATGATGACGCAACCGCAGGCTCCTTGCTGCTGCAAGCCGGGCACCGCCTGCGCCCTCAGGACATCGGCCTTCTGGCGGCATTTGGCGTGGTGAATGTGGAGGTACGCCGCAAACCGCTGGTTGCCGTACTCTCTACGGGCGACGAGGTTGTTCCCAGTTCCGCGACTCCGCCGCCGGGCAAAATCCGCGATATCAACGCCCACAGCATTGCAGCCCTCTGCCGCGAGGCTGGCGCGCAGGCTGTGAGAGCCGGGATTGTCAACGATGACGCCGCCAAGCTCAAAACAGCCGTAACCCAGCTTGCAGAAACACACGATGTGGTGGTGGTTTCCGGCGGCTCCTCCGCGGGCATGCGCGACCACACCGTGGAAATTTTTGAGTCCCTGCCTCAGGCCCAGCTGCTTGTGCACGGGGTGGCCATCAGCCCCGGCAAACCCTTTATTCTGGCCAGGGCCGTAGTCAATGGGCGCACAGTCTGCCTTGTGGGCCTGCCCGGCCATGTCGCCAGCGCGCTTGTTTGCGCCCGCGTATTCCTTGCTCCCTTGCTGGGGCATCTGCAAGGGCATGCCGATTCCGCAACGCCGCCGCAGGTTCCCGCTATACTTGCACGGTCTGTAGCTTCCGCTCAGGGCAGGCGAGACTATCTGCGCGTGAAACTGCGCCCCCTGCCCAGCCAGCCCCACACGCAAACGCAGTCAGACAAAACCCTGCAACCCCTGTACGAGGCGGAACCCATCATGGGCGCATCGGGCCTTATTTCTGGCATTGCTGCGGCAGATGGGCTCATGGTCTGCCCTGAAAACCGCGAAGGCTACGATGCAGGCGATACCGTAATGGTAGAACTTTTTCGCTAGACCAGTACGCGTCTGGCACTATTGCTGGGAGAATTATCTTGAAGCGCAATACCTATCTGACCCTGCTACCCCCGGAAGAAGCCCGCGCCAACTGGTTTTCATGCCTTGACGCCAAGGCTTTCGCCCTTGGCGAAGAACGCATTCCTCTGGCCCAGGCCCTGCGCCGCGTGCTCAGCAGGCCCGTGGCTGCCCTGCGCTCATCCCCGGCCTTTCACGGCGCCGCAATGGACGGCATTGCCGTACATGCGGAGGATACCTTCACCGCCTCCGCCCGCACCCCCTTGCGGCTCAAACTCGGCGAGCAGGCCCACTGGATCAACACCGGGCACCCCTTGCCTCTGGGCTGCAATGCCGTGGTCATGATGGAGAACATCAATACCGAGACCGAAAAGGATTCTCAGGGCGAACCGCAGTGGGCCATTATAGAAAAGGCCGCTTTTCCCTGGCAGCACGTACGCAAAATGGGTGAAGACATGGTGGCAACAGAGATCATCCTGCCACCCGGCACGTGCATTGGCCCCTACGACCTTGGCGCGCTGGCGGCAGGCGGCGCGCTTGAAGTGCCGGTATTCCGCCGCCCCCGTGTTTCCATCATCCCCAGCGGGTCGGAAATTGTGCCGCTGGTGGATGCGCGTGAGGAAGACCTGCGCGCAGGCCGTGTGCTGCCCGAATTCAATTCACTGATTTTTTCGGCCATGATTACGGAGGCCGGGGGCGAAGCCGCCACCCTGCCTGTGGTTCCTGACGATCCTGAAGCCATACGGGCCGCCATTGCCAGCGCCATTGCCACTGCCGATATGGTCATTCTCAATGCCGGGTCTTCGGCTGGCAGTCACGATTTCACGGCCCATGTGCTCGGGCAGATGGGCACTGTGGTGACGCATGGCATTTCAGTCATGCCGGGCAAACCCACGGTACTGGCGGTGGTCAACGGTAAACCCGTCGTTGGTGTGCCGGGGTATCCTGTTTCTGCGGGCATATCCATGGAAGAATTTGTTCTGCCCCTGCTGGCCCTGTGGCAAAAGCGTGCCATGAGCGAGCGGCAAAAGATCACGGCAGTACCCTGCAATCCCCTGCCCTCGCGCCCCGGCATGGAAGAACGGTTGCGGGTCAAACTGGGCTGCGTGGGTGATACGGTTGTGGCCGTACCCCTGCCGCGCGGCGCGGGCACCATAACCAGCCTCAGCCGGGCCGATGGCATCATCCGCATTCCGCGCGACAGCGAAGGCTGCAATGCCGGGGAGCCCGTTACTGTCGAGCTGCTGCGCCCCGCCACGGCCCTTGCGGGCGCACTGCTTGCCATTGGCAGTCACGACAACACGCTTGACCTGCTGGACAGCATGCTGCGCAAGGCGCATCCACAGTTCCGGCTCACCTCAGCCCATGTGGGCTCGCTGGGCGGCATCATGGCGCTCAAGCGCGGGCAGTGCCATCTGGCGGGCAGCCATCTGCTCGACCCGGCAAGCGGTGTATATAACCTCAAGGCCATTGAAGATAATCTGGAAGAACCCACCGTGCTGCTGCGTCTGGTGGACAGGGAACAGGGCATTCTGACCGCACCCGGCAACCCCCTTGGCATCAACGGCATTGAAGACCTGGCCAGACCAGGGGTGCGCTTCATCAACCGCCAGCGCGGCAGCGGAACCCGCGTGCTGCTTGATTACCGCCTCAGTTGCCTTGGCATCGCGCCCACAAGCATCAACGGCTACCGCGACGAGGAATACACCCACATGAACGTAGCGGCGGCGGTGCTTTCCGGCCGGGTGGATGCCGGCCTTGCCGTGCGGGCGGCAGCCAACGCGCTTGGCCTGCCATTCATGCCTATTGGTGTTGAGGAATACGATCTGGTCATTCCACGGCGCTTTTTTGATGGGGATGCGGTTCAGGCCCTGCTGGATGTTATCCGCAGCGAGGCATTCCGCCAGACCGTGGAGGGCATGGGCGGTTACGGCACGGAAAAAACCGGGCAGGTTATCTGGGAATACGCCGGGAAATAGGGAGTGGAATGAACGGCTAGGCCTTGCCCGCCCAGTCAAAACGATCCATCTCCGGCACGGAGAGGTCGAGGTGGAACAGCGCGCTGCTGGCAGTGCGGCTCAAAATGGCCCGCATAGCCAGCTTGACCATGAGGCAGGCAACCGATGCCGGGGCCAGCGCCCCAACGCCTTCGCGCCTCGCATGCTCAAGCTCGCGGTCGCTCTGCCCTTGCGGGTAAAGCTCCTCAAGCCGCGCCTGCGGGCCGGAGTTGGCGTAGCAAAAGCCTTCTTCGCGCAGTACGGAACCGTGAATGAAGGCGACGCCGGCAGCAAGAGCTGCCCGCTCCAGGGCAGTTTTACCGCTGATGTTGTCCAGGCAGTCCAAAGCCACGTCCATACCTGCCACAAGATCGGGCAGATTGCCCTCATCGGCCACTAATCCAAGAGCCTCTGTTTCCACATGACTGGCAATATCCGCCAGTGCATCGCGCACTACGCAGACCTTGCGCTGCCCCAGCATGCGCTCGGAACAGAACCGCTGGCGGTTGAGATTGCTCTCGTCAAACACATCGTTATCCACCAGCCGGATGCTCCCAACACCGGAACGGGCCAGCAGTTCGGCCGCATACCCCCCCAGACCGCCGCAACCCAGCACAAGCGCACGGCTTTGCAACAGCCGCGTCATTTCCTCCGCTGTGACCAGCCCGAAATTCCGGCGAAAACGCTCCGGCCAGATGTTCTGCCCCAACAGGTGAACCATGGCCGCGCGTAATGTCAGAGCTTGGGATGCAGCCCAAAGGCGCAAGCCCTCAAGGCTCACGAACAGGGTTTCCTGCGTGTCGCCAGCAGATGTTGTCTGGTATTTTGCCCGGATATAGGGGCTGAAGAATTGATGCAGATCAGATATTGTCATGGTCAACGTGCTAGCCTCCTCCGACAGCCGGAAAATAGGCAATACGGTCTCCGTCGCGCATGGGATCGTCCACCTGCTGCTGGCGTCCGTTGACCATGACAATTTTTATGTCTTGCGGCGGCAAGCCCAGATGTTGCGCCAACTGGGCCACGGTGCTTCCTTCCGGCATCTCCATCTGCAAGCCAGTTTCCGGCACGTAGCCCGGCACATAGTCACGCAAGGTGGTACTCAGCTTAACGGTCAGTTTCATGGACGCTCCTTGATCTCATGAGGTCTTGTCCAATTATGCCCGCCCTATCCGGAAACAGTCAAGCCAGCCGGGGCGCACGCTATGGTGCCGCCGTAAAACAAAATCTCGGGTCTCCGCTCCGAACCAGCCGGAGCGGAGACCAATAAGGGCAACCCTACTTCTTTTCCTCAATCCAGTTGAAGACCGTCTTGAGTTCTTCGTGGGTGATGTCGAAAGTAGTATTGTGCGGGGGCAGCTTTTCGTCAGTGAAGAAATCGGGCAGCACGTCCGCAGCCTGGGTGATGCCAGCGCGGCGGTTGAAGTCGATTTCCGTGGAAAGAACGCGCTGGCCCAACGTTACAACGTCGTCGCCGGTGAGCTTCCAGCCAAACTTGGCATTGAGCATGTCCACAACGGCGGGCAGGGCGTCCGGCACGTCAAGGATGGCAAAGGCCGTGAACAGGCACAGGCCCACGGAATCCACAGAAGCGGTCGCCACCTGGAGATTGCGTGAAAGCTCGATCTGCCCGTCCTTCTTGAGGGGGTCAACCGTGCCGCCGCTGTTAAGGATATTGGCCGTAACCGCGTAACCGGCGGTGTGGTCCGCGCCCATGGGCGAGGTGGCGTAGGTGACGCCCTGGCCCTTGACTGCACGGGGATCATATGCGGGCAGGCTCTGGCCCTTGACCGTGGGCACGCGCCGCACGCCAAACACCCGGCCCGTGGTGGCCGCGCCGCAACCAACAATACGGCCAAGCGGAGAGCCATCGCTGATACCGTTCATGACATCAAGCACAGCCTTGGTATCCCCGTAAGGGATAGCTCCGCCAGCCATAGCAACGCCCACGGCAACGCCCACGTCGATGGTGTCAACGCCGATATCATCGCACATGTAGTCGTACTTGGAGATGGCATCAATATCGCCAATGCCGGAGTGGGGGCCGAAGCACCACAGGGTTTCGTATTCGGGCCACTTGCTCTGGAACTTGCCCTTTTTGTCGGGCAAAATGCCGCTGCAACGGATCATGCAGCCGCTCATGCAGCCGTGGGCTACCTTGCCCTCGCCGCCGCGCTCCTTGGTGAGCTGGTTCAAAAGCTCGCCCGAAACAGCCTCATGCTTGTCAAACTGGCCAACAGTAAAGTTGGCGGTGGGCAGGCCGCCCGCCTCGTGCAGGATGTTGACGAGCACGGCAGTGCCGTATTCGGCAAGCCCCTTGCTGGTGATGGGGTGTTCGGAAAGCGCAGTGGCAAAGCGCTTGGAAGCCTCGCGGAAAGCCTTTTCGTCAGCCAGAGGCTGGCTCTTGCCGCCCTCGGGATTCACAATGATGGCCTTGAGGCCCTTGGAACCCATTACCGCGCCGACGCCGCCGCGCCCGGCATGACGCATGGGGCGCAGTTCGCGGTCGGTGCAGGCAATGGAAGCCGCAGTGAGCTTGAACTCACCAGCGCGACCAATGGTGATGTAGCTGCAATCCTTGCCGTACTTTTCCACCAGTTTGGCAACAGCATCAAAGTTGTTCATTCCGGCCACTTCGGCGGGGATCAGCTTGGCGTGGTCCTTGCTCACTTCAAGCTGCCACCACTCGCCTTCCTTGGCCATGTCTTCCACAATAACAGCCAGAATGCCCAAACGGGCCAAGTGACCACCGGGCTGACCGCCCGCGTTGGATTCCTTGATGCCGTCGGTCAACGGGCTTTTGCAGCCCACAGAAATGCGGTTGGCGTTGGGGCTGTTGGTAGCGCCCAGCAGGCCAGGAGCAAAAACAAGCTTGTTGTGGGGGCCAATGGGCGTACAGGTGGGCGGCACCTCACGCGCAACGATGGTAGAAGTCAACGCACGGCCGCCAAGGCCAGCGTATTCTTGAGGGATTTCTTCAAAAACACAGGTCTTGGTTGCCATATTGACGCGCAAAAAACGGAACATGGAGCCTCCTTAAACAAGGCGCATATACGCCTGTTTGTGTTTATCCTTCGATACCATTGTGAGAAAAAAAAGTGCAAGCGGGCAAGAAAAATGTCTCGCTTTTCTCCCGCAAGAGGAGAAGTTGGGGAGGAAAGGGGAGTTTTTGTGCAATACGGAGGAGTAAGGGAAAATACTGTAAGCGGGAACCGGGATAATGCAGGCAGGATCTATGATGACGAAACGCGGGCGTCCATGTCCCACGCTGCGCCAAGCTTGATTTCCCTTGCATCAAGGGCGCGCAAAAGAGCCGGGTCATGTGTGGCGCAGACAACAGTTATGCCTTCTGCCGTGCTGTTCCTAACTGCCAGGGCAATAGCCCGCGCGCTTGCGGCATCCACATTGGCTGTTGGTTCGTCCAGCAGCAGCACTCTGGGCCGCAGGGCCAGGCGCGATGCCAAGGCAACCCGCTGGCGTTCCCCGCCAGAAAGTTCGCGCGGGCCGCGATCCGCAAAATTCCAGGGATCGTCAAAACCTGCGGCCTGCATGCAGCGTTCAAAAGTCTGCCGCAGATCAGCCGTCTGGTTGCGGAACTTCAGCCCAAGCACCACATTGTTGAAAACGCTCATGTGCAGCAGATAGGGATCCTGCAAAAGCAGGGTTGCCTCCTTGCGCCCGTCCGCACCACCGGCATAGCGCAGCTCGCCAGCAGCCGGGTGCTCCAGAAAGGCCAGCAACCGCAACAGGGTCGATTTGCCGCAGCCATTGGGGCCGGTGAGAAAGACCGCCTCGCCCTGCCCAATAGCAAGGTGCGCCACATTGAGCGCCTCGCGCCCATTGTAGCGTTGCACAAGATTGCGGGCTTCATACAGGTTGGCGATCATGCCCGCCCCCTGCGCCGGAAAAATGCAAGCGCCAGATTGACAACAAAGGCCATGAGCAGCAGCACAAGGCCAAGGGCAATACCCTGGGCAAAATCACCCTTGCTGGTTTCTAGGGCAATGGCCGTTGTCATGGTGCGGGTGGCGTAACGAATGTTGCCCCCAAGCATCATGGCCACACCCACTTCTGTAATGACGCGTCCAAAGGCCGTAACACACACCATGCCCACGGCGTAACGGCACTCCCACAGCGCACATATGGCAAGCTGCCTGCCGTTGGCGCCCAGGGTAAGCAGGGTTTCGCGGCAGCGGGGATCAAGGTCTTCAAGCGCCTGCGCTGTCCACGAAATCACTATGGGCACGGCCAGCACCGCCTGCCCGATGGCCATACCCGGAAGGGTAAACAGCAGGCCATATTCGCCCAGTGGGCCGCGCGTGGTAATAAAGGCATAGACCAGCAGGCCGATCAGCACTGTGGGAAAGGCCAGCAAGGTATCTGAAACCAGCCGGAGAGCCCTTTTGCCGGGAAAGGAGCAATGCCCAAGCAGAAAACCCAGCGGCACCCCCAGCAGCAAGGCCGCAGACATGGCATAGCAGGTAGACGCAATGGTTGCATAAATGGCCGAAAGCGTGGCCGCATCCATGTGCGTGAGCAGATACAACGCGCTTCTGAACCCGTTGATAAGATAATCCATTGCTGCCGCTCGTTGCTGGTCAAACAGCATTCGCCCGAAGCCGGGGCACACCACTGGCCCCGGGCGAATGCGCGTTACATTGCTGCGTTACCGGGGTGCGCTACTTGTCGGCATTGGGGAAGAAAAGCTGTTTCCCCTTGAGCATGTACCCGGCGATCTTCTGCTGGGTGGCCGGGGCAACCCACCAGTCTTCAAACTTCTTGGCCAGATCGGTCTTGACCTTGGGGCACTGGGCGGGATTGACCGTAATGACGCTGTACTGGTTGAAAAGGGCCTTGTCGCCTTCAACCACGATAGCCAGCGGGTTTTTGTCGCCCATCTTGTCGGCAAAGGTGATCCAGGTTCCACGGTCTGTGAGGGCGTAGGCCTGCTTTTCTGCCGCCATGTTCAGGGTCGAAATCATGCCCTGACCAGCAGAAAAATACTTGGGATCCTTGTCGGGCACGATGTTGCTCTGCTGCCACAACTTCTGCTCCGCCTTGTGCGTGCCGGACTGGTCGCCACGGCTCACAAAACCTGCCTTGGTATCCAGAATACGCTTGAGCGCCTCGGCGGTGGTCTGCCCTTTCACGCCAGCGGGGTCGGCCGCAGGGCCAACGATCACAAAGTCATTGTACATGACCTGACGGCGATCCACGCCATGTCCGGCCTTGACGAATTCAAGTTCAGCCGAAGGCGCATGCACCAGCAGCACGTCGGCATCACAATTTTTGGCGATTTCAAGGGCTTTGCCGGTGCCCACGGCAACCCACTTAAGCTCAATGCCGGTTTCCTGTTTGAAGACAGGCTCCAGATATTCGAGCAGGCCGGAATCCTGCGTACTGGTGGTGGTCGCCATCATGAGAGTATCGGCAGCCAGGACTGGAACGGCGCAGGCCATGTAGCCCGCAGCGCAGGCCGTCAGCAAAAAACGGGAAATACGGAACATGAATCAGACTCCTTTTGCAAAAGGTAATCACTAACAATCCTACCTCTCAGCGAGATAATAATCACGCTATCATGAAAAAGCGGGACATAAAAGGTTGCAAAAGGAGGTGCAAATCAGGGGCAACAAACCGGTTTCATGCGGGCCGGGCCTATACCAGAAGAAAGCTACTCGGCCACCAGCCGAACGGCGCTGGAGGCAAAATGGGCATAAACCTTTTTGCCGTCACGCAGATGCGTGCTGTCCAGCGTACAGGTATCTACCGTTGCCCGCAGGGTTGTGCCGTCAGGCAAGCCGATACAGACAAAGGTTTCCACCATATCCGAGTGCAGGCTGTCCACCACGCCTTTGACGCAGTTGGCAAGACTCATGGACGATTTTTCAGGGCTCAGGACTATGCGTTCCGGGTCTACTCGAACGCTCAGCACCTGATTTTCGTGCACTTCATGCAGGGCGGCCTCTTCCGGAGAGCAGGCAGCCGCAAGCCTGAAATCGGAAAAAGTGGTTATCTCCACATATACCTTGCGCATACCCGTAAATACGCGGGTAACAATGCCCCAAAAAAGATTGGTCCCATCATCGGCCTCGCCGCCGTGACAGGCGCATGCCTGGGTTTCTTTTCCTTGAGCCTGCGTGGTGAGCAGCTTGCGCGCCTCGCCGTCAGAAAAGTTCAAAAAGGCCAGCAGTTGGTCAGCATCCTGTTGCCCCAAAAACTTGAGCACCAATGGCATGGGCACATGCAGTTCCAGCAGTTCAAGCCCACGCGAATAGCGTATGGCGCGAGGCCCCACGCAGGCAGAAGACAGGCCCATCAAGCTGCCCACTGCATAAAATTTTTTGCGCAGAAAGCTCTGATCAAACTGCAAAAAATCAGGCTCCGCCGCCTGCGGCAGACCAAGAATACGCCGGATGTTGCGCATGGCGCTCACGGGCAGCAGAATTTCACGCGCGTTGGAACCAGAAACGCGCAGCATGCCCGTAACGGTGTCTATGGATGAACGAGGCTCCAGAGCCAGCACTTCACCCAGCCGCAAGCCGCCGTAGCGCATCAGTAAAAAGATCAAGTGCAGACGCGCCCGCATGTTTTTTTGCGTGCGGGTTGCGGCCTCGGCCTCCCACTGTTCCCAGCACAGGGTCAGGCCTTCGAGTTGTTGGCGGGTCAGGTGATTACGCATAATTTTTCTTGGGATGACAATAACAGGTTGCACAACCGCTGTCAGCCATGCTTTTTTTGACCACCGATACTGCCTCTTGGTGAATCCTCACTAACTTAGCGCATATTGTGGATTTCAAATGCCAGATGATACCAAGACAAGAAACGGAGCGACTTTGACGGAACTTATTTTTAAAGTAAATTATTTTATTAATATTTCTGCTGCGAGTGGCACACCAAGAACATTTCACGCAAAAGTCCACCGAAGCTGCACAACTTCGGCGGACTTTGCATTTACAAACGGGCAGTTCCGGGTAACCCGTCCATGTATCCTTTCGGTTATCTGGACGCGTTCTGCGCCGTGAACTTTCCAGCTACTTTTATCAGTTCGGCAAGCAGGCCCAGAGTCTGTTTGCCTTCCGCGCTGCCAAGCGCCCCAATAAGGCCAAAAACGCCCGTGGGCTTCACGTTGGCAGTGTCGATCTCACCCAGCATGCCGATCAGGTTCGTGATCTTGGCTTGCAGATCGGGGTCGGCAAGGCGCTGCAACTGGCTTATCAAAAAGGCCAGGCCTTCGCCTGTTTTGGCAATGTCTTCCGGGCTCATGGAGCCAAGCAGGTTGCCGCCGGCGTTTTTGAATGCAGACATCTTTTCAAACACGCCATCCTTTTCCCACTCGCCCATCTTTTCGATGATATGCGGAAAGGTCGGCGCAAACGCAGGGTGCATAATCTTCCACAGGTCGGTGGCGTTCTCGAGCTGGTCGAGCAGCCACGTAAGCCTGGGAACAGTCAGCAAGCCCTTTCGGCCCAGATCCAGAATATCGTCAAGCGTAACCCTGCCGTTGAGGGTTTCCATCTCTTCAACAATAAGGCGGAAGGCATGGTTTCCAATGGGCGTCAGCTCGCTCAGCAGCATGCTGCTGCTTTCCTTGCTTGCTTGAAGGTCGCTGAGCCTTCCTTCAATGGCTTCCAGCCGCTCAAGAATTTTATCTTCAGGTGTCATATGATCCCTCCGGTCTACTTGCTTCTCAGCAAGGAGGTATCTTTCCCTGCAAGATACATATTGGGTTCAAACGGGAGCTCATGTCCTTTCAGCATGAGGTTGTAATACACCCACTTGAACATGAGCTTACCCCAGTAGTTGATGTGGCTTTCGCCCAGCAGCTCAAAGGGGCCAACGCCAGGCAGCGGGAACATGCCCGGCAGGGGTTCCACAGCGTAGCTGAAGTCGATGAGCGAGGCCTTTTCAAAACCTGTGACGATAAAGCAGTTGGTGTGCCCGTCAAACCTGTAGTAGTTGTCGGTTCCTTCAATGTCGGCCATCAGGTTCTGGGCGATCACGTCCGCTTCAAAGTGGGCCACAGACCCGGCTTTTGACGCAGGGACGTTTGTTGCGTCGCCGATGATGTACATATTCTCGAACTTCTTGGACTTCAGCAGTTCCTTGTCCGTATCGATAAAGCCGGTCACGTCGGAGACTTCAGATTCGATAAGGAATTCCTGCCCAAGGTTCGGGGGAATGCTCACCAGCAGGTCGTAGGGGATTTCATCGCCAGTGACGGAAGAGATCACGGCGCGGTCGGCTTCTACGCTGTCCACAGTCCAGTTGGTTGTGACCTTGATGCCTTTCTGCTCGCACAGCGCGCCAAGAATGTTGTTTGCCACAGGCTTGGTGAAGGCACCCGTAAGAGGCGTGACAAGCTCAATCTCCACATCTTTGCGCACGCCCATCTTCTGCAGGTACCAGTCGGCCATGTACACAAATTCCAGAGGCGCGACCGGGCACTTGATGGGAGTTTCGCAAATGTGGAGAACAAGCCGACCCTTCTTGAAGTGCTTCAGCTTGTCGCCAAGCGCCGCAGCGCCGTCATGGGTGTAGAAATTGTGGATCTTGCCGCCCCAGTCATCCAGAAGGCCAGGCACTTCATCGGGAGCGATTCTTGCGCCAGAGGCAACAACAATCCAGTCATAGGTGTGCGTGCTGTTTTTGCATTCAACCTTGCGCTGAATAGGATCAACAGCGGTGATCGTATCAATCACGAAGTTAACTCCGCGGCTGATAAAATCCTTTTTGGGACGGACGCAACCCTGCGGCGTATCAACTCCAAACGGAATCAGGAGCCAGCCGGGCTGATAGTGATGGACGGGATCCCGGTCAATCAGCGTTATTTCCCATTCTCTTTCACTCAAGAGCTTTCTCATTTTCGTGGCGATCATGGTTCCGCCAGCGCCAGCACCAAGAATAAGCAGTTTTTTCATGCAATTAACCCCAATTTAAGTATATAGCAGTGCGCCATAAAAAGGTTTGCCTACTACAACCAGCCACAATCATTGCGCGCCAATATCATAGTAGGATGGTATTATTTGCTTAGTAGCACAGCTAATTTTTAACTGCACTATTTATGTCAATAAAAATGTACATATATCATTTAATACCTACTAACTAAGTATTTTATTGCGCGCATATGCATACCTGCCTGCGCCCTGTGGTAGCGTTTATTTTTCTGTAAAGTTAAGAGGATGCATGGAACCCCAAACGAGCGTGGCTATTGCGGAGGGCTATCGAAAAAGAAGAGGGAGGCGTAGGCTGATGAACAAAGATGCGTGTGTTCCTTGGCAAATAATTTCTTTATAATCCTGGTTTATGGAAAAATTCAAATGCGTGCACATAATAACAAACTCTTATTCCTTATTTCCTTAACTCTACTGCTCATATGTTCCTGCACAATGGATTCAACGCCCTCTTCCGAACTTGCGCAAAAAGAGGCCCATTCTATTGCAGCAACCAGAAAAATGTCGCCAACGGAAAGTTATATCCAATATTTTATGGAGACTGTGCGCCAGTATTGGGCATTTGCATCACCACTGGATGAATCTATGGCTTGCACAATAGATGTGAATGTCTCGCCAGACGGAGAAATTGTAGCATACAAGCTTATAAAAAGCTCCGGAAACAAGTATTTTGACAACTCCGCCCTGAACGCCTTAGTGCGAACCCAGAGAAGCGGCGTGCGGCTCCCGCCGCCAGAGCCTCTCCCCAAGGGTCTGACCATTATTTTCAACCTGCCTAAAAGCAGCAGACGGTGACTCCTGTGAGGTACTGAGGATGCGTGCAGTAAGCCGCAAAGAAATACAGGCCGGACATTTTTTAGGAATCGCAATAATACACACACAAATATAGCATCAGCCAGTTTTGCCTTTATCCCGGCTATTATGATATGAGTGGTGTATGGAGGATTTTTATGAGTATACCCAAACGGATGCTTGTGCTTGTCATTGGGCTGTTCTGCCTGTCCGCCGCACCTGCCACGGCAGGAAGCCTGGACAGTTTCTCGGACATGCTGGGAAATCTCTCCGACATGGCCCGCGCGGCAGACCGCGCTCACGATGATTATCTGGACGCCATGAACGGCGGTCGCGATTATGGCCGCTACGAACGCGACTGGCGGCAACGCGAATCCAGCCTGGAGCGGGAGCGGGTGCGCGTCATGGCACGGATGGCGGGCGTCTCCGAATCGCGCATTCGCAATATGCGGCAGGATGGCCTTAGTTGGGGCAACATTGCCCGCCGATACGATATTGATCCCGACCGTTTCTATGGAAGATCACCATATGACCGGGATCGCGATAGCTGGCGCGGAACGCCCCCAGGGTTGGCAAAAAAGGGAGGCACGCCTCCCGGCCTTGAAAAGAAAGGCGGTATGCCCCCCGGACAGGCAAAAAAAATGCATCGTTATGATGACTAGCAATACTCAATGAGCACGAAGAAGGCCGCCTTTTGGGCGGCCTTCTTTACTTACAGGCTTGGCTTCGACCAGCCTGGTCAGCAAAAATTCCTGCTCAAGGCCGATCAGGCTGTTTCCCGCCCGGCAAAATACTTACGGCGAATATACAGTGCCACATTCACAAGGGCGATCAGCACCGGCACTTCCACCAGGGGACCGATAACCGCCACAAAGGCCTCGCCGGAATTGAGGCCGAACACGGCGATGGCCACGGCAATAGCCAGCTCAAAATTATTGGACGCAGCGGTAAACGACAGCGTTGCCGACTGCTCGTAGTTCGCCCCTGCCCGCCACGAAAGATAGAATGAAAGCAAAAACATAATGAGAAAGTAAACCAGCAGGGGGATGGCAACCTTCACCACATCCATGGGCAGCTGAACAATGTATTCACCCTTGAGGGAGAACATCACAACAATGGTGAACAGCAGCGCCCGCAGCGTCCAGGGGCTGATGCGGGGAATAAAAACATTCTCGTACCAGTCCACCCCCTTGACCTTGAGACCGTAAATGCGGGAAACAACGCCCCCGATAAAGGGGATGCCAAGGTAGATGAACACGCTTTCGGCAATCTGCCCCATGCTCACATCCACTACCGCCCCCGAAAGGCCAAGCCAGCCGGGCAGCACGGTGATAAACACATAGGCGTAGACAGAAAAAAACAGCACCTGAAATATGGCGTTAAAGGCCACAAGCCCCGCGCAATATTCCCTGTCGCCACCGGCAAGGTCGTTCCACACAATGACCATGGCAATGCATCTTGCAAGGCCGATCAGTATAAGCCCCACCATGTAGCTGTTGTTGCCGGAAAGAAAGGCTATCGCCAGCAAGAACATGAGAACCGGGCCGATCACCCAGTTTTGCACCAGCGAAAGCAGCAAGACCTTTTTATCGCGAAACACCCGGCCAAGCTGCTCGTATTTCACTTTCGCCAGCGGCGGGTACATCATCAGGATAAGGCCGATGGCAATGGGAATATTGGTGGTGCCCACCTGAAAAAAGTTAATGACATTTTTAATGTCCGGCACCGCCCACCCAAGCCCAACCCCCGCAAACATGGCGAGAAAAATCCACAGGGTCAGGAATCTGTCGAGGAATGAAAGCCGCTGCAATGTTGACTGACTCATAATTTCTGCCCCTTAGTGCGCGGCAATGCCGTCAAGAATGTTTTTCAGGGTGCTGGCGCCCATGCCCGGCTGCCCGACAAGCGCCTGCACCAGAGCCGTAACACGCCTGCGCAGCACGGCCAGCGTTTCGCCAAAGGCGGCCCTGATTGCGGCTTCATCGCCCTGCACCTTGGCTGGATCAGGCATGCCCCAGTGGCTGCGCACCACAGAGCCAAAATACACCGGGCAGGCTTCACCCGCCGCATCGGCGCACAGGGTTATGACCACCGAGGGTTTTTCCGGCAGATCATCCCATGACTTGCTTGCAAGGCCCGCGGTTGAAACTTCGGCCTCAGCCAGCGCCTCAAGAGCGCGGGGATGCACATAGCCCGCAGGCTTGCTGCCAGCGCTCTGGGCTGTTACCCCTGCCGGGGCCATTGACCGGAAAAGCGCCTCGGCTATGATTGAACGGCAGGAATTGCCCGTGCACAAAAAAAGGATGTTCATACCTACCTCTACTTTCTGGCTTCAATGGAGAGGCTGACAATATAATCCGCCATTTCCTCGCCCTTTGGCAGTGCCTCGGCGATCTGCCTGTACAGCGGGTCGTTCCAGTTCTGCATGTTCCGCACGTAGTCAGGCTTTGGCGTGAGTTCTATGGATGAAAAGCCCGCTTCTTCAAGCATGCCTCGGGTTTCGCTTACCAACACGGCACCAGCCACACAGCCTACCAGCGCTGCCGCCATTTCCCGAACCGTATCCGGCAGCATCTTGAGCAGCGCCAGATCTGAAACAGACACCTTGCCACCGGGCTTCAATACCCGAAAAATTTCACGCCATACCTGTGGCTTGTCTGGTGAAAGGTTGATGACGCAATTGGAAAGAACCACATCAACGCAAGCATCCGGCACGGGCAGATGTTCAATTTCGCCAAGGCGGAACTCCACATTGGCAAGCCCAGTGCGCTGCTGATAAAAATCAACATTTTTGCGGGCTTTGGCGAGCATTTCCGGAGTCATGTCCACGCCGATGACACGCCCGCCCGCTTTTACCATTTCACCAGCCTGAAAAACGTCAAAGCCGCCGCCGCTGCCAAGGTCAAGCACGGTCTGGCCTTCCCGCAAGGCTGCTATGGCCACAGGATTGCCGCACGAAAGCCCCATGTTTGCCCCTTCCGGCAACTTGGCGAGGTCTTCAGCCGAGTAGCCTATGGCCTGCGCCAGCCGTGCAGGGTCATGAGTATTGCACGAGCCGCCGCAGCAACAGGCGCTCCGGCCAGTGGCAATAGCCGCGTATCCGGCGCGCACTGTTTCGCGCACCTGTTCCTTGTGTGCAGTTTTTTCAGCATCACTCATGGCCGCTCTCCGGGTCAGAGGTTTTGTCCCCGCAACAGTCGGGTAGAAATACCGCATCAACGCAACTCTCACGGCGATACGCCCTGCACTGCTCGGGATGACCAGAGCAGCACTCGGCGGTCAGATAGGATATGGTTTCAAGCATCAGGGGGATGTTTGCCCGGTAGCGCGTGTTGCGCCCCTCGCGCTCCATACTGGCAAGCCCGCTGTGGACAAGGGTTTTCAGATGAAAAGAAAGGTTGGTCTTGGGGATATCCGCCAAGCGGGAAAGCTCCCCCGCCACCAGACCGTCAGGGGCATGCTTGACCAGCAGGCGAAAAATGCAAAGGCGCGCCTCGGATGTAAGGGCTTCAAACACCTGGGTAGCTTTTTTTGTTTCCATAGGACAATCATTCAACACCAATTGAACAATGTCAAGCATGCTGACAACGAAAACAACCATTGGCCTTAATACAAATTTTATACACCCGCCCCAAGTTTAACACCCATTTTATGCGCTTTTTCCTACCGTGTTCCCGTGGGCAAGGTTTATGCCCCACAGGAGGACGTTATGGAAAACATGGTTGGGCAATGCCTGCTGTACATTATATTGCTCGCCCTGCTGGCATGGCCGCTGGGCATATACATGGGCAAGGTCATGGACGGCGAACCGTTTTGGCTGCAAAAAATGTTGGCCCCATGCGAGCGCGGGCTGTACCGCGTCATGGGCATCAACCCGGCGGAACAGATGGGCTGGAAGCGTTACCTCGGCTGCGTGCTTGCTTTCAGTGCCGTGAGCATTGCGGCACTTATGCTGCTGCTCATGGCGCAGGGCAGCCTGCCCCTGAATCCGCAGGGCATCGCGGGTACAAGCTGGGATCTGGCTCTGAACACGGCGGTGAGTTTTGTCACCAATACCAACTGGCAGGCCTATTCGGGCGAAAGCGCCATGGGCTATCTGGCCCAGATGGCAGGGCTTACGGTGCAGAACTTTGTTTCCGCGGCTGTGGGCATTGCGGTGCTGTTCGCCTTAATCCGGGGGCTGCGCGCGCGAAAAACAGAAACATCCGGCGGGGCAGATGCTTCCGCCACGCCAGCCGTTTCAGGTCTTGGCAACTTCTGGGCAGACGCCACCCGCGCCACTCTGTATATTCTTGTACCGCTTTCCCTGGTGCTTTCCCTGCTGCTCATCTGGCAGGGCGTGCCGCAGAATTTTTCACCATACAAAACCGTAGCCCTGCTTGAACCGCTTACAACCGAAGACGGGGCAATCATTACGGAGCAGATGGTTCCCATGGGGCCGCAGGCCTCGCAGGTTGCGCCCAAGCAGCTTGGCACCAATGGCGGCGGCTACAACGGCGTCAATTCCGCCCACCCGCACGAAAACCCCACACCCCTTGCAAATATGCTGGAAATGCTGGCCCTGCTGCTCATTCCCGCAGGGCTGTGCTTCACTTTTGGCAGACAGATCAGGGACATGCGTCAGGGCGTAGCCATATTCATCACCATGACTTTGCTGCTGACCGCCGCTATCGGCTTTACCACTTGGGCAGAGCAGAGCGCCACCCCGCAACTGGCCCAGAGCGGGCAGGTTGATCTTGCCGCTCGCAGTGGCCTGCTGGCTCAGGCCGGGGGCAATATGGAAGGCAAGGAAGCGCGCTTCGGCATAACCAATAGTGCCATCTGGGCAGCCGCCACAACCGCCGCTTCCAACGGCTCTGTCAACGCCATGCACGACAGCCTCACGCCGTTGGGCGGGCTGGTCCCCATGGTGCTCATGCAGTTGGGCGAAGTAGTCTTTGGCGGCGTAGGCAGCGGCCTGTACGGCATGCTGGCCTTTGTGCTGCTGACCGTCTTCATGGCTGGTCTGATGGTTGGCCGCACCCCAGAATATCTGGGCAAAAAGGTGGAACCCTTTGAAATGAAGATGGCCGTTGTGGTCTGCCTGACCACGCCGGTAGCAATCCTGATCGGGGCAGGTCTGATGAGCCTTGTTCCGCAGGTTGTGGAAAGCCTGAACAACGCCCTGCCCCACGGCTTCAGCGAAATACTCTATGCCGCCACCTCCGCCGGGGCAAACAACGGTTCCGCCTTTGCCGGGCTGAATGCCAACACGCCTTTTCTGAATGTGCTACTAAGCGCGCTCATGCTTGCCGGGCGCTTTGTGCCCGTAGCAGCCATCCTTGCCGCCGCTGAGAGCATGGCGGGCAAAAAGACCGTGGCCGCAAGTTCCGGCACGCTCTCCACCAGCAACGGCATGTTTGTTTTTCTGCTCATATTTGTGGTGCTGCTGGTAGGCGCTCTGAGCTTCTTCCCCGCTCTGGCTCTTGGCCCCGTGGCCGAACATCTGCAAATGGCGCGTTAATTAGCGCGCTCAATAATAAAGGATACAGCCATGTCAGCCAAAACTGCACATGCTCCGCACAACAACAGGATGCTCCGCCGGGCCCTTGGCGACTCGTTCATCAAGCTGGCCCCGCACATTCAGGTGCGCAATTTTGTCATGTTCACCGTATACCTTTCCGCCATCATGACCACGGCCCTTGCTCTGGCAGGGGCGTGGGGATTGATGCCTGCCCTTGCAAACCAAAGTGCTTTTGCCTGCGCCATTGCCGCCATACTCTGGTTCACGGTGCTCTTTGCCAATTTTGCGGAAGCCATTGCCGAAGGCCGGGGCAAGGCGCAGGCCGACAGCCTGCGCAAATCGCGCAAGAGTGTTGACGCCCGCAAGCTGCCGGATCCTGCGCAGCACGATGCCTTTGTGATGACCTCCTCCACCGAGCTGAAACCCGGCGAGTACGTGCTTGTGCTGGCAGGCGAGATGATCCCTGCCGACGGCGACGTGGTAGAAGGGGCTGCTTCTGTGGATGAAAGCGCCATCACGGGCGAATCCGCCCCGGTCATTCGGGAGAGCGGCGGCGACCGCAGCGCCGTCACAGGCGGCACCACGGTGCTTTCCGACTGGCTGGTGCTGCGCGTTACCAGCGAGGTTGGCCGCAGCTTTCTGGACAAAATGATAGCCATGGTCGAAGGGGCCGCCCGCCAGAAAACCCCCAACGAAATAGCCCTGAATATCCTGCTGGTGGCGCTTACGGTCATTTTTCTGCTGGTCACGGGCACACTGTGGTGCTTTGCCCGCTTTGCGGCAGATCAGAACCATGCGGCAAACCCGGCGGACGTTACCTCGCTGGTGGCGCTCTTTGTCTGCCTGGCCCCAACCACCATCGGCGCGCTGCTTTCGTCCATAGGCATTGCAGGCATGAGCCGCCTCAATCAGGCCAATGTGCTTGCCATGAGTGGACGCGCCATTGAAGCTGCTGGCGATGTGGATGTGCTCCTGCTCGACAAGACAGGCACCATAACCCTTGGCAACCGGCTGGCCGTCAGCTTTATACCTGTGGACGGGCACGCCAGCCAGGAACTGGCGGAGGCTGCCCGCCTTGCCTCCCTTGCGGACGAAACCCCCGAGGGCCGCAGCATAGTGCAACTGGCAAACAGCCTGCTCCCGCAGGGCGACGCAACACTCCCTGAAACGAATACGGTCTTTGTTCCCTTTTCCGCGCATACCCGCATGAGCGGTGTTGACGCGTCGGGCTCCTCCATACGTAAAGGCGCGGCGGATGCCGTACGGGCTTTCGCGGAGCAGCTTGGCGGGCGTTTGAGCACCCAGTGCGATGAAGTGGTGCAAAGCATTGCCCGTCAGGGCGGCACTCCCCTTGTGGTTGCCCGCGATGCCGCAGTGCTTGGCGTGATCCACCTCAAGGACGTCATCAAGGACGGCGTGCGCGAAAAATTTGGCGAACTGCGCCGCATGGGCATCAGGACAGTCATGATCACGGGCGACAATCCGCTTACTGCCGCCGCCATTGCCGCCGAGGCCGGGGTGGACGACTTTCTGGCCGAGGCCACGCCGGAGACCAAGCTGAACCTTATCAGGGACTATCAGGCCAAGGGACATCTGGTAGCCATGACGGGCGACGGCACCAACGATGCCCCGGCTCTGGCGCAGGCGGATGTGGCGGTTGCCATGAACACGGGCACGCAGGCCGCCAAGGAAGCGGGCAACATGGTTGATCTGGATTCTTCGCCCACCAAGCTGCTGGATATCGTACGCATCGGCAAGCAGTTGCTCATGACGCGCGGCAGCCTCACCACATTTTCCCTTGCCAATGATGCGGCAAAATACTTTGCCATCATCCCGGCCCTGTTCATGGGCCTGTACCCCGGCCTTGCCGCACTCAACATCATGGGCCTGCACAGCCCGCAGAGCGCCATACTGGCGGCCACCATATACAATGCCCTCATCATTGTGGCCCTCATTCCACTGGCTTTGCGCGGCGTGCCCTACCGGGAGGAAAGCTCCGAACTGCTATTGCGCCGCAACCTCTTTATCTACGGCCTTGGCGGGCTCGCGGCCCCCTTTGTCGCCATCAAACTTATTGACCTCTGCCTGGTCGGCCTTGGGCTGGCCTGAGGAGAAGCATCATGTCCATCACAATATTGCTGCGCCGTTCTCTGGTTTTTCTGTGCATCATGACGGCCCTCACCTGCGTCTATACCGGCGCGCTCACCCTGGCGGGCAAGGCGCTGTTTCCCTTTCAGGCCGAAGGCAGTATCATTGCCGCCAAGGGCAGGCAGTACAGCACATTGCTAGGGCAGCCATTCACAGCCGCCAACCATTTGTGGGGCCGCCCCGTGAGTGCAGACACCGCCACCTATACCGACAACGGCAGGGCACTGCTCTACGCCGGGCCAAGCAACAAAAGCCCTGCCACAGCCGCATACGCTACAACGTTGCAGGAGCGCGCGGCACGCATCCGGCTGGCGCATCCGGAAAAATCCGGCCAGCCCATTCCAGTGGATCTGCTGACGGAATCAGGCAGCGGGCTTGATCCGCATATTTCGCCAGCCGCCGCAGAATTTCAGGTGGAGCGGCTGGCCCGCGCCACAGGTTTTACGGCTGCGGAAGTGCGCCGCACCATCGCCATGTATACGCAAAGCCGCACCCTGGGGCTGCTGGGCGAGGCGCGGGTCAACGTGCTTGAAGTCAATCTGGCGCTGGAAGGCCTGCTGCCCAACGGGCACGGGGTCTCAGGGGCCTCGGACGCGGCTCCCCGCTGAATGCCGCGCGGCATACGAACCTGAGAACAACCATGACAGACAGCTACAAACGTCCATCCCCCGATGCCCTGCTTGCCCAGTTGCAACAGGCGGCTCCGGGCGGCAAGCCCCTTGCTGGCGAGGCGGGTGCGCCGTCACGCCCATCGCCCAGAGGCTTGCTCAAGATATTTTTTGGCTATGCGGCTGGCGTGGGCAAGACATATTCCATGCTGCGAGCGGCCCACGCCGCTCAGGAGCAGGGGCACAGCATTGTTGTGGGCTATGTGGAGCCGCACCCAAGGCCGGAAACAGCGGCCCTGCTGCCAGGTCTTGAGGCCGTGCCGCCCCTGCGGATAGAGCACAGGGGCATCACGCTCAACGAACTTGATGTGGATGCCGTGCTGGCCCGCAAGCCGAAAATCGCCCTCGTGGACGAGCTTGCCCACTCCAACACGCAGGGCTGCCGCAACCTCAAGCGCTTTCAGGATGTGGAGGAACTGCTCCAGGCGGGCATATCCGTATGGACCACGGTTAACGTGCAGCATCTGGAAAGCCTCAACGATGTGGTTGCCGCCATGACCGGAGTAGTGGTGCGCGAGCGCATACCCGACAGCGTGTTTGACGGGGCCGATCAGGTGGAGCTGGTTGATCTGGAGCCAGACGAGCTTGTATCCCGCCTGCGCGAAGGCAAGATATACGCCGAGGCTCAGGCGCAGCGGGCGCTGGGGCACTTTTTTCTGCCCGCGAATCTCATCGCTTTGCGGGAGATTGCCCTGCGCCGCATGGCCGACCGCGTCAACCGGCGGGCATCCGCCACTGCCGGAGGGCAGGAAGCAGGGCGGCAGATCAAGGAGCACATTCTCATCTGCCTTTCAGGCGCGCCCAGCAATGCAAGGGTTATCCGCACCGCCGCGCGCATGGTGGAGGCCTTTCGGGCTGATTTCACCGCCCTTTTTGTGCAAAACACCGCGCCGCGCCGCAGTGACGCCAAAAGCCGCGACACCCTGCGCGACAACCTGAAGCTGGCGGAAGATCTGGGTGCGGTTATCGTGACCCTGCACGGCGAGGATGTTCCCGCCCAGATAGCGGAATACGCGCGCATGAGCGGGGTGAGCAAAATTGTGGTGGGCCGCTCCCCGGCTGGCGGATGGCTGTTCCGCAAGAGCAAAACGCTGGTGGAACGCCTTGCCGAACTTGCGCCGGAAATGGAAACCTACATCATCCCCGATGCCGTGCCCGTGGGCAGAGCGCCCGGACATACCGGACCTTTGTTTGCGGCGCTCAGGGCCTTGCGGGGCACAGCCCCCCGCTCCTGGCGGCAATGGTGCGCCACAACTGCGATCATGGCCGTATGCAGCGTCGCAGGTTTGCTCATGTTCTCGCTGGGCATGCCCAATGGCGGCATTGCGGGTCTGTACATGCTGGGAGTGTTGGGCGTTTCCATCCTCACCACCGGGCCATGGTACGGCGTGGCGGCCTCTGTGGCCGGGGTGGGCCTTTTCGATTTTCTGTTTGTTGAGCCTCGTTTCAGTTTTACCGTTTACGATACAGAGTATGTGGGGCTTTTTTGCGCAATGCTGCTGGTTTCCGCCGCCACCAGCGCCATCACGGGGCGGGCTCGCATGCAGGCGCGGCAAAGCGCGGTGCGGGCGCTGCATACGGAGCTGCTGCTGGGCAACAGCCGCCGCCTGCAAAAAGCCAAGGACGAACCAGCCATCCTGCTGGAAACTGCCCGCCAGCTCGGCACCCTGCTGGGCTGCGAAACAACGCTCTATTCCGTGCGGCAAGGGCTGCTTGAAACCCGACCCGTTTTTTCCTACCGGGCTGACAAAATGCAGGGGTCGGGCAGCCCACGAGCTGCCACCCGGCACAGCAAAAGCACGCCAAAGGACGAGCTGGGCGTTGCGCAATGGGTTGCCAAGAATAACCGCCCTGCTGGCGCGGGAACAGATTCCCTGCCCGGATCGCGGCACAGCTTTATCCCCATCAGCAGTCAGTCTGCCGTGCTCGCCGTGGCCGAACTGCACGTTCTGCCGGGTCGCACGACTCCGCTTGCCGATGCCAACAGCAAAAACCTTGTTCTGGCCCTGGCAGGGGAATGCGCGCTGGCTCTGGAGAAGGAACGGCTCACGCAGGCCAACGCCAGCATTGCCGTACGTGCACAGCAGGAAAAACTGCGCGCCGATGTGCTGCGCTCCATCTCGCACGATCTGCGCACACCGCTCACCGGCATCTGCGGCAATGCCGCCATCCTCGCCGAGCAGGGCGGCTCAGGCTCGCCGGAACGCAATGCGGCCCTTGCTTCCGCCATTGAGGAAGAAGCCCGCTACCTTGTAGGTATGGTGGAAAACCTGCTGGCCCTCACCCGTCTTGAGCAGCAGGATTTTACCCTTCGCCTTGAACCGGAACTGCTTGAAGATGTTATTGCCGAAGCCGTGCAGATCACCAGCCGCCGTGCAGCGCACCACGATCTGCGCGCGGAAATGCCCAAAAGCCTGCTCATGGCCCGCATGGACGCGCGGCTCATGGTGCAGGTGCTGGTCAACCTGCTGGACAACGCCGTCAAACATACGCCAGAGGGAACAGCCATTCGCATACGCGCGAGGGCTGACGGCCCGTGGGTCAGGCTGGAAGTTGCCGACAATGGCCCTGGAATTTCAAAAGCGGAACAGAACCGCATTTTTGACATGTTCCACTCCGCAGCCATAAAAAATGGCGATGGCCGCAGAGGTATGGGGCTTGGGCTGGCCTTGTGCCGCAGCATTGTGCAGGCCCACGGCGGAAGCATAGAGGTATTTGACAACACGCCGCATGGCGCGGTTTTTTCCATGACCTTGCCGCGCGAGACGGAAGAGTTCACCCTCCCGGCCTGGCAGAAGGAGTATTCATGCCGCTAAATTCGCCAGCAGCGCCCCCCGCTGAGCAGAACGCCAACGGCGTCCCCGAGCGTATTCTTGTGGTGGAAGACGACAAGGTCATCCGCGCGCTTGTGACCACCACGCTTGAGAGCCACGGCATATCCTTTCTGACCGCCGCCACCGGGCGCGAGGCCCTTGCCGAGGCTTCGCGGGCAAATCCCGACGTCATACTGCTTGATCTGGGCCTGCCGGATATGGACGGAGTGGAGATCATCCGGGCGGTGCGCCAGTGGTCCATGCTGCCCATCATTGTGCTGAGCGCCCGAACCGAAGATGACGACAAGGTGGCCGCGCTGGATGCAGGCGCGGACGACTACCTTACCAAACCTTTCAGCGTTGATGAATTGCTGGCCCGGCTGCGTGCCGCCCTGCGGCGCGTTCGTTATGAACGCGGGCACATGGGCCGCAACGAAAGCAGCTTTGAAAATGGCGATCTGCGTATTGATTTTGCCGCAGGCTGCGTGAGCGTTGCCGGGCAACAGGTGCATCTTGCGCCCATGGAATACAAGTTGCTGTGCCTGCTGGCAAACAATGTGGGCAAGGTGCTTACGCACAAAACAATCCTGCAGGCCGTTTGGGGCAGTGCCCTGCCGCAGTCGCTTCCTTCATTGCGCGTGTTCATGGCAACACTGCGCAAAAAACTGGAGGCCGCCTCGCCGCAATGTGATTGCATCCGCACCCATGTGGGCATCGGCTACCGCATGAGCCGATATGAAGGCTGACTCGGGGGCTGCTGTTCCTTTGGCATTGCCCATGCCGTCCTTTTCCCTGCGCAACAGCCGGGCACACAGCTCTGTTCGTTAACACTGCTTTAAGACAAAAGAAGACCGCGATTTCTCGCGGCCTTCCATATCAAGCGAATTTGGTCGACTTACCAGCGACGGGGGGCGGGCTTTTTGGGCTCAGCCTTGTTGATGCGAAGGGCGCGGCCGTCAAATTCCTTGCCGTCAAGAGCGGCAATGGCGTTGATGGCATCGGCGTCTTCCATTTCCACAAAGCCAAAGCCACGGGCGCGGCCGGTTTCGCGGTCGGAAACGAGCTTCACGGAAAGAACTTCGCCGTAGGGGCTGAACAGGGATTCAACGCCTTCCTGAGTGGCGGACCAGGGCAGATTGCCGACGTAGATAGAAGTAGCCATAAGGACTCCAGAGATTACGGGAGGTAGACTTTCCGCTTGGAGCCTTACCCATGTAAAGCCTCTGCAAAAAAATTTACTATACCCAATCAGTGATTGCCCGAACATAGTTTGGGGCATTTTCAATGTCAATAGATATTATTTTTTTCAAGCAAAAAACTGGGCCTGCCCGCTGGCGGCACCGCATTTCCCTACCTGCTCACAGTGTTTTTTGCCAAACTTCAGCTTTCTCAATTTTGTTTGGCACGAAATGCGGGTATACTATATTTTTTGGATAAGGAATACCCGCTAAAATTCGGTACCGCTATGCCCATACAGCAATCCGATTTTTTCAACGAAGCTTGGCAGGGAGTTTTTGCAGTGCATTGCCTGCCCGCCAACCGACATGCCTCTGCAACAGCAGACTGCCGATAATCCTTAACGCAAAGCTAACGCCCCCCTCGATATGTTTCAACATACATAATGGTAGCGGACAGGCCGCAACTACGCCGCAACCATTGTCTCCGCAGCCACAGCTGCGTATACGCCGATGCTGCCACATGGGCGTATCCCCTTCCCTCCTCCTGCGCGAAGCGCCCTGATAAACCAGGGCGCTTCCTGCGCATGGCAGTACAAAAGCCCCCAAATAGGCTTTTGTACTGCCAACCTCAGCCCTGCTCCACAAAAAAAGCCGACACTCGGGAGAGAGTCGGCCTTTGCCAGATGGCATAGCTGGGTAAATACACTGCAAGCGGCGGTGTAAAAGGTTCACGCCCAGACGTGCGCTTTCCCCGGTCTAACGCGGAGTGTATTTGTAAAAACTGTAACTGCGCGCTCTGCCGTGGTTTTTCTAATTAATCCAGGAACTCAGGGCGTCAACAATCTTGCGGGCCTGATCCGCGCTGGAAATGTTGAATTTGGACTGCTGGCGGTATTCGCCCCCCGCCTTTTTGTAGCGGCGGATAACGTACATGTCCGGGCCAAAACAGTCTTTTTCCGGCTGCCACTGCTGGTAGCGAAAAAGAATGGTAGTCCACGCGCCCTTGCTCAGCACAACCTTGTCCAGTTCGTTAACGATCACCTGACCGTTTTCCTCAAACTGCACTGTGAGATCATCAATTGTTTCGTTCAAAAAAAGCCCCCAAAGTAGGCATAATTAACGTGTAACGGCAAGCAAAGGCCAAACGTTACCTTCCGGGCCTTGCGGCCATCCGGCACCGACGGGTAGCGGCGGGCAACAGCGCTTTTGACAGAAAACTTACCCGGCGTGTTCGACCAGTATCCCTTTGACGTTTTCCGGCAGTTCCGGCTTCTTCAACACCATTTCGGCGGGGCCGGGGCCATAATTTTTGGCCATCTCGCCAGCAGAAGCGGAAAGAGCCATCAGTTCTTCCGCCGTGGTCAGAGAACTGCCGCTTACATACTTTCTCCCAACGATATCCAGCACGAGGTCATTGGGATTGACGGGTTTGACAACACTATTGTCCATATGCGCCTCCCTCACGTTAGGGCATCAGAATAGCTTTTTCCTCCGCCCTCTGCAAGCGTTGCCGCCTGTATGCCTACTGACGCAACAAAACCAGCGTGTAGCGTTCCACCGGGGCAAAATCATCCGTAAGTGCCGGGGTGGCAAAAGGGTCTGCACCCGTGTACCTGCTTGCCAGCATGTCGGCAAGGCGCAAACCGCCTGAAGAAGCATTTTCTGTGCCTGCTGACGCTAGGGATGGCAGCGCGCCTGCGGTGTTGTCGGGCCGTTGTTCGGGAAAGGCCGCAAGCATAAGGTTTTGCAGTTTGTCGGGTGGTTCGCCGCCAGCGCAATACACCTGCACCTCGGCAAAAGACTGCCGCAACGCGTTGAAAATCCCCTGAAACAGGCGGGCATCCGGCCCTTCCACCGCGGAAATAACGTTCATGAGTACAACCCCGCCAGGAGCCACCGTCCGCCGCAGAGCGGCGGCAGCCTCGCGCGTTCCCATCTGGAAAGGCACGGCGTAGTGCGAGTTAAAAACATCCACAAACACCAGATCATACTGATCGCGCTGACGGTTCAGAAAAGCCCTGGCATCCTCGTGGCGCACACTCAGGCGGGGGTCGTCGCGCAGCGAAAACCAGCGCCGGGCTGTTTCCGTCATGGCCGGGTCAAGCTCCACAACTGTCACGCGCGCGGTCTCGGGCTTTGCCAGAGGGGAATTATCGGCTAGCAACCATTTGGGAACAGAATACCCGCCGCCGCCAAGCATGAGCACCCGGCTCGCATGGGGCGTAAAATGCGGCCCAAGCGCGTAAAACTGGGTGTACCGGAAGTACAGTTCATTGGGGGCATCAAGATACATGCCCGACTGGCTGTAACCGGGGTCAGTAGCCATAAGGCGCACGGGCCTGCCGTTTTGCGCCCAGTCTACCCCTTCAAAAATGCGGATGCTGTTATAGGGGCTTTCCACCAGATGGCTCATGGCCCTGCCATCCTGCCAGCGGCCATAGCTTGCCGCCACCACAGCCATAAGCCCGCAAACAGCCAGCAGCACGGCGCGCAAACGCACCCGCCCCCCGCCGTTGCACAGCGAAAGCCCCAGCATGGCCGCAGCCACACCCCACAAGATGCTCGTGCTGCCCAAAAAGGATATGAGAATAAAGCCGCCCAGAAAGGTTCCTACAATACTGCCAGCAGTGGAAAGGGCGTAAAGCCGGCCCACGGTTGCACCTGAGGAATCCACGCTCTCGATGCGCAGGCGTATGGCATAAGGCGTCACCATGCCGAAAAAAAAGGCGGGCAGGGCAAAAATGCACACCGCCGCCAGAACCGCCGCCGCATACAGGTTGCCCACGGCAGCCGTCACCCATTGGCCGATGGCCTCATGGCACAAAGCCGTCAGCCCGCTGCCAATGCCCGCCCCGGCCAGTGCCAGGGCCAGCCCGCGCCGGGAAAGGGTTCTGTCGGCCAGCCGCCCACCTGCCCATGCTCCCACGGCAAGGCAGGCCAGCACCACGCCTATAAGGCTTGTCCACACTACGGCAGATGTTCCCACATGCGGGGCCAATACCCGCGCGCCGACCATTTCAAGCACCATGACCAGCGCGCCGCTCATAAAAACTGTCAGTTCGAGCATACTGCTCCTGTGGCAGGTTGTGCGGCGGGTGCAGAATTCAGACCCCGCCGCTGCTTTATTTCGACATGCCAGCCTACTCGCGCCGCTGGCCAAAAAAATCGTGCAGCAAGGAGGCGCATTCCTCAGAAAGCACGCCGCCCATGTGCCATACCCGGTGATTGGCGCACTGGGCGTCAAAATATTCGGCGCGAGAAACAACAGCCCCGGCCAGAGGGTCAGCTGCGCCGTACACAAGCCCCGCAATGCGCGCATGGATTATGGCGGCGGCGCACATGGCGCAGGGTTCAAGCGTCACCACCAGCATGCACTGGTTGAGCCTGTAGTTGCCAAGCGCAGCCCCGGCGGCCCGTAGCGCCAGCACCTCGGCATGGGCGGTGGGATCATTGCCGCCGATGGGCGCATTGCCGCAACAGGCAAGGATGCGCCCATCCGGAGCCACTACCAGCGCGCCCACGGGCACCTCGCCCACTGCGCCGCTGGCGCGGGCCTTTTCCAGAGCCAGCCGCATCAGCCCCTGCCAGGTGTGACCCGGCGGAGGCGGCGTTAACGGCCCGGCAGGAGAAAAGGCCCGCGCGTAAGAGCTACCCGTATTCATACGGCGGCTAAATAATTACCCTGCACAACTGGGCAACCACTTCTTCGGGCGTGTCGCAAACCGTAATGAGTTTGTCGATTTCACCTTCCTTGATGAAGCCCCGCGCAACCATGGTCTTGCGCATCCATTCCAGCAGGCCGCTCCAGTAGCTTGAATCGTACAGAATGATGGGAAAGGGTCGTGTGCGCCCGGTCTGGGCCAGCACAAAGGCCTCGGAAAGTTCATCAATGGTGCCCATGCCGCCGGGCATGACCACGTAGGCCATGGCATATTTGACAAACATGAACTTGCGGATGAAAAAATAGCGGAAATTGCAGCGTGTTTTTACATACTGGTTGCAACCCTGCTCATGCGGCAACTGGATGTGCAGGCCAACGGAAACGCCGCCTGCCTCGCACGCGCCCTTGTTGGCGGCTTCCATAATACCGGGGCCGCCGCCGCTGATGATGCCAAATCGAGCTTCTACGAGCAGACGCGAAATTTTTTCAGCATCCTTATATTCCTGCGAATCCGGCTTGCACCGCGCAGTGCCAAAAAGGGATATGCATTTGACCTTGAGCGCGTTGAGCGTATCAAGCGCCTCCACCATTTCCGCCATGATGCGGAAGGTGCGCCAGGATTCTGTGGTGACGGAAGTGAGATCGTCAATCATGTTCTGTTGCAGTTCAGGCATGAATGCTCCTTGTTCCTCTTGAAGTATGGGGGGAGGCCTGCACGCAAAAGACGCCGCACGGGCCCATAACTTTCAGTATATGTGGGCCTTCGGCCAAAGGCAATGCGGGAACATTGCCAACTGGCCCCTTGCTTGACGCTGGGGCGCGCTTGCGGCTATGGAAAAAAGTCTCCTTGCGTCTTTTCCGCCTTGTATCGCGATCAGCAAGGGGCTTGCGGCCTCTCAAGCCGCCAACCCTCAGTGGAGGAACAAATGAAAGTACAATTTCTGGGTGCGGCGCAAACCGTGACCGGTTCATGTTATATGGTCGAGGCGGCTGGCAAGCGCTTTTGCATCGATTGCGGCATGCACCAGGGCAACAAGGCCATTGAAGCCCGCAACCGCGAAACTGAACTCTATCAACCTGCCGCCATTGACTTTATTCTTGTCACTCACGCCCACATTGATCACTCCGGCCTGCTGCCCAAGATGGTCAAAGAGGGCTTTGCCGGTCCCATTTTCTGCACCAAGGCCACCAGCGAACTGCTGGACCTCATGTTGCAGGACAGCGCCCACATCCAGGAAATGGAAGCCCTGTGGGAAGCGCGCAAATACCAGCGGCGCGGGCTTAAAAATCCCCCCACGGCCCTGTATAATGTTGAGGACGCCCAAAAAACGGTTACCCTTTTTCAAACTGTTGATTACCACAAGGTGTTTGAACCTGCTCCGGGCATTCGCGTAACCTACTATGATGCTGGCCATATTCTTGGTTCCGGCTCCTTGCGCCTTGAGGCAGACGAAGACGGCAAAACCACCAGCCTCATATTTTCGGGCGACATTGGCCGCCCGCAATCACTCATTGTGCGCAGCCCGGAAACCCCGCCCAAGGCCGACTACGTGTTCATGGAATCCACCTACGGCGACCGTGACCACAAGGACGAAAGCCTCAGCGTGGACGAACTGGGCGAAGCCATTGCCTACAGCTACGGCAAGGGCGAAAAGGTAATTATTCCGGCATTTGCCGTGGAGCGTACGCAGGAAGTGCTCTATTGCCTGCACATGCTCACCAAGCAGAACAAACTGCCTGCGGATATGCCCGTATTTGTGGACAGCCCCCTGGCCATCCGTGCCACGGAAGTTTTTGAGCGAAACCGTGAGCTTTTTGACGATGAAGCCCTCAAAATGCTCAACGGCGGCGATGACCCCTTCTCGCTGCCCAACCTGCGCTACACGCTTTCTGCCGCCGAATCTCAGGCCATCAATGACTACAAGGGGCCTGCCATTGTCATTTCGGCCAGCGGCATGTGCAACGCGGGCCGTGTGCGCCACCACCTGCGCCACAATATATGGAAGCCCGGCGCAAGCATTGTTTTTGTGGGCTACCAGGGCGTGGGCACGCCGGGCCGCAAGCTGGTGGAAAAAGCCAAAAAAATCACCCTGTTTGGCGAAGATATTGAAGTTGCGGCCCGCATTTTCACCATCAACGGATTTTCCGGCCATGCCGGGCAAAGCCAGCTGCTTGAATGGCTCAAGCCGCTGACCGGCAACGGCGCGCAGGTCGTGCTGACCCACGGCGAAACAAAGGCCCAAAGTGTGTTGGCCGGGCTCATTGAGCAAAAATACGCCAAGCGCCCCCTTATTGCCACCTATCTTGAAGAAATGGTGCTTGAAGGGCCGCAGCTCACCGAAACCGTGCAGCACGAGACCCAGGCCCATCCCCGCGTCAACTGGACGTTCCTCACGGACGAAGTGGAACGCAAGTGGGGCATGTTCAAAGACAAGATGGCCGATGTTGAAAACCGCCCGTGGGTGGAACAAACCGAGCTGCAGGAGGCCATGGAAAAGATGGATTACGCCCTCACCCGCCTGCTCTCGCGCATGTAGGCCGTCATGCGGATTATTTCGGGGCGTCTTGGCGGACGCAACCTTAAGACTGTTGAAGGCGAGGGTTACCGCCCCGCCATGGGCAAAACGCGCGAGGCGCTTTTTTCCATGCTCGCCGCGCGCGGTATGGACTGGTACAGCGCACGGGTGCTTGACCTTTTTGCGGGCAGCGGCAGTCTGGCCTTTGAGGCCATCAGCCGGGGGGCGGAGCACGCCCTGCTGGTTGAGATGGCCCCTCAGGCCGTACGCTGCCTCAAGGCCAACATCGCCGCCCTTGGGGTGGAGGATGAGGCCCGCATTGTGAGCGACGATGTGCTGCGTGTGCTCAAAACTCCCCCGGCGGAACCGTATTCGCTTATTTTTATGGATCCGCCCTACCGCAAAAATCTTGCCGACCCGGCGCTCAGGCTGCTGGCCACGCGCCGCTGGCTTGCACCGGGGGCATTTGTAACGGCTGAAATTGAAAAAGACGCACGGGTAAACCTGCCCGCAGAATGGACTCTTGAGGCCGAACGCCTCTTCGGTCAGACACGCATATGCATCTGGACACTGCCATGAGAATAGCACTCTACCCCGGCACTTTCGATCCGCTGACCAACGGGCACCTGAGCCTTATCCGGCGCGGCTGCGAAGTCTTTGACCAAATTGTTGTGGCTGTGGCGGACAATACGCCCAAATTCCCCCTGTTCAGCCATGAAGAGCGGGTGGAAATGGCCCGGGAAGCGCTCAAGGATGAACCGCGCGCCGTGGTGGAGCCTTTCTCCGGCCTCACCGTGGAATACGCGGCCCAGCGCGGGGCCTGCGCCCTGCTGCGCGGGCTGCGCGCCGCCTCGGACTTTGAGTACGAATTCCAGCTGGCGCTCATGAACCGCCGCCTGCAACGCCACATCCAGACGGTCTTTTTGATGACCGACTACCAGTGGCTGTTCATCAGCTCCACCATCGTCAAGGCTGCCGCCAGCCACGGCGCGGACATCAAGGGTCTTGTGCCTGAAAACGTACGCACGGCCCTGATGGATAAATACCACAAGGGCGAAGTGCGTCAGGGTACGCCCTGCCTTGCTCCGCCTTTTGGCGGCTTCCGCGTCAAGTGATCATGGCTGAAACGACTTCCGCGCCGCTGCCGGTTATCTGCCTGGCCGGGCCCACCGGCTCGGGCAAAACGGCGGCGGCGCTTGCTCTGGCCGCTGCCCTTGACGGCGAAGTGGTCAACGCTGACTCGCGTCAGGTCTATGCCGATTTCCCCTTGATTACGGCCCAGCCCTCGGCGGAAGAACGCGCCTGCTGTCCGCACCACCTGTACGGTTTTTTGGCTACGGAAAACAAGGTCAGCGCTGGCCGCTGGGCGGAAGCAGCCGTGGACAAGGTGCGCGACATCCGTGCACGGGGCAAAACGCCCCTGCTGGTGGGCGGCACCGGGCTGTACTTTCAGGCTTTACTGCGGGGCATGGCGGAAATTCCGCCCGTTGACCCGCAACTCACCGCAGCAATCACCGCCCGCGTGGACGCGCAGGGCGCGCCCGCCCTGCATGCAGAACTGGCGCAAATCGACCCCGCCTATGCCGCCAAAATCCACCCCAATGACCGGCAGCGCATCATCCGCGCGCTGGAAGTCTGCCAAAGCACAGGACGATCCTTTACGTGGTGGCACAGCAATTCCATGAGTACGCCGCTCTGCGTCGGCCCCCTGCTGACGCTGGACGCGCCCCTGGCGTGGCTTGAGCCACGGCTGGCCCGCCGGCTTGACCTCATGCTTGCGGGCGGCGCGCTGGACGAGGCCCGCGCGGCCATGCGCCACTGCGCAGACCCTGCCGCGCCGGGCTGGTCGGGCATCGGCTGCGCCGAAGCGCTGGCGCACCTGCAGGGGCGTCTTTCTCTTGAAGACTGCCGTTCCCTCTGGCTGCGCAACACGCGGGCCTACGCCAAGCGGCAACTTACGTGGTTTCGCGCCCGTCCCGAGGCCCAATGGCTGCCGCCGGACGATCCCGCCGCAGTTGTGGAGGCCGCCTGCCGCTTTTGGCAGAAGGCGCGCAGCAGCTACAATTCTTAAGTGATGTTTTGCTGTTTCAGACCATTACAAGGGAGTACCCGCCGCTATGCTCATGCCCGCCATTTCCATTGATCCGGAACTCCGCTCGATCTGGCCGGATACGGCCCTTGGCTGTGTTTTCTGGTCCGCCCCGGTTCAGGCCGAGGATCCCAGGCTGTGGCAGTTCTTCAACCAGAATGTACTGCGCGGTTTGCGGCAGCGCCTTGAAAACACGGAACTTGCCGACATGCCGCAGATAGGCCCCTCGCGTCAGGCATTCAAGGCTTTTGGGCGCGATCCGGGCCGGGTACGCATTTCCTCCGAGGCGCTCTACCGCCGCGTGCGGCAGGGCAAGGATCTGTACCGCATAAACTCCGCAGTGGATGCCAACAACCTGGTTTCGCTTGAAACGGGCTTTTCGCTTGGCACCTACGATCTTGCCCGCCTGAGCGGCAACATTGTGCTGCGTGCGGGGCGAGAGGGCGAAGCCTATGCGGGCATTGGCAAGGACGAGCTCGACCTCTGCCGCATGCCCCTTCTGGCGGATGATCAGGGCGCGTTCGGCTGCCCTTGCAGTGATTCCCGCCGGGCCATGATTGCCGAGGACGGGCCGGACACGTCTTCGCCCCGACGGCTGCTCACGGTTATTTACGGCTTTTCCGGCACCGGGCACGTCTCTGATGCGCTGAACATTGCGCAGAAACATCTTGAAGTGTTTGCGGGCGCACAGATATTCGCCTCTTCTGTGCTCTGCTGAACGCCCTTATTCGGCCAAAATCACACGATACGCATGTTTTTCGCAAACATTCTGTGTTTTCCGTAGGTTGCGTGAACAATCAATAAAGCGCTCTTTTTAGCGAAAAATATCCCAAGCGCCCTGTTCCCAAGGCATAAGAAGCAATTACAACAACGGCCCCTCCTTGACGTGTCTTGCAGGCTGGGATACCGTTTCAATATCTGCGTGTTCGCCCCCGTAGGGATCGGGGGTACGGAGGAACCCGCTGCAATGTATGCGGCGGGCGTTGGGGTAATGTCTGATTGCAAAAGGACAAGCACATGAGGAACGGCACATCACTGCTTTTGCTGGCGGCTCTGGCCCTGGCGGGCGCGGCGTGTCTGACGGCGCTCGGAGCTGGATCGGCCACGGCCGCAGCTTTGGAGCCGACAGACAGCGGCGCGCCGTCGGCCATTGTCATGTTTCCGGTAAGCGCCAAGCCCAATCCCAAGGGCGCGGCCATGAAACCCGCTGTTTTCAATCATCTCGCTCATGAGAAAAAGATTGCCAACTGCGAAACATGCCACCACACCGGCGATCCTGTGGCCTGTAGCACCTGCCACACTACGGAAGGCAAGGCGGAAGGCAATTTCGTGACGCTTGACCGCGCCATGCATGCCACCAATATCGCCAAACGCGCCAAGGGCAACACCCCTGTGAGCTGCGTGAGCTGTCATGAACAGCAAACCAAAGAACGGCGCGAATGCGCGGGCTGTCACGCCATTGTGACGCCCAAGCGCGACCAGGCATGGTGCGCCACCTGCCACAATGTTACGTCTTCCATGACGCCGGAGCAGATGCAGCAGGGCATCAAGGGCAAGCTGCCCCCCGACCAGAACGAAGCCCTGGCCGCTGAAACCGTGCTGAACCACAAGCCCGTGCAGCCCCTTACCGCCATGCAGGGTCCCTACAAGGTGAGCATTGATGCGCTGGCCGACAAGTACGAGCCCAGCAACTTCACGCACCGCCGCCATATGGCCTCCCTTATGGAACGCATCAAGGGCGACAAGCTGGCCGAAGCTTTCCACAACAAGCCCGAGACTCTGTGCGCCACGTGCCACCACAGAAGCCCGCTTTCGGCTACGCCTCCCAAGTGCGGCAGTTGTCACACCAAGGAAATCGACCCCGCCAATCCCAACCGTCCCAACCTCAAGGCTGCCTATCACCTCCAGTGCATGGGTTGCCACCAGGGTATGAACGTGGGTCGTCCTAAGAACACCGACTGCACCACTTGTCATAAGGCCCGCCCGTAGGGCGCCAACTGCACGGAGAAACGCATATGAATCGCAGAAAATTCCTGGCCATCATGGGAAGCGCGGGCGTGATTTCGGCATTGGGCACTGCCAAGGTGGCCAATGCCGGGGTACACACCTTCCCCTACTATGCAGACAGCTACGGCGTGCTGCATGACACCACGCGCTGCATCGGTTGCCGCCGTTGCGAAGAAGCCTGCAACGCGGTGAACCACCTGCCCAAGCCCAAAAAACCCTTCACCGACCTTTCGGTGACTGCCACCAAGCGCCGCACCTCGGCCTATGAGTGGACAGTGGTTAACAAGTACAACGTCAACGGCAAGGACGTGTTCCGCAAGTTGCAGTGCTTCCACTGCAACGACCCGGCCTGCGCCTCTGCCTGTTTTGCCAAATGCTTCCAGAAGCAGCCTGACGGCAGCGTGACCTACGAAGGTTCGCAGTGCGTGGGCTGCCGGTACTGCATGGTTGCCTGTCCCTTCTATGTGCCGGGCTTCCAGTACGATGAGGCGTTCGATCCCTTGGTGCAGAAGTGCACCTTCTGCGAACCCCGCCTCAAGGAAGGCAAGCTGCCCGGTTGCGTGGAAGCCTGCCCCATGGACGCCCTGACCTTTGGCCGCCGCAGCGACCTGATCAGGATTGCCCGCTCGCGCATCACTGAAAATCCCGGCAAGTACGTAAACTACGTTTACGGCGAACACGATGCCGGCGGTACCGCATGGATGGTGCTTTCCCCTGCCGTGGCTGCTCCTGCCGCCGCCAAGGACGCCAAAGCCCATGATGCCCACGCCGACACCAGCGAACTCAAGCAGCTTGGGCTCGACAAGCACCTGGGCACGCAGCCCATGGGCGAGTTGACCTACGGCGCTCTGGGTACCGTGCCCATGATCGTGGCCTTCTGGCCTGTGCTGTTTGGCGGTGCTTACGCCATGACCAAACGCCGCGAAGCTCTCTTCAAGGCGGAAAAGGACGCACACGTTAAGGAGACCAAGGACGATCTGGCCGCTGCCGTTGACGCAGCCGTGCGCAAGATTGAGGAAACCCAGGGTCCGGGCGCTGCCGACACAGCCCGCCGCGCAATGACCGATGCCTTGAAGGCTCGGGAAGCGGAGTGCTGCAAGGAGCACGGGGAGGATAAGTAAATGGCACACCACAGCATAGTTATTCCCACCAGGGACAAGCTGTTCAATATCAGCGAATTCCTGACGCCCACCCCCGGCAACATCATTTCCGCCATCATTCTGGCGGTGGGCCTTGTCATCACCGTTATCCGCTTTACCGTGGGCATCGGTTCCGTCACCAACCTCAGCGATGTGCAGCCCTGGGGCATGTGGATCGGCTTTGACCTTCTGTGCGGCGTGTGCCTTGCAGCGGGCGGCTACTTTACCACTGTCGCCTGCTACATCATGGGCATGAAGCACTTCCACTCGGCGGTGCGTCCGGCCATCACCACAGCCTTTTTGGGCTACGCCTTCGTGGTTATCGCCCTGCTGTACGATCTGGGCCATCCGCTGCGTCTGCCCTTCATGTTCTTCTTCCCCGGCACCACCTCCGTTCTGTTTGAAGTGGGCCTGTGCGTGGCAACCTACGTTTCCGTGCTGCTCATCGAATTCTCGGTGGCCCCGCTGGAATGGATGTCCTGCCGCTACCCCTGGCTCATCAAGGTTCGCAAGATCGTGGTCAAGTGCACCATTCCGCTGACCATCTTCGGCGTGACCCTGTCCACCCTGCACCAGTCCTCGCTGGGTTCGCTCTACCTGATCTCCCCCGGCAAGGTCTTCCCCCTGTGGTACTCGCCCTTCATGCCCATGTTCTTCTTTGTGAGTTCCATGGCCGCTGGCGCGTCCATGGTTATCTTTGAAGGCATGCTGGCCCACCGTGGCGTGCACCACTACATGGACAAAACCCACCTGCGCGAAGCTGACGACGTGACCTTCAGCTTTGCCCGCGCGGCTTCGTTCATTCTCTTCGCCTACTTCATGCTCAAGCTTATCGACATGCTTGTGCAGGCCAACTTCCCCTACCTCTTCACGGGTTACGGGGTCTGGTGGCTGGTGGAAATGCTGGGCTTTGTGCTGATGCCCGCCCTGATCTATGCCAAGGGCGCGCGTGACCGCAATCTGACCCTGTGCCGCATTGGCGCGACCAACACGGTGCTGGGCATCGTGCTGAACCGCTTCAACGTTTCCATGATCGCCTTCAACTACAACTTGCCGTCGGCGGAACGCTACTTCCCCAGCATCTGGGAAATCTGCATCTCCATGTTTGTGGTGACCATGATCGTCACGGTCTACCGCTTTATCGTTTACAACATGCCGGTGCTGTACGAACACCCAGACTTCAAGGGCGAGCACTAAGCCGCGCGTAGGAGGAGAATCCCATGGAATTCAATACTTTCTATCAGTATTTTCTCTTCACGAAGAGCTGGGCTTATGTGATGATGTTTGTGGTACTGCCCGTTTACGTGCTGTACTGGAACTTCGTCCTGTTCCCCGACAAGAAAGAACGTAACAACAACTCCAAGCACTAGCCTGTTCGGGGTACGGAATCACAAGGGCGGAGCCGCAAGGTTCCGCCCTTGTTTTTTGCTCTGCGGGGTGTGCTAGCCACAGGCCGGAAAAGTCATACGCATTATATTAATTGATAATTTTACACCTAAAACGAAGTTTTGCTTTTGTGCTTGCACATACGCAGCCCACCTGTTAAGGTAAACTGATACAAATTTGGCAATTGTTGCGGCAAGCTTTCCGTATAAAGGAAAGCTGCCCTTTTTTCTGCATCCATACATTTTTTTTGATCAGGACAATACAATGCGTTTCTGCGTTTCTTTTGCAAAAAACATTTCCTGCGAAGTGACAAAGCTTCGCAGCTTTTTTGCAACCTGATAACGCCCGCATAACTACGATTCACAAAAAAGAGGGCGTACCGGTTACGCCCTCTTTTTTTATGCAACGTGCGCTGCTTTGCGCAGCGCACTGGAGGAAAACATGCAAGAATATCCAAATATTACAATCACAACCAAGGATGCCGCGAGACTGGAAACCCTGCTGGAAACCCTGTCCGCCGACGGATTCCCCGGGCGCAAGGCGCTGGAAGAAGAGCTCTACCGCGCAAACGTTGTGGCCCCCGAAGAAGTGCCGCCCTCAGTGGTGACCATGAACTCCACCGTGCGTTTCGCCATGCTGCCCTCTGGCACCGAGCGCCGCCTGAAGCTTGTGTACCCCGGCAAATCAGACGCCAGCGAGGATTCCATTTCCATTCTGGCGCCTGTGGGCAGCGCGCTGCTGGGGCTTGCCGAGGGCGATGACATCCACTGGCCCAACCCCAACGGCGGAACCCTGCACCTTGTGGTGCATGAAGTGGAAGACCAGCCGGAACGTGCCGGGCACTACGACTTGTAAGCTCATTCCAACATCCGCTGCCGATCTCATCGGAAACGGAAGAACCATATTCCCCACCTATGCGAGGAGGTATCATGGTGGACGTAATCGCCAAGGCGACTAACGAACTGAATCCGACAGACATACTGTTTCAGACTCCCTACTGGGCTCAGGTCAAATCGCATATGGGCATGGCCCCCCTGGCTTTTGACATTCACTCTACAGAAACCTGGGGCGACGTGCTGGTGCTGATAAAAGACCATTGCGGGCACAAGATGGCTCTTGTGCCCCAGGGGCCAGAGTATGCGCCTTCAGAGGATTCATACGGGCAGTATCTGGAAGACCTTTCCGTTGCCCTGGCAGACCGGCTTGAGCCGGATGTGGCCTTTATCCGTTACGACCTGCCGTGGAAGTCCCTGTATGCGGACGAAATGCAGGAGCAGGGCTGGTGCGCCTTTCCCGAAGCGCGCATACGCGAAATGCGCATGAACATGGGCACCAGATTCTGGAACTTCAAGAAAGCCTCCGCAGATATGACCGTGGCAAGCTCGCTGGTGGTGGATCTTGGCGGCAGCGAAGACGACATCCTTGGCAGAATGAAACCCAAAACCCGCTACAATATCGGTCTGGCCCGACGCAAGGGCGTGACTGTGGAAAAAGCGGACAGCAGCAACCTTGCCGATTTTTATGGCCTGTACGAACAGACGGCCAGAAGAAACGGCTTTGCCCCTTGCAGCAGCAAGCAGTTCTCGGCCATGTTCCGCTGCAATTTCGGCGCAAAGGATGAAGCAGATATTGTATTTTTGCTGACCCGGCATGGGGGAGATATCCTTTCCGGCGCCATAATCGGCATTTCAGGGCAACACGCCAACTTTCTGTACGGGGCATCTGGCAATATCAAGCGCAACTATATGGCATCCAGCCTCATGCACTGGACAGGTATGCGCATTGCGCGGCAACTGGGCTGCCGCAGTTACGAAATGGGCGCTGTTTCGCCCACGCCTGACGCCACGCACCCCTTCAACGGTTTGCACCGCTTCAAGGTCGGCTTTGGCGGCCGCATTGAACTGCGGAGCGGCTCGTGGGACTATCCCCTGAATCAGGGGGCATACCGCGCCATACAGAATGCCGAGGCCATGTACAGAGAACTTGGAGCATGAAGGGAACAGTGCCGTGCCTCACGGTCATAAGGCCCACGCCATACACTGACGGCATTGGCAGGGGCAGCGCAACGGGCAATAGCAATAGATGCTGAACAGCTCCGAATTGTTCTGTCCGTTGCGTCCCATGCCGCCACCTGGTCAAGGTACCTTGCGTGAAGCTTGCCGCGCTGATAAGCTGAAAATCTGCGGAACAGTCGCGGCCTTGCAGCCGGGCATTCAGTGATTATCTGCCTTCCAAGAGGTACCAAATATGTGTCTTGCCATACCAGCCAGAATTGAAGAACTTCAGGGAGAGGGCATGGCCCGCGTGCGCGTGGGTGAAAGCTCCACCTTTCTCACCGCCTCCATCATGCTGCTGCCCGAAGAACCCAAGGTCGGCGATTATGTGATTGTACACGCCGGTTTTGCCCTGCACACCATGACGCCGCAAGAAGCTGAAGACAGCCTCTCGGCCCTGCGCGAGCTGGCCCAGGCAATGGATGGCGCTCCGGCAAACTTCTGACGCCCGTTCCGCATGATTGTGCGGTAATTGCGGCGGAACACGTTGAAAATCCCGGGCGTTTCACTCCTGCGCGCAACGCGTCTGAAACGCCCTTTTTGTTGGTGCTCCAAGATTAAGGGCCAGCCTTTTTGTCCATGAAAAGGCGCTTTATGTGAGGCGGGTTGCCATGCAGATGCACACCATCAGTGCGGTCTGCCAAACATTTTCATGCTCAGCCTGCGTACATGCAGGCCACGCCAGCAGGCACGCAGTGTCCTGCTCTTCTTGACTTTGCCCCGCTCTTTGCCCACAGTAGAGCGATTTTTTCACAGTACCATATTGCCAAGTCCTTGAGTTGAACTGTGCCGGGAGCCAGCATGAGCGATTATAAGAAAACATTGAACCTGCCTCAGACCGCCTTTCCCATGAAAGCCAACCTGGCCCAGCGTGAGCCGGAAACCCTGAAAAAATGGGATGCCATTAACAGCTACGAAGCAATGGTTGAAGCTTCCGGCAGCAAGGGAACCTACGTGCTGCACGACGGCCCTCCCTACGCCAACGGCCACATTCACATGGGTACGGCCCTGAACAAGATTCTCAAGGACATTATTGTTAAATCGCGCAACATGGCTGGTTTTGCCTCGCGTTATGTGCCGGGTTGGGACTGTCACGGCCTGCCCATTGAACACAAGGTTGAGCAGGAGCTGAAAGAAAAGAAAAAGACCCTGCCCGCCCATGTGGTGCGCAAGCTCTGCCGAGACTACGCTTCCAAGTGGATTGACGTGCAGCGCAAGGAATTTCGTCGTCTCGGCGTGCTCGGCAACTGGGAAGATCCCTACATGAGCATGCGCCCCACCTATGAGGCCGCCACCGCTCGCGAGCTTGCCAACTTTGTGGAAACGGGCGGAGTCATGCGCTCCAAAAAGCCCATCTATTGGTGCTGCTCCTGCCACACGGCCCTTGCAGAGGCAGAGGTGGAGTACTACGACCACACGTCCCCTTCCATCTTTGTGCGCTTTCCCTTGCAGGACGATGGCCTGAAAAAGGTTTTCTCCGCTGCGGATCCCTCCCATGCCTTTGTGGTCATCTGGACCACCACCCCCTGGACGCTGCCGGACAACATGGCCGTGTGCCTGCACCCCGAATTCACCTATGTGCTGGTGGAAGTGGACGGAGCGCAGTACGTGCTGGCCGAGGAACTGCTCGCCTCCTGCGCGGAGCAGTTCGGCTGGAGCGAACCCAAAATTCTTGGCCGCGCCACCGGCGAACAGCTTGAAGGCCTCAAGGCCCGCCACCCCTTTTACGACCGCGTGTCGCCCATCATCCTGGGCCAGCACGTCACCCTTGAAGCTGGCACGGGCTGCGTACACACCGCCCCCGGTCATGGCCGCGAAGACTACGAAGTTGGCCTCAAATATGGCCTCGAAATCTATTCACCCATGGATGATGCCGGGCGCTTTTTGCCCACGGTGCAATTTTTTGCCGGGTTGAATGTTTTTGAAGCCAACCCCAAGGTCATTGAAAAGCTTGAAGAAGTCGGCGCATTACTGCGTCAGGCCAAGATCAAGCACTCCTATCCGCACTGCTGGCGCTGCAAGCAGCCGGTTATTTTCCGCGCTACCACCCAGTGGTTCATCAGCATGGAAAAGAACGACCTGCGCGGCCGCGCGCTCAAGGCCATTGACGAGCAGGTGCGCTGGATCCCCGCCTGGGGGCGCGAACGCATCCATAACATGATTGAATTCCGGCCTGACTGGTGCATCTCGCGTCAGCGCCAGTGGGGCGTGCCCATCATGGCCCTGCTCTGCGAAGACTGCGGCGAAGCCTGGAACGACCCCAACTGGATGCGCGACATCTGCGACCGCTTTGCCAAACACCCCACCGGCTGCGACTACTGGTACGAGGCCGAACTTTCGGAAATCGTGCCGGAAGGCCTTGCCTGCCCGCACTGCGGCGGCAACCACTGGAAACGCGAAACCGACATCCTTGACGTGTGGTTCGACTCCGGCACCAGCTTTGCCGCCGTGCTCGAGCAGCGCCCCGAGCTTGCCTACCCCGCCGATCTGTACCTTGAAGGTTCGGATCAGCACCGCGGCTGGTTCCACAGCTCACTGCTGGTCAGCGAAGGCACGCGCCAGCGCGCGCCCTACAAGGCTGTGCTCACGCACGGCTATGTGGTGGACGGCGAAGGCCGCAAGATGTCCAAGTCCATTGGCAACGTCATCGCGCCGCAAGAACTCATTGAAAAATTCGGCGCTGAAATCGTGCGCCTGTGGGTTTCTTCCGTGGAATACCGCGAGGACATCCGCATTTCCGACGAAATTCTTGGCCGCCTTGTGGATGCCTACCGCCGCATCCGCAACACCTGCCGCTTCATCCTTGGCAACCTTGAAGGCCTCGGCAAGGATGATCTGCTGCCCCTGAACGAGTTGATGCCGCTTGACCGTTTTGCCATTGACGCCGCGGCCCGGGTGCACGACCGTGTGCAGCAGGCCTACATGGATTTTGACTTCCACAAGGTCTATCACACCCTGCACAACTACTGCGTGACCGACCTTTCATCCATGTATCTGGACGTGCTGAAAGACCGCCTCTACGCCTCCGGCCCCGCCAGCGCGGAACGCCGCTCGGCACAGACCGCCCTGTGGCATATCCTTGGCCTGTTGCTGCGCGACATGGCCCCGGTGCTCTCCTTCACCGCAGAAGAAATCTTTGCGCATCTGCCCGAAGGCCTGCGCGGCGCGGAACCCACGGTATTTGCCCTTCAGCCCATTGAATCTGCCCCACTTCTGCTTGACGAAGGCACGCGCGACGACTGGAACATGCTCGCCGCCGTGCGCGGGGCCGTGACCAAGGCTATTGAACCCATGCGGCGCGATGGCGTTATCGGCCATTCGCTTGACACCCGCGTGACCCTCTTTGTGGCAGACGAACTGCGCCAGCGCCTTGAAGGTCTGAACACTGACCTGCGCGCATTCTGCATTGTTTCGCAAATAGCCATGCAGCCCCTTGAAAGCGCACCACAAGGCGCGTACTGCGATGAAGAAATCGCCGGGCTTGCCATCGGCGTGGAAAAGGCTCACGGCGAAAAATGCGAACGCTGCTGGATTTACAGCACGGAACTTGGCACCGACGCAGGCCATCCCACGCTCTGCCCCCGCTGCACCGCCGTTATCAAGGCCATGGAAGCGTAACAGGAATGCCAAGGCGTTATCGCATACTCGGCATAGCGGCCATTGTCGCCCTTGTTCTCGATCAGGTGAGCAAGTGGGCTGTCATGCAGTTCATACCCGAGCACAGGCCCATCACGGTCATTGCCGGGCTGTTTGATCTGGTCAACATCCGCAATCGCGGCGCGGCCTTTGGCTTTTTAAACCGGTCAGACATTGAGTGGCAGTTCTGGCTTTTTCTCGCTGCCACGGTTGTGGCTGTGTGGGCCATTGTCATGCTGGTGCGCAGTTCGGATGAAGACCCCTGGCTGTTCACGGCTCTTGGGCTTGTGATGGGCGGCGCGCTTGGCAATCTGGTTGATCGCGTGCGCTTTCGCGCCGTGGTGGACTTTCTGGATGTCTATTGGGGCGACTGGCACTGGCCTGCCTTTAACGTGGCTGATTCGGCCATATTTGTTGGTGCGGCGCTGGCCTGCCTGATTCTCTGGCGCAAGCCCCAGGCGGCCGCCAGCGACAAAGGCGGCAAACCAACCCCCGGCAAGGGAGGAACCGCATGATTTTTCATTGGTGGCATGTGCTTGTGGTAATGTTCCCCATGATCCCGACACTGTGGAGCATTCTGCACATATGGGGACACGAGTTTGAAACCCCGCAACAGCGCGCCCTGTGGCTTGTGCTGGTAGTTTTTCTGCCATGTGTGGGGGGAATCATCTATATTTTCACCGGACGAAAAAAAGTTCTGGGAAAAGTGCAAAATTGAAAGAGGGTACTATGCGCACACTCCGTACTATGTACATCCTGACTCTCGCTTGCGCGGCGCTGCCTTTGAGCGGCTGCATGGGCGGCAGCACCAGCAGCGGCAGCGGCAGCATTTCACTGGAACAGCAGGTGCAGCAGCAAGACGTGCAGTTGCGTCAGTTGCAGCCTGCTCAGGCTGACGCCTGGAACCAGATTCAAACCCTGCGGCAGGAAGTCAACGCCCTCAAGGGCCAGATTGACGATCTGCAAAATGCTGGCGGCGCCAAAGCCCTGGTGGGCCGTGTAAGAGCGCACGATGAAGCTTTGCGTCAGGTGGAGCGCAGCATGGCGCTGAACCTGAACCTTGGCGATCCCATGACCAGCGGCGGCGGTTCTGCCCCCTTTGCCCAGGCGGCTCCTCAGGCTGCTCCTCAAGCGGCACCCCAGGCTGCTCCTGCTTTCAGTCAGCCCGGCTATGGCCAGCCTTCCTACGGGCAGGCAGCGGCAGGCGGCATGGCGGCTGGTTCCGTAGGCTACGCCGCGGCTTCCGCCGCTGGCGATCAGGGCGCGGCAGCAGCACAGCCCCAGCCCGTCATCAACCCCAGCTCCAGCACATGGGGCCAGCCCAGCCCCCAGCCCGAACCGCAGGTTCAGGCTCCCAAAAAGGATATTTCGCTGGCGCTTTTTGACGCTGGCGTTAACGCCTACAATTCCCGCAAGTACGATGAGGCGCAGCGTTCTTTCAATGACTTTCTGAAAAATTACAAAGACCACAGCCAGGCGCCGGAGGCCCAGTATTATCTGGCCGAGTGCTACTTCCAGCGCAACCAGTTTGCCGATGCAGCCCTGGCATACGATGCTGTCATCAAAAAGTATCCTTCTTCTTCCAGCGCGCCCGGCGCGTACCTCAAGCAGGGCATCAGCTTCAGCAAGCTCAATCAGTCTGCGGCAGCCAAGGCCCGCCTGGAAGAGCTGATCAAGAAATATCCCAACTCGCCAGAAGCTGCGCGGGCCAAGACGTTTCTGAAGACCAACAAGTAAGTATCCAGGCTCCGCCGCGCCCTCGCGCGGCGGAGTTTTTTACTGCATTTTACCTTTGACCATACACCCTCAAAGGTTCAAAACGCACAAATTAAACCGCGCCGCGCGCAAAGGGGACGGGCATGAGCGACGAAAAGCCCGAAGCCGCAGTTTACAAGCAGATCAGCACGGAAATGCGCCAGGGTCTGAGAGACATTTTTGAGCGCATATCCACTGCCTCCAAAGGCCAGCCCCTGCCCCCCCCAAATCCGGATGCGCTATTTCTGGAAGCATCAAGCCAACTGGATGAAGTGCTGAAAGATACGGAAAGCGCCACCATGACCATCATGGAAATCGTGGAGCGGCATCTGGATCTTCAGGAACAGAATGCGGCGCATCTGGCAGGGCTACGTAACGGCGGTGCGGATGCGGCCCCCATTACCGAGCTGGAAGCAAACAACCAACGCCTTGGCGATGACCTCACTTCCGTGCTGACCGCCCTGAGCTTTCAGGACATTACAGGTCAGCGCATCAAAAAGGTCGTGTCTGCCCTGAACCAGATTGAGGCAATGGTGGTGGAACTCTATGTTTCCTCGGGCCTTATTCTGGACGGAGCGGAAAAAGACCCCACCAAGAACGTTCAGGAATTGCAGAACGAGGCACGTCAGGCGGTCAAGGAATTCAATCAGGGCCGCAGCGAACTCAAAGGGCCGGACAAAACCGCAGCTTCTCAGGGCGCCATTGACGACATGCTTTCCCAGTTAGGCCTCTAGACGGATACCTTGTTAAAATCTTTTCAGCTATTGAATGAGGGCGTTGCAAAACGCCCTTTTTTGCGTCCAACGCCGCGTTGCAGCCTTTTGCTGTTTCTTCAGGCGCATAGGGTTCAGCCGTAAGTGAACACACTTAACGCATAGCAGCGCTGACGAAGGTTCATCTGGGAGAGAAGGCTTGCCTGGCTGGGCTGCGACTGCTCAGCCACACCCTGAATGGGTTTGTTTTGCAACGCATAAAGGCCCCTTGCGGGGCCTTTATGCAGTACAGAAATACTGTGGCGGGAGTGAGCTTACTTCTGCTTGGCGGCTTCGCGGGCGCTGGCGGCCATATGGCAGGGACGGCAGCCCTTGAACTTGGCGCCGTACTTGGCGGGATTTTCCTGAGCCTTCTGCGAGTGGCAGCCGTAGCAGGAACGGTCGCCATTCTTGGAGTGGAAGGCCATGAACATGCTCATGGGGTCACGTTCGCGCGCACCAGGGGTGGCGTGGCATTCGGTACAGGCTACGTAACGGCTGTCGCTGCCCACTTCGTGGTGGCAGTGCATGCAGTTGATGCCTTTGTGCGCCGTATGGGGGAACATGACGCTCATACGCGGGGATGTTCCACCAGGAATTTCAATGGGCTTTTTAATGACCTGCGACATTTCCTTGATATCACGCGCCTGCGCTTCGCCAACCCACACGAGGCTTAACGCAAGCAGCAACAAGGTCACATATTTCATCAGCTATTCCTCCTACTGGGTTCGTAAAGCGCAGGAGCAGGCCCCGGCGCACCACAGGCGGCTGAAAACCGCCATCAACACCACTCTCCGCAGCGGTTGTTCTACCCTAATAATGCCTGCTTGTGCAATAATTAAAGACTGCTACATCAGGAGCATTTAAACGGTTCAACAAACCGACTCAGCAATCCGCTGGCAGCCAGACTGCCAGCAATAAATTTTGCAGTAAAGGCAGTTGCAAAAAACGCCTTTGGCGCTTGCCGCAAGCTGCCGCTAAAACATGTTCCAGAATGACGGCCTGACTGGTTTCAGCTTTTTACGTGCGGCCACCATATCCAGATGCATCATGCCAAGCGCCAGCGCATCCAGATTGGGAACAAACTCGCGCTCACGCAGATCCACCGCCGGGCAGTAAGATTTGCACTTGGTGCACCAATCCAGCCGCTCACCGTGAGCAGTGCCGCTTTCGCGCAGCAGTTCCATAACCCCGCTGCCTTCCTCGCCGCATGCAGGGCATGCGCCACGCCGGAATTTCCAGTCCGCTCCGCACACGCCGCAGTGCAGATGTTTTTTACCGCCGCCGCCCGCAAGAAAAGCGTTTTTTTCATCAATGCTGGGTTTATCCATCCAGCCAATGGTGGGCAGCGCGCCGCACACAGGGCAATATCCCTGTCGCCATACATCGCCGGCTTCCCAGGGGGTGTCGCCCTCAGCGGCCACGGCCTGTGCGGTCATGCCACGCAAGATCGGCGCAACGATGAACCCCGTCACAAAGTCCAGCACCAGGGGGTCAAGGCCAATTTTTTCTGCCAGAGCCGCCAGGGCATCCCTGTCGCCTGAGGCAGCAGCGCAAACCAGCTCTTCCGCTCGCTGGGCTTCAGCTCCGTCAGATTTCAGAAAAAAATCCGTAAGCTTGGCCTTGTGGGGAACCACGGCGTCCATGCGGCACAACATGGGCAGCAGCTTTTCTGCGCTAATGCGCACTGCTGGGGCCACGCCTGAAAAGGAAGCCCCGGCAAGCATCGAAACACCCTGCTCCATCCGCTGCGGCTGGGCCTGCGGCAGTGACACACCCTCTTTTTTCAGACTTTCGGCCACAGCACCGCCAAGCTCTTCCTGGGCGGTGAGCAGCGGTTCAAACGACCGAAGCACAGGGGCCAGCACCGGACGCCAGGTGATAACTTCTTCAAGGGTTTGGGCAACGGTTTGCCTTTTATCAGCCATTGATACTCCGTATGCCGGGGGTACCCCCGGCTGCTTTCCCAAACTATGCAACACTGAGGATGTCTGCTCTCAATGTTATCAGAATGCTCATTCCGGCATTTCGCAACGCAGATGCAAGCAGGGCTGCTTTTCCGCATACCGATCAGACAGCGGGCTGGCAGACCATTTATGCAGCCTTGGCAAACACCTGCTCTTGGAGCCGCCCGCGCATTTCAAGGCGAGCCTGCGTCAACCGGTTGAGGCAAAAAGCCAGGGGCCGCTCCAGCAAAGTTCGCGCCGCAACAGGGCAAACGTGTTTGCTGGTATTGTACCCTGATGGTGAACCAAAGCGAAGGATTTGCCAAGCCCCCGCAGTGTTTTTCTACCCCCGCAGCCGAGCGACTGCGGGGGTAGAGGGGATAAGGCCTTACATGAAGGCCGCGTATTCGTAGTAGTGTTCCTTTTCTTCCGCCAACAGGTAGATGACGCTCACATCCTGTACATCTGCCAGAAAAGCCTTGGGGAAGGTCTTTTTGACAATCTCAAGCCGCTTTTGGGCCATGGGCAGGATTTCTTCCCTTTCGCCAAAAGCCATGGTGCCCGTGGGGCACGTTTTGACGCAAATGGGCAGCATGCCCGCGGTAACGCGGTCAATGCACATGTCGCACTTGGTCAGGCATTTGGTCTTGGGGTCAAGCCGGGGGATGTTATAGGGGCAGGCGTCAATAACGGCCTGCGCATCCTCGGGGCTCAGCTTGGCGCTTTTGTCCGTGGCTATCACCATACCCGTTTTGGGATCCTTGATGATGGCCCCGGGCACGGCCATGTCGGCCACTTCCTTGCAAATGGGCGTGATGCAGTGGCGGCACTGGTCGGGAAAGAAGTTCCACACAACGGTGCCGTCAGGCTTCATACGCTCGCGAAAACGAACAATCTTGAGGTTGTTGGGGTTCAGATCCGGCGGATTCTGATGAGTGCCGCGCTGCTTGGTCTCATTGGCAGGCAGGTCATGCCATTCCTTACAGGCCAACTGGCAGCCCCGGCATGCCGTGCACCGAGTGGTGTCGATCAAAAAAGTCTTCGGCATAGCAATGCTCCTTGGCGGGCGCACTCCACTAAGGAGTGCGCCCGGCTCGTTAGCCTATTTCGGTCAGCTTGTCGGCCTTACGCAGATTGACGCAGCAGGCCTTGGATTCAGGAATGGTGGTGTTGGGGTCATACGCGCCAACGGTCAGCCTGTTGGTGGAGTCGCCGCATTTGGGCGTTGTCCAGCCAAAGGCAAAGGGCATACCCACAAGGTGGATCGTTCTGCCCATAACCGTAAAGGGACGAATGCGCACCGTCACCATGGCGATGGCCTCGCAGGTACCGCGAATGCTCTCAAGAAGGACGCCATCGCCGTTCTTGATGCCCTTTTCCTTGGCCAGCTCTGGGCTCATTTCCACATAAAGCTGTGGCTCGGTTTCGAGCAGGTTGGGCACATTGCGCGTTTCGCCGCCGCCGCACCAGTGTTCGGTGAGGCTGTAGGTGGTCAGCACATAGGGGTAGTTGGGGTCAGCGGGTGCGGCGATCTTGTCCATATCAGAGGTATGGAACTTGTACACCGGGCTGCTCAACTGCCTTGAGAACGGATGGCTGGCCAGAGGCGTTTCCGCAGGTTCGTAGTGTTCGGGGAAGGGGCCGTCGGCGGGGCCGGGGCCAAAGAACTGGGAGTGACCGTCCTTCACCATGATGAAGGGCAGCTTGCCGCCCTCATTGGCCATGGGCGGCCAGGGGCCGTCGGGCACGTCGCCCACCCACTTGGTGCCGTCCCATTCAATAACGGCCTTCTTGGGATTGAACGGCTTGCCGTTCACATCCACAGAAGCGCGGTTATACAGAATGCGGCGGTTCACCGGCCAGCACCACGACCAGTTGGGGAACAGACCAATGTTGGCCTGCATGGGAGTCTGGCTGGTATTTCGGCGTTTGGACTTGTTGCCTTCTTCTTCTGTCCAGCTGCCTGTGTAGATCCAGTTGAGCGACGAGGTCGTACCGTCGTCCTTGAGCGCCGCAAAAGCAGGCACGAGCTGACCACGCTTGTACTGCTTGTCGCCCACCTTGGCATCAGCCCAGAAGAAACCGTTGATGCGGCGCGCCCAGTCAGAAGCGTCGTACTTGTCCGGCCAGTTCATCTTGAGGATGGGCTCGGGCAAGACGCCGCCTTCGGTCTTGTAGAGATCGCGTATCTGGTTGAACAGGGGCACAACAATGTCTGCAAAGTTGCGTGCTTCGCCGCCGGGCTTTACGCCCTGATCGAACCACTGCAACCAGCGGCCGCTGTTGCTGATGGTGCCTTCCTTTTCAATGCGGTGCGCCGAGGGCAAAAGGAACACTTCGGTCTTGCAGGCCTTGGGGTCCACACCGGGGCGCTTCCAGTTGTCCGTGGTTTCCGAATTGTGCAGCTCAGAGCACACGAGCCAGTCCAGTTTGTCCAGAGCGACCCGCATCTTGTTGGTATTGGGGAAGCTGTTCATGGGGTTCACGCCAAAAATGAAACCACCCCGCATCTTGCCCTGATAGAGTTTATCCATGGCAAACATGTACGAGCAGTCTTCATTCGGCTCCAGCTTGGCCAGCAGGTCATAGCAAAAGTCGTTTTCAGGCGTGGCTTCATCGCCAAACCAGCCCTTGAGCAGGCTGGCGATATACTTGGGCCTGTTGCTCCACCAGTTGGCGCTGTTGGGCAGCTTGGTGACAGGAGTGTTGGCCTTGTTGTAGTCGGCCAGGGTCTGCCACGGGGCGCGAGGAGTTCCGTGGTAGCCGGGCAGGTTGTTGTACAGCAGGGCATGGTCGGTGGAACCCTGCACATTGGGCTCGCCGCGCAGGGCGTTGATGCCGCCGCCAGCCACGCCGATATTGCCCAGCAGGAGCTGGATCAGCGAGGAAAGGCGGATGTTCTGCACGCCCACGGTGTGCTGTGTCCAGCCCAGAGCGTACATGATGGTGCCAGCCTTGTCGGGGCCGCCCGTGGCGCAGAAGGCCTTGTAGACCTTGAGCAGGTTTTCCTGCGAAACGCCCGTAACGTCAGAAACGTTTTTAAGCGTGTAGCGGGAATAATGCTGGCGCATCATGTTGATGACGCAACGCTCGTTCTGGAAGGTGGGATCAACTACAGGCTTGCCGTCAGGCCCCATTTCCAGCGCCCACGTCTTTTTGTCGTATGTGCGCGTGGCAGGATCATAGCCGCTGAAAAGGCCGTCGTTGAAAGCGTAATCCTTGCCCACCACAAAGGCGGCGTTGGTGTACTTTTCAACGTAGTCCTTGAAGTACAGCTTGTTTTCCAGAATGTAGTTGAGCATACCGCCCAGGAAGGGAATATCCGTACCCGAGCGCAGAGGCACGTGGAAGTCGCAACGGGCGGACGTGCGCGAGAACTTGGGGTCAACGTGCATAAGCACGGCCCCGTTGTCCTTGGCCCGCATGACCCACTTAAAGGCGACAGGATGATGTTCAGCGGCATTGCTGCCGATAATAAGCACTGCATCGCTATTCTTGATATCGATCCAGTGGTTCGTCATTGCACCGCGTCCGAACGACTCTGCCAGAGCCGCAACAGTGGGGCTGTGTCAGACCCGTGCCTGGTGGTCCATATGGACAACACCCAGGCCGCGTATTGCTTGGTGAATGACGGCGCATTCTTCGTTGGAGGCGTGCGAGGTCCCCATCCAGAAGATGGAATCAAGCCGGTTGACCGTCTGCCCCTTGGCATTCTTGAGAATAAAATCCTTGTCGCGGGTGTCTTTAACCCGGCGGGCGATCTGGGCCAGGGTCCAGTCCCAGTCTTTTTCCACCCAGTGATCGCTGTTGGGCGCGCGGTAAAGCGGCTTTTTCAGGCGGTGGTCATTGGTGTACATGCTGAAGAGCGCCGCGCCCTTGGCGCAGAGCGCGCCTTCGTTAACGGGAAAGTCCGGGTCGCCCTCTGTGGAAACGAGCTTGCCGTCACGCACATAGGCTATGACCTGACAGCAGACCGAACAGAAGGGGCAGACGCTGATGACTTCCTTGGCGCCTTCTATCTTGAGTTTTACGGCGTAAGCCTGGGCCTCGCCCAGGTCGAAGCCCAGCTGCCCCAATGTGAGGCAGAGAACTCCTGCACCGACGCCCTTGAGGAAGCTCCTCCGGGTGCTTTTCATGATGACACTCCTTTTTTAGGCCAATCACGCAACGCAAGGTCAGAACTCCTGCGTTGAACAAGACGCCTCTGAACTGCGTCAACTAACAAGATGGAGATTTGTTTTCACCATAGTTAAAAAAACGTGATATCGCAAGATACTTACATTTTTTTAAAGGGAACCGACCTTATTTGTGAGTATTTTCCCAATGATAGAATTTTGCATGCCATTTCACAGTGATGGAACACTATAATTGATAGAATTGTACACACAAACAGCACAAATTGGTTGATATATTTCCCCTGACTCTTGCTGAAATAATTATACTTTTTTCTTAAAAAATTACGATTTCTCCAGTCACCAGATAGCCTATTGCATAAAAAAGCCACCTGTATCAGCCAGGTGGCTTACAAAAAGCCGTTATAAAAAAACGCGCCAATTCAGGCAGGAACTCAAAGGCTGCGCCCCTGCAAAACATCTTTGCACCAGCGCAGCAGCGTGGCGTAGCACTGCCTTTCGGTGTGGGCAGCAAGCCAGAGGGGGAGGTCAAGCCCAGCCGCAATGATATCTTTCTCCGAGCCTTCGAGGCCCGTCAGCAGTTCTTTTTTGTTGCGGCAGAACACGCCAGAGGTCAGGTAGCGCCGCACCAGCATGACAAAAAAAGCTGCTTTATAGGCATCTTTCAAAACAAGGGTTCTGGTCTCCGCATCCGCATACAAATACGTGTGCGTAAGAAGGTGAACAAGCCCGGCTGCGCCGATTTTTGCGCTGTCCTCGGCGTCTTCATCCGTAATGACGGGGAGGAAATCCTCCAGCTTGCCAAACCAGTCTTCTGTGTCCTTCTGGAATGCAAAAAGTTCATGACGCGGCCAATGGAATATATCCCCAGCACCGCCAATAAAGCCGCAGGCTTTTTGCCCCTCCGGCATGGCGCGGACAATGGCCCGGTAAACATCAAGATCCTCCAGGGCCACAACATCCAGCAGCACAACCACATCAATATCGCTGGCTTCAGTGGCTTCGCCCCGGCGGTAGCTGCCCTGCAGCCCAAGATATCGCAGGCGCGCACCAAAGGTCTGCTGCAATTGCGGCAAGAGGTCTGCCATCCATGTTTCAGCATTGATCACAGCAGCCTCCATCCCCTTCATACCGTTTATAAAGATAGCTGAACCGGCCTTCTTCCACGCCAAGAACTTCTTCCGCCATCCAGGCAAGAGCCCTGGCCTTTTGCAGTCGCTCGGCGCTACTCCACGCAAATGCCGAGCCGTGCAGAATAAATTCTGACGCGGCAAGCAAAATCTCCATGCATTCCTTGGGATATGCTGTGTTGAACGTGCCCTCGCGCATTCCCTGCCGGACAACACCCTCCAAAATTGGCGAAAGACGCAAGACAATGGATGCCATTGTGCGCTGGTGCATATCCGCATTGCCCACGGCACTGGCTTCTTTTTCCAGGCGGTCACCGCGCTCGTTGTCTCGCCCCGCATCTGTGAGAATGCGAAACATTTTTTCGTGAGCCGATATATTCGGATCGTCCGCAACAGCCTGCGCCACCGCCATTTCCGCATCAATGTATCGCTCGATTACGGCGTCCATAAGCGCTTCTTTTGAGGCAAAGTAATGATAAAACGTGCCCTTGGCGATATTCAGGGCTTCAAGAATATCGCTGATGGCAGTGCTGGCGTAGCCCTTTGCTGCAAACAGGTTTTCGGCAGCGTCGAGGATTTCAGTTCTACGCTCGCCATGTTCTTTGATGATGCGCATATGCTCCCTCTCTTCATCAATAGACCGACGGTCGGTCTATTAAGTAGCCGTCAATTTCAGCTTCGTCAACAAACCTGGGCATGGCTCCACGCTCTCTGCATGTGCAGCCGATGGCGACACATAAAAAAGGAGGCCCCGAAAAAAAATTCGGAGCCTCCGCAAAAAAGGCATGTCCGCCTTTGCACAAGACGCAGTATTATTTGCCGAACCAGCACTTGGGATAGGTGCAGGTGTGGCATGCCAGGCAGTAGCCGCCCTCGCCCATGCGGGCCGCCTCGGCGCGGGTCAGGCCTCGGCCGGCCAGCATGCGCGGCAGCACCAGATCAAGGAAGGTTGTTTTAAAATACAGGGCGCAGGCGGGCACGCCCAGCACCTGCATATCCCCCTGCGGGCCGGGGATGCGGCCCATAAGGCTCATGGTGCCGGGCAGGATGGGCACGCCGTGCAGCACATCTGTCAGCCCAGCTTCTACAAGGGCCTGACGGGTCACGTCATCCGGGTCAACCGAAAGGCCGCCCGTGGTGATCAGCAGGTCGGCCCCGGCCTCGCGCATGGCGGCCACGGAGGCCTGCATCATGGCTTTGTCGTCCGGTACGATGTCGGTACGCACCACGGTGCAGTCCAGCATGCTGACCTTGGCGGTGATGACAGGGATGAACTTGTCTTCAATAATTCCCTGAAAAACTTCGGTTCCGGTCACAAGAATGCCCACGCGGGCTTTGCGCAGGGGCAACACGCGGAACAGAGGCCCGCCTTCCAGCGCTTCCAGCGCCTGACCAAGCCGCTCGCGCGTAATGTGGAGCGGGATGGCGCGGGTGCCGCAAAGCGGGCCGCCCTGCTTGACCAGGGTTCCATCCTGACGAGAAGCCACCATGACCTCGGGCACCAGATTGAACCGCGTCATGCGCTCCACATCCACGCAGAAAAGTCCGTTACAGGCAGCCTTGAAATCTATCTTGCCTTCATGGGGCGGCAGTTCGTAGGTAACGCCTTCGCCAGCCATGCGGCGCGCAAAGATTTCCGCCACTTCATTTTCGTGCACAAGAGCACGAGGATCCTCGGGCGATAGCTGCGCGCTGGCCGGGGCATCATCTGTAATGGCCACATGGAAGCGGCCCATCTGCTGCAATCGGCAGATATCGCCCACAGAAATGCGCTGCCCGGCCTTGAATTCCGGCCCCTTGAACTGACCGGGGTCAATGCGGGTCATGTCGTGCGCCACGGTTTTGCCCACGGCTTCTTCCACAGGCACAACACGAACGCCAGTTGCGGCCTTGTGGTGCTCTGCAGCAAGGGCCTGACAGTCTTCCTTAAGCTCGCGCCGCGCCAGCACATAGGGGGCCTCGCCCTGGCAGCCACGGCACACGGGGCCGTCTTCCACCGGGTAAGCCTCGCCGCACACGGGGCAGCACAGAATGCGCGTCATGTGCTTGTGGCCCATAAACCGCCGCTTGACCGTGATGGGTTCCACCTTGCAGATGCTGTCGCCCGCGGCTTCAATTTCTGATTCCAGCAGATCGATATCCTGATCTTTCTTGGCCTTTTCCTTAAAGAACCAGGCCTTGAGTTCGGGATAGGCGGCCATCTTTACAGGATCCAGGCTCACCCGCACGCCCTCGCCAGTGTGCTTGTCAAACAGCGACACCGCGTAGCGGCCCAGATTGTGAATCTTCATCCAGTTGTTGCCGATGCTGCACAGGGTGAGCAACTGCACCGCGTCAGGCAGGCACTTGCCCGATTCCACCACGGCCTCAAACAGTGTGCCCTCGGGCAGATGGCGTTTGGCAAGCTCCACCATATAGCCGCCCACAAGCAGGCCCGGTGCGGCATAACCATGAAAATTCTCGGCAAGGCGATGAAATTCCTTAAACGTGTAAGCCCCAATATCCATGTTTGCTCCAAATCACCGCAGCGGGCTGAATAAAGCCATGTGCTGCGGCAGTGTTTTCACGCGCGTTTTCTCCGCTCGCCCGGGCAGACGCGCAACCGCGCCGGGTAGCAAATATTGGTTGGCGGCAACTCAGATTCCGCCGGATAATCACGATTACTTAGACGACCGTGAACTGGTAGAGAGAGACTAATGGGAAGCGTCCAGAATATCCAGCGCCCTTTGCAGGTCATCGGGGTGGTTCAGATTGAAAAACGGGCGGGCTTCTTCCGGGCCATAGGGCAAACGGCACTGCCGCTCGAGCGGCACGACCCTGTTGAGCCTGCCGCCGTGGAAGGCCAGCGAATCTTCAAACCAGTGAAGCGCTGCTGTTTCGTATACGGCGGAAAGGGCCTCGGGTCTGCCGCTGGCCGCATCAATGTAAAGCGTGGCAAGGGTATCAGCCGGGGCTGCATCGCGGGCGGCAAGCAGTTTGCGCAAGGTGGGCGCATCCATAAAGGGCATGTCGCAGGAAAGTACCAGCACGGCAGAAAATCCATGCGCCTGCGCCGTGCGCAGGGCCGCGACCACCCCCGCTACGGGGCCGCAGTCTTTTTTTTCATCAAAAATGCACTCGTACCCGGCATGAGGAAGACCCGGCCTGCACGACACCCAGCACTGCGGCAGCAAGGAGGCAAGCAGAGCGTGCGTACGGGCCAGCAGATCGGGATTGTCCGAGCCATAGACCCGCAGCAGCGCCTTGTCGCGGCCCATGCGCGAGGAAAGCCCCCCCGCCAGCACAACGCCTGCCACGCGGCCCCGCAATGTATCCATCATGCCTCCTGCCCGGCCGATTGTTCCGCCCTGTGATGTTGCACGTTTGTGTTCTGCGCGCAAAGGGCAATGCGCTGCGGAGCTGAACGCTTTGGTCTTTTTGCACCCCGCAGGCCCCTGTGATAGGGTTTGGCGATGATGCACCAACAGCCCCCCGCACCGCAAGCCTGCATGAGCGAGACGGAAATCATTGATTTCCGCTCTGCACCAGTGCAGCGCAAGGCCGCCAGCCTTGCCGCGCACTGCGCATCTGAATTGGAACTCATTGAAAAAACTTTTGTATTTGTGCGCGATAGCATTGCTCACTCGGTGGATTGCGGCGGCACTGCTGTTACGTGCAGCGCATCGGAAGTTCTGCATGTGGGGCAGGGGCTGTGTTATGCCAAGGCGCATCTTCTGGCGGCATTGCTGCGCGCCAACGGTATTGCCGCAGGATTCTGCTACCAGTTGCTGGGATTTGAAGACGAGCACGATCCCCACCGGGTACTGCACGGCCTCAATGCCGTATGGATCAGCGAGCGGCAGGTCTGGCGGCGGTTGGACGCGAGGGGCAACAAGCCCGGCGTTGACGCGCAGTTTTTGCCGGACGGCCCCGAGCAACTGGCCTTTACCGTGCATCCCCGGTGCGGCGAGGTGGACTACCCTCATGTTTTTGCAGAGCCGGATCCCGGCGTGGTTCTGGCCCTGCGCAGCCACAGCAGTATTGCCCAACTGCTGCCCCGTCTGCCGCAACAGCTTGCCTGCCCTGTTTGACGCTCCGCTGACCCGCACATACTGCGCCCCCTGCTTGCAGCGTCCCGGTCATCCATGTTCCATACCGCAACTAGACCAGCAGCTTGCGGGCAATCAGCCCCCGAGGCACATTGTGCCGCAGGTCAGCATCTGCTATGCTCTGCCCCGCCGCAGGTCAAAGGCCTCGGCGCGAAAGCCTTCCCGGCAACGGCCCGCCATGCGGGCAATACAGCCGCAACGGAGAACGCATGGGTCAGGATATTTTCGACCTTATCATAGTGCTTATACTGGTATTTTTTGGCACGCGGGGCTTTATCCACGGTTTTGTGGGCGAAGTTGCCGGGCTTATTTCGCTACTGGGCGGCTTCTGGGCTGCGCACCATTACCACCCACTGCTTGCGCCGCGCCTTACGCTCATCACTGATCCCTCATGGCGCATCATTGCGGCATACGTGCTCATTTTTCTGGGGGTCATCATTTCGGTGGCCATCATTGCGCGCATCCTGCAAAAAATACTTTCCTTCTCCTTTGTGTCGTGGGCAGACAAACTGGCTGGCGGCATGCTTGGCCTTGCCAAGGGCGTCCTGCTCTGCTCGCTGGCCCTGCTGTTTCTGCAAAAATTTTTCGCGGGCGCGCCCTTTATGCAGCATTCGCGCGCACTGCCCTACTTCAACGCGCTCATGACCCAGGTACACGGCTGGCTGCCGCCTGACCTCACCGCCCGCCTGGGCATTTAACTGCCAGAATTACCAAGGAAATACGCCATCATGGAAAAGACCGCCCTCGAAGAACTGCAACTCATCATAGACAAACTCACCGCTCCCGATGGCTGCCCCTGGGACAAGGAGCAGACCCCAGAAAGCCTTGCCGAATACGTTATTGAAGAAAGCCATGAGCTTGTGAGCGCCATCCGCTCCGGCAACGTGGCCGACATCCGCGAAGAACTGGGCGATGTGGCCTTTTTGCTGCTCTTTGTGGCGCGCCTGTATGAAAAGCAGGGGCAGTTCAACCTTGATGATGCCCTCAACAACAACAGGGCCAAGATGATCCGCCGCCACCCCCACGTGTTCAGCAACACGGTTTTTGACAGCCTTGAAGAACAGCTCAAAGCCTGGGAAAAAATCAAGCGCGCCGAGCATACTGATGATGAAGGCAAGCCCAAGGGCCTGTTTGACAGCCTGCCCGAGAGCCTGCCTCCGCTTGCCAAGGCCTACCGCATCAATTCCAAGGCTGCCCGCGTGGGCTTTACCTGGCAGGAAGATGAAGAGGTGGAACAGCAGGTGGAAGCTGAATGGCTGGAATGGCTGGACGCCTCCGCTGGCGGCGATCAGGATGCCCAGAAGCACGAACTGGGCGATTTGCTGTTCAGTATTGCAGAGCTTGGCCGCCGCAAGGGCATCAAGGCCAGCGAAGCGCTGGACTACGCCAACCGCCGCTTCCTCAAACGCTTTGCCCGCATGGAAGAAATCGCCCGCGAGAAGAATCTTGATTTTTCGGCCCTGACCCTTGATGAAAAGGATGAGCTGTGGAACACGGCCAAGGCCGAGGAAACCGCGGCAAAGGCCTGATGGTCGCAACAATGCGTGCCCAGCCATTGCGAAAAATCCTGAGGCGGCCCGTGCCGCGGACTGCCGGGCTTGCGGCCCGATTGCCCCTGCTGGCCGTGCTTGTGGCGGCTCTGGTGGTCGGCCTGTGCCTTTCGGCCTGCACAAAGCACAGCGGCACGGCAACGTCTCTGCGCCGCGAGCAGCCGGCGGGGAACGCATCCTTGCTGCCGCGCGCCGATCCGGGGTATCTGCAATGGCTTGAGCGCCAGTCCATGCTCGGCTCCACCCAGGAACTGACAGGGCAGGTTTCCGGCACGGATCTTATCTGGCGCAACAGCGCCTCAGCGCGGCGTGTGCCTCTGCTGCTTACCGCCGCGCCCAACTGGTTTGACGTGAACCCGCACAGCCTTGGTGCGGGGCAACCAGCCCTGCGGGCGCTGGCCCAACCCGGCGTTGACGCCTTTTGGGCGCAGGCAGGTTTTGGCGGGCTTTTTCTGGCGCCTTTGGGTGAAAAGGGCGACATCTGGAGCACCCACGCTGCTTCCGCACTGCCTGACGCAGCCTCCGAGGCGGGCGACAACGTCACCGCCCTGCGGCCAGACCCATCATTGGGCACTGGCGAGGATTTTTCGCGGCTGACCGCAAAACTTGATCAGACGCAGATGCAGATGGGCGGCGAACTTCCCCCCGCGGCAACGGGGCTGGGGCCGGATTTTATTCTTCAGGCGCGCCGGGCCTCGCGCTTTGACGGCCTGTATGCCATGATGTCTGTGCCGCAGAAAGACTGGGATGTTTTGCCAGCCACCGCTGGCGAATGGGACTGCCTGCCCCTGCGCCAGACCGCTGTGGCGGAATTGCGCAAACGGGGCGTTGTTCCTGATCAGTTGCGGCGCGACACCCTTGACTGGGCAACGCCCGGCGGATGGGCCGTCACTGGCGAAGTGCGCGGCGCGGATGGCCAGGTGCGGCGCTGGGTCTTCCGCTACAGCGGTAACGCCCTGCGGCCCGTGCTCCTGTGGCAGGATCCTTCCGGTCAGGCTCGACGGGTATTTTCCGCAGCTGTTATCCAGCACACGGGTTTGCAGCAGCAAACGCTTGCGGGCATCAGGCTGGAGGCCCTCATGGGGCTTGACGCTCAGGTGGAAGGCCAGAGCGGGGGCAGAACAGACCCTTCGGCTCTGGTTCCGGGGCTTGAAGCCCTGGAATCCCTGGCGGGCGAGGTGCACCGCTACGGAGGATGGGCCGTGCAGGACGATGTGCTGCCCCCGTCGCTGACCAAGGCGGTGCTTGCCACAGCCGTGGATTTCAGCCGGGACAGCATTACCCCGGCTGCCGCCGCATATGCCCTGCTGAGCGGTGACGCAGCCCCTCTGGGCGCGCTGCTGAAGGCCTCGCTTGCGGCGGGCGTTGACCACAGCCGTCTTGCGCGTGGACTGCGTGACAGGCAATATGTTGACTGGCGTCCCCTGCTGGATCTGCCGGACGGTCAGGCTCTTGTGCGCCGCGCGCAATCCCTTGCCAAGGGAGCGCCAGAGGCCTCGGGCCTGCCCGTCACCCAGGCGGAACTTGCCGCTCGTACCCTTGGGCTTGACGCTGCAAGCGCCGTGCGGCCCGACCACGCGCAGGCCATGGAATCCGCCTGCCTGCTCCTGATGGGCTGGCGCATTGGCTTGCCGGGTCTGACATTTTTAAGCCCGCAGGATATTACGGGTGCGCTGGGGCTGCCGCAGGGTTCGGGCAAGGGCGCGTCCAGCGCTGGCAGCGTCCCCCTGTGGGGGGCCACAAACCTGCCCGGTGGGCAAAGCCCCGCCCCATTGGCCTTTGGCCCGCTGGACATGCAGTGGAGCCGGGAAACAAGTTTTGCCAGACAGATTGCCCGCCTGTTGCAGGCCAGACGCGCCACCGGGCTTGCCTCTGGCCGCCTTGTGCAGGTGGTAAACGGCCCCGCAGGCTGCGTGGCGACCCTGAGTTCCCTGCCGGGCGGCGGCTACTGGCTGCTGGCGGCCAATTTTTCTGACCGGAAACAACACCTTGCCTGCCCTCTGCCCGCTGGTGCGCAAGGCCCCGCGCGTGATGTGCTGAGCGGCCAGAGCCTGCCCACGGGGCGCGCCGTAGAAATTGACCTCGATGCCCGCCAGGCGCGACATATCCTGCTTGGCGAGCCGAAAACGCATGAAGGAGCGATGCCATGACCCAGAACAGCGCCCAGAATCCCGAAGACCAGGCTGCCTGTCAGTCTGGGGGCCAGCAGACCAGCGCGGAAGGGGCACACGCCCAGTCCGGGCAGCAAGCTGCCAAGGCAGTTTCCCAGCCATCTGCACCGGCTCCCGAACCTTCGGGCGCGGCACAGGCCGCTGCGAGCGCCGCAGCCGACGCACCGCAGGCCGAGGGCGCAGCCCCCAAGGCTTCCCGTCCGGTGACGATCTCGGCCAAGGGATTCAGGGGAATGTTCGGCAACTCCGGCAAAGAAGGCAAACCCGCTGCCTCAGCAAAGCCAGCAGAATCCGCTCCCCAGTCAGCTGCTCCCGGCTTTGCCGACAAGATTTTTGACGCAGCCAGCATTGTTGGGCCGCTTGCGCTCTTGCTCATCATGCTGGCCCAGGCATGGCCCGCCCTTATGGGGCACAGCCTGTACTGCCCGCGTGAAGCCGCAGGCATTCTGGCTTTTACCCAAACCGCGCAGAGCGGCATGTGGCTTGCCCCGGCTGGCGATGGTCTTTCGCAATGGCCCGTATTTTTCTGGTTTTTGCGCGGAATTGAAGCCCTGCTCACCAAGGCCGCGCCGCAGTTTGCCCATCTGCTCTTTCCCCTGGCCGCGATGGCCGGAACCCTGCTCTGTCTTGTGGCCGTGTGGGTTCTGGGCCGCGTTGCCGGGCTGGATCGCCGGGCCGCGCTGGCTGGCGGCATGCTGCTGCTCTGCGCGCCCATCTTTGCGCCGCTCTCCACCTTTACAGGGCCGGAAGCTTTGGCCGCAGCCGTGACCCTGCTTTCCCTCGCCTGCCTTTGCCACGGCTGGCAACAGCCGGGCACGACCATCTCCCTGCCTCTGGGTTTTGCATTGGCGGCATTGGCTGGCCTGACAGGCGGCCTTTTCTATCTGTTGCTGCCAGTGCTTGCCAGCCTGGCCTTTCTGCTCTGGCGTTGCGGATTTCGCCGCGCCCAAAAGGCGGACGGCCTCGTGGGTTTTGTACTCATGCTGGGCATCATTGGCTGCTGGCTTGCTGTTGTCATGCTCTGGCATCAGCCGGAAGGATACCTCAAGAACCTCGGCACCCAGCTTGTGACCTGGCCCATCACCAAGGCCACATGGTGGAAGCCCCTTGCCTTTGCGGCTCTGGGCCTGCTGCCCTGGCTGGCTGTCATCTGCGGTGTTTCCTGGGCGCGCGTGCTGCGCACAGCTCCTGCTGATCTGGCCGCCTCCCGCAAAGAAAAAGCCGGAATGGCCTTTTTGTGGATAGCCCTTGTGTTCGCCTGTCTGCTGAGTATTTTTGCTGCCGACATGGTGGGCGCTGCCGTATGCACGGCCAGCCTAGCGGCCCTCCTGCTGGGCAAGGCGCTGCTGCGCCTGCCCCCTGCCGGAGCCAAACTGTTCTACATCATCGCGGCCCTGTGCCTGCTGCACGCCAGCATGGCGCTGGTGGCAGCCGGTTTTGGCTACACGCTTGACTGGCTTGGCAAGTTTTTCCACTTTACGCTTACCGAAAGCCAGCGCACCGCCGTGCTTGGACTCAAGGCCCTGCCCGTGCTTGGCGGCATTGGCATTGTGGCGGCAGTACTGCTTGCCCGTCTTGTGCGCCGTGGCGCGCATGGCGGCACCAGCGGCTCGCTCGTGATGTGCGCGGTCATTGCGGTTATTCTGGCCCAGCCCGCATCGCTCATGCTCATGCCGCAGCTGGAAAAAACTCCCGAGGCTCAGGTAAAGAGCCTGAGCGCCATCCTGACGCCCGCTCCTGCTGCCCCGGCTGTTCCGGCTGCTGCGGCGACTCCGGCCCCCGCGCCTGAAGCCCCCACAGCAGCACCTGCCGATACTCCCAAACTTGAACCCGCCGCCCCGGCAACCGCGCCTGAAACCGCACCCGCTGCTCCGGCTGAAAAACCCGCTCCAGTGCAGGAACCTGTAGCCCCCGCCGCTATACAGCCCGCGGAAGCGTCTGCTCCCCAAACTGCGGCACCTGCGGCCCCGACAACTCCGGCTGAAGCTCCGGCAGCAGCGCCTACGCCGACGCCTGCCGACGCAGCCAAGGAACTCGCCAAGGAAGTTGTCAAGGAAGCCGCCCCCGCTGCACCTTCAGAGCAGGCCCCTGCGGCGCAACCAGAGCAACCCAAGGAAGCGCCTAAGGCTCCTGCAAACTAGCTTCAAATACATCAGCCCGGCGCAGACCGCGCTCACAATACCAAGGCCCCTCTCACGAGGGGCCTTTTCTATGGCATTGAGATTCAGAACGCTCCCTGCGGGGAGGCCACACACCAGCGGCCGTCTTATGGTGCAGAACATTTGGGCATGGCCTTTGCCTTCGCTTGCAGACTATGAGCGCTGCTGACCAACACCCGCAAATAAAAAAAGGCCCCGGAATCAACCGGAGCCTTTCATCAATCTTTTTTGCGCCCGTACTGCGGGCATGGCGCTGAATGCCCTATTTGTTTATGGGCGGCACATCGCCACCAGCTTTAAGCATGGTGCCAAGGTGACGCCGGGCAAGGGCAAGCTCGCCTTCTGAAACTTCGGGCATATCCTTGGAACGCGCGCCGCTCATGTCGTTGCCTTCTTCCACAATGGAAAGAGCGGCTGCCATGCGGCCCATGACGCAGAAAAAGCGCACCGGGTTCCAGTTATGCGCCTGCACCCAGGCAGCGGCATTGGGCGAATAGAGAAAATCCGCCTTGTTGTTGCGCATGATGGGGTGGGCTTCTTCATTATTGCTCTTGGCCCAGGCCCGGAACTGCGGCAGAAGTTCAAGAAAGTCGAGCAGTTCCTTATCCGTCACCGGAGGCTGTTTTTCATATACATTAACGCTTGCGCTGGAACTTGGGGCAGGCTGCTCCGCCTTTTTCTTGGCAGCAGGAGCCTGTGCGGCCTCGGCCATGCCGGGGGCAACAACCACCAGCGGCAGGGCCAGCACCAATGCCGCAAAAACACCGCAGAGAGATGAAATTTTATTCATTCAATACCGAACCGCGCTGAATTTCGAGAGTCTGTCCATATTATGGTAAGACTCCACATATCGCAGGGTGCCGGTTTTGCCGCGCAAAACCAGCGAATGGGTAACGGCGTACTTGGCACTGTAGCGCACGCCCCTTAAAAAATCACCGCCGGAAATACCCGTGGCGGCAAAGAAACAGTCATCGCTGCGCACCAGATCATGCACCGTGAGCACTTCGCGCACGTCGATGCCCGCTTCGGTGATAGCTTCTTTTTCCACATACGACTGGGGATCCAGACGGGCCAGAATCTGCCCGCCCATGCCCTTGATGGCGCAGGCAGACAACACGCCCTCGGGGGTACCGCCCGTACCCATCATGATATCAACCTCGGAACGGGGATCAACAGCCATGAGCGCGCCAGCCACGTCGCCGTCGGTCTGCAGCTGAATGCGAGCGCCTGCCTGGCGGATTTCCGTAATAAGCTTTTCGTGACGGGGCTTGTCGAGCACAAAGACCACAAGATCCTGCACGCTCTTGCCCATGGCCTTGGCCACGTTGGCAAGATTGACCTTTACCGGCGCATCGAGGTCAACCACATCGCGGGCCTCGCGGGGCACCACCAGCTTCTGCATGTAATAGCTGGGGCCGGGGTTGAACATGCTGCCGCTCTGCGCAACACCCACAACCGAGATGGCGTTGGGGCGGCCATAAGCCAGCAGATTGGTGCCTTCCACAGGGTCAACGGCCACGTCAAGGCTGGGGCCGCAGCCCTTGCCGACCTTTTCGCCGTTAAAGAGCATGGGGGCATTGTCCTTTTCGCCTTCGCCGATAATGACCTTGCCATCGATGCTGAGGGTGGCGAAGCTGACGCGCATGGCGTCAACGGCGGCGCCGTCACCGGCCTCCTTGTCTCCCCGACCGAGCCAGCGGGCCGATGCAAGGGCCGCAGCCTCGGTAATGCGAACAATGTCCAGAGCCAGATTTTTCTCCGGTGCTTCCGCCATGATATCCTCCACTCAGATCAGCGTTGTGCAACATACTGCTCTTACCCCAGTGCGTTGCGGGCTTCAAGGAAAAACCCCCGCCCTTCGGGGCGGGCCATACGGCAACTCTTTTGCCGCACAGCCCTTTTCCATACTTCTTTTTTTATACAGCCTATTTATCGGGCAGGCTGAAACGTCCGGCAACAGGCGTCTGCCAGCCGCCGCCAAAGGGCATGCGGCTCATGTAAAGCGACAACGGCTCCTGACGGCGCTTGAATTCAGCCCTGAACAGCTTGTCGCGCACTTCCATGCGTGCCGCCGAAAGCGGGCCGGATTCCGCCTCCGCAGGCTGCAACAAGTCTTCAAGAATCGGATCCAGATCCTCATAGGGCAACAGGCTGTCCGAATCTTTCTGACCGGGGCGCAGCTCCGCAGAAGGAGCCTTGGTGAAAATTTCATCAGGGATGATCTCTGCCCCGCGATGGGCGTTGTACCAACGGCCGACAGCATACACCTGAGTTTTTGTCAGGTCACCGATAACGGCCAGCGCGCCCACGGAATCGCCGTACAGGGTGCAGTAGCCCATGGCCCCCTCGCTCTTGTTGCCCGTGTTGAGCACAAGGGCATTGGCCCTGTTGGCCAGCGAGGTGATGAGCGTGCCGCGTATGCGGGCCTGCACGTTTTCAAAGGTCACGTCGCCGGGCTTTTCTTCAAAAAGGTCAAGGCCGGGCTTGAGCGCGGTGGCAAAAGCATCCATAAGCGGGCCAATGGGCAGGGTCACAGTGGTGATGCCCAGATTTTCCGCCAGCTTGGCGGCGTCCGTCAGGGAACCCTCGCTGCTGTGAGGCGAGGGCAGGAGCACGCCGGTGACATTTTGCGCACCAAGGGCCTCCACCGCCACGCTGCACACCAGGGCGGAATCCATGCCGCCGGAAATAGCTACGATGCCTCTCTCCACCCCGCACTTGCGCACAAAGTCCCGAGTGCCGAGCACAAGGGCGCGCCAGTAATCTTCCTCAACGCAGGCGGCCAGCGGTTCCGGGGTTTTTACTGCACCCTGCCCGCGCGCGGTGTCCACCACGAGCACGTCTTCCTCAAAGGCCTTGCCCCTGGCAAGCAGTTGCCCTGTGGGGTCAAAAACCAGGCTCTGCCCGTTGTATACGCGGCTGTCGTTGCCGCCCACCATGTTCACCGAAAACATATGCACATGATGCCGCGCCGCCACGTGCGAAAGCAGGTGTTCGTCCGTTTCCTGCGCGCCCACGCTGAAGGGCGCCGCCGCCATGTGCACAAGAGCGTCCACGCCGCGCTGCACCAGTTCCATCAACGGATTATGACCGCTGGCGTAGCGGGTTTTCCAGAACGAAGCGTCTTCGCTTTGGGCATCCTCGCAGAGCACAACGCCGATGCGCCAGCCGCCCATGGTGACGATACCGCACGAAATGCCGCGATCAAAATAGCGTGCGTCCTCATCTGTGGATTCGGCCACGCTGTTCTGACCCTGATTCTGATACACCTTGCGCGAAACAACCTGCCAGCCGCCCTTTTCAACCAGCACTGCCGCGTTGGAAAGCAGGCCCGAGGCATACACGCTGGGCACAGGCGCGCCCACCAGCACAGAAGGGCCGTCCTTGAGTTCGGCGGCCATGATATCCAGAGCCTTGAGGCAACCCGCCGCAAAACCCTGAGCGCAGAGATAGTGGCCGGGGGCCACGCCGCAAAGCGCCAGCTCCGGCGTAACGCACAGGTTTGCTCCTGCTGCGCCAGCCTGACGGGCGGTGCTAATGATACGTTCCAGATTTCCGGCCACGTCGCCGGTAACGGTATTGCACTGCAATAGGGCGATTTTCATGCCGATGCCTCCCCCAGGTTACAAGTAGTTGTGTAAGGGGCCGCCCGGCGCTGCCAGGGCTTCCACCTTGCGTATGACTGCCGGTTCCTCTTCCAGTGGGGGGGCATGGAAGGGCTTCAGGCGTGCGTCGATGACCAGCGGCGATTCGCACGACCAGTGCCTGGCCCGTGTGGCGGATTGAGCGCCATACACGTCTGTGGCCGGGTCTGACCGGGTAAAGGCCACCCACAAAAAATTATCCAGATTTGCGGCGCAAAAGTCCGCATCGTCCGCCACTATCGCAAGCGGGAAGGCCTCGCGGCCCGGCCACTGGGCCAGAGCCTGCGCAAGCGCTTCCATCTGCGGGTCGGGCTGGCTGCGATCAAGGGCATGCCTCGGCCCGCCAATGGCAACAAGGCCGGGGCCGCACACGCGCACCGGGCCAAAGCCATCCGGCAGAGGCGGCAGATCAGCGACGGGGCCGGAAAGTTCGCACCCGAGCTCGCGCCGCTTTTTGCCAGCAGAGGCCCACACAAGCTTGGAGCCTTCGTTAAGCGCGCTGCCCGTGTAGTCCAGCGTATCATTGGTGCTGCGGGTGATGAAGTGCAGATCGCGCGAAAAATCAACCCGCTCCAGCAAATGCCGCAAAAAGGCGGGCACATCACGGGCTGTGAGGCCCGGCGCGTCTTCGTGCGCCACAAGAAAAACATACTTTGCCAAGGCCGTCTGGGTGGTCCCGAGCAGATGCAGGCCCGCAGTGATCAGCTCGCGCGGGCGGCGCTCTTCCTCATAGGGCGTATAGCGTTCACTGCCCACGGCCAGCAGCAGCGGATGCACCCCGGCTGCGTCCACGGCATGCACGTCGCACACGCCCTGAAAAACCTGCGGCACCAGCGGCCCGGTGAGTTCATGGATAAAGTCGCCAAAGACCGTATCCTCCTGCGGCGGGCGGCCCACGGCTGTAAAGGGCCAGATGGCCCCTTTGCGGTGGTGGACGGCGTCCACCTTGAGCACCGGGAAGTCATGCGCAAGGCTGTAATAACCCACATGATCGCCAAAGGGGCCTTCGGGCTTGCACTGGGGCAGCACGTGCCCGCTGATGCAAAAATCCGCCTGCGCAAGCACTGGCAGGGGCAAGCCCGGCACAGCGGCCATCTCTGTGCGTCTGCCGCCGAGCAATCCGGCAAAGCGCAATTCAGAAAGCCCTTCGGGCAGGGGCATGACCGCAGCCACGGTGAGGCTGGGCGGCCCGCCCACATAAATATGCACGGGCAGAGGTTTGCCCATTTCCAGCGCGCGGGCGTGGTGCGCCCCTATGCCCCGGTGAATCTGATAATGCAGGCCTACTTCATCCGCCGCGTACTCGTTGCCGCCAAGTTGCACCCGGTACATGCCGAGGTTGGAGGCGTCCGCACCGGGCTTGGCGGGGTCTTCACTGTACACCAAGGGCAGAGTAATGAAAGGGCCGCCGTCCATGGGCCAGCAGACAAGCTGGGGCAGGTCGGCCAGTTTGCACTGGCATTCCAGCACAGGGGCCACTGCCGCCGCCTGTTCTGCGCGCACCCGGCTCACACTCGGCAGCATGTTCAACAGACCGGGCACAGCCTTGAACGACTGGAGGGGGCGTTTCATGGCTGCTGCCGGGTCGGCCTTGGCGGTCAGCACAGCCTCCACAGCAGGCAGGCTGCGGCGAAAAATAAAATGCAGACGCTCACGCGTGCCAAAAAAATTGGAGAGCATGGGAAAGGGCGTGCCCTTGACCCGCGTAAACAGCAGGGCCGGAGCCTTGGCGCGAAAAGCGCGCCGCTGGATGGAGGCCAGTTCCAGATACGGATCGACTTCGGCCTCAATGCGCACCAGATGCCCATTGGCCTCAAGGTCGGCCACGCATTCCTGAAGATTGCGATAACTCATGAATGCGTCCCTTCCCCGCAGGTTCCGGTTGCTCCGGCAACCGCGTCAAATGATGGCTGTATGCCGGCAAGCGTTCGCTTGCCAGCGAGCATGGCCCTGAAATCTGCCAGGATCTGCGCATGGTCAAACACCAGCGGCTGCGGCAGGGCATCCAGAGGATAATACGCCGCATGGGCCGCATCGTCCCCGGCGCACAAGGCTTCGGGATTGCGCGGCCTGCCTGTGAAAGCAACGGTCAGCGTGTGCTGGCGGGGGTCGCGGTCAGGTCTGGAATACACGCCCAAAAGCCCGGTCAGCTCCACATCCAGCCCGGTTTCTTCACGCATTTCGCGCACTGCGGCGGTTTCCGCGCATTCGCCCTCTTCAATAAAACCGCCGGGCAGGGCAAAGCCCACTGGTTCGTTGGCGCGGCTGATGATGACCACCCCGCGATCAGGCGAATAGATAACCACATCCGCCGTGGGCGTGGGATTTTTGTAGCTGGAATAAGGCTCGCCGCAATGCGGGCAGACAACCTGGCGTTTCATGCGTTCTCCGTATGGTTCGCGCCATTGCGCGCAACTGCCGCATACTAAGCCAGCATGCTCCGCGCCGCAAGCGCGGGAAACAACTGCCGCAGCGCAGCTATTTGCCGCCTTCGCACGGCGATTGACAAAAAAGTATGGATGCCATACTAAAACGCCATGAAAAATGACTGCCATAAAAAAACCGCCGTTGAACTGCGCATCCAGAAATCCATGATCAAAACCATGGGGCATGCTGCCGCCCACTCTACGCGCAGCGCGCCAGTCAGCATCTCGCTGCTGGGCATAGTGACCCGGTTTTATGAGCTTGAACGCCAGTGCAGCAAATTCAGTACAGATGTGGACATCCATCTGGCGGAAATCCATACAATCATGGCCATCCACAACAATGAAGGCATCCATGTGGGTGGGCTGGCCGAGCAACTGGGCGTCACCAAGGGCAGCGTTTCTGAGCTGTTGCGCAGGCTGGAGCGCAAGGGCCTGGCCTACAAGGCCAAGGACCCGCTGAAAATGACCCGTCTGAATGTGTTTTTGACGGAAAAAGGCAAGGCAGCACATAAACAGCACATGGATTTTCATTCTCAGCTTGATTGCATGGTGGACGATGCCATGGGAACACGCAAACAGGATGAAGTTGCTGATATTGCTGATTTTCTTGAAAAACTCCTTGCGAGGCTAAACACGGTGGAGGTCAAATAGGCTTTTCTGGTCATTACTGTTTGGCATCCATACGTTATCCAGACAGACCGCGCTTCGGTCACATGCGAGGTACTATGAACACTGACAAGGGTACTGCTTTTAATGGTCTTGTTTCTGGACAGAGCTACGATATTTTTGCCCGATTGTTCGGGCTGAACGCGTCTTTTTATGAGGCGGCGGTCAAGGGTTTGGCGCTTGGCCCGGAAATGTCGGCTCTGGATCTTGGCTGCGGCACAGGTTCCCTGACTTTTGCGCTTGCCGCGCAATCCTCGCCCCAATGCCGCATCCATGGCCTTGACCTTGCCGAAAACCAGATCGCCCGCGCACAATACCGCCAGAAAGAATATCCCAACAACCTTCACTTCAGCGTAGCGTCCATGGACGAAGCGTGCTTTCCTGACGGCACGTTCAATATCATCATGACCGCCATGGCGCTGCATGAGGCAAATCCCCAAACGCGGCGCACCGCCATTGCCAATACCGCACGAATGCTTGCCCCTGATGGCATTCTTCTGCTGGTGGATATTGCCCGTCCACGTCTGCGGGGCTTGGGTCTTTTGTTCTATCCCTTTGTCATGACTTCGGCAAAACATAAGGACGGCCTGACTGAAGCTTATGCTGAAATCTGCGCCGCACACGGCCTGTCCCGGCGTGAAGACGGATATTTAAATTCTCTTGTGCGCAGGCAGGTTTTTGTAAAAAACGCGGCCTCCGCCGCGTAGCCCGTCAGGAGGTCACTCCAGTATAAAACCCGCAGCTTCAAGGGCTGCGGCACTCACAGCACCGGCCCGCACTATCCGCAGCCGCACTGCCCCGCCATCCCCGCCGCTCAGCGGCTCCACCACGGTTGACGGCAAGCCGCCAGCGGGCAGCGGCCCGCCAAACGCCAATGGCAGGGGAACTTCTGTTTTTGCATCCTGCGCCGTGCACCCCGCAGGGCACGGCATGCCCTGCGCCATGCTGCGTAATGCTTCCAGCAGGGCCGGATCAAGTTTGTCTGGAGAGCATACGGGCGCACCGCCGCTGAGGTTGGCGCTGCTTGCCGTAAGCGCGCCGCCTGCCTGCTCCGCCAGCTGCGCAGCCAGTGGATGCGGCGTCACGCGCACCGCCGCAAGCCCCTGACCGTTGACCAGTGCCGGGGGCAGACAGGAGCGCGCGGGCAGCAAAACCGTGAGCGGGCCGGGCCATAAGGCCAAAAGCCCCTTGGGCATGGCGGCCAGTTCCGCCACCGCGTCCACCTGCGCCGCATGCGCCGCCAGCAGGGGCAAGGGTTTGTGGACGGGCCGCTGCTTCAACTGATACACCCTTGCCACGGCTTCCGCGTTGGCGGCAAGGCAGCCCAGCCCGTAAAACGTCTCCGTTGGAAACACGAGCACGCCGCCGTTACGCAAAAAACGCGCCGCAGCCGCAAGCTCCATCCCGGCATCCGGGCTGGAGCAGCGTTCAGACGCGCTATCCGCCATATTTAACGAAACATGAGAAGACATGACTGGCAAACCCTTGAAATACATAAGTGTGGGCAAACTGAAAACGCCGTTCTGGAAGGATGCCGCAGCCCACTACACCACACGCATCACCCGTTGGCGCAAGCTGGACATAACCGAAGTGCGCGACGGCGATTCCGCCCTGCCGCCGGATCAGCGCAACGCCCTTGAAGGACGCCGCATCATTGAGGCCCTCGACCCGCAGGACATAGCGCTCGTTCTTGACGAACGCGGCCAGCACATTACCTCGCCCCAACTGGCAGACATGCTGCGCCAGATGGACCACGACGCCAAGGGCAGAGCCTGCTTTATCGTGGGCGGCGCATGGGGGCTGGATGAAGCCGTGCGCCAGCGAGCCAGCCGCTGCATCAGCCTTTCGCACATGACCCTGCCGCACGAGCTGGCCCGCGTGGTGCTGCTTGAGCAGCTTTACCGGGCGGAATGCATTTTGCGCAAGGTTCCGTACCACCACTAGAGGTCTGTCTCTAACTGCTTCTTTTGTCCAACTGGCTGCGTCAGAAGGTTATTTTTACTCCAGTCATGTACAGTAAGAGTACACTTCTTTCGCAAAAATAACCTTTTTCCTTGCCCTTGGCGCAAAATCATCCAGTTAGACTGCCCTTGATTGCACATGCGACGGGCCGCAAGCGCGCCCGCCTACAGAACTTCGTAAATTCTGGCGAACACGTTGTCGTACACCAGCTTGAAATAAGGCGAGACGCGCGGATCCTGCGGGTCGCCCACCAAAAGCTGCACCATCAGCGAATTGTACAAGCCCGCATCCATGGCAAGTTTTTCGTCCGTTACGCGGTTGAAAAGAAAGTTGATGTTGCGGCGCTTGGAAAGAAATTCGTGCTGTTCTTCGGGCGTTGCCGAGGGGTGCGCGTCAAACCAGTCCTGAATATAGTTGCGGCGCGTCACGCCGGTCTCTTCAAACACGCTGATGGATGATGCATAGATGGCGCTGCTGTTGCCCTCAAGCCGCACCTCGCCTGAATCAAGCTTGTAGGCAAGGGCCTGCGGCACGATGGAAAGCGCCCCGCCTTCGCCCGCACGGGTAACAAAATTCCAGTTGCCGAAATTGCTTATCCAGAAGCCAAGCCGCAGCATTTCAAAGCTCACCACCACATAGAGCCGCCCCTTGTTTTCAATGAGCGGGGTTTCGGGCGAGCGCAGCCTGTCCATGAGGGCCTGCGCGCCTTCACCATCAAGACCTTCAAACACATTGCCCGGCTCGTTGCCGCACTGGGCCGTATAGCGGATGATCTGGCGCGCAAAGCGCGGGTTGTCTGTGGCAAAAACCGCTGCGGGCAGATAGAGGGACGGCCCCGCATGCTGCGCGCCATCAGCAATGGTCTGCCGCTGGGCAAAGTGGTTGGCGGCATAGCCCCAGTCCCACCACAGCCAGAGCATGGCGTCGGGCGGGGTCATGGCCTTGGCGCGCGATAGCGCTTCGGCATGCCGCCGGTTGATGATTGGCCCCTGCGACATGGCCGGGATCATATCTGCAAAGGGCGCTACCAGCAGGGCCAGCAACACGCCGCTGGTCAGAATGCCCGCCACTGCGCCGCGCAGATCCACGCGCAGCAGCCTTTGCAACAGCCAGTAAAAGGGCAAGGTCAGGCCAATGGCCATGATGGGCGCGCCAAACATGACCATGCGGCCTCCCATCTTGACGCTCAGGATGCCCAGCCCTGCCAGCGGCAGCAAAAAGAGCGCGCCCGGACGGCGTATGACCACCAGGGCAAAACCCAGCAGGCCAAGCACCGCAGCTTCCATCCAGGGATGGAAGTAGGGGAAAATCTCGATGATGCCCAGATCCTGCACTTCAATGATGGACTGCGCGACCGAGGGATATTCCAGCGAAAGCCCGCCGCCAGTGCTTTTCACATCGCCCGTGTGTTTCACATAGGCATTGATGTGGTTCACAATGGACGTAAGAATTTCGCCCTGAAGCATCAAAAAACCAACGCCCGCCAGCAGAAGGGCCAGCAGCCATGGGCGGCACAGCAGGCGGCGCAGGCGGTAGCCTGTCTTCGTGCCCGCAGCCAGCAGCAACAAGCTGAAACTGAAGCCCCACGGCCCTGCCAGCGTAGGCAGAGCGTAGGCCATGCTGCCCAGAAGCAGCAGGGCGCGCCGCCCGCGAGGGGCCATCACCAAACTCATAAAGGCCAGCAAGGCCACATTGTAACGGATCAGATACGGAAAAACAGAATGCCATTCCTGCGTCCACCACGAAATGACGCCGGAACAGCCAAGCAGCACAACCCACTGCCAGCGCAGGGGATTGCCCATGTGGTCAGCCTGTTTGAGGCGCGGCGTCCAGTGGCCCTCGGGCTGATTGCGGGAAAAAAGGCGGCGCAGGGTCACCACGCCGGAAGTCATGGAAAGACGGCGCAGCACCATGCCTGGCAGCAGCATATAGCGCATGGCCCAACTGGCCGGGGCAAGGGTCATGAGCAGGGGGAAGAACAGGGTTACGAGGTCGGTATCGTAAAATCCCAGCAGGGTGCGTGCCAGAAAGCCCGGCGCAATGGACGTGAGTATGCCTGCGGCAACGCCAGCTTCAATGCTGCCCAGCGCCCACACCCAGGCAAAGGCGATAACGGCCACAAAGCTCGCCAGCAAGGCAGGGAACCAGAAGGCCACGGCAGCGGGGGAAGTGCCCACGAGGTCGGACATGGCCTTGAGCATCACAGCCATGGGGTGCCCCACGGCAAGGCCGAAATCTTCCGCGCCGGCCACCCATGTGTAGGCATCGTGCGTGGCCAGCAACCACTCGTTGCCAAGGCGGAATTCCGGATTTTGCCAGCAGGGCCATTCCAGCATGCGCAGGGCAAAGGCAAGGGCAAGCGTCACCAGCCCCCAGAACAGCCCCCGTGCCCAATAACGCGCAGAAGGCAGCGAACGTTTGCCGTTGTGCAACCTTGCGCCCCCAGTGGGCAACAGCGCTCCGCCGTATACGGCATGTGAGGCGGCGTGCTGCTCCGCACAGGCTGGTTCCGCAGCAGGCAGCGTTTCCGATTCGGGGTGCGGCTGCCCGGTGCGCCGGGTTTCGTCTGCATCGCTTCCGGCAGGCGCGGCGCTGGCAGAGGCATGTGCTGCGGGGTGCATGGCGTTCTCCGTAAGGATCATGGTCCTGTTCATACAGGCATGCAGATGGCGACAAAAAAACTGTGCGGCGGTTCCTGGGCAATTAACGCGCAGAACAACCCCCTGCGCGGTTCGCCACAGAGCTTTCGGCAGGATTTGCGGGCAAATCCTTGTCAGAACATTCAGGTATACGTGCTCTAGCCAGCCTGGTGCGTTGCGGCATCGTAGGTCAGCCGCTCGTCTCCGGCGCTGGGAGCAAGCGCCCAGAACCATCGGCCGTGCCCGCCAACAACATAGGAGAGTTGCTCCACAAGGTGCCAGGGCGCTGGCAACTCGCTGGGGGCTGGCTCAAGCGCCAGCACTACCAGCACGCCGTTATCGTGCAGCCTGGGGCTGGCGAGGTCAAGCAGTTGTCGCCAGGGCATGAAGGCGCGGCTCAGAATGCAGTCCGCCTTGTAATATTGCCCCTGAAAAAAATGCTCCACAGGCCCTCTGAATACATGGGTGGAGGGCAACTGAAGGCGAGAAAGCACACTGGAGATGAACAGGGCGCGCTTTTCGCGCACTTCAATCATATAGTATGCGCCGCGCGTCCATGCCATGCGCAGGGGAATACCTGGCAGGCCAGCGCCCGCGCCAAGATCCCAGCACAGGGGAGCTTCGGGCAAATTGAGTTTGTCCAGAAAACCGGCCAGATGAAAACTGTCCACCGCCAGCCGGGTAAGCATATCCTGCCAGGTGTGCGGGCCGACCAGGTTCATGGCCTTGTTCCACTGGCAGAGCATTTCAAGATATTCCGCCAGCGGCTCCAGAGCCGATTGCGGCACTTCCGCGCCAGAGGCCGCCGCCAGACGCGCCAATTCCTTTCTGTCAACCGATTGTCGCTGCATGATCCTTATGATCCTTTCCTGCGCTTGTTCGCCCATTGCGGGCCTTTCCAGCGTTTCTGCCGGGTTCACTGTCATATCCCCGCAGACCGGGACTTGCAAGCCCTGCGCCGATAACGTAAAAAAGAGGGCTTGCGCGCAATGCGCACCCTAAACGAACCCAAGGCCGCAAGGCCACGCCAATGCGCGCATGTGCGCGCCACTGGAGGATAAACCCCGCATGACACAAGCCGTTTTGCTCTTTCCCGGTCAGGGCTCGCAAGAGTCTGGCATGGGCCGCGATCTGGCCGAGGCTTCTTCTGACGCCATGAACCTCTGGAAGCAGGCCGAGCGCATCAGTGGTCTGTCCCTGCGCGAAATTTACTGGGAAGGCGATGATGCCGCCATGAGCGACACCCGCGCCCTCCAGCCCGCCCTCACCGTGGTGAACCTGAACCTCTGGAGCGCAGTTGCCGCGCGCGCCAACGTGTGCGGCGCAGCCGGGCACAGCCTTGGCGAGTTCAGCGCCATGGCCGCCGCTGGCGTGCTTTCTGCCGAGAGCACCCTTGAGCTTACTGCCCTGCGTGGCCGCCTCATGGCCGAGGCCGATCCCGACGGCAAGGGCGGCATGGCCGCTCTGCTCAAGCTGGATCAGCCCGCCATTGAAGAAATTGTGGCCGAAACCGTTGCCCAGTGCGGCGAACTTTTGCTGGTGGCCAACTACAATACCCCCGGCCAGCTTGTCATCAGCGGGGCCAAGGCCGCTGTGGCCCTGGCCTGCCAGAAGGCCAAGGAACGCAAGGGCCGTGGCCTTGAACTCAAGGTCAGCGGCGCATTCCACAGCCCCATGATGGCTGAGGCCAACAAGGAGCTTGCCCCCCTGCTGCGCAAGGCCGTTTGGAGCAAACCCAAATTCCCCGTATACTGCAATGCCCACGGCAAGGCCGTGACAGATGGCGAAAGCGCCCGCGAAAGCCTGCTTGTGCAGATGACATCCTCCGTGCAGTGGATAGAAACGGTGCGCAACCAGTATGCCGACGGCGCGCGCCGCTGGCTGGAGCTTGGTCCCAAGGCCGTGCTCGGCAAGATGGTGGCCCCCTGCCTCGCGGGAACCGCCACGGCGGAAGACCTTGCCATTGAGCTCGTTAACAACGCCGAAACAGCGGCGGCCTTTGCAGGATAGATTTTTGCTGTGGCTGGCCTTTCATGCGGAAGGCCAGCCACGCATTGCCTGAAACATTTTCTTCATGTGCCTCCGTGCGGAATTGCCGCAACCGGCCTGCGCATGAAACTGAAACGGGGTTCCCGGCGGCAGTGCCCCGGGCCGCCCGAGGCGTAAAGCCGCAACCGTTGCACAATAAAGGACACCAGCACTATGCGCGCCATTGACACCCTGCGCACGGCCCTCAAGGCCATCATTGAAGAAGAAGGCCTTGCCTGGCCCGTCAAAACCGTTATTGAACCGCCCCGCGACCCCAAGCATGGCGATCTTTCCGTCAACTCCGCCATGCTGCTTGCCAAGGAAGCCAAGGCCAACCCCCGCGAGCTGGCGCAAAAATTCGCCCAGAAGCTTGTGGAGCGCTGCCCCGAGGTGTCCCATGCCGAAGCCGCCGGCCCCGGATTCTGCAACGTGACATTCACGCAGGATTTCTGGCGCGCCACCGTGGCCGACATTGAAGCTGCGGGCAAGGAGTATGGCAAGAGCACGGGCGGCGCAGGCAAAAAGGTGCTGCTGGAGTATGTTTCCGCCAATCCCACCGGTCCCCTGCACGTGGGGCACGGGCGCGGCGCTGCCGTGGGCGACAGCCTTGCCCGGCTGCTGCGCGTGGCGGGTTATGACGTTAACACCGAGTATTACATCAACGATGCCGGCCGTCAGATGCGTCTGCTGGGCCTTTCTGTATGGTTGCGCGCCAAGGAACTGGCCGGAAAGCCCGTCACCTGGCCCGAGGACTACTACAAGGGCGACTACATCATCGACATCGCCCGCGAAATGCTGGATGCCAACCCCGCCCTCGTGGAACTGCCCGACGCCGAAGGCCAGGACGTGTGCTACGACAAGGCCATGAACGACATCCTGAACGGCATCAAGGACGACCTCAACGAATTCCGCGTGGAGCACCAGCGCTGGTTCTCTGAAAAAACCCTTGTGGAAGGCGGGGCCGTTGCCGCAGCTTTTGACGCGCTGGATTCCGCCGGGTATACGTATGAGAAAGACAATGCCTACTGGTTTGCCACCGAGAATCTGGGCGACGACAAAAACCGTGTGCTGCGCAAGTCGGACGGCAGCCTGACCTACTTTGCCTCCGACATCGCCTACCATCATGACAAATTCCAGCGCGGCTACAACTGGCTCATTGATATCTGGGGCGCGGATCATCACGGCTACATCCCCCGCATGCGCGCAGCCATCACGGCCATGGGCAAAACGCAGGACAGCTTTGACGTGGTACTTATCCAGCTGGTGAACCTGCTGCGCGAGGGTCAGCCCGTGAGCATGTCCACCCGCGCGGGCACCTTTGAAACCCTGGCCGATGTCATCAAGGAAGTGGGCGTTGACGCGGCGCGCTTCATGTTTCTTTCGCGCAAGAGCGACAGCCCGCTGGACTTTGACCTTGAACTCGCCAAGCAGCGCAGCCTCGACAACCCGGTGTACTACGTTCAGTACGCCCACGCGCGCATCTGCGCCGTGCTGCGCCGGGCTGAAGAACGCGGCTTTGTGCTGCCCGCCAAGGCGGATGCAGACCTGCTGCACGGGCTTGATACGCCCGAAGATATGGCCCTGCTGCGCAAGGCCGCCACGTTTGAAGACATGCTGGCCTCCGCCGCCAAATCGCTTGGCGTGCACCACGTGAGCACCTACCTCACGGAACTGGCCGGGCAGCTGCACAGCTACTACGCCAGGCATCAGGTGCTGTTGGCCGATGACGCGCCCCGCACCCTGGCCCGCCTTGCCCTCCTGCGTTCCATCGGTCAGGTGCTGCGCAACGGTCTGGACGTGCTTGGCGTGAGCGCCCCGGAAAGTATGTAACATTCGTACAAACTGGATTTTGAACTGTTCTCAAACGGAAACAGCGCCGGTTCGATCCTGCCAAATGACTCCTGCGGGGGCACTTCCGCAGAATCATCTCCGCTGTTTCATAAACGTCGAATATTCGGCGTGCGACAAATCTGCTCTGTGCCTGTAGCCGTTAAGGCGCGTTTTGAACGAGGCCTTGCGTGTGCTCTGCCTGCCCCGGACAAGACGCGCCTTAACGGTTAAACCAGGCCCCCACAGATTACCGCACGACGGAGGATAATGAATGGCCGCCCCCTTACGTAAACCCCGCAAATCCGTTGTTTCCCAGCCTTCGGGCGAGAAACGCCGCTTTGTTATCCGCCTTTCGGGGCCAATGCTTGCACTGCTGGGCGTAATCCTTGTGGTGGCAGTGGGCTGGTCATTTTTCATGGGATTCATGGTCGGGCGCGGGCAAAATCCTGAAACGCGCGTGGAGCAAATGACCAGTATGATCTCCAAGGACGCGCCCAAGGCCAAGTCTGCCCCGGAGGCCCCCGCGCCTGATGCGTCAGCCCCGGCGGCTCAGGGCGAAACCGCCGATGCCCAGAATCCGGCCCCCGGCGCTGAGGAAAATCAGGCTACGCCCGCAGGCGCGTCCCAACCCGGCAAACCGGGGCAGGATCAAAAGGGGCAGAAAGCAGCCGCGCAGGCTCCCCAGGGCAAACAGGGCCAGCAATCCCCGCAGGGGGCCTATCCCTTTGCGCAACCTTCGGGCAACAGTCTGGCGGCCTGGGGCATCAAGCCCGGCGCCAACCAGAATGCGCAGGGACAGGGCGCTCAAGCCAGCGCGCAAACAGGCGCTCAGGCCAACGCGCAAACGGGCGCGCAGGCCGCAAAGCCCGCCCCTGCCAAGACAGGCCCGCAGTTTGATTATGTCTATCAGGTGGCCGCATTCAAATCTGACGAAGACGCGAACAAACTGCGCACCCGCCTGGAAGGCAAGGGCCTGCGCACCCGCACCCAGAAAAACGGCAAGCTTGTGCTGGTTATGATCAGCATTCGCGGCACGGAAGACGATGCCTTCAACCTGCGTGAAGACCTGCGCCACATGAGGCTGGGCGTACCCATTCAGGTTTCGCAAAAACCTGTTTCAAACAAACCGCAAAAATCAGGGCGGTGAGGCAAACCATGACCGCAACCGAAACTTTCGGCGATTTTCTGCGCAAGATAGGCCGCCCCTGTCTGAACGGCATAGACGCTCTTGGCAACACGGCCCTGTTCATGCTTGAAGGGCTGGCCCAGATATTCGCCAGCCCCAAGATTTTTCCGCGCACCATGCAGCAGCTCTTTGTCATCGGCTCCAAGTCGCTCTTCCTCATCATGCTGATCGGCGTGTTCTGCGGCATGGTGCTGGGGCTTCAGGGCTACTACACTCTGGTGAAGTTCGGCTCGGTGGGCATGCTCGGCTCTGCCGTGTCGCTCACCCTGATCCGCGAGCTTGGGCCGGTGCTCACGGCCATCATGCTCACAGGCCGGGCCGGATCTTCCATGACGGCAGAAATCGGCGTCATGCGCATCACCGACCAGATTGACGCCCTGGACGTCATGGATATCAATTCCATGGGCTATCTGGTCAGCCCGCGCCTGTTGGCCTCGCTCATCGCCTTTCCGCTGCTGACGGCGGTATTTGACGTTATCGGCATCATCGGCGGCTATCTCACGGGCGTGCTCATGCTGGGCATCAACGAGGGCGCGTATTTTTACCGCATCACCAGCTCGGTAACGGCAACGGACGTGAACGGCGGTTTCATCAAGGCCGTGCTCTTTGGCCTGCTTGTGACCACCATCTGCTGCCGCCAGGGCTATTACACCAACAAGAGGCGCGACAGCGTTGGCCCGGAGGCCGTGGGCAACGCCACCACCTCCGCCGTGGTTATTTCCTGCGTGCTGATTCTTGCGGCTGACTACATTGTTACCTCATTCTTGCTGTAACAGACCATGCAGTCTGTAACAGTCATCGGCATCGACCCCGGCTCCCAACGCACGGGCTGGGGCGTGGTGCGCGAGGTTTCGGGCGTGCTGCAACTGGTGGACTGCGGCGTTGTGCGCACGGCCTCGGCAGGAAAGGAATTTTCTGACCGCCTCGCCCGCATCTATCATGAACTTTCGGGAGTTTTGGCCCGCCTCAAGCCGGAAGAAGCCGCCATCGAGCAGGTCTTTACCGCCAAGAATGCGGCTTCGGCCCTCAAGCTTGGTCAGGCGAGGGGCGTTGCCGTGGCCGCCTGCGCGGCGCACGGCCTCACCATCAGCGATTATGAACCGACCCTTGTCAAAAAATCCCTTGTGGGAACGGGCCGGGCAGAGAAGGAGCAGGTGGCCTTTATGGTGCAACGCCTGCTCAACGTCAAAAACGCCAACTGGGCGCTGGATACCTCCGACGCGCTGGCAGTGGCCGTATGCCACCTGACCGTGCGCCGCTTTGCGGCCCTGGCGGGCAAGTAGCGTCCGCCAGAGTCCGTAGTCAACTGCTTTCCCTGCCCGCCTGATTTTTCTACGCCCACGCGCCTGGGCTTGCCGTTTACGCGGCGGGATATTCCGCCATATGCGGGATTACTGCCTTGCCCAGCCAGTCAATGGCCCTGCCCAGATGCCGCATATTTTCCAGCGCGAAAGCGTCCTTTGCCGCTTCCCCCTCCGCATGGCCGAAGCCCATGTTCCAGTATGTTGAACCGGGAACCAGCATCTTGGACATCAGGAACATGTGGTTGATGCTGTCATAGGCATGGGTTGCCCCGGCCCGCCCGGCAGCCACCACTGCCGCGCCAATCTTGCCCTGAAATAACCCGCCGTTCACATAGGCCACAAATCCGGCCCTATCCACCAGCGCTTTCAGCTCCGCAGACATGTCCGTGAAATAACAGGGCGTACCCAGAATCATGGCGTCCGCCGCCAACATTTTTTGCAGCAGTTCGTTGAGCATATCGTTGTCAAAAACGCAGCGCCCGTTTTTCAGCTCCGCACATTTTTCGCAACCGCGGCAACCCTGAATCTTCTTGCCGCCCAACTGCACAGTTTCCACTTCCCAACCAGCCTCGCTTAGAGGCGCAAGCGCTTCATGCAGCAAAAGAGCCGTATTGCCGTTTTTTCTGGGGCTTCCGTTTATGGCCAGTACTTTCATGATGTTTCTCCTCAGTGCCAGATTTGCCTCCATACTATGCCTAATCTACAAAAGTTGAAGTACTGACAAAAAATTCATATAATGACGTTAATAATAGGTACTGACAAATAATATAGCTTGAAACAGGAACGCGTATGGACACTCCCGACATTTGCCCGCCCGTGCAGGGCAATTACCGCTGCCACTTTGAACTGACCTTGCAGCTCATTGGCGGCAAGTGGAAATTACTGGTTATTTATTTTCTTTCATTGCAGGAAGTTATCCGTTTCAGCCAGTTGCGGCGATCCCTGCCGGAAATCAGCGAGCGCATGCTGGTGCGCCAGTTGCGCGAACTGGAAGAGGACGGCCTTGTGCACCGCAAGGTCTACGGCACGGTGCCGCCGCGTGTGGATTATTCGCTCACGCCGCTGGGCGTCTCGCTTGTGCCCATCATGGAGTCGCTGAAAGCCTGGGGCAACATGTATGAAAAAAGCCGCAGCCAGACTGAGCCTGACCAAGGCGACGCCAAGAGCGCTGGCTCCGGGCTATAAAAAAACGGAGGGCTCAACGAACCCTCCGTCTGCACACGGGCGACAGCGCCGCCGTATGATCATTTTTTGCGCTTTATTCCACGATAACGGCCTTCTTGATAATCACGCTTTCCATAGGCACGTCGTCGTAGTAGCCCTTTTTGCCGGTCTGCACGGCGGCGATCTTGTCTACCACTTCCTGCCCCTTGATGACCTTGCCAAATACGGCATAGCCCCAGCCCTGCGGCGTCTGGCTCTTGAAGTCGAGGAAGTCGTTATCCTTGGTGTTGATAAAGAACTGCGAAGATGCCGAATGCGGTTCGCTGGTGCGGGCCATGGCGATTGTGTACTTTTTGTTCTTGAGGCCGTTGTCCGCTTCGTTGCGGATGGAGGCGCGGGCGGACTTCTGTTTCAGGTCGGGTGTGAAGCCGCCGCCCTGGATCATGAAGTTCTTGATAACGCGGTGAAACACCGTGCCGTCATAAAAACCGGATTTGACGTACTGCACAAAGTTGGCCGTGCTGATGGGCGCTTTGCGGGCATCAAGGCGCACCACAATGTCGCCAAGGCTGGTTTCAAGCTTCACAGCCGGATCAGGATCAGCTGCCTGCGCCTGCCCTGCCAGAGCTAGTATGCCACCGAGGCAAAGAGTCAGCGTAACAGCTCGAAAAAAAACACGAATTGATTTCATGGATTACTCCTCGCAATATGATGTGCCGGGTCTGCCCCGGCAGGCCGCAAGGTAGCACGCTGCCGTACACGCAGCAAGGGCGGTTGACCAGGCTACATAAGACAGGGCTGCATCAGGCCGGAATGCGCCGAACCAGACTACACCAGGCAGACGGCGACCCCCCTTTCCAGCGCCACATGGCGTAGCCGCCAGCGCCGAACTTTCCCCTTCCGGCCCTTGCTAAATGCCGCTGCCGTTATTATACTTGTAGGCAGAAGACAATCTTCAAGCCCGCCCGACGGCACTGCGGCACGGAGCCGTAGCCGCCGAACGAACTGAGCGCCTTCAACTGCTTTTCGGAGGATATAATGTCATACAGCCGCAGTGTTGCTCAAAGCTCCGCTACCAGCGTTGCTTCCCTTTACATGCGTCAGGTTTATCAGTGGATGACGGCCGGTCTGGCGGTAACCACAGTTGTAGCCTACGCAGTTGCCAGTTCGCCTGCCGTGCAGGCGGCCATTTTTGGCAACACCATTGTGCTTATTCTCATGCTGGTGGCCCAGTTCGGTCTTGTTATCGCCCTTTCGGCGGCGGTTCACAAAATGTCCGGCGGCACGGCCACGGGTCTGTTCCTGTTGTATTCCGCCGTTACGGGCGCAACGCTTTCGTCCATCTTTGTGGTCTACCCCATTGCGTCCATCGCCAACGCGTTTCTGGTAACCACTGGCACCTTCCTTGCCATGTCGGTCTACGGCACAGTCACCAAGCGCGACCTCACGTCCATGGGCAGCTTTTTGTTCATGGGCCTCATAGGCATTATCATTGCCTCGCTGGTGAACATCTTCCTCAAGAGCAGCATGATGGACTTTATCATCAGTTGCCTTGGCGTGCTTATCTTCACCGGCCTGACCGCCTATGACACGCAGAAGCTGCGCCGGTTTGGCGAAAACGCCCCCATGGAAGACGGCACCGCCGTGCGCCGTGGCGCTATCCTTGGCGCGCTGACGCTCTACCTCGACTTCATCAACCTTTTCCTCATGATGCTGCGCCTGTTCGGCGGCAACCGCGAGTGATGCGGCACTGCGCCAACGCAGCCTGAAATTTGAGCGATCGGGGGCGAAAGGCCAAGCCTTTTGCCCCCTTCTTTCGCACTACGGAACTCTATGAAAAAGAAAAAATCCCAACGCGGAGCGCCCGGCGCTTCCGCCCATACCCCCGGCTTTCCCTCACGCGAGGAACTGCTGGAGGCCTTTTCCGCCCAGTCGCGCCCCATGCGCG
>JABNAD010000049.1_pt1 | contig 119584 bp, 97 predicted proteins | sample 7240381 | NCBI WGS metagenome assembly JABNAD01 (sample SAMN11332834, study PRJNA596920) | anaerobic digester metagenome | biome: digested sludge; isolation source: digested sewage sludge-derived enrichment culture grown on H2/CO2 | place: Germany: Goettingen | reverse complement strand
TTATTTAAAGAACCATTTAAATAACAATTTCGCATTTTTTGAAACAATTCATGGTTAATACCTATTCCATGGTTAATTATAAGTAAATGATATGAGAGAATCAGGAGCATGTCAAAACTTTACGTTGTGGGAATAGGGCCGGGATCAAGGGAATATCTGACACTTAAAGCCCTGGAAGCTGTAAAATCCGTTGATGTTCTCGTGGGAAGCACCAGGGCACTGGAACTTTTTCCCGAAGCCCAGGCTGAGGGGATTGAGCTTGGAGCCCACAACGTTCAGGAAGTTCTAACACGAGCCATCAGGGAAGCAGCATCTGGAAGGAACACAGCAGTCTTATCAACGGGGGATCCTGGATTTTCAGGCACTCTCAAACCCATCCTGAAACTCAGGGATGATCTTGGGGTGGAAGTTGAGATTGAGGTAGTCCCAGGTGTGAGTTCAGTTCAGATGTGCTCTGCAAAGCTTTTGATACCCTGGGACGATGCAGACATCCTTACCATGCATGGAAAGGGAAACTCAGGGAATGTTCTGAAACTCCTTGACAATGGAAAACCAACCATAATCCTACCCAACCTTGGAGTGAAGGAGCTTGCAGATTTTCTCATGGATTCAGGTGTTGAACCCGGAAGAAGGATTGCAGTCTGCGAGAAAATGAGTTATCCCGATGAAAAGGTTGTTAAAACTAGTCTGGGTGAAGTTTTGGATATGGAATTTGGTTACATGTGTGTTGTTGTTGTTTACTGAACTTTTTAATCTACGATTCTAAACTTTTTTTAATTGTCAATTTTGCTCGCAGAGAACAATATTGCCTTCTTAAGAATAGTTAATATTATATACTAATTCATTTTTATATTGGGTTGTCTTTTACAGATATTTTATGTTATAGGGATTAAAAAATGGGCTTTAAATCCTTTTAATGAATTTTAGTTGATATTCCTATTAATTGTAATGATATTCTGAGAAATTTAAAAAATAACATCTTTAGGAGTGTGTTTTGATGAGTTTTAGAAAGTCTGTAGCTTTGATTGCAGGAATTTTAACCTTTATAGGGGTAATGGTACTTTTTGCCATAGGCATTCAAACTTTATGGCCTAATTATGAGCCAAGTGACAATCCATTTGATAGATTAATTGTTTTAACTGTTTCAACTGTACTGGCATCCTTCGTTTACAACTTAATAAAGGGAGAAGAACCAGAAGAGTCAAAAGAGGTTAAAACCTATTCAAACAAGGAAATAAGCAGAAGACTTGCACAGAGCAGGGGGGAAGTTGTTCCGGAAGCCGCACCGGATCCTGAACCAGTTCAGGAAGCAAAGATTCATGAAAAAGAAAAGCCTCAAGTGGAGAAGTCCAGTGCTTTCAGCGAAAAGAACTTCAAATATGTGGAAGATTCCAGTAAAGAAAGTGTTAATGAAGCTGAATCGCCTGCTGCTTTAAATCATGCTGAAAACATCCCGGAAAAACATGTTATCATGGAAAAAACCACAGAACCCGTGGACATAAGAAAAACTTCAGAACCCTTACCAATATATTCTGAACCTCCACATGACTATGAACCCTTACAGGCCAGTTACAACAGCTTTCAAACCTCTTCAAAACCAATATACTGTCCAGTATGTCACAAACCGAACATTAGAGAAGCCTTGTACTGTGCTGAATGTGGAAGCAGGTTAACTGAGTACGCACCACTTTTAAGCAGGTTTCTGGCCTTTTTAATAGACATCATAATCCTTGGGGTCTTCAGTACAGGCTTGTTTATAGTTCTTGCACTGGTGATCCCAAATGCAGACACCACCAACTTCGATACATTTTCAGTGGTGTGGGCTGTACTAACTTTGATTGCTTCATTCATCTACTTCGCACTCTTCCATATAGAAGGTCAAACCCTTGGTAAAATGGCCCTTGGAATAGAGGTTGTGACAGAATATGCACAGGAAAAGATAAGTGTGCTTCAAAGCTTTCTGAGAACCATACTTCTAGTGGTGGATCTGATGCCCTACCTAATACCTGGATTACTGGCACTTGTTGCAATGGTAGCATCGGACAGGAACCAGAGAATAGGGGATATAGCATCAAAAACAGTTGTAATCAAAAAATAGACGTATTGAGGATATTTAAGGGCAGATTTCCTCATCATCCTCCCTCCATGGAGGACTCACAACACAGAGGAACTTCAGATCTTCATCTGAAACATTTTCAATCCACTGCACTCTTCCCGGTGGAATGTAAACTGCCTGACCCGGTTCAACTGCACCCTCTTCATCATCGATGTGCATCACACCAGTTCCAGTGAGTATGAAGTAAACCTCCACAGACTTTTTAAGCCTGTGGGGCAGTGATTTTTTTCCAGGACTCAGAACTGCATGGGCTATGCTGCAGCCCATCTCAACACCCTCATTTTCAGGGTGCAGAAGCTCAGTTAAGAAGGTTTCATCCATTGCTTTGAAGTAATCGGATTTTTTGATGTCCTTTATCAACATAAAACCATCTCTCCTTTTTTTATAGAATAAGAAATCCTTAATAAAATATTTTAATCAAAATTGATGAGATACATTTAAAATTTATTATGATAAGATTATTATTAAAATTAATGGATTAAATCGATTCAGATAACTCAAAAATAAAAAATTAAGGTTTTAAAAACCTTCAATGAATTCAGTTAAGTGCGATAGGTCCTTTACCTTCTCCTTCTTCACCGTAGAGAATGTCCCCAATCTGTTTGAGCTGATCCATTCCCTTAACTTCATGGCTCATGAGCGGTATTTCAGCTATGACCTGGTCACCGAATTTTTCCTGAATGGTTTTAAGGCGCTGTTCCTGGATCTGCCTTCTGGCTTTACAGAAGTCGCAGTCAGCTTCCTCAGGCTGGATCTGGTTGACTATAACCCCATCGGTGTTGATGTTGAACTTGTGCAGTGCTTCAACAGCCCTTTCAGATTCGTAGATGGACATTTCCTCAGGTATGACAACTGTTTTGAAGGTTGTTCTATCAGGGTCTGCCATAATACCCCTTGCTTCCCTGATCTGTTTTTTGGTTGCTTCAAGGTCTTCCATTGCTTTGTCCTCTTCGTCCTCATCACCCATGAATGGCATGATGTTTTTGAAGGCCTTTGCCATACTTCCAATCTGTCTTCGAACCTTTATCATCTTTCCAACCCATGAATCCATCATTTCAGGGAATGAAAGGAACCTCAGGGTGTGTCCTGTTGGTGCAGTGTCGAATATGACCATGTCGTACTCATCTGTCATCATGTACTGGAGGAACTTGTCGAATGCAGCTGCTTCATCTATTCCAGGGGACATTGAAGCCATATCCATCTGGTCCTGCATCATGCCCATGTCCATTCCAGGGTTTAGTGACTGCTGTTCCTTCATCTTTGCCTGGTAATCCTGCATAGCAATTTCAGGGTCTATCTCCAATGCTTCAAGGTTTTCAGCTATTGGTGTTGGGTTGTGACCGATATTCTTCTCGAATGAGTCTGAGAGAGAGTGGGCAGGGTCTGTAGAAATGATAAGAGTTTTCTGTCCCTGCTTTGCACACCAGAGTGCTGTTGCTGCGGATACGGTTGTTTTACCGACTCCACCTTTACCACCTATGAATACAAATGTTGTTTTTCCTTTATTGAACTTGAAAAGGTCTTTAAATGCCATTTTATGCCCTCCATTCTTTGTATCAAGCTATAAGCTTAAAATCAATCTAACACTTTTCATGCATTGATACGTTACATTCATTTATACGTTATCCTATGTAGATCGATGCATGCTTATAAAAATTGTGCAAATGAATATTATTCAAAAGATATATAACTAGAGATCGTTTAAAAGCAGGATTCAAAAAAAAATTTCCATGGAACTATAAAAAAAATTTATAGATATTTAAAAGTTTTTAACTGCACGAAAAGTTAAAAAAAACTTTGACTGGTCTAATTAAAATTCCTGCAGATATGACATGGAATAATTTAAGAAAGAGTGGTAGATATGCACGGAGAAAACAGGACTATCCCACCTATAGATGAAAAAAAGACCGCAGAACTAATTTGTAACTTCTTAAAAGACAATCTGAATCAATCAAAAACAGAAGGAGCTGTTATAGGTTTAAGCGGGGGTTTGGATTCATCAACAACAGCTTACCTCTGTGCCAGAGCATTTGGAAAGGATAAGATCCTTGGAATTATAATGCCAAGTGAAACAACATCCAGAGAAGATGTTCAGGATGCAGTGAAAGTTGCTGAGTCCCTGGGGATAGAGTACGAAACAGTGGAAGTTGATGGCTTAATAGAACCCTTCAAGGATCTGTGCAGTCATTCAGATGAGGGTTACAACACCGTACTTGCAGGTGCAAACCTGAAGGCAAGGATACGGATGATGATTCTTTACTACCATGCAAATGCAATGAAAAGACTCGTTGTTGGAACAGGAAACAGAACAGAGCTTCTTGTGGGATACTTCACCAAGTACGGTGATGGTGGGGTGGATATTCTTCCAATAGGTGACCTCTACAAAAACCATGTTCGTGCACTGGCATCGTACCTCCAGGTTCCAGTTGAAATCATAGAAAAAGCCCCAACAGCAGGACTCTGGGCTGGGCAGACTGATGAAGATGAACTGGGCATGAAGTACGAGACTCTGGACAGGCTTCTTTACCTGATGGTTGATAAGAAACTGGGAGATCAGGAAGTTGCATATGAACTTAAAATTCCACTTGAAGAAGTTTTAAGGATAAAGAGAATGGTGAGATCTGCAGAACACAAGCTAAAACCTGCACCAATTGCAGCGGTAAGATGAAACTTTACCTAGGTTCCTATTGTTCATTGAATGGATTAAGAGGATTAAAATGTATTCCTTTGTATATATAACAACTTCAGGAGTTTCAGAATCAAAGAAAATAGCTAAAGTTCTTTTGAAGGAAAAATTAGTTGCATGTACAAATATCATTCCGAGGATAGAGTCCATGTACCTCTGGAAGGGAGAAATAGAAGAAGATTCAGAGTCACTTTTAATTGCAAAAACCCTTTCAAACAAGGTTCAGGATGTTATAAAGCGGGTTAAAGAAATTCACAGCTACGAAATACCATGCATGCTTCAGATAGAAATAAAAAATGGTTCTGAAGATTATTTGAAATGGTTGAAAAGGGAAATTCTTGATAAATAGATTAAAATAAATTAAAACTTCTTAAGCACTGAATATAAGGATATTTAAAGAATATTAAATGTTTCAAACTTATTTAAATTCACAAAAATTATTTATAATTCATTTTGGCGGTGATCAGTTGACAAAGATTGAAATTGAAGAGAAATGGCAGAAGAAATGGCAGGAATCAAAATTATTCGAATCCAACCCCAGCGAAAAGGAGAAAATATTCCTAACGGTGGCATATCCATACCCCAGCGGTGCAATGCACGTTGGACATGGAAGAACCTACACAGTACCTGATGTTTACGCCAGATTCAAAAGAATGCAGGGTTACAACGTACTTTTTCCAATGGCATGGCACGTTACAGGTGCACCTGTCATAGGAATTGCAAAGAGGATCAAGAGACAGGATCCATGGACACTTGATATTTACAAAAACGTTCATAAAGTCCCTGAAGATGAACTTCAAAAGTTCATAGACCCTCAGTACATAGTGAAGTACTTCAGCAGTGAGTACCATGATGTTATGAACCGCATGGGCTACTCAATTGACTGGAGGAGGGAGTTCAGGACCATAGATCCTCACTACCAGAAGTTCATTGAATGGCAATTCAGAAAACTCAAGGAAAAAGACCTTGTGAGGATAGGAGAACATCCTGTTAAGTACTGTCCAGAATGTCAGAACCCTGTGGGCGATCACGACCTTCTGGAAGGTGAAGGTGTTGGAATAAACGAATTAACCCTTATAAAATTCCAGATTGGTGATGATTACCTCGTGGCAGCCACTTTCCGTCCTGAAACCCTTTTTGGAGCCACAAACCTATGGCTTAACCCTGAATCAGAGTACGTAAGGATAAAAGTGGATGATGAAACCTGGATCGTGAGCAGACAGTCCTACGACAACATAATCAACCAGAAAAAGCATGTAACAATAATAGATGATGTTGATGCCCCTGGAATGATTGGTAAGTACGTTAAAAACCCATTAACGGGTGATGAACATATAATACTGCCTGCATCCTTTGTTGATCCAGAGTATGCAACAGGTGTTGTTTACTCGGTGCCAGGGCATGCTCCCGCAGATTACATAGCCCTCATGGACCTTAAAAATGACACAGAACAGCTTGAGAAGTACGGTATAACTGAAGAAGTTCAGGGAATGCAGCCTGTTGGTATAATAAAACTCAAGGGCTTTGGGGAGATACCTGCACAGGAAATGATCCAGAAGTTTGGGGTTGAAAACCAGAACCATCCCAACCTCAAAGATGCTACAAACGAGATATACAAACTCGAACATGCAAAGGGAGTAATGGCTGAAAAAACTGGTGAATATAAGGGACTTTCAGTATCTCAAGCAAGGGATAAAATCATAGAAATCCTTGTGAACGATAAAAAAGGAGACATAATGTATGAATTCTCTGAAAGACCTGTTATATGTAGGTGTGGAACTAAATGTGTTGTTAAAATACTTGACGATCAGTGGTTCTTGAAGTACTCCAATGAAAACTGGAAGGAAGCCACCTACAAATGTCTTGAAGGCATGAACATTGTTCCAGAGGAAGTGCGTTCAAACTTCAATTACTACATTGGATGGCTCCAGGACTGGGCATGTTCAAGAAGGTTAGGCCTTGGAACAAAGCTTCCATGGAACAAAAACTGGATAATAGAACCTTTAAGCGATTCAACCATTTACATGGCCTATTACACCATTGCAAAGTACATGAAGGACATTGACCCTGAGGATCTCAACGACCAGTTCTTTGATGAGGTATTCTTAGGCATCAAATCCAGTGAAAATGGATATGGAAATATAACTGAAAATATGCTTGAAGATATAAGAAGTGAGTTTGGTTACTGGTATCCCCTTAACTGGAGGCTTTCAGCTAAGGATCTGGTTGGAAACCACCTTTCCTTCCACATGTTCCACCATTCAGCAATCTTTCCAGAGGAAAAATGGCCCCAGGGAATAGTTGTATTTGGAATGGGACTTCTTGAAGGCCATAAAATGTCATCATCCAAGGGAAACATCATCATGCTGGAAGACGCCATAGAAACCTACGGATCCGATGTTGTAAGGCTCTTTTTAATGTCCTCTGCTGAACCATGGCAGGACTTCGACTGGAGGGAGACAGAGGTTAAAGGAATAAGCAAACGCCTTGACTGGTTCGTGGAATTTTCAGATCGTGTTGAGGAGATATACGGCTCTAAAATAAATCTCAATGATCATGAATCAGTTCCTGAAGTTGAGAAACCTGTAAACCTCTGGCTGCTCAGCCAGGTTAACATGAGAATAAGGGATGCAACTACAGCCCTTGAAGGGTTCCAAACAAGAAAAGCCCTCCAGGAATCACTGTTCCTCTTCAAAAAGGATATAGACCACTACTTCCACAGGGTACAGCATGAACTGGGCGATGAAACTGCAAGGGAGGAGATAAGCAGGGTTCTTGCATATGTGCTTGGAGTGTGGATACGTTTAATGGTTCCATTTGTGCCTCATGCCTGTGAAGAGCTCTGGAAAAATCATCAGGGTGAAGGATTTGCATCAGAAGCAGAATGGCCGGAATACCGCGAGGAAGTCATTGATGAAAAGGTGCAGAAGGCTGAAGAAATCGTTCAAAGCCTTGCAAATGATATCAATGAAATAAAAAAGATAATCGATGTGAAACCAACAAAGATACATGTTTATGTTGCTCCAGACTGGAAGTGGAGGATCTTTGATATTGCCAAGGAAGTTGGAAAACCAGATATTGGCAGGATAATGGGACAGGCATCAAAACAGAACATCCATGATGATAAAAAGGAAATTGCAATGTTTGCAAAGAAAATAGCCCGCGATATGACCCGTATAAAGTACGCTGGTCAGATAGACGAGTACTCCATAATCAAGGACGCAACTGAATACCTCAGAGGGGAAGTCGATGCAGAGGTCATTGTGTACGATGAACCAACGTACGACCCTGAAGGCAAATCAAAGAATGCATCGCCGTATAAACCAGCTATATACATTGAATAAGTAGTTTTGATGTGCCAAAACATCAATTCAACTTCTTTTATTTAAATGTTTTTAAGTATTTAAATCTGCTAAATTTTAGTTGATATCATTTCTTTTAAAAGAGCCACCCCTTCATTAAACAATTCTTTTGATAATAATTTGGCATAGATTTGGGTGTAAATCTGGAAAAAGTATTATAACACACCTTCCACAATGTTTTAACATAGATTTTAAGGAAGTGAAAAAGATGGTTAAAGAAATGATTCAATGGAGACCTATTATAATCGGAACAGCCATTGCTGTAATACTCTACTTCGTATCATACTTCATAGCTGGCGTGAACTTAATGTTCCCCCTTCTGATGTTGGGAGGAATGCTTGTGGGTTACATGGTCGGTGGAGACACCAAGAATGGGGCATTCAATGGTACCATCATGGGAGTGGTGACAGGTATCATAAATCTGATCCTACTTGTGGTGATGATCATGATTCAGGGTGCAAGCACAGCCCTTATAAGTGCATTGGCTGTAACACTTATCATATACTTGGTGATGCAGATAATTCTTGCAGCAGCAGGTGGAGCCTTTGGATCAATGGTGAGAACAGAATCAGAAATCGACAGATCTTCTGCAGAGGAATCTGAATAAAAACGAAGATTTAAGGATTTGTAAATTCATCTCACGATGGGTTTATGAAACCCCCTTTTTCCTAAAACCTTTTTATAGACTTTTTTTATCAAAACAACTTCCATCAAAAAAATCAGCTAATTATCCCATTTTTCTATTATCTACTTTATTATCCAAATATTCTAAAACAAGATTAATAGGGTTATAAGTGTGGATGATATTAAACTGATTTAATGAAGTTTTTCAGCACACCAATACCTTCAACCTCTGCCTCAACAGTGTCTCCTATTTGCATGGGTCCCACGCCTGGAGCAGTTCCCGTACCAATCACATCACCGGGATTGAGGGTCATAACATGGGATATGAACTCAACCAGTTCGTACACATTGAATATCATGTTTTTTGTGTTTGAATCCTGCTTCAAATCGTTGTTGAGCCTTAGGGATATGTGCTGATCCACGGGGTCGAGTTCAGTTTCGATACATGGTCCTATTGGTGCGAAGGTGTCGAAGCCTTTGGCCCTGGTCCACTGAACATCCTTGCGCTGTTTGTCACGTGCAGTTACATCATTCAAAATTGTGTAACCTCCTATAAAATCAGGCGCATCCTTTTTATCAACATTATGGGCTTCTTTTTTGATCACTATTCCCAGTTCTGCCTCGTAATCAACTTGTGTTGAACATGGGGGGTATCTGACATCATCAAGATGTCCAGTAACTGCAGTTGAGGGTTTTATGAATATCACAGGTTCTTCTGGAAGTTCCATGTCCAGTTCCCTTGCATGATCTTTGTAGTTCAGTCCAACGCAGACAACCTTTGAGGGAGATACTGGGGGTAGCACATCCACATCACTGAGATTGTAAGAATTTACTGTCTTAAATTCGTTGATATCTGAAGCATTAAGGGCATCAACCATTGAACAGTTGAGTTCTGTTATTTTATCCTCATTTAGAAGTCCTGTTTTTTCAACACCATCTGTTCTGAATCTTAATAGTTTCATTTTAACACCTAAAGCTGATCTTTATAAAATTTTAGAATGAACTGCATTTGCATTTTATAATTAAAACCTAAATTTTTATAAAAAAATTAAAAAATAATAATTTAAGAGAGTTCTATGAAGTTTTGAAGGTTTTTTTGGGAATTTATTTTTTAATCTTTTTTTTTAGTGGAGTTTTTGATCAACCTTTTTTTTTAAAAGGTTGTTTTGAAGGTTTTTTTTGGGAATTTATCTTTTAATCTTTTTTTTTAGTGGAGTTTTTGATCAACCTTTTTTTTTAAAGGTTGGTTAGATGATCCTCTCTATTGGCACAACCAGTATGTCCCGTGCACCTATCTTTTTGAGTTCGTTAACAAGGTTGAAAACATCCTTTTCGTCCACAACTGCATGAACAGCCATAACTCCCTTATTTGAAAGTACGTTGGATACTGTTGGACCTGTAAGTCCGGGCATGGCCATTTTCACATCTTCAAGGAACTCCTCTGCAACGTTCATCATCACCAGCTTCTTACCCTCAGCGTCCAGAACACCTTTTATACCTGTTCTTATGGCATCAACCTTCTCGTTCTTTTCCTTGAAACTCCTTTTATTGGCAATGAGTTTTATGGAGCTTTCAATTATGGTCCCTATTATCTTGAGGTGGTTCATTTTAAGGGTTGTACCTGTACTTGTGAGGTCTGATATGATGTCTGCAACACCGATAAATGGTGCAATTTCAGTTGAACCGCTCAACTCCACGATCTTAGCATTAATTCCCCTGCCATTGAGGAATTTCTCTGTTAAATGTGGAAACTCAGTTGCAACAACTGCTCCGTCCTTTATATCAGATATGCTCTCAATTGAAGAGTCTTCTGGAACTGCAAGAACGAGTTTGGCACTTCCAAAGTTCAGATCCTCCAGTATCTCCACGTCTGCTTCATTCTCCTCGATAAGATCCATACCAGTTATTCCAAGGTCTGCAGCTCCATCAGCAACAAATTCCGGGATGTCCGCTGCCCGTGTGAACATCACACTTATCTCTTCATCGTAGGTCTCTGAGAAGAGCTTCCTGTTAGCTGTGTCTTTCACACCAATACCTGCCTTACCCAGAAGCTGGACAGATGGGTTGCTGATCCTGCCCTTTGATGGTAGGGCTATTCTTATTTGCATTTAAATCCTCCTGAAGTAAAATATTTAAATAAAAACATTTTAAAAGCATGAAAAGTTTGCTCAAATCAATGAACTTCAAATTTTCCCATTTCATTCATAAAGTTTTGTATCTTAATTAATTGAATCCACAATTTGGTAACATAATAGAGTTAGGAATGGTAGATATTTATGTTCTTCCATTAAACTATAAAGAGTTTAAAATTTCATTAATAATTTCATGATAGGGGAGTTGCAAGTGGAAACAAAAACCATTCTCATAAAAAACGCCATAATAATTGGTGATGAAATAAAAAAAGGTTCACTGATCACGGATAATGATAAAATCGATGAAATAGATTATTCAAACTCAAAGTTAGGTTCAAATGATGCTGATGAAGTGATAGATGCTGAGGGAAAGGTTTTGTCACCAGGACTTGTGAACACCCACACCCACCTTTCAATGTCCCTCATGAGGGGCCTTGCAGATGACATGCTCCTTGACACATGGCTAAACGATCATATATGGCCAGTTGAGGCCAACCTCCAGGGTGAACACTGCCAAGCCGGTGCAATGCTCGCCTGTGCTGAGATGATAAAATCTGGAACAACCTGTTTCAACGACATGTACTTCTTCATGGACCACGTTGCAGATGCAGTTGATAAAGCAGGGATGAGGGGAACGCTCTCCCATGGGATGATAGACCTTGGAGATGGAGATAAAAGGAAGGCGGAGTTTAAGGAAACCCAAAGGATAATAGATAAATGCCACAACACTGCAGACGGCAGGATAAAAGTGGCATTCGGACCCCACTCCCCCTACACATGTTCCATGGAACTTCTTGAAGGTGTGAGAAAACAGGCAGATAAGCAGGGCCTCAGGATCCATATTCACGTTTCTGAAACCAAGAAAGAAGTGGAAGATGTCATGGAGGCCAATGGGAAAAGACCCTTTGAGTACCTGGATGAAATCGGGATTTTAGGGCCTGATGTCCTTGCAGCCCATGCAGTCTGGCTTGACGAGGGCGAGATGGACATCATAAAGGAGAGAGGTGTTAAACTGTCCCACAACCCTGCAAGCAACATGAAACTGGCATCAGGAGTTTCTCCTGTGTCAAAACTGCTTGAAAATGGGGTTTGCATGTCCCTGGGCACGGATGGGGCTGCATCCAACAACAACCTGGACCTCCTTGAGGAGATGAAAATCACAGCCCTTCTGCAGAAGGTCACAACCCTTGATCCAACTGTAATGCCTGCTCGAACAGTTTTTGACATGGCAACAATTGGGGGTGCAGCTGCACTGGGACTTGAAGATGAAATTGGAACCATTGAGGTTGGTAAAAAGGCAGATATCATTCTGGTGGATATGAAATCCTCCAGTTTAACCCCGCTGAGAAATCCAGTATCTCACCTTGTTTACTCTGCAAACGGTGCAGATGTTGACACAGTCATCTGCAATGGAGAGATGCTAATGAAAAACAGGGAACTTCTCACCATAGATGAGGCAGAAGTGATCTCAATGGCTGAGGAAGCATCTGAAGACCTTTTATCGAAACTCTGAGTTTCATCAACATCTGAAAGTTGAATTTTAAATAAAAAAATAGGATCAGGAGAATAAGGATTCATGGATCATCCAAACAATTTAATACTGTTCGATATAGACAAAACACTTCTTGTAGGCTCTCATTTCCATTATATGGCCATGAAACATGCTGTACTTGATGTTTATGGGATAGAAAACCCAAAATCAGTTGAAAACCTTCAGGGAATGACTGACCTTCAGATACTCTGCAACATACTTTCACAGGAAGATCTGGACAGGGGAATAATAAAAGCAGGTATCAATGAATGTATGGATAAAATGGCATCATACTTCCAGGACAATCTGTTTAAAGAGAATCTTATACCTCTGGCTGGGGCAAAAAATGTCCTTGAAAACCTTAAAATGATGGGTATACCAACTGGACTTGTTACAGGTAACATGGAACCCATTGCATGGCTTAAACTGGGTAAGGTCGGTCTCAGGGAATACTTCAAATTCGGTGGTTTTGGTAACGAGGCTGCTCAGAGGAATGTGGTTGTAAAACTCGCCCTTCAACGTGCTGAGGATATATACGGAGTTTTTGACAGGAAAAATGTGTTTGTTGTTGGTGACACTCCCCGTGACATACTTGCAGGCCAGAAATCCGGCGTTAGAACCGTGGGGGTGGCAACTGGTGATTTCACAGTGGATGAACTGGAGTCTGCAGGGGCAGATTTTGTGCTTGAAGATCTTGAGGATACAGGGGGAATCTTGAAGATAGCTTCGGAAAGTGGAATAGATGTGAATCCAGACTATTATCCTGTGCAGCATTGAGGGTCAGTAAAATAATAGGAACAGGGATATAGAACAGTTATAATCTTCAAATTTTTCAAAAATAATCTTTTATTTCTTATTTTTTTAAATAATATCATAGCGTCCTTATTTTCGGATTTATTAATTTTTTAACCCCTAAAATAACTTTTTATTGGTTATAAACTGCTTATAAAACCTGTAAGTTACAAGTAATGCCATGAAACTGTCCAGAGCATCTCCACCAGAATTTTCCTTCATTTTGGCAATAAATGATTCATCAACCTTCAAATCAAGACCATCAACGGATTTTGAAGTTACCTCATCAACAATTAATTCCCGATTTTGACTTTTTGTTGATTTATTGTGTCCGGTTCCTTTATATGGGATGTAAAGATCCCTTTCCTTCAAAATTAGTCCGGGATAAACCTCCAAAATCCAGGGTCTTTCAGTGAGGGCTTTTGTGTAGGGTACTATTGATGCAGAGTCCATGAGGGGTGACAGAATATCCCTCATGCCGTGGTAAGTTTGTTTGTATATCCAGAGGTTGTAGGGTGAAAGTGGCGCTCCCATATCCAACTCAACCTTTCTACGTTTTTCACGGCCTCCAGTCATTTTTAGGCAGTGTGCCCTGAAATCTTCGGCATTTAGGAAATTTCTGCGGATGCTGCAGATGAAATCTTTCCAAGTGGCCCCAGCCCGGCACTCTTTCGGTAAATTGAATGAAAAATCCATACCAAAAACTCCAGAGGGGTTTTCAAGTACCAAATCTCGGATTTTCGTGTAGTAATCTTCTTTGGATACTAAATTTCCCCAGAGTGCCTTTGCACTTTCTGTGTACTCAAGAACAATTTCATCCTTCTTCAAATGCCCCTTGGATATCCATATCTTTTCTCCAGGATCTGCAGCTGCACTGAAGTCCAGACCGAAGATTTCATGTTTCATACCATCACCTGATCATAAGTTTAGAACTTAATCTTTAGAGGAGCCCAGATTTCATTGAAGATCTTGTGAAGGTATCTAAAACCTTTTTTTCATTTAAGATTTGAAGATATCTGAACCTTCTCATTATTTGGATTATTATTTTATTGAATGAAGTACAATAAATTATAAAGGAAGTTTGTTGTTCATGTTCTTTGTAAATCAGGACGGTGGTTTATATGGTACAGTACTTTCGGGAAGAAATTGAAACCATGTCGAGGGATGAACTGGATTCCCTTGTGGATGAAAGGATACATTACACAGTTAAATATGCCTACGAGAATTCTTCATTCTACAGGAAGTGGTTCCATAAAAATGATGTGAACCCACAGGATGTAAGGAGCCACGAAGATCTTAGGGAACTACCCATAATATCTGGTAAAACTGTCAGGGAGAGACAGCCCCCTGAAACAGATGAATTTGAATTCAAATCCACTAATTGGGAGGATGTGTTTACCATCCATGAGACCAGTGGAACCAGTGGAACCCCAAAATCTTTTTTTCTAACATGGGATGACTGGAACCGTTACGCAGAGAAGTACGCCCGTGCATTTGTTTCCCAGAACTTCACATCTGGTGACAGGGTTGTGGTCTGTGCATCCTATGGAATGAATGTAGGGGCCAACACCATGACACTTGCAGCCCAGAAAATAGGTATGACAATAATACCTGAGGGAAAATGCACATTTCCAGTGCGCATAATGAAGAACTACGAACCAACTGGAGTGGTTGCCAGTGTGTTCAAGCTCCTGAGACTTGCAAGCCGAATGGAGGAAGGGGGCATAGATCCTCAAGAATCAAGTATAAAAAGACTTATAGCTGGGGGTGAAAGCTTTTCAGAGGAGTCACGTGCCTACGTTGAGGAAGTGTGGGGTGTACCAGTTTACAACACCTATGGCAGTACAGAGGGAACCATGTGTGGGGAGTGCAGTAAAAAGACAGGCCTTCACGTACCTGAAGACCTTGTGCATCTGGACGTCTACGATCCCCATCTTGAAAACTTCGTGGATGATGGGGAATGTGGAAGGATAGTCCTTACAACACTTCTACCTCCTGGAGGAAAAACAGGAACCCTTCTTTTAAACTACGACACAGACGATACAACAGTGGTTGTTACCCGTGGGAAGTGTGACTGTGGAAGAACCCATATGCGTATTTTAAATCCTCAGAGGGAAGCTGAAACAGTTTGGGTTGCAGGTTCACCCTTCAACAGGGTTGATGTGGAGCAGGGGGTCTTCCAAAGGGATAACATGGAGTACCTGACAGGAGAGTACGAAGCTTTTCTATACGGGGATGATGAAGAGGTTACAATGAGGGTCAGCATGGAGTGTAGGGATGTTGCAGACTGCAACAGGGACATGGTTGAGGACAAATTCCTGAAATCCTTCCTAAAATACAAACCCGGCCTACATGAGGCGCATGCAGATGGAAGTTTCAACATCATCTTCAACTTCACATCAGAGGAAGGTCTTGAATTTTACAAGGTAAGGGGAAGACCTAAACGTTTGGTGGACCGTCGCTGAAATTTGGTGAACCGAAAAATTTATGGGTAAACTCATTAACCCTGGGCTTCAATTATCTATGATGAACGAATGTTAACCATATTTTTATGGAAGGAAGTTATTCATGCAAGAGTTTTATTATAAAACAAGGGGAAATTTTTTTAAGTCATGGATTTAGGTATCATGAAACTCAATGAATTATAAGATCGTTATCATATTCAAATAATCAAAAAAAAATTCAACTAATTCTATTTTAAAAATAAGGATAAATAACTCATTAGGGAGAAAACTCATGCTAAACGCTGAAACTTATACCACATCCAATAAAGGGATTAGTGGGAAGATAAGAACAAAATACGAGGATTTTTATGTGGAAGAAATACCTGAAAGCCTTCCAAGCGGCACAGGCCCAAACACATGGATATTCATAGATAAAATCGGTAGAAACACCCTGGACGTTGTTCTGGACATTGCAAGGGAACTGCATATAAATCGTAAGCGAACTGGATTTGCAGGTATGAAGGACAAAGCAGCCCACACAAGGCAGTGGCTCTGTGTGAGTAACGTGGAACCTGAGGAACTTCAAAATCTTGAAGAAAAGCTCAGAGGGGTTAAAATACTTAAAATAGTTCCTAACGAGAAGAAGTTAAGGATAGGACAGCTTGTTGGGAACAAGTTCAGAATTTTGATCAGGGAAACCGAGGATCCAGAGGCAGATGCTCAGACAGCCCTGGATATACTCTCTGAACTCAGTCTTAAGGGTGTTCCCAATTACTACGGCTGGCAGAGATTCGGTAAAAACCGTCCCAACACCCATAAAGTTGGAATGGAACTGGTGCACAACGATATCAAGGGTGCTGTGGACTCCTACATAGGAAACCCCTACCCTGATGAGGCTGATCATATTAAAACTCCAAGGGCTCTTTACGATGAAGGAAAGTTTCAGGAGGCCTATGAAAGCATGCCTGCAGGCATGAGGTACGAGAAGATGATGCTCAGGGAACTCATGAAACAGGGAAAGAAACGGGGAGAATTTGATGAAGAAGCCTATAAAATAGCACTTGAAAGCCTTCCCAAACCCCTTAAAAGAATGTTCGTACATGCCTACCAGTCCTACCTATTCAACAAGGCAGTCAGTGAAAGAGCAAAACTTGGAATAGACAGATACGTTGAAGGAGACATAATAATAGATGATGAGGAACATATAGTCCATGAATTCAACCCAGAAACCATAGATGCTGATATAAAAGAGTTCAAGGCTCATCCAACTTCTCCACTCTACGGTACCAAGGTTCCCCTGGCAGATGGTGAACTGGGTAAAATGGAAGAATCTGTGCTTGCAGAGGAAGGAATTGATCGAAGTGACTTTGAATGCCCAAAAACACCCCGACTTGGAAGTCATGGACTGCGCAGGGCAATGAGGTTTAAGATATGGGACACTTCAGCAACTGCAACTCCAGAAGGTGTTCTCGTGGAGTTTTCCATTCCAAAGGGATGTTATGCAACTGCAGTGCTCAGGGAAATTATGAAAGAAGATGTTTACTGAGTATTAATAAATTTTAATTTTCTAAATTTATTTTTTTTTATTGTTAAAGGTTTAATTCATTGTTAAATGGTTTAAAATTAGTTTAAATCTACTATATTTCTTGATTCTAGGTTTTTTAATATATCCTAATTTGAACTGCTAAAATAAGTTAAATAGTGGAAAAAATCTCTTTTATTAGATGCATATCCTTTTAAATTCCACATCCATCTTCCTATCCTTAGAGTACTCAAATATGTGTCTGCAGTTACTGCAGCGGATGATGGTCAGTTTTCCAGATTCTAATGCAGACTCTAAAACATCCTCTGGAATACCCTCAGTTTTCTTTGGAACCTTCACTATGTCAATGTTTTTATCAGCACACCCGCATTCTGGGCATTTTTTGCAGTAATCTTCGGCTTTCATAATCTCACTCCCATGTTAGGTTTAGCAACAATTCGATAGTATGATTGTATACGAACTAATATATAAAGATTCTTGTTCGTAGATCTGCGAACATCTTAATGGGGGATGTAAAGAATTCCAAACTTCCAAAAATGCCATTATGAGCTCAATGAAAACGTGATATCATGGTCACGTTACCTTCCGCCACTGAATGAACTTCTGGAACTGTCTAAAACCAATCACAAACTGAAAGATGCTGAATGCAGTTAATAAACCTCCTACCTGTAAGTTTCCAAGACCTGCAAATAAGATTATGGTACCGTACACCACGAACATTACTCTGTGCACAACTTTGAAGGATACAATACCTGCAACCATCAATAAAACTCCCCAGAACTGATCCAGAAATCCCATGGAAATGATCTGAATCACGCCAATGAAGATAAGACCCTTTCCCCAGGATCTTATATCTCCCTTCATTTTTTCTCTCGCTTCTGCAGATTCCATTTCATGGAGTCCAGCTGAACCCTTTTCATGTACTGGTAGATGTGTGCCGCATCTGAAACAGAACCTGGAACTTCGGGGGTTTTTGGCCCCACAGCGTGTGCATAATGGATCTCCATTGACATATTCCAATTTTTCTGGATTCGATCTCTTTGCAGAAACTTTTTTTTGGTTTCCGTAGTACTTCAAACTACCTCCGCACCTGCAGTTTTCAAATTCTTCAGGAGATTCTCCCTCTTGAAGTTTGTAATAACCTCTGCAGTCATCACACACCAAATACTCTTCACCATCATTTATATGCATTTTACCACCACCAAACCTTGATTCAATAACTTCAGATTCCTGGAGGAATGACTTTTAATTGAAACTCCAGGCAATCCTCCAGAATGCCAAACTCCCAGGCAATTACTGTAATGCACTATAATTATTTAAGAGTTTTTTTTATTAAGGTAATAAAAGTTTCCATGTAAAGGTGAGTAGTGTGCATTAGGCACTGTTATTTAAGGAGGTTTAAAAAGAAGGATACAGGGATTTGTGGGTCAATTACATAATTGAACGAGTTTTAATAATTTAAAAATCTTTAAATGGAAGGTTATTAAATTGAGGGAGCATGGAAACTTTAATAAGAAAAAAATAGGGTTTAAAATATTAAAATAAAAATTAGAAAGGTTTTAAGGTTCAAAATAGGTTTTTAAAAATCTGTAATTAAATTTTGAACCTCTTTTTAAGTTCTTTTTTAGCTCTTTTTTCAACTTCTTTTCCACCCTTATCTTTGGCCTGTTTTTCAAGTTCTTTGGTGGCTTTTTTAGCTACAGAGTCTAATAATCCCATTATAAATCCTCCAAGTTACGTTTATTCTTCTGCATATTTTTCAGGGTTTTCTTCGAAGGTTTTTTTACAGCCAGGAGCACAGAAGTAGTACTTCTTGCCCCTGTACTCGCTCACCCATTTGGCTGTTTTTTCATCCACATCCATCTTGCATATAGGATCCACTGCCATCCAACTCACCTCATCTTTTTTTGTTACTATGTAACCTTGAATTTTATAATCTAAATTTTTTAATGGATTGAAACTACTTTATGATTTTTTCAGGTTTTTAACAGGAGGAAGGTATCCTTTGAGCATCAGTGATAGGCTCACAACTGTAACTGAGCTTAAAGCCATTGCAAGACCTGCATACTCTGGCCTGAAGGTTATCCCAAATGCAGGGTAAAGTGCTCCTGCGGCCACAGGTATCAAAACAACGTTGTAGGCAAAGGCCCAGAAGAGATTCTGTTTTATCCGTCCCATGACCTTTCTGGATAACTGTACACCTGCAACAGAATCAAGGAGGTCATCCTTGATGAGCACTATGTCACCACTTTCTATTGCAATGTCTGTTCCACTTCCAATAGCTATACCAACGTCTGCCTGGGCAAGGGCGGGTGCATCGTTTATCCCATCACCTACAAATCCAACAACTTCTCCCTCATCCTGCAGTGACATGACCTGGGCTGCTTTGTCATGAGGCAGGACTTCTGCAATAACAACGTCAATTCCCACCTGTTTGGCAATGGCATTTGCAGTTCTATTGTTGTCCCCTGTTATCATGGCCACTTTAAGGCCCATTTTTTTGAGCTCCCCTATCGCCGCCACTGTGCCCTCCTTGAGTGTATCTGCAATACCAATTATGCCACTTATTTCATAGTTGATCCCAACTAAAACCGCAGTTTTTCCTTCATTTTCAATTTTGAGAATTTTAGCTTCAACTTCATCGTCCAGAGAGATATTCTGATCCCTGAAAAGGGCCCTGTTTCCTACAAAAACTTCCCGAACTTCAGTTTCATCATCAACAACAGCTTTTACACCCTTTCCACCAAAACTATCAAATTCTTTGGTTTTAAGGATATCCTGCCCATATTCACGGGCTTTTTTAACAACTGCATCTGCAAGGGGATGCTCAGAATTGTTTTCAATGCTTGCAGCTAACTGTAAAATGAAATCTTCATCCATTCCAATTCCCAGAATATCTGTAACCTCGGGTTTACCCTTGGTGAGGGTTCCTGTTTTATCGAAGAGTACGGTTGTAAGTTTTTCTGATACTTCAAGGGCTTCACCATTTTTTACGAGGATTCCAAGTTCAGCTCCCCTTCCAATACCAACCGTAACTGCTGTTGGTGTTGCAAGACCCAGGGCACATGGACAGGCCACAACAAGAATTGATATGAGAACTGTGAGTCCAAAGAGCAGTGTGCTTCCAAGGATAACGTACCAGAGTAGGAATGCAGCAACTGCAACTGTTAAGACCGTAGGTATGAAGTAGGTCACTGCACGGTCCGCTATTCTCTGTACAGGTGGTTTTGAACCCTGAGCCATTTCAACAAGCTTTATTATCTGTGAAAGTACAGTGTCCTTCCCTATCTTCAGTGCCCTGAACTTCAAAGCCCCGTTCTTGTTGATGGTTCCACCAACAACACTTGAACCCTCTTTTTTGAATACAGGCACAGGTTCTCCTGTTATTGCAGATTCATCAACGTAACTTTCACCTTCAACAACTTCACCGTCTGCAGGGATCTTTTCACCGGGTTTGACCACGACTATATCATTCACACCCACCTCATCTATGGGTATCTGAACTTCTGATCCTTCCCTGATGATGGTGGCTGTTTTTGGTTGCATTCCAATGAGTTTCTTTATGGCTGTGGATGTGTTGCCTTTTGCACGGGTTTCAAGCCAGCGACCCAGCATCAAAAAAGCAGCAAGCATCAGAGCAGTTTCGTAGAACATGAATTCTGGTGTGAGTACTATGCTGAAGGTTCCAAGAATGCTTGAAATGAATGCAACCCCTATACCCATGGAGTACATGACATCCATGTCCAGATTCCTGTTACGCAGGGCCCTGTAAGCTGCTTGGAAAATTGGATAGCTCACGTAGATGAATGGAATTATTGAAACCAGGAGCATGAATTCAGGCATTGGAATTGGAAGCATTATGTTTGAATACATCAGTACCATTAAGGGAATGGAAACACCAAAACCCACAATTATACGGTTTCTTTTACCTTTAAGATCCTCTGTCCGTAATTTTTCCCCCAGATCCTCTGTTTCTTCCCCTTCAACTCCAAGGTACTCATAGCCGAGGTCATTTATTGCATCCTTCATATCTGAAACTTGAACCATTCTGGGATTGTAGGTAACGTAGGCCTTCTCAGATGCAAGGTTAACGTTCACACTGCTCACACCTGGGAGTTTGCCCAGGATGTCCTCTATGGCCTTAACGCACATTGCACAGCTCATACCACCAACTTTGATAGTCACCCTTTCCTTAACAACCCCGTAGCCTGCCCCTTCAACTGCAGCTTCAAGCTGGCTGAGCCCTAGTTTTTCAGGGTCGTACTCAACTGTGGCCTCCTCTGTACCAAGGTTAACATGGGCCTCCCCAACACCCTCCATTTTTTCAAGGGATTTTTCAACGTTCAGGGCGCAGGAAGCACAACTCATTCCTGATATCTTAATATTGGCCTTTTTTTTAGCTTTTTTATCCATCTTCAGCATCTTCCTGAACTACTTCTGATCTAAGTTATCTTTAACAATTTCACCATTTTTAATAACCGTAACAATGTTTTCAGGATCTCCAAGTGCTTCAATATCAAGGAGGGGATCGATCCTGCTTATTACAATGTCTGCAAGTTTGCCCCCCTCAACTGTACCCAGTTTATGGTCCCAGCCAAGGCATTCAGCTCCTCTTTTTGTTCCTGCAACTATTGCCTCCATTGGATCCATACCAATCTCACACAGAAGTGCCAGTTCCTTGAGGTTGGTTCCGTGTTCCACAACACCACAATCAGTTCCCATGGCAATTGGGACACCTGCAGTGTAGGCCTTTTTAACATTTTCCTTCTGGATATCGAAGACCTTGAGGGCAGCTTCTGTTTCCCACTCCCTTGTTTTACCCTGTAGCGCCAGTTCTTTAAGGTTTTTGTTCACCATGAGGGTTGGAACCAGGAAGGTTCCCCCTTCAAGCATCATGTGGATTGATTCATCATTGAGGTAAGTGCCGTGCTCAATGGAATGTATTCCCGCTTCAACAGCATTTTTAATCCCTTGAACTCCATGGGCATGGGCCATTACCTTAATATTATCTTTAAACTGGGCTTCTTCAACAACAACCTTCAATTCATCGGGTGTGAACTGTGCAGATTCAGGGCCGTCATTTACACTCATAACTCCACCTGTCACCATTACCTTAACAACTTCTGCACCTGCCCGAAGCACCTCACGGACCTTCTTCCTCACCTCTTCAGTACCATCGCATATACTGTCAGGATAGCCAGGATATGAAACTTTAACGTCGTAACCTGATTTGAGCCAGAAATCGAAATGACCTCCGGTTATTGATAGTGGTGTGATGCATAGCTGAATCCTTGGACCCTTTATAATGCCTTTTTCAATGGCCATTTTGACTCCTGCATCTGCAAGTCCTGCATCACGCACAGATGTTACTCCAGCGTTGAGTGTGAGCCTTAAATTTTCAACCGCCCTGTAGAAGTAGAATGATAATGGATCGTAAATCGTGTCCTCTCTGTTGAAGCCGTTTGCCATCACATGGAGGTGGGTATCGATGAAACCTGGCATTATAAAACCTCCATATGCATCCACAACTCCGGTTCCCTTAGGAATTTTAACAGAGTTTTCAGGCCCCACTACCTGGATCATATTGTCTTTTATCAATATGGCAGCATTTTCAATGGGATCTGCACCTGTTCCATCTATAAGGGTCCCGTTTTTTATGAGAGTCCAGGTCATTTTCATCATCTCTGTCTGATTATCATTAACTATTTGATGGTCTTGTTTTGTAATGCTCAGGTAATCATTATATCCAAGAAATTATTTTGAATCTAATGTTATTATAGGCCTTTTAGTTTTTATCTATTACTAAAATTAGTAAAAAAAGTTTTAATTAAAGAAAAATAGGGCAGTAAATCATGATTTGGGCTGTTGAACTCCAAATATTTTTTTATTTTCCCATTCTAAATTATGTTATTGTAACTAATTTTGTTTAAACATTAAAATGGCAAAAAAATTAAATAAATTGTAATGTTAAATAATATAAGTAAGCAGTGCATATCCCCAATTAACTCAAGTTAAGGTATGTGCTTTCACGGATGTATTTCATTCAAAAATTGTTAAAAATCTGAGGTGATCCTATGATAGACTGGGGTGCTGTAATTGTTGGATTTGTACTTTCAATAATTTTAGGGGCGATTTTTGGAGTTATAATACCCTTCTGGGGAGGTTTTATTGGACTGCTTCTGGCAGGTATGGTTGTGGGTTACATGGTTGGAGGGGATGCCGGCAATGGAATGGTCAACGGAGCAGTTTCAGGCGCATTTGGAGGAATAGTGCTATCATTTCTGCTTTTAATATTCGGCACATTAATTGCAGGTTTACTGGGATTTGCAGTGGCCACAATAACCTCATTTGTCATATTCATTGGACTTATAGGGGTCATAATCGTGATGGCAGTTGGTGGGGCTATTGGATCGGTTGTAAAGGGTGAAGATTGAATATATTCAGCACATCCCTTTTTTTAAAGGTTTTCCTTTTTCATTGATTTTTTTTGCATTGAACCATCTAATGGTATAAACCTCTTTATTTTCAAAATAAAATGAGAAACACATATTAATCAGTGTTATAAATAGAAATTTGAATAATACACTTTTTTCATTGGAGGTAAAGTATGGAGAATGACACAGAAACGAAGTTTTGTTTTAATTGTGGTGAGGAAATAAGTAAACTGGCTGAAATATGTCCTAACTGTGGTGTTAGGCTTATGGAGCCAGAGAAGAACGTGATAGTCCCCCAGAAAAATGCAGCTTTGGCAGCTGTTCTGTCCTTCCTGGTTGTGGGGTTAGGTCAAATATACAATGGACAGGTCGGTAAGGGCATTCTTCTCTTGGTTGGGGCCATAATTTCAGGAATTTTAATGTTCATAGTTATTGGGGTTGTTACTTGGTTGATAATATGGATATATGCTATTTACGATGCTTATAATACTGCAAATAAGATTAACAGCGGTGACATGGTTGTTTAAAGTTAATCTTTAATTTCATTCTTCTTTTACAGAAATTCATAAATATCATGTTGTTTTTAAATATTCTAAAAGGAAGGTAAAAAACATGGTAAATCAAAAATCAATTATCATAGGATTCTTAGTTGCAGTAATATTATATTTCGTAATTGGATTCATTCTACCAGCTTACTCACTATACGCAGCAGTATTTTTAGCCGCACTCCTTACAGGATACATGGCCACCACAGATTATATGAAGGGAGCCATTCATGGAAGTCTGGTAGGAATATTCACTGCAGTTTTCCTGATAATTATTTTAATGCTGAGGTCTGGAGCTGCAGAAAAGATAGCAGGTCTTTTAATAATCCTTGCAGTGGGTTACATAGGCATGTCAATTTTAATCGGAGCTCTTGGAGGATTTTTCGGCGCTTTAATTAAGCTTTACATGGGTGAATCATCTAAACCTGTAACTGAATCAAAGGAAATCCCGAAGAAACCTGAAGTTAAGGAAGATGAAGACAAGGAATAACACATGAACAGATCCATTTAAAAGGTGATAAAATGACAGATTGGAAAGCTGTTGGATTGGGTGGACTTTTAAACGTTGTTTTGACAATAGTTTTGACAATTGCAATCTTCCCTCTCTTCTTTTTGGGGCCGATATTGGGAGGTTTCTTAACGGCTTACATGTCCCGTGGAGATGAAAAGGATGGAGCAGTTGATGGTGCACTTTCAGGAATTGTCGGTGGACTTATAATAGGCATACTATTTATTGCAGGTTTTGGAGTTTTAACTGCAGTCTTTGGGCTGATATTTTCAGAGTTGGGTCTTGCAGGAACCATAACCATGATCGTTGGAGTATTCTTCACCATCCTTGCAATTATTGTGGGTGCAGTTCTTGGAGCAATTGGAGGAGTTTTAGGATACATGGTTGCTCAAAATGAGGATCAGGTTATAGAAAACTAATCACTTTAATTTTTTTAAATTTAAACCTGCTTTTTTTAAATTTTTTCAATGATCCTTTCTTGAATGAGCTTCTTGGAAAAGGAGTAGAGAAGGATTGTGTGGGGATATGTTCTAAGCAGGAATGCCCTGCTGAATCAACCATTCAGTATAGTTATGGTTCCTGAGTCTGCATCAACCTCAACCAATTCTCCATCCCTTAATATATCAAGAACTGGTTCATCTGGTCTGTCAACCATGGGTATTCCTGCCATTATGGCTCCAGTGGCAATTATTGGTTCTGCTTCAAGTGCTATTATGGCCAGAGGTGCCGTGCCGTTTTTGGCCATCTGATATATCACGTAGGATCCAACTGTTGAACCCTTACCTGAAGGTATCACAAGTATCTTCCCGCTTATTTTTTTTCCATGAAGCTCATGCTTTGGATCCATCACATCACCAGTTTTAGGGTCAACACCACCAAGAAAACTTATAGGATCCTTTGTTATAATCACTTCGCCCTTTGCATGGCCTTTTGAGATTTTTCTGCTTTTAACTATTTTTGATTCCATGTTTAAACTTTCATCTGAATCCATAAAAAATTTTTGCAGTGTGGTATCAGTCATGATGAATGAAATATTTAAACTCAACACCAGAAAAAACTGTTTTAAAAACATTAAAACTAAAAATCGATTTAAAAAAAAATTTTAAAAAAATATTTGGGCCTTAAATACCTTAAAAAAGTATTTAACAGATATAAGGTTTTATTTAAGGTCGTGTTTTTGGTATGGCAATTCATTCCAGTTCAAGTTTAACTGTACCGATCTTTGGTGCAAGATAGTTGTACAACACTGCCATGATTGCGTATACAATGAAAGTTATGACCAAGTTGAACACAACATTTATCAAAAGGCTTATAACCCCTGCTGCGGCTGATGAACCCGTTGCAATACTGCCAACTGTACTTAAGAGTTGGAATATAAAGTTAACAATGGCCATAACGATTGAAACTACCAATGCTAATTTTATTGGTGGAATTGAGTTTATACCATACAGTTTTCCCTTCAAAGCTTCAAACTCAAACTCTATACCTCCAATTTTAGGTGCAAGCAAGTTGTAGAATATCGCTGTCAGTGCAGTCATTATGAAACTGGCTACGAACATCATGATTGGAACTCCAATTACCAGGATCAGAAGTCCCACAATTCCCAAAGCACCAATTGAGCCAAGTCCAGGTATCACTGTTCCTTGATAAGTAGCTGCAATTGCTGCTACCTGTAAACCTATCAGGAGTATTGGTCCAATTATCAGCATGGCTATGAAAACTATGGCTGTGCTGATCGCGGAAAGCATAAGTGCGAATGGAACAACAGGAACAGATACGATCTCCTTTAGATCTACAAGTTCCAGTTTGATTCCTCCAATCCTTGGAACGAACACGTTGTAAATGAGTGCTGTTAAGAATGACTGCGTAACAGTGAATACAAAGCTTCCAACAGGCAAGAGGATGATAACTGCCACACCAAGGCTTGCTATCACTCCTGATGTGATACCGAGGCTGCTTGGTAAAAATACTCCAACAACCCCGAAGATTATCACGATAAATATTGCATATATAAATGCCACCACAGCGGATATTGATGAATTCATCAAGGTGTATGGCACTATACGAATGGATTTAATCTCTTTAATATCTGACAAATCATTCACCTCCGAATTATATCTAAATAATCTCTAGAATACGTTATAATTAAATTTTACTATTTTATGCCCTTAAATCAGATAACTTTGGAAGTGGGGATGGTACTGTAAATATTGTTTTAAGAAGGGGATGGATATCAGAGTTCACAGTTAATTTCAGGGATGAATTCTCAAAGATCATATCAAATAATCTAAAAATAAAATAGGAAGGGTTTTAAACCCTATTTTAATTCAAGTTTAACTCTACCAATGTTTGGTGCCAGGAAGTTGTAGAGCAAGGTTACAACTGCAACCATTATGAAGTAAACCACGAAGTAAATTACAGTTGTAACCACGAGTGAAATCACCCCTTCAGCTGCATATCCTAACATGATCATTTTTACAAGGTTTAAAAGGCCTGTAATGAATCCAAATATTGTAAAAATTATTGCTATGGCAACTGATGCTGGTACAACGGGTATGGATTTTATTTCGCTCATTGAAGTGATCTGGTTGAGTTCCAGTTTGATTCCTCCAACCTTTGGTATTAAGAGGTTGTAGAACAGTGCAAACAATGCATGAGCTATGAAACCCATTACAAATGCGATTATTGGTAATCCAACAATTAAGAAGAGGGCTCCAAAGGCTCCAAATGCACCTAAACTTGCAGTTACTCCTGAGGTCACGGTTTCATTGGCCACAAGAGGTATCATGGTACCCATAATTCCAGTTAAGGGAACCAGCACAGCAGCCAATAGAATTCCGATTATGAATGCCCATACAGCTTCAATAAATGCCATTATAAGGGAAAAAGGTACAACTGGTATGGATTTTATTTCATATCCTTCAAATCCCAGCTTTATACCGCCCACTCTCGGCGCGAGAATGTTGTAGAATAGAGCTGTAAGAAATGAAATTACTACTCCAAATAAGAAAGTGCCAATGGGGTAGATCACGATCATGGCAAGTCCAAGGGCCGTAACAACTCCAAATAATGTTCCTGATTGTGGTATAAATGCGCTGATACTTCCAAAGGTAATCACGAATATTATTGCAAATATAAGGGCCAGTATTGCTTGTATCGATGATGTCATCAATGTGAATGGAACGATATCCACGGATATTATCTCCTTTACATCTACCATATTTTTTTACCTCCCATGTTTTATTAAATTCATAATTCTTTATATTTTCAGTATCATATTAAATTTTCCTTTTAATCAGGGATTATATAAAGTAAAGGATAGTTTTTGACATTTAATATGAAAAAATAAGATTTTTAAGAGTTGAAAATAATGAAATGAAAAGGTTTCAAATCCATATTCAAAACCAAAATCCCATAAGGTGGATATTCCAGGTTTAGGAACATAAAAAGAGTGAACAATCAAAGATTAACAATTAATGACTTAAACTGGAAAGAAGGAATTAAAAACAATTGATTTAGGAAACCATGTAACTGGAATTATAATGGATAAAAAAAATTCACCAAGGAAGAGTTAGGAGATATCTTGTTTAAGGTAAACTATTTTTAATAAATTAAAAATTTAAAGGACTTATTGGTCCTAAAACCAGTCCTTTGATTTTTTTAAAACATTTTCAACTATCTGAACCGATGATCCAAGGTAGGTGTGGGGATCCATCATGGTGGAAATCTCCTCTTCACTCAGGTACTTCCTCACCTCATTGTTAGACGAAACAATTTCCTCTAAACCTGCATCCTTTGCGTATGCTTCAAGGGAACAGCTTCTAACAAGGGCATAAGCAGTTTGTTTTCCAGCACCTTTCCTTGTGAGTTCTGCCATGAACCTTTCAGCCATTACAAGTCCGTTTGTTATGTTGAGGTTCCGTTCTATGTTTTCAGGGTGGAAAACAAGGTTGTTGAAGAGTTTCAGTGAAAGTTTCAGTATGTAATCAGTTAACATGCAGGACTCTGGGAAGATTATCCTCTCACAGGAAGAATTTGTTAAGTCCCTTTCATGCCATAGTGGATTGTTCTGAAGTGCAGGTGCAACATAAGCCCTTATAACCCTTGAAATACCACAGATTCTCTCTGCAGTGATTGGGTTCATCTTGTGGGGCATGGTGCTTGATCCAACCTGTTTTTCAGGGTCAAAACTTTCACCAACTTCCTTGATCTCAGTTCTCTGAAGATTCCTTATCTCCAGGGCCATCTTCTCAAGGGTGCTTGCAGTGTTGGCAAGGCACATAATGAACTCTGCATGAACATCCCTCTGAACAACCTGGTTTGAAATTAAAACAGGTTTCAGGTTGAGTATCCCAGAAACTTTTTGGTTGATGATGAACCCATCTGTTCCAAGGGCGGCAGTTGTTCCAACAGCTCCTGTGAGCATACCAACGCAGATCCTGCCCCTGCACTCGTCCAACCTTTCAACCTGCCTGTGGAGTTCATCTGCCCATATTGCAAATTTCATTCCGTAGGTTGTTGGAAGGGCGTGCTGACCATGGGTTCTTCCTATGCATACATTGGACTTGTTATCCTCTGCAAGTTTCAGAAGTGTCTGGGTCAATTCAATTATCCTTGACCTCAATATGTCTATGGAGTCCCTGAAGAGCATGGACTGGGATGTGTCGATTATATCGTTGGATGTTGCACCGAAGTGAACGTACTCTCCAGCATCTCCTTCACACACCTCTGCAAGTGCCTTAACAATGGAGGCAATGTCATGGTTGGTCTGCCTTTCAATTTCAGACACTCTTTCTGATTTAACATATTCTGTGCTTGCTTTACGATTTATTTCGTCTGCAGCTTCTTTTGGAATGAGATCAAGCTGTGATTCAGCTTTAGCAAGTGCAGCTTCAACTTCAAGCATTTTTTGGAGTTTGTTGTCTGCTTCCCAGACTTTTCTCATCTCTTCTGTTCCGTACCTGTATTCAATGGGATGGATAGCCATTTGTAATTCCTCTCTCAAAAATTTTATAAAAAAATTGTAGTGTTCTGGCCAGCAGGCTGATCTAAAAAAAGCTCAATCTGACCCTAATTAAATTAATACATAGCTTTTTGGGTTTTTAAAATATTTAGATTGATCTAAATTTGAATAAATCTAGATTCAAATAAAAAAATGTGGATTCTAGTTTAGGAGTAGGAGTACCTGAGTGCAATGCACAGTGCAGCCAGAACAATGGTCATGATAACCACCTGTTCTGGTGTGAGTTTAGGTCCCCTTGTTTCCTCATCGAAGTACCTTACAAGACCGGCTCCGCTTGGTGGGAGAACTTTTTTATCTTTTTTAGCCATATACAATCACCGTAAAATTTTATCAATATTTTGTTTTTACAAACCTTTCATTCAATTTTTTCTGTTTTAAAATATTGGGTTCAAGCTTTATATATGCTTTTGATTATCAGCTTGGAAATAGGATAATATGGTAAAATATTCCCATGACCAGATACTGTTTAAAAACAGGAATTAAAACCTATTTAATTGTTTTAAATTCTATTAAATAGAATATTAACTTTTCAAATAAGATAATTATTATTAATTTCTTTTAATAAATGATTTTAAATATTAATAACTTATATTTTAATTATTAAATTGTTTTATATACTCTAAATATAATTATAAGTATTTTCAGGGTTTAAAAATCTTTTTAGATTAATTTGCTTGTGGAATAAACAGACTTATAAATGATCTTGAACATAAAATAAAAGGTGCTTATCTGGTGCCAGACATGCATTTGTTACGTATTTTTTTATAAAATGACATGAATTAAAGGCAGCATATTTCAGGGGCGACTCAGGCACCAGGATAACCAGACACAGAGTATATACACAAGAGTCAGTTCTTCTGCTGCATTAAATTCAAGCCGTAAATGTGCTTGATGAACTCTAATGAAATTGAAAAACTACCAAATTGAATAATAATACTTAAAAAAATTATCAAGGGACTGTTATGGGATACTTTGAGAATTTGGAAGAAGAAACAAAGAAGCTTTACGATATAGCGAGAAAGGCAAGGCTTAAGGGTCATGATATTGAACTTGAACCTGAAATACCCCTTGCAAAGGACCTTGCAGAGAGGGTTGAGGGACTCGTTGGTCCGGTGGGTGTTGCAGCCAGGATAAAGGAACTTGAGAATGATATGTCCCGTGAAGAAGTTGCCTTCCAGATAGCCCGTGAGATCGTTACAACACCGGATGAAGAGGGTGAAGAAGACAGCCTTGAAGTTAAGGAACAAAAATCAGATCAGGCAACAAGAACCGCCCTTGCAATCCTCACTGAAGGTGTTGTTGCAGCACCACTGGAGGGCATATCACAGATCAGGATAAAAAAGAACTTTGATGATGGAAATTACCTTGCAGTGTACTTTGCAGGACCAATAAGAAGTGCAGGAGGAACTGCAGCTGCACTTGCAGTTTTAATAGGGGACTACATCCGAATTTCCCTGGGACTGGACGTTTTCAAACCCACTGAAACTGAGGTTGAACGGTACGTTGAAGAGGTTGAGCTCTACGAATCAGAGGTCACAAACCTCCAGTACTCACCAAAACCAGAAGAAACCCGTCTTGCAATAAACAACATTCCAGTTGAGGTCACAGGCGAACCAACAGACAAGATCGAAGTCTCAAACAGGGATCTGGAGCGTGTTGAAACCAACAACATACGAGGAGGAGCACTTCTGGCAATGGCAGAGGGGGTTATACAGAAGGCTCCTAAGGTCATGAAGTACGCCAGCAAACTCAATATTGATGGATGGAACTGGCTTGAAAAGTTTTCGAAGGCACCGGATTCCAAGGATGATGATGATTCAGGTAAGGTTGACGACAAGTACATGAGGGATATTATCGGTGGAAGGCCCGTACTCTCCTACCCCAAAGCAAAGGGAGGTTTCAGGTTAAGGTACGGCAGGTCCAGAAATACAGGACTTGCAGCCATGGGAGTACACCCATCCACAATGGAGATAGTTGAATTCCTGGCAGTCGGAACCCAGATGAAAATCGAAAGACCAGGTAAAGGAAACTGTGTGGTACCGTGCGACACCATAGAAGGTCCAATAGTCAAACTAAAAAACGGAAGTGTTGTAAGGGTTGAATCAGAGGCACAGGCCAAGAAAATCAAACATCAAGTTGAAGAGATCCTGTTTCTTGGGGACATGCTCGTTGCATTTGGTGAATTCCTTCGTAACAACCATGTACTGCTTCCTGCAGGATGGTGTGAAGAATGGTGGATTCAGACCATAGAAAAATCCCCTGCATACTCTGAAGAGGAAGCATTGAAGGATGGCATCGATCTTAAAACCCTTGAAACAGAAAATATAACTGCAGAAATGGCATTTGAACTCTCAAAAAGGTACAAAGTACCTTTACATCCAAGATACACCTACTTCTACCATGATGCAACCAAGGAAGACATAGATGAACTCATTGAATGGATGGATTCAGACTTGGTTGAAGCAGATTCAGATCTTGCTGATGGTCAGTTTGAGGGTCTGGTACTTGATATGAATCCTGGAAAAAGGATACTGGAAATTTTAGGTGTTCCCCATCTTGTTGAAGAGGGAAAGGTCATTGTGGACTGTGAAGATGCCTACGCACTCCTCCACACTCTCAGAGAACCACTTAATGTTTCTGAGGATACAACAACTCTTGAAGCTGTGAACAAGGTTTCAGAGGTTGAAATAATGGCCAAAGCCCCAACTTACATTGGGGGGAGGGTTGGAAGGCCGGAAAAATCCAAGGAAAGAATGATGAAACCTGCACCCCACTCTCTATTCCCAATCGGAACCAACGGTGGCAGCAGACGTAACATAATCGATGCAGCTAAGAAGGGAAGCATAACAGTTGATATTGCCCGGTGCAAATGTACTGAGTGCGGTGTTGGGTCCATGCAGGCCATATGTCCTGTTTGTGGTGCTAGAACAGAGCCCACAGGTTCAGGTAAGAAGAAAATAAACCTTTCAAACATCCTTAAAAAGGCATTTGAAAATGTTGGGATCAGGAAGATGGATGAGGTGAAGGGTGTGCAGGGAATGATATCCGAAGAAAAATTCCCAGAACCCCTTGAAAAGGGAATATTAAGGGCTAAAAATGGGGTTTATACCTTTAAAGATGCTACGATAAGACATGATTCAACTGACCTGCCCCTGACCCATTTCATTCCAAGAGAAATCGGTGTGAGCCATGAAAAACTCCTTGAAATGGGATACACACATGATGCCTATGGAGTAGAACTTAAAAATGATGAACAGATAGTGGAACTCAAGATCCAGGACGTTGTAATCTCAGATAACTGTGCAGAGTACCTCATAAGGGTTTCCCACTTTATAGATGACCTTCTTGAGGACTTCTATGGGCTTGAAAGATTTTACAACGTTGAGAAGAAGGAGGATCTCATCTCCCACCTCATTGTGGGCCTGGCACCTCACACCTCCGCAGGTGTTCTGGGACGGGTGGTTGGATTCACCAGGGCACTGTGCTGTTACGCCCATCCCTACTTCCACTCTGCCAAGAGGAGAAACTGTGACAGTGATGAGGATTCAGTGATGCTCCTCATGGACGCACTCCTCAACTTCTCAAAGGTGTACCTTCCAAGTACACGTGGAGGTAAAATGGATGCTCCTCTGGTTTTATCATCAAGAATAGACCCTGAAGAGATAGATGATGAGTCACACAACATAGATGTAATGCCCAGACTTCCAATAGAACTCTACGAGAAAACTTTGGAATTTGAAAAACCTTCTGATGTACTTGACCTTGTTGATAACGTGAAAAAGAGGATAGGAACCGATGATCAGTACCATGGACTCATGTTCTCCCACAACACTTCCAGCATACACAGTGGACCAAAACAGTGCCTTTACAAAAAGCTTCCAACCATGAAAGAGAAGGTTGAAGGTCAGATAACTCTTGCAGAGAGGATAAGGGCTGTTGATCAGAAGGGTGTTGTTGAGGGGGTTCTGACCTCCCACTTCTTACCAGATATGGCAGGAAATTTAAGGGCATTCTCAAGGCAGAAAGTCCGCTGCACCAAGTGCGGTAGAAAGTACCGGCGTATGCCCCTTTCAGGAGAGTGTACCTGCGGCAGTAATCTTATACTCAACATATCAAAGGGTTCTGTAATGAAATACCTTGAAATATCCAATGAATTATCAAAAAGGTATCCTATAGATCCCTATCTTGTTCAAAGAATAGGTTTGATCGAGTTCAGTATAAACTCACTCTTTGAAAGTGATAAATCTAAACAGAGTTCACTTGATGTGTTCTTATAACAAAAATTTTCAATAAAAAAAGCTAATTAAAAAACTTTAAGAACTTTAAGGTCTTAATTAATATAAGGTGTTTAAATGAGGAATGACTTAGAAATAAAAGATGCACGTGTTATTGCAGCACTTCAAACCAAGGCGCAAACATGTGTCATAAAAAACAATGGAATATTCGAAAGGTTCAGCCACGAGAAGATAGTTAGATCTTGTCTCATGGTGGGAGCTCCCCTTTGGGCTTCAGAAAAAATTGCCTCATACGTTGCAAAAACAGCATACGATGGCATATCCACTGCAGAGATAAAGATACTGGTCTTCGACAATTTGAAGAGGGTAAATGAGGAGGTTGCAGATAAATATCTTGCAACGAACACTCTGCGTGTCAGGACATCCAGGGATACAATAGAACCCTTCGATCAAAAGAAGATAGAGAAAACTCTGATTGTGGAGACGGAGGCTTCAGGTGAACTGGCCAGAAAAATAGCCACACAAGTATGGAAAGAGCTTAAAAAACTGGATGTAGAATATTTAACCGCACCGATGATAAGGGAAATAGTGAACACAAAGCTCGTGGAAAACGGCCTTGAATCGCTACGTAAAAAATACACAAGACTTGGTATACCTGTTTACAACATCACAAACCTCATAAAGAACGGTTCCAGGGACAACGCAAACATGATACACAACCCTGAAACAGTTCACAAGTACGTTGCAGACGAAGCCCTCAAACAGTACGCACTTCTAAGTCTTCCAAACGAACTTGCAGATGCACACATGAGCGGGGACATACACATACACGACCTGGAGTTCTTCGCAGGAAGACCATTAAACTGTCTTCAGCACGATATTAGAACCTTCATAAGGTACGGATTAAGGGTTGACGGTACAGGAGACCACACCTCAGTTGCAGGACCTCCAAAACATATAGGAACCCTCATGAACCATACAGGGGAAATAATGCTGGCTGCACAGCAGAACATGAGTGGAGGTCAGTCAATGAGCCTGTGGAATGTCTTCGTGGCACCATTCGCCGCAGGACTTTCATACGATGAGATTAAACAGGCAGTTCAGATGCTCATCTACAACCTCAACATGGCCTACGCTGCAAGGGGCAGTCAGGTACCATTCACATCCATGAACCTGGAATTCACAGTTCCTGATTTCCTTAAAAATGAAACAGCCTACGGACCAGGGGGTAAGGTTGTAGGGGTTTACGGTGATTTTGAGAATGAAACAAGGGCACTTGGAAGGGCATTTACAGAGGAACTTCTAAAGGGAGATTCAGATGGAAAACCACATCTCTTCCCAAACACCATCTACGCCCTCAGGGACAAGGTTCTTAAGGGAGAATTTGAGGAAGACCTGCACCTCGTGCACGAACTCTCAGCCAAGTACGGAACAGCCTACTTCGCGAACATGCTCCCTGACTACAGGGGAGACATGGCCAACTACATGGGATGCAGAACCCAGCTGAACGATAACTGGACAGGAGACTGGGACAAGGACTGCCTGAGAACAGGAAACCTTGCATACGTCACACTGAACCTTCCAAGGATAGCCTACAACTCAAGGGATGATGATGACGTCTTTGAATACCTAGATTCTTATATGGGCCTTGCAGAACAGGTTTTAATGCTCAGGAGAAGACAGTCACTCCACTGCCTTGATGACTACAACCTTCTACCATTCCTGACCCAGGATGTGGACGGTGAAAGGTACTACAGGGTGGAGAATTCAACCATGTCCTTTGGATTTGTAGGACTCAACGAAATGCTCCTTGAACACTGCGGTAATGGAATAGAGGATGAAGATGCCAGAAACTTCGGACTGGACGTTATAAAATACATCAACAAACGTGCAGATGAACTTAAAAATGAAACAGGACTCAGATGGAGTGTTCTCCAGACACCTGCAGAGTCCACTGCCTACAGATTCGCAATGCTCGACAAGGAAAAATTCGGGGATAAAGCAATCACACAGGGAGATACGGGTGCATACTACTACACCAACTCATCCCACGTACCTGTGAATGCAGATGTCTTGCTTCCTGAGAAAATAAGGATTGAAGAGAAATTCCACCCACTAACGCTGGGAGGACACATATTCCACGCATTCATGGGAGAATCCTACGCAGACCCAGACTCACTCATGAGCCTCACCAACAAAATGGCTAAAAACTCCGACATAGGATTCTGGGCCTACAGCTCAGCAATGAGCTTCTGCATGAAGTGTAAAAGCCTAATGAAAGGCCTTCAGGACCAGTGCGGAACCTGTGGGGAACAGAAAGAAGTTGAATGGTACGACAGAATAACAGGCTACGTTCAGCAGGTTGGAAGGTCCAAATCAGCTTCAGGCGGATGGAACCCTGGAAAGATGCAGGAATTAAGGGATAGGAAACGTTTCTGATTCCCTTTTTTATTAATTATTTTTTTATTTTTCGCTAATTTTAATTTATTAAATACTAGTTTCGTTTTTTTTAGAAAGGATTAAAACAAAAGAAGGATCTAAAAAAATGCCAAACCACCAAACCTTCATGCAGGAAGCCCTGAAAGAGGCCCAGAAAAGCTTAAAAGAGGGTGGAATCCCAATAGGTGCAGTTCTCGTTGAAGATGGAAAGATCATCTCCAGGGGGCACAACCAGCTCATCCAGCACTGTTCCACAGTTCTCCACGGTGAAATGGACTGCATCGAGAATGCAGGCAGACTCAAAGGTGCAGATTACCGTAGATGCACACTCTACACAACCCTTTCGCCCTGTGAGATGTGTTCTGGCATGATAATCCTCTACAAAATCCCAATGGTTGTGATTGGAGAGAACGAAACTCTCAAAGGTCCCGAATCCCTTCTGAGGGAGAATGGTGTTGAGGTTTTGAACCTGAACCTTCCAGAGTGCAGGAAGCTCATGGAGGATTACATAGAAAACAATTCCAAGCTCTGGGATGAAGAGATGGAGAGGGTGGGGTACTGAAAGCCCAGTTTATTTTATAATTACCTCTAAAAATTGTTTTTTTTAAATTTCGTTTTTATTATGCTAAAATGTTCCATGTCCCACTTTATCATGCCAACACATTCTCTTTTTTCATTCTTTGTGTTTTGTGAATGGTTACTTTTTTTGTTTATAAACAATTTTAATGTTTATATTACGTTATCTTACTTATTTAATCTGTTTTTATGCAGGAATCTGGGGTTGTTTTTATATTTTGGCCAGTATATTATGTGACTGTTTAATTTGAAAGTATTACTGCCTAGGGCTTCTATATTTTTTGTGGATTGATTTTATTCGCGTTAATTGTCCGTATTTTGCGGATAAAATCCAAAGTTTTATTATTGTGAATGTATTATTCTGATTAGGATATAATATCCTGTTTATAACGAGCATGAAGGAGGTGAAAATATGCGAAAACAAATAAAGCCTAAAGCACAAGTTATGTTCATTTTACTCACCATTTTTGCTATCATGGTTTCAATATCTAGTGTCAGTGCAGCTTCGACGGTTTATGTTAACGCAACAGGAGGTAATGACTCCAACATCGGAACCATTGACCATCCTTACCAGACGATAGCTCAAGGAATAAGCAGTGTTGATGAAAATGGAACAGTACACATCGCAGATGGAACCTACAGTGGAACAGGCAACACCAACATCACAATCAACAAAAACATGAATATCAACGGCCAAAGCCAGACAGGAACCATAATCAACGGAACAGACACCAACTGGATATTCCACATTAACAGTGGGGTTACTGCAACCATCACGAATTTAACACTAACTCAAGGTAATGCAACTTCTTATGGCGGTGCTATTTATAATTATGGTACGTTAACCGTGACTAATTGTACATTCACCAACAACACAGCAACTTCTTTTGGTGGTGCTATTGAAAATAGGGGTTCTCTGGTGGTTTATGGAAGCACATTCATAAAGAACATAGCAAATGGTGAAGGTGGTGGAGCCATTGATAATTGGAGTGATTCTACTACTGCTACTTCTGTGGTTTCATTCAGCCAGTTCATTAACAACGGAGAGTGTTCTATATATGAAGATAGTGGTTCAGTGAGTGCTGATAATAACTGGTGGGGTTCTAATAATCCAGTATGGGCAAATCTCATATCTGGAATGTCAAATCCTACACAATGGTTATACATGACAATGGAAGTCACACCAACCACTATCAACAACACACAGACCAGTTTAGTCACAGTTAGCTTCAACAACTACTATAATGGTACTACAGTTACTCCATTCAATCCGAGCACAGGACACATCCCAGACGGAACACCTGTAAATCTTACTAGTGCATTGGGAAGTTTCAATCCTGTAATAACCACAACTGTTAATGGTATTGCAACAGCATTGTTCACAGCAAACCAGACAGGAACCGGTAATCTAAAAGCAGTTACGGATAATCAAACAGCTACAGAACTCTTAACAGTGAATCCAGCAGCATACTTGTACCTGAACGTTACAAGTTCCAAGGATAACCCAACGGTGGGTGAAACATTCGTTTTAACCTACAAACTCAGTAACAGCGGACCAAACAATGCAACTAATGTAACGATGTCTTTCCAGGTACCATCTGGTTTGGAATTTGTAAGTGCAAGTGTTGATAACGGAACATGGAGTTACAACCCACTATACAGAACTGTAACTTGGAACCTAACTAACGTGGCTGTTGGAGACCCTTATCTTTACCTCACGGTCAAGGCATTGGGAAGTGGAAGTTACACCATCATACCAACAATAACCTCAGACACATACAATAGAAACACAGAGCCACTAACACCGTTCACGGTCAACGTACAAGCACAAAACAATAGTAACGACAATACAGTGAACGCTGCATCAACAACAAAAACAGTTCCAATGCAACATACTGGTATGCCAATAGCAGGACTTATAACGGCAATCCTTGCAATATTCGGTGGAATGTTACCAAGAAGAAAATAAACCATAAACCTTTTTTTATTCTTTTTTTTAGTTTTTTATCCCCTAATTCAACCTAATAATTCAATGTATTCATATTTCCTTCTTTAATCAGTATTTAAAGTGGATTGCCACGAATTTTACTGATGTAATGGATTATCAAAAAAGAAAAGAAATTAATGTTTTATATACTCGTCACCTTACCGCTTCCAGATATCTGCTGGGTCAGCTTAGGATTTCCAAGGTAGTTTACCTCTCCGGAACCGCTTATCATAATGTTCAGCTGCTGCAGGGCGTAAACAATTGCTTTTCCTGATCCATTGATGTTAACAGATGCTGTGTTGCTTGTGAGGTTGGATCCATTGTACTCTCCTGACCCTGAGATGGTCACATCCTGACTGTTAGCTTTGCCTGCTGCTGTAACACTTCCAGAACCTGATATCACCACTTTGAGTGTGTTTGCAGTCAGTCCGTTTATGGTATCGTTACCTGAACCGCTTATAGTCAGGGTTAAACTGTTCACGTTGAGTTTATCTGTCTGCACGGATCCTGAACCTGATGAATCCACGCTGCTCAGGTCTTTAACTGTTACGTAAACATTCACGGGTTTTGTTGGCATCACAGTTGTCTGTCCAAGTCCCTGATCTATGGTCAGTCTGCTGTTGGACACAGCGGTTTTTATGTTGGGTATAACATTGTTTTCAGCCTCTATAACTAGGGATTCATTGGTTCCCTGCTTTATGAAAAGGTTTATATCTCCATTCGTGCTTATCTGGTTGAAACCAGAAACATCCCTGGTCTGATTCACAACCTTTCCTGATCCTGTGCCAACGCATCCAGATGCCATGACAACAAGAATGATCAATCCCAAAATTCCCAGGCCCATCTTTTTCATAAAAACACCTCTTGAAATTATATTTCCACGGGATTCTTATTATAATTAGTTATTTTTATAATATTAACTTTTTAAGGAATTAGAAATAAGATTGGACTTAAAGTGACTTATAAAGTAATTTTAACCAATAAAAATTAAAAATGGTATATTTAAATATCATAAAAAACTTTAGCCCTCTATAAAGGCCATATCAATAATGATTAAACCAGTTAATATGCTTTAAGTTGAAAAAACTTTTCTCATTTAGTTTTTTATAATAAAAATCAAAGATTTAAGTTGATAATCCTTTTTAGAATACTTTACTTGGGTTATCAGTGATTATAATAATGTTGTTGGCTTATTTTTAATTCCAAATCAATGAACTTGAAGATTCATCGATATGTTTAAATAATCATTTCGTCTAATTAGTGTTTATGATTCCTTTGGGATCTAATATTAAAATTGAAAAAGATTATTAAAAATTGAAAGGGAGATTTAAATGCAGAAAAATATGATTTGTTTGGCACTTCTATGTGCTACTGTGGTCATGTTCAGTGGGGCTGTTGCAGCGGCCGATATGCCGTCTGCCAACTTCACGAGCAACGTGACCAGTGGGACGGCACCTTTGAGTGTGCAGTTCAACGACACATCCAACAACACACCAACCAGTTGGAACTGGGACTTCGGTGATGGGAACACCAGCACTGAGCAGAACCCAAGACACACCTACACAAAAACAGGAAAATACACTGTCAAATTGACATCAGCCAATGTAAACGGTAACAACACAGTAACCAAGACCAATTACATCAGTGTTTTGAATACTATTGGTGTTGGAGTTAACGTTCCTGGTGGATGGTACAACCGTAATCAGACCATTGTTCTGAATACGACTGATGCTAACGGCACCAAAATTTACTACACAACCAATGGTTCAGTTCCTACAACCAGCAGTACACTGTACACGGGCCCAATTACGATCGGTAACACTACCACACTTAAGTATATGGCTGTGGATGCTGCAAACAGTACCAGTCAGGTTTACACTCAGGTGTATACCATTGATATTGTGGCTCCTGTAGTAAATGCTGTTCCTAAGAGTGGATCCTATGTTTCTCCACTGAGAGTGGTTTTCTATGCCAATGAGTGGGCCGTTGTTTACTACACACTGGATGGTACGGATCCAACAACCAGGGGTATCCTGTACAATGGTTCTCTTGTTCTCGGAACTTCTAAGACTTTGAAGTACGTTGGTGTTGATTTTGCAGGGAATGTTGCTTCTGTTGTAACAGAGAACTACAAGATTTACAAGGCAATGAAGTACCGCAGCACAGTTAAGGTACGCTACAAGGGATGGTACAAATCTTACTACTACAAGACCTACAAGCACTGGTACAGATCTCATGGTAAGTTGAAGTGCTCAGTAACACGTAAGTTAGCTTACAAGTGGAAGTACGGCTGGACGTACAAGTACGTGACAAAAACAGGAACCAAATATGTGTTAACCTAAAATCCACTATTTTTTTTTTAAAATGATCAAAAATTTAAGAAATACTTTCTAATTTTAAAATTTGACTCTTAAATAGAGTAGAAGAGAAAAAAAATTGAATTAAAATTGTCCAATTATTAAAAAGAGTACGGTCTTTGGGATTAACTCTTTCATAAAAACACCTCTTGAAATTACATTCGACAGGATTCTTATTATAATCCGTTATTTTTTATAATGCTCAATTATAATGAATTAAAAATAAAATTGGACTTAAAATGTCTTATAAATGATATTTGTCCATAAAAATTAAAAAATAATAAATTTAAAATCATTTAATATAAAAAAAATTAAATTTGAGAATTTTTTTAATTATTTTAGAAATTTTATTTAACCCTTTCTGAACTCCTCAACTGAACCAACTGGATTCCCATTTTTAAGGGTCAAGGGCAGTGTTACAGAGTGGGATGATGTTCCGAAGCTGTGGGCTATCATGGTGTGCCTTCCAGCACCCCCTGCAACAACCACCACAACATGGGCTGGTGAAGGTGTCAATCTCACCTCATCCCCAACCACCCACTGAGGATCAAGCTTCCTGCCCCCACGATCTGCAAGGTCAACAGGTACAACTGCATTTTCGTGGATGTAATTTTTAACATCCTCCTTGTTCCAGCCGTCATCTGAAACTGTCCTGGCATGCTCCGGACTCATTACAACGAGAAGCTCCCCTGGCACGTGGCTGTTGTTGCAGCCCGCAGTTGCAGCTGTGTGCACGATGGTATCCAGAAGATCCTCAGCGGTCCTGCTCCTGTGATCGTTAACGTTTTGGGGTGCTTCAAGAGCCATAACGGTCACCGTACTCATATCTTCTTTGAATCCCTGCTCAACATGCAGTGGATCCCACGGACTTTCACCTTCTGCCTCTCTAAAACAGTAGCTGTACTTGGCAGGTGAACCCATGGTTGCATGGTCCCCAACACCGGGCACAGCACCTGCAATGTTCATGAGGCACAGCCTCAGTGCCCTTCCAATGGTTGCATTGGCAAGGTTACCTGGACCAAGACAGCCCGCCCCGCTGTTAACAGCTAGTTCTCTGGACACAGGACCATTAAGGATGGTGCAGATAGAAACAGGGTGGGTTGTGGCGTTAACCCCTGCAAGGTTGAACCTCTCCCTTGAAACTGCACTCACAGCATGCTGAAGAACTCCCAGGAACTGGGGGATGCAGCCGGCCATAACAGAGTTTATCGCGATCTTCTCAATGGTTGCCCTGCCTTGAATTGGGGGCAGTACTGCAACAACCTCATCAGGATCCATATCAGTGTACCTGAGAAATCTGTTCACCCTTTCACGTGTTGGTGGAACCACAGGAAGCCCGTCTGTGAGTTTACGCATGTAAAAATCATGGCTTACCTTCTCAATGTCTGGATCAACGAAAACCTCAAAATCACTTTCATGGGCACTGCAGAGCCTGTCTCCATTCATTTTAACTCCTGAATCTGTATTACATGATTTTCCAGAGAGGAGTTCGTCTATGGAACATCCGCAGTTTTCATTGATCTTGACTTTCTTTTCATCCATGAAACTCACCTACCTGCAATGATCTTCTTCAATTCTGGGAGGATTTTAAGGGCCTTTTTTTGAATCAGGGCATTAGACTGCCCTGCAATGGGGTGCTGAATCTCCATTATCCTAAGGTCCGCTGCACCGTGGGAACTGGCAAGTTCCCCTGCGTAGGTGCTGAACTCCGTGGAACATATGCAGATGGTGGGCATGCTGCGTTTCTCAAGTTTCACAGCATCCAGAACCACCCATGTGGTGCAGGAACCACAGTCTCCCAGGGCAAGAATGCACAGATCTGCATCAGCAGCCTTTTTCATCTGATCTGGGCTTGCAGTTGCACCTGCAGGTTTATCTGCACTGATAAAATCAAAACCTTCCAGATTCTCCTGAATTGTGCTTAATATAACACTTGCACCGGGTTTGGTGTTGTCAAAAAGTGATATTTTACTTAAAGAATCTGGAATAGGGTTCAGTGGAACATCGTCAATCTCAGTTTCAGCAAGGGGATTTAAAACATCCCTTTCAGTGATTTTAACCTTCATAATACCATTTAAATCCTTTTTTCAATCTTTTCAATCCTTTATAATCCCTTTAATTAGTAAATTACTTTTATGACAGTTATAAAGCTGTGACTTCCTGTAACAGTGATTTAAAAATTTGATCTTAAAAAATAAAACAGTGGGATGAAAAAATGGTAAATTTGCTTTGATATCTTCATTTAAAAGTTTTTTTAGGATAAAATCCTTGAAAACAATAAAATATGGGAAAAATATAAAAAAAATGGGAGAAAATGGAGTTTTTATTCCTCCAGCCTGAACCTCTTAAGCACCATGTCCTTATCAAGGGACAGAACAAATGATGCAGCTCTTGGGCCCTGTTTTCTCCCGGTCATTACCTTGTAAATGGCCTGGAATGCCTTTTGAGGTTTCATCTCCAGATCGTTCAGTATTAAATACATCTGGTCCTGGAACTCCTCAGAAGTGTACTCCCCAGCTTCAAGGACATCTGCAAGCTTCGAAAGGAATTCCTTCTGAACATCGCTGATCTCAACCCTTGGAAGTTTCTCCATAACCTGGAACTTCACAAATCCTGGTGCATAGGTGTTAAGCCAGTTTTTAACGTGTCCAATCCTTTTCTCGAGCCTTTCAACATCCTCAGCATCAATCTGGGCAAATTCCAGGTTCTCCATGTCTTTTGGCAGCTGGGAGTTCCTCCTGAGTATGTTGAATACCTTCTCAGTATCATCTCCCACTATTTGGTAGGCCACGGTCAGGAACCTGTATGAAGGCTGGAATGGCATTTTATCCTTAACAGATATTTGGGATGCCTCGTAAACCTTCTTGGATTTTTCACCCTCCTTCTCAGAGGTTGCCTCCTCCTCACCGTAGAATATACGTTCAACACGGTCGTACTGTTCTATGAAATCTAAAAATGGCATTTCAGGGCTGAAATCTTTGTGTTTCATTGGTTTGCTTCTGAATATGAAGTAGTTCAGGGTTTCAGGTGCACCTATTTCAAGCCACTGGCCTGGTGTGAAGAAAACTCCGTGGGACTTGGACATGGCCTCTCCTTTGAGGGTTATCCATTCGTATGGAACAGGGTAGGGTGCAGGGTAGTTGAATATCTCCTCTGATATAATTGTACTCACATCGTAGGATCCTCCGCTTGCTGCATGGTCCTTTCCGAAGGGTTCGCAGGTTGTACCGAAGATCTTCCACCTTGCAGCCCATTCAACACGCCAGGTGAGTTTCCCCTCCCCTTTTTTGATGTCCATGCTTCCCTCGTGTCCGCACTGGCACCTGTAGGAAACCATGTCTCCATCATAGGAGTAGGCGTAGGTGGTGTTCACACGTCCGCACTCCTCACATATTGGGTTGTATGGAAGCCAGTCATCGCCAAGTGGGTGTTCACGGAACCTGTTGAATATTTCCCTTATTTCAGGGGCTTTTTCAAGGGAAGTTCGTATGTAATCATCGTAAACTCCGTCTTTGTACATCTGCTCCCCGGATTTAACCTCAAGTTCTATTTTAAACTCGTCCAGGGTTTCAAGGAATGGTTTCTCAAAGTGCTCAACGAAGTTGGAACAGCAGCCCTCTGGACATGGTATCTTGGAGTAGGGCATTCCCAGGTACTTCTCGTAGGACTCTGGAAGTGGATGGGGCACCTTCCTGAGGGGGTCGTGGTCGTCTGCGATCCAGATGGTCCTTGCAGATGCACCAAGATTTCTGAGGGCATTACCAACAGCATTTGCTATAAAAACGTCACATGAATTTCCTATATGTATAGATCCTGATATGGATGTCCCGCTTGCAATAACATGCTCCTTGACATCCCTTTCATTTAACTCTTCTGCGATCCTTTCGATCCAGTGTTTCAATAGTATCACCTTAGTTTATTCAAGTCTGGAATCCATAATGAACTCCTTAAAAATTGTTAATTGTAAAAATGATAAAATTAAGATGCTATATACAGATTCGATCAGGTATAATTCATCTAAATTTTATAATCAGTTTGTATTTTATAATCAGCTTATATAATTTAGGAGATTATATGATTTAAATCTTTTAAAAAAGTTTTTACCAGATCATGGGATGGTCACGATCCAGTTCAACGGGATTAAAATTCAGTAAAAAGATTTTTTTGAATTTTTGTAGTTGGATAACCCAATTAAATAAATGAATAATTAGCTTAATTAGCTTAATTAATTAAATGAATTGGATAATAGTTTTAGATCATTTAATGAACTGATTTAATTTAATGAAGTACTGATTTAAATTTAAAAAGAATAAAAAAAGGAATTAAGGTGATGATATCAGTCAAATACGTCCTGACTTGCATCATCCAGCCATTCATTCACTATTTTAATTGAACAGTAGTTTCCGCACATTGTGCAGGTGTCAGGGTCTTCTGGAGGTTTTGCCTCCCTGATCTTCCTTGCATCTGCAGGGCAGATTGCTGCTGCGTACTGACCTTCCCAGTCGAGTTTTTTACGTGCGTTAGCCATTTTAAGGTCTAATTCTCCGTTGTGAATTCCTTTGGCCATGTCACCAACGTATGCACCGATCCTGGTTGCTATAACTCCATCCTTAACATCCTGAGGTCCTGGAAGTGCCAGGTGCTCTGCAGGTGTAACATAACATATGAAGTCTGCTCCAGCTGCTGCAGACTGTGCTGCACCTATTGATGAGACTATGTGGTCGTATGCTGGTGCTATGTCTGTTACGATTGGTCCGAGCATGTAGAAAGGTGCTCCACGGCAGAGCTTCTTCTGAACCATTACGTTGGTTGGTATCTCATTGAGTGGTATGTGTCCTGGTCCTTCAACAATGGTCTGAACTCCTGCTTCCCTTGCCCTGTCAATGAGTTCACCGAGTATGATTAACTCCTGTATCTGAGCCCTGTCTGTTGAATCTGCTATTGCTCCTGCCCTCATACCGTTTGCAAGGCTTATACAGAAGTCGTATTCCTTGGCTATTTCAATGACCTTGTCGTAGTTCTTGTAGAGGGGGTTTTCAATTTCGTTGTGAACCATCCATGCTGATATGAATGCTCCACCCCTGCTCACAAGTCCACCTTCACGGCCCTGTCTTTTGAGTCTTCTTAGGGTTTCCTTGTTCACAGAGCAGTGAATTGCCATGAAGTCCACACCATCTTTTGCCTGGGTTTCAATGGCCTTGAACATGGCATCTTCATCCATGTAGATTGCAGAACCCTCTTTGTTTATGGCTTCAGTTGCTGCCTGGTACACTGGTACACTTCCAAATGGAAGGTCTGTAACACCGAGGATAGTCCTTCGTATTTCGTCCAGATCTCCTCCAATACTGAGTTCCATGAGGGTGTCTGCTTTGTTTTCCATTGCGATTTTTGCCTTTTCAATTTCCATGTCAACATCGTTTATGTCGGTTGATGTTCCAATGGTTGCGTTGACCTTGGTTCTTAAACCTGCTCCAATACCAACAGGCCTAGCATTCCTGTTGACGTTGTTTGGAATCGCGATTGTTCCTGCTGCAACTGATTTTCTGATAAACTCTTCATCAACGTTTTCCAGCTTTGCAACTGCTTTCATTTCTTCTGTTATAATGCCCTTTTTTGCATCGTCCATCTGTGTCATAGAATCACCATGTTCATTTTTTAACTAAAGTCTGCTATTTCAGTCTGAAATATCAAGCTTGAATGCTTCAATATATCAAAACAGTGATATTCAAATCTTGATCTCATTTTATGTTACGGGTAAAAATAGGTATCCCTTTTCAAAACATAAGGAACTAAATCAAGTTTACTTGAATGCTATTATAAGTTTAGTATACTTATATTTTAATAGACTTTCTATTTGATTTTCCAGTTATGGATGTCCTATATAAATTGATGTAAAATAAAATTAGTCCAACCTTTCCAGGTAATTGCAAGACAATAGTAAGTAGTGATCTTCTAAATGATGCTGTTGTATCCTATTTTATCTGATCATATACGATATGACAGTATACAATATTTTCTGTACAAAATCACTGTAGAAGACCCTATTTAATTTTAAAAACTATATGTCGTGTTTCCATGTTAGGTTTCAATCCCATCTCTCATGCATGCGTTCCAGCACCATTTCACGGTTAGGAACATTTGTCTGACATCCTTCAGCTTCAACAATAAAGGATGCAACTGCTGAAGCAAATTTACCACAGGTTTCCAGGCCTTCACCCTTCAAATAGGCCTTCATGAAACCGGCTCTGTAGGAATCACCTGCACCTGTTGGGTCAACAGCTTCCCTTGGAACTGAATCCACCATCACTTCCTCATCTGCGTAGATGGTGCTACCACTTTTTCCACAGGTTTTAACCACTATGTCCGGACCGAAGTTCCTCAGATCATCCATGTCCATTTGGGTGGTCTTCATTATCCTTTCTATCTCGTAGTGGTTACCGAAGAGTATGTTTGATATCTTTAAAACCTCTTTTAACTCCTCCTTGGAGTACATGTGAAGGTCCTGACCTGGATCAAAGGATATCATCTTTCCAGCTTCATGGGCTGCCTCTCCAGATCTTCTGTTAAAACCCGGGTCTCCAGTTGCCAGATGAACAGCTTCCACATGGTCAATGGCATTGTATGGAACTTCTGAGTCCTGGAAGTGTGCTGCTGCACCCCAGTAGAAGTAGCTTATCTGGTTGTTGGAGGAATCTGTCATCACAAATGCAGTGGGTGTTTTCTCTTCTTCAATGAGTATCATGTTTGCGGTGTCTATTCCAAGGTCTTTGAGCTTCTTCTCATAGTCAGATCCAGGAAATTCATTCCCAACCGCAGATACAAGGGAAGATTTAAGTCCAAGTGTGGATGCAACAACTGCTACATTTGCTGCAGCACCTCCATGGAATGTGCGCATCCTGTTTATTGCTGTTGAGGAGTTTGGTTGTGGGAATTCTCCAACCTGTATTATGTAGTCCAGTGCTGTGTGTCCAACCGCTAGTAAATCTTTTTTATTGCTCAATCCATCACCCTCCATATTTTTATCTTTGAAATATTTAAAACTAACCAACCAGAACCTAGTAAACAAGTTTTTAATAGTGTAAATGGTTAAGAAGTTCTGGTAAAAGGAACAGGAAATTTAAAAGGATTCCTTTTTTTTCAATGAATTTAAAATTAATTTTGCCTAAAACAAATTGTCAAAAATAAAACTGATCTTCAATTCATTTAAATACTAACATTTCAAAGGGGTTCAAAGCCTTCGTCACGAATTATCTGCTGACCTTCATCAAGCACGAATTCTATAAAATCTTTCAATACAAGGTTTTCAGGGTTAAGATTCACAAGGCTTATTATATGTTTTGTTTCGTTCTCAAGGACGTTGGAACCCCCTGCAAAACTGCTGTTAAGGAATGTATAAAGATCTTCATTTTTCTGAACCCTTTTCAGGGCTTCGTAGGGGGATTTAACCAGTTCAACTACTCTGTAATCCACTCCATTCTCATCAAGGGTGTTCCATGCCAGACGCTGGGAGGAACCAGGTACCTCAACGAAGCTCATGCCGTTGATGTCATCCATGCTTTTAGGAGTATAGCCACCACCAGATACAAGAACAAGGTGGTCGTAGGCAACTGGTGTGAAGTCCAGATCCCTCATGAATGCCTGAACAGGGTCGTCGAAGGTTAAAATATCCACCATATCCCTTTGGGCAAGCTGGATGGCACTTTCATCCTGTGTCCTGTAAACATGGCTTTCAAGGCCATATTCAGATGAAAGAACTTCCATGAGTCCTGAAGAAATATGTCCACCACATATAACTGGAATTTCACGTCCCTGAAGCCGCTGCATGTACTCCTGGTACTTTTGAAGTATTTCAAGTCCATAATCTGTCAGCCCTGAACCTGCACCAGTTGTTTCAACGATCCTCTTACCTAGTTTGTCCTCGGCATCCCTTATCCTGCGGTTCAGGACTGCATGGGACACTCCAAGCCTCTTTGCAGCTTCACGCTGGGACCATGTTTTTGAAACACATTCAAGGGTTTCAAAGAACTTGTAGTTGAATTCATGACCATTTATGAAAAGGTTCAGCTTCGGAAGGTAATCCATTTCCAATCCTCTTTTTTTTGAATCAAATGTATCCTTCTGTTTTTTAAGCTATCAACTTAATTGATGTCCTCAAGAAATGCATAATAAATCCCTGTTAAGTGGTACATTCATCAGGGATATAAACTTCATGATATAACAATATAAATATAACAGTGAAAGCATAAATAATTTGAAAAATCCTTATTCGGTGAACTCATGATTTTAAACGATGCAATAGATGAAATAATTGACAATGTACGGGTTGTTTCATCTGAACTTGATGAAAAAACTATAATGGAATTGATGGATGTACTAACCTCTTCAAAAGATGTTTTCCTCCTTGGACAGGGAAGATCAGGCCTGGTTGCCAGGGCATTTGCAATGCGCCTCATGCACCTTGGCATTAGTGTTTACGTTGTTGGGGAAACGATAACACCTGCTATAACTCAGGATGACTGTCTCCTTGCAATCTCAGGTTCTGGAGAAACCAGTTACATAATAAGCACAGCAAAGATAGCCAAAAAAAGAGGGGCAAAACTTATTGCAGTAACTTCATATGACGACTCAACCCTTGGAAAGATGTCAGATCTTATAGTACACATTCAGGGCAGGACAAAGATTGATATAGAAAAAAATTATATAAAAAGGCAGATTAACGGAAAACATCTCTCACTTTCGCCCCTTGGAACATTATTCGAGGTTTCAAGCTTAATATTCCTTGATGGATTGATAGCCCAGCTCATGGATAGAATGGGTAAAACAGAAAGTGACCTCAAGGAGAGGCACACTGTTCTGGAGTGATCCTAAGTTCATCCTTACGAACTTACAGAAGTTCAAGATACTGATTAAAGCGAGTGTGAAATTATGTCTGAAATGTTTAGGAATGTCAAAGCCATAAGGGTTGGTAAAGAAACGTTCGAGCTGGACGAGAAGATAGTTAATGATGAAGAAATTGAAATCATCGTGAATGAACTTGCATTTGGAAGATTTTCTGTTAGTCCTACCTTTTTAAAGGAATTTGCTCTGGGATACCTGGCAGGGGAAGGATTGATCGATTCCATTGACAGCGTAAAAAAAATTGACATAGATAAAAACACCATAAACATTGAAATTGACCTTCAAGACTTTGATATTAGAAGGGAAATGGTAATGAGTTCTGATTGCTTTGGAGGATGGAGAGGTAAAATAGAATTCGTGGATGAAGTGGTTTCTGATTACACTATATCCAAGGATCAGATCTTAGAATCTTTCAAAAAACTGAGAGAAGAATCTAAGGTTTGGAAGGAAACAGGTGGTACACATATAGCAGCACTTGTAACAGAAGAAGAGTTCATAACAATAGAAGATGTAAGTCGACATGTGGCAATTGATAAAGTGATGGGTGCAGGATTGCTTAAAGGCCTTGATTTTTCAAGAAGCTTCATTGTTTCAAGTGGTAGAATGCCTTCTGACATGGTTATGAAAGTTGCAAGAATGGGAATCCCTGTACTAACATCAAAAGCAGCACCCACTGCTTCTGGTTTTATGGCAGGAGAAGAATCAGGGCTTACAATAGTTGGATTTGTAAGGGGTGGCAGGTTCAACATATACACCCACCCTGAAAGGATTTCCTTTTAATGGTAATGAACATTCATAACAGGGATTTCAACTCAAGAGCATTCCTACAAGAATTTATAAAAAATCTTCCAAGAGATCATCCACCCAGGAAACTGCAGCTGCAACATTTGGAAATCCAATGGTACTTGTAATGAGCAGTAAAGACTGATAAACCTCTTCAGGACTTGCACCTGCTTTAAGAGCCCTTTTTGCATGGCTGTGAACAGCACCTTCAGATCTTATGGCTGCAGATGCTGCAAGCTGCACAAGCTGTGAAGTTTTCTCATCGAGGGGGCCGCTTTGCTTCACTGCAATTCCAAGACCATTCAAAGCTTCACCATACTCTTCAAACCTTTTCTGTATGTTTTCATAGTTATTTGGTGGTGTGTTTTTAATATTTTTATCAGACATACCCTTTTCCTCCTTTACCCTTTCCTTTAGGTTTTATCTATTTTTTTTGGATTGAATATAATTTGTTAAGTCCAAGAAAAATACATGATGAAGGGCAGCACAATAAAATTGAACCCTTAAAACAAGAATTTTAATAAAAAAAGTTTAATATATTATAAGGGGAATAAATCAGATTTAAACAGATTTTAAAGGTTTCTCAATTAAATTCAGGTTTTGAGGTAAAAAATTTTTTAAAGGATTCAACTGGATTTTGTGGCACATGTTTCAGCGTAGTATGGTTCTCTCTTATTTATTGCATTTAAAAAGAGGTTTTTAAGTTCCTCATCAGAACTGCCCCTGCGCATGGATTCTATAAGATCTACGAGGTTGTCGTTTCGAAGCAAACAAGGTTTAATCTTACCTTCAGGGGTTATTCTAAGTCTTGTACAATTTTTGCAGAACTCTGTATTGTCCATAGGCCTGACAACTTCAATTTCACCATCATCTATGAAGTACTTCTTCCGGTCCTGCATGAAACGTCTCTTCTTAACCTTGTGGGATATTCTACTGAGCTCCTCTTCAAGGGGGTTCATATCGTAGTGATAATCCTCTAAAAACTCTGCTTCTTCACAGTTCTCAGTCTTGAGAAGCTCGATGAGTTGGAGTATAACTCCATTCTCCCTGCAGAACTGGAACATGTCCCATATCTCATGGTCGTTAACACCCTTCATAACCACCATGTTCACCTTAACAGGGTCAAGGCCGGCTTCAACAGCTTTCTTTATACCCTCCCTGGCATTTTCCATGTAATCCCTTTTGGTTATGAAACGGTAGGTTTTGGGGTTCAGGGTGTCGAAGCTAACATTAACCCTGCTAAGCCCTGCATCAACAAGTTCAGCTGCGTACCTTCCAAGGAGGGTTCCGTTGGTAGTGATGGAAATGTCTCTAAAGTCCAGTGAAGATATTTTCGAGACGATCTCCACTATATCCTTTCTTACCAGGGGTTCCCCGCCAGAAAGCCTTATTTTTTCAACTCCAATGTTCTTTGCAATCTTTGCTATCCTGAATATTTCATCTGGAGACATTTCATAACTTTCAGCAACTATACCATCGTGGTGGCAGTAGAAGCAGCGGACGTTGCAGCGGTTGGTTATGGATATCCTCAGGGATATTATGGGTCTCTGGTATCTATCGGTCGTCTTCATTTTTTATCATCAATTCAATCTTTTTGAAGTCTTCAGCACCAAATTCTTCTGTTCGAAGGGATTCAACCATTCCAAGGGTTACCTTTTTAACCAGGTTCTTCACGAAGGGGTTCATGGGTATGAAGGAGTCGTCAACTTTGAGGAGAACATCAGATGAATCTGTAACACATTGAACATTGGCACCTGCAGCCCCACTGATCTTGGCAGTTCTAAATTCCTGGCAGCTTTCAAAGCCGCACTTCTTACAGTCAAGCCTTTGTATGATTCCAAAACTTCGTTCCTCTATAAGATCAACCAGAGATACGACGTCATGGTCATCTAATCTCATCACATCAACTGTTTTTAGTATGGTGGATGAATCATCTTCAGGGGTTAAAAAATCTGATGTTGCTATTTTAACATACGGTGAATGTTTAAAACCTTCTAAAACTACAAAATCAAGGTTTTTTATGTACTTCATGATGTTCAGTATTTCTTCAAGTTCCAGGCCTTCATTGAGGTTGAACAGAGTTTCGTTTCCAGTTCCAACCACAAGCTCAGCTCCGGCCTTCTTGTGCTGCCAAGTGTCCCTGCCTTCAACATCCAGTCCACCATGTGCATGTTTCACAGTACCCACGTGAAAACCCCTTTCCCTGAGTTCGGTAATGATACGGGTAACAAGGGTTGTTTTGCCTGTATTCTTAGTTCCAGCCACTCCTACGATCCTCATGATTGCACCTCAAAATTAACTTTAGAATTATCGTTAAAATTTTTATAAGTACTTATTCTACTTAAATGATAGCCCCAACTCATATAAGGTAATGTGGTAAACCACTAAAAATCCTATTGGATATATGTATTCGGGTTTCAATCTATGAACTCAACTTAATATATCACCTATAAAAATAGGATGGGATGCTCATAATTTATTTTTTTATTTTTAAGGATTTTTTTAAGGATTTTCTAAGGATTTTTTAATGACTATTGTCCATGTTTCATGCTTTGATTATCAATTTTAGATTTTAATCCAATTCTTTTAAATTGAAGCTTTAAATTGTTTTTAATTCAATTTTTACTCTTTAATATTCATTTTTATGTTTTCAACATTTCTAAGAATCATTGCTCTAAAACACCATTTTTATGTGTTGAATCTACACAATCATATATAAATTTTTCTATTTAATTTTTTGAGAAAATGTATATATCCACAGGATCCATAAGTGTAATTAACACACATGGTGTCCATATGCCGAAACATATAATATCAGGTTTGAAATATTTAGCAGCAGTTGAGTTAAGAAAGGACGGACATAGTCAACGAGAAATTGCAAAAGAACTCGAAATGGATAGATCAACAGTTTCACACTATTTGAATGGTAGAAACATATCCTGGAATTCAATAGAAGTTGCAGAAGCAATAACAAATTTATGTCCAAGGGATTTTCTTACAATGACCTATGTTCTTGTTAAAGATAAGGATAAAACAAGAACCTTAGTGAAGATATGTTCAAATAAAAAATATGAATGTTCCGTGAGAAATTCATGCATTGGATGCGGCCTCTGTGTTGATTCATGCATGATGAATGCCGTTGTGTTGGATGATCTAAAGGCAGACATAAACCCTGAATGGTGCTGTGGATGTCTTATTTGTGGAGAAATGTGCCCCACTAAATCAATTAAGATTAAGGAGGTAGACGATAATGGAGACAACAGAAATGGTGGAAGGTAGAGATATTTCTGTAGAAAGAACAGGCGAAGAAGCCAGAAAATTGCTTTTCAAAGATGAGCTATGTGCTTCATGTGGCTTGTGTGAAAAAATATGTCCAGTAAGTGCTATAGAGGTAAACCCAACAGGAGCCATGGTCAGAACAGAACAGGAATCCAGTAGGATAGACATAGATGAAGATAAATGTGTACTCTGTGGTATGTGCAGTTGCATCTGCCCATTCGATGCATTAGACCTTGAGATAGAGGGAAAATCTATAAAAACCATGGAAGAATATCCTCAGCTCATAAAATCATCAGATATTGATGAGGATACTTGTATTTACTGTAAGGCATGTGAAACTGCATGTCCACAGGAAGCAATAACCATTGCAAGGGAACTGCCAGACAGATCCAAACTTGTGAGTGGTGAAATTGAGATAGACAAGGAAACCTGCATAAACTGTGGTGTTTGTGAAGAGATGTGTCCTGCAGATGCCATAACATTAGATTATAGATTACCTACTTCTGATGACCCAACCATATCCTCAGACATCAACGTTGATAAAGATAAATGTGTTTACTGCCTTGTATGTAAAAAAGCATGCCCAGTTAACGCAATAAAAGCTGCCTGCAGAATATGTTCCTACGGAGAATACGATATCAAACCCGAAGATGCTGAAATCAAAGGAGACTCCTTCATAGATGAAGAAGCATGTGTGAACTGCGGATGGTGTGAAGACATCTGCCCAGTGGATGCTGCAACAGTTACCAAACCATTCGAGGGTAAACTTGAGCATGACGATGAAACATGCCAGGGATGTGAAACCTGTGTTATGGTGTGCCCATGTAACGCATTAGCATTTCCACAGCCTGCAGAATCTGGTGATAAAGAAGCAAAACTCTACATGGATGAGAAATACTGCATATACTGCGGTGCATGTGAAAGATCATGCCCAGTGAGTGCAATAGATGTCACAAGAACCAAGATCAACAGCACACCAATAAGATCAAAATCATGGGAAAAAGCCTTCGAATCAGTTAAAAACTGATGAAAGAATTTTTTTTATCATATTTTTTTTATCAGAATTGATACATGAATGCTCCCAAACCTTTAAAAATAGAACATACAAATAAAGGATTCAAATTTAATTATAGAACTAAAATTTAATTGGAGGTAAATAAATGCCAATTGGACTAGTAGTATATCCAGAACTTTGTCATGGATGTGGAAACTGCGTTATCTCCTGTCCTGTCAATGCATTAAACAGTCCTGAAGTCGCTGGAGGAAAGGGACCTACAGATGATGCGGATCTGATAATGATAGTAGAGGATGGAGAGATAAACCTCAAACATGTAAATCTATGTGGAAAATGCGGTACATGTGTTGAAACATGTCCTGTAAACGCCATAAAACTTGAAAAACTGGAGGAAGCCAAATGAGGGTTATATTAAACACAGGCAGAACAGTATGGCAGGGACAGGCAATAGAGTGCGGTAAGGATCTCCCAATGTTTGTGAATGCAGCAGCCATATGTAACATAAACAAGGATGTCCTGGAAGAACTGGGAATTAAACATGGGGACAATGTAAAAATAGTTTCTGAATATGGTGATGTTATTGTCAAAGCTGTGGAAGCAAAAGAAGAACTTCCAAAGGGAATGGTGTACGTTCCAATGGGACCGTGGGCAAACAGAGTTATAAGACCTAACACGGACTCTACAGCAACACCTAGTTTCAAAAACGTCCCTGTTGATATCACACCTACAGAAGAACCTGTTCTTGACATGCCAACTCTCATGAAAGTATACGGGAAAATTTCAAATTACTAACGGTTTTAGGAGGATTTTCGTTGGAACGTATAATAAAAAATGGAATTGTTTATGATCCACTAAACAACATCGATGGAGAGAAGATGGACATCTGTATAAAAGATGGTAAAGTAGTGGACAGCGTAAGTGAAGATGCAGACGTAATAGATGCATCTGGAAAAGTAGTAATGCCTGGAGGTGTGGACCCACACACTCACATAGCAGGTCCAAAGGTTAACGTTGGAAGGATGTTCCGTCCAGAAGACAGTAAAAAAGACGTTGAAACCATAACAAATGTTAAAAGGGCAGGAAGTGGTTTTTCAGTTCCTTCAACATTCATGACAGGTTACAGGTACGCTCAGATGGGTTACACAACTGCAATGGAAGCAGCAATGCCTCCACTCCTTTCAAGACACACCCATGAGGAATTTATCGACACACCCATACTTGATCATGCAGCATACCCCCTGTTCGGTAACAACTGGTTCGTAATGCAGTACCTCAAAGATGGAGACATTGACAAATGTGCAGCATACGCATCCTGGCTTTTAAAGGCAACCAAAGGTTACACAATAAAGATAGTTAACCCTGCAGGAACAGAAGCATGGGGTTGGGGTGGAAATGTTCATGGAATAAATGATCCAGCACCCTACTTCGACATCACAGGAGCAGAAATCATAAGGGGTCTGGCTGAAGTCAACGAGAAACTAGGACTTCCACACGCAATACACCTTCACTGTAACGACCTTGGACACCCAGGAAACTATGAAACAACCTTAAAATCATTTGACATACCTAAGGGAATAAAAGCAAACCCAAAACATGGAAAAAGGGATGCAGTACTCTATGCAACCCACGTTCAGTTCCACAGTTACGGTGGTACCAACTGGAGGGACTTCATATCAGAAGCACCTAGGGTAGCAGACTATGTTAACAAGAACGATCACGTTGTTATAGATGTTGGACAGGTCACACTGGATGAAACAACAACCATGACTGCTGACGGTCCTGCAGAATATGATATGCACCTTATAAATGGACTTAAATGGGCTAACTGTGATGTGGAACTTGAAACAGGCTCTGGTATCATTCCTTACCTTTACTCACCAAAGGCACCAGTCCCAGCATCACAGTGGGCAATAGGACTTGAACTCTTCCTTCTCATAAACGATCCTGGAAAGGTATGTCTAACAACAGACAGTCCAAACGGTGGACCATTCACAAGGTATCCAAGGGTCATGGCATGGTTGATGAGCAACAAGTACAGGGAAGACATGATAGAAAACCATCTTCACAAATGGGCTCAGAAAAAAACCAGCATAGCCACAATTGATAGGGAATACGGCTTCTATGAAATAGCACAGGTAACAAGAAGCACACCAGCCACAGTTCTTGGTTTAAGCGACACCAAAGGACACCTGGGAGTTGGTGCAGATGCAGATATAGCAATATACGACTTCAACCCAGAAACACAGGACCAGTCTGCAGACTACGTGGCACTTGAAGACGCACTTCAGAGCGCTGCATACGTCCTTAAAGATGGTGAAATTGTAGTTAAAGATGGTAAAGTTGTTAGTATTGGTGAACACGGAAGAACCTACTGGATCAACTCTCTTTACGATGGGGAGTTAGAGAAAGAGGTAGAATCTGAAGTTGAGAAGATGTTCAAAAAGTACTACTCAGTCAACTTCGCGAACTACCCTGTCCAGGAAGAATATCTTCCAAGGTCCAATCCAATAAACGGGGTGATCCAATGAGTGAAATAATTCTAACACCTAAAGAACAGCCAATGGTACCTCTCGAAATAAACAACATAATTCCAGATGTTTTAGCAGGTAAAAGTATAGATGAAATCAAAAACATGGGAATATGGAACGGTAACGGTCAAGTAAGACTCCATGAGTTCTTTGATGTGGAAGGAGAATCAGCAGAAAATCCCTCTGAAATCAAGATCATAATCGATGGTGATGTTCACAACACCAAGAGGATCGGCCAGGGAATGACTGCTGGTGAAATAATCGTCAAAGGAAACGCCAACATGTACGTTGGTGTGGAAATGAAAGGCGGAAAAATCACAGTGGAAGGAAACGTTGGTTCATGGGCCGGACAGAACATGGTCGGCGGTGAATTAACCATAATGGGTAATGCAGAGGATTACGTTGGCTCAGCATACCGTGGTGACTGGAGGGGTATGACTGGAGGTATCATAACTGTTCATGGAAATGTGGGCTGTGAAATTGCAGAGTACATGCTCGGCGGTAAGATGGTAATCAAAGGGGATACTGCAATAGAACCAGGAATCCATATGAACGGCGGATTACTTATAATTGAGGGTAACGTCGTTGCAAGAACTGGTGGAGAAATGAAAGGCGGTACAATCGTTGTTAAAGGAATTGTCAAAGAATTCTTACCAGGATTCCAGTACCTTGGAGTCGAAAAAGACATAGAAATAGATGGAGAATTTATTGAAGGTGCTTTCTATAAATTTAAGGGTGATCTTGCAACTAAAGGATCAAGCGGAATTGTATACGTTGCAGTTGCAGGAAACAGCCATATAGCACCTTATTAAATTAGGAGTTATTGGAGGGATAACTTTGGAACTTGTAAAAAATGTTGTGTGCCCATTTTGCGGAACCCTGTGCGACGACATAGTCTGTAAAGTTGAGGACAACGAGATCGTGGGCACAATGAACGCCTGCAGAATAGGACACAGTAAATTTGTTCACACTGAAGGTGCTGAAAGATACACAAAACCACTTGTGAGAAAGAATGGAGAATTTGTGGAAGTCACTATGGATGAAGCCATAGACAAAGCAGCACATATACTTGCAGATTCAAAAAGGCCATTGATGTACGGATGGAGCTGTACTGACTGTGATGCACAGGCAGTTGGAGTAAAACTTGCAGAGGAAGCCAAAGCAGTTATAGATAACACAGCTTCTGTATGCCACGGACCATCTGTTCTCGCACTTCAGGACGTTGGATACCCAATATGTACCTTTGGTGAGGTTAAAAACCGTGCAGACGTAGTTGTCTACTGGGGATGTAACCCAATGCACGCACACCCAAGACACCTTTCAAGAAACGTCTTTGGAAGGGGTTTCTTCAGGGAGAGAGGAAGACCAGACAGGACACTCATAGTTGTGGATCCAAGAAAAACAGATTCATCAAAACTCGCAGACATTCACCTGCAGCTTGACTTCGACCATGACTACGAACTCCTGGATGCAATAAGAACAGTACTCCTTGGTAACGACATCCTCTACGATGAAGTTGCAGGAGTACCAAAGGAACTCATATACGAAACAGTTGAAGTACTCAAAAAGGCACAGTTCGGTATACTCTTCTTTGGAATGGGTATAACCCACAGCCGTGGAAAACACAGGAACATAGACACAGCCATATGTCTTGTAACTGATCTCAACAGAAGTGCCAAGTTCAACCTCATACCAATGAGGGGACACTACAACGTTACAGGATTCAACCAGGTATGTACCTGGGAGGTTGGATACCCGTACTGTGTTGACTTTGCAACAGGATCTCCAAGGTACAACCCTGGTGAATCAGGTTCAAACGACCTTCTCCAGAACAAGGAGACAGATGGAATGCTTGTAATAGCATCCGACCCTGGTGGAAACTTCCCACAGAAGTCCCTTGAGAGAATGGCTGAGATTCCTATCGTGGCAATAGAACCACACAGAACACCAACCACAGAGATGTCCGATGTCATCATACCACCTGCAATTGTAGGTATGCAGGCAGAGGGTACTGCATATAGGATGGAAGGAGTTCCAATCAGGATGAGAAAGGTTGTGGAATCTGACCTACTTCCTGACAGGGAGATCCTTGAGAGGATCCTTGACAAGGTCAAAGAGATCAACGCATCCAAATAATGGACAAAAAAATGGATTGAAGCTGGCGCGCGGCTTCAAATCCCTACTTTTTTTTATTTTTAAAAACTCGTTTTAAATTATTTTTAAAAATTAACTCAATATCAATAATTTTAACCTAAAAAACTTTAAAAAATCATTTTTAAATAATTTTAAAAAAATAGAAGAAGATCGATACCAAATATTTATTTTCAATCGATTTCAAATAATTAAACTAATTTTATTAATTTCTAATCAATGAATCAGTCTCTTTTAACAGCCTGAAGCACTCCATCGTTTGTATCAACGAAAAGAATGCATTTACCATTGACTGGACATGGTTTCACAGATTTACCTTCGGGGTTAATCACAGTACCTTCGGTCACCAATCGACCATCAACGGTGTAAACAGCATCAATACCTGCATTGAGAAGGGTTTCCACAGATTGTGGGCCTAAGTAGTCCCTTATATTTCCCTTCATCAGAAACCTGCCGTCGTTACCTGCAAAGGCCAGACCAAGTCCTGCCATGGATCCTATAACTCCATCCTCTGTTCCACCAAGACCTTCAAGGCGAATGTTAAGGTTTTTTGCAAGGGTTCTTGCCTTTTCCTGGTTTAAAACAGTGTTCTTAGCATCCTTACTGTACGCCACAAGCGACGGTAGGATCTGACTGTCATGAGCCACAGAAATACCAGGATCACTGCCCTCAATGAAGTCATCGTAGATCTCCTTTTTACCTATCTCGAAGAGATCGTCCATGATCTCCATGTCATCACTGTCCACATGAATAACTGCACAGCTGTTGTGGGATGTGAAGGGTATGTCAGGGTGCACGTAGAGCTGGTGCCTTGTAACACCAATCACTGGATGCTTCTTTGAAATGGTTCCAGCAATTGCCCTTGCAAGTCTTCCTGTGCCCCTTGAATTCAGGTTGTCTGTATCATCAACGCAAACGTAGATAGTCATTTGATTCCTCCTCAAAAATTTTCTTTTTATCGTTCATGTCAATTCTTGATCATTATCAGCTTGCCAGTTGCGGGGTCCTTGTAAACTTTTCCCACAGATGACAGTCCGCTCTCACCACTTGAGGAATTTTGGATAGTGCTATTCACTGCCTGTCCCAGGTTGAGATCAACTGCCTCTTGCATTATGGCTTTTTCCTGTGGAGACACTGTGCTTGTGCTCATGAACATTATGGTGAATATCAGGAATCCAACTGCAAGCACAAGCATGCAGTCCACCATGTTAACGGCGTAGATCATTGGATCTATTTCTTCATCACTGGAGAGCAACCCCCGTTTCTGTTTAAAACGCCTCTGCTTCAACATCATAAAATCTCCATAACTGCATCTGCCATGCTTTCAAGGTTTGAAATATCCTCCTCGTACCACCTTCTCCTGATCTTGGATACACTGAATGCGATGGCTGCTGCAGCCATACCAAGCACAGCTGCATCAAATGCAATGAGAAGATGCTGTGCAAGACTCTGAATATCCCCACTTCCCAGGGCTGTGAGTCCCGGACCCAGGGGTATAAGTGTTCCCATAAGTCCCACCGCAGGGGAAATCTTTGCAACGATATCAGTTTTTTCAAGCCTTTTAGCAGCTTTAATAGTTTCGTCCTCAACCATCTTCATGGCAACTGACTCTCTGAATTCAGAACTCACATTGGAACTGTTCACCAGGGTCACGAGCACGTCTTTATGGCCCTTTGGAATTTCACTTGCTTCAACTATTCTGATTAATTCCTGGTGGTCAACCCGATCCTTCAGGGACAGGATCTGGTTGATGAAAACCTTAAGATCAAAGTTATTCTTTCTTCTTTTATAGTATTCACCCAATAAAATGCCCAGATTGATGAGAGCATAGATGAAGAAGATTGTAAGAACGATCATCACTGGCATCAGGAGGCTCTGGGAAATTGCATGCATACTGCTGCTGAACGTACTGTAAACGGTACTCATGATTAAACACCTTTTTTTATAGTTTTAAACGATATTTTTACTGAATATAATTTTTACTCTTGATTTTGGCTGTTTGAATCTAATAATGTAAAAAGAGGATAAACACTCTTACTCATTTCTCCGGACTCCGTAGAAGTAACCTGCAAGGATCAGGCCAATCAGCAGCAGTGCTGCCAGGATGTAAATGGAGTTGGTGTCTGTCTTTTTAGGAGTGGTGGTAACTTCGTAGGCTTTTCCACTTCCTCCCCCTCCTCCACCTTGTAAATTCTTCAGGGGACTGTTTTTATTGGAACTCGTCAGGTTACCTATTGCACTGGCGAGCTTAGAATTTCCAGAGGCATCGATAAGACTATTTCCATTCCCATTTCCATTTCCATTTCCACTACCCGTACCATTTCCATTTCCACTACCACTTCCTGTCCCTGTCCCGGTACCATTTCCGGTACCATTTCCATGTCCTGTATTACCATTACTAGAACTGGAAACAGTGAGGGCATCTGTCCTTGCAGCAGGGTAATTATTTTTTATATCGTCACCTGTGGCTTCTATTTTAAGTTTTCTGAACCTTGCTGATGCAGTCAGGGATTTACCTGCTGCTGAAGGCATTACCTTGTAGGTTATAATGAGGGTTTTCAACAAACCCCTTTCCTCGTGCCTCATCCTGTTAACGTTCCATATTCCAGTTGATTCCTCGTAGTTTTGCAGTGTTTTATCTGGAATTACAAAAGTTTGATACTTCAATCCACTGGAATGTGTAACCATTATAATAACTGGATACCAGTCATACAATCCGTCATTATTTGCAGTCACTGTTAATGTGACCGTATCTCCCACCTGTGCTGTTTTTGGTTCGAACTCCGCAGTTAGAACGGCAGCAGATGCGCTGCCAATGAGTGATAAGAGTAATATTAACCCTAATATGGGGATGGTAAATTTTTTGAGCTTCATTTTTCAACCTAATTAATTTAAATAATTCACTGAATCCTAAACCTGTATTTCCATTCTTAAAAAAATAAAAAAATAAAAAGAGAAAAAGGGATGGTTCTCCCGTGTTTATGTTAGTACCCATTTGTTGGCCCATCTTGTCTGGTTTATGTACTTCCAGTAGTAAATCCAGCCCCTCTTCCATTTGTACTTGGTCACGTAGGTGTATCTTACCTTGTACTTGGTTCTCCATTTACCCCTGTACTTGTACTTGACCTTGGTGTAGTGTTTGACCTTGGCTTTGTAGGCCACCTTGTACTTTCCCCAGTACCTGAGTTTTTGGTAAGGAACACGGACTGTGTAACTGTACAAAACTGATTTGTATACTTGGTACTTCGCTGATTTTACAGGTGAAACATTTCCATACGCATCAACACCGATGTACTTCAAAGTGGTTGATGAGCTTATGGTTAATGGACCACTGTACTTCGTACTGCTTGTGGTTGGATCAGCGCCGTTAAGGGTGTAGTAAATATCTGCAGCCCCATCTGCAGTTAAAACCACATTCTGAGGGCTGTAATAATTTCCTCCACCCACATTGGCTGTTACCGTTGGTGCCACACTATCTACTGTGTAGTTCTCTGTGTAAACAGGAGAAGTGTTACCTGTTGCATCCACTGCGTAGAACATCACAATCGTGGTTCCTTGGTTAAGGGTCAATTTAGTGCTGCCTGTCTGATGGTTCCATGTTGTGCCGTTGTCTGTACTGTAGTAGATGGTTGGACTTGAGTCCAGGTCATCGGTTGCATTTAAAGTCACTGAGTTGGTGTTGTGAAGTCCGCTTGGAAGACTTGCACTTGCTGTTGGTGCTGTGATATCTGTTATGGAGTATATCTCTGTGTGAACAGAACCCCAGTTAGTTGCAGAGTCCTCAGTCGCAAATTTAAGCGTTGTTGTGCTTTTAATGGTTAAAGGTGCTGAGTAAACTTTTTTCGTGCTGCTGGTTCTTGGATCACTGCCGTCTGTTGTGTAGTAGATCGTTGTTCCACTGTTGGATGTGAGGGTTACATTCTGTGCTGTGTTGTAACTTCCTCCAGCTGGACTTGCACTTGTTATGAATGGTACCAGGTTTGCGTACTTCAAACGTGAGTTCGCAGACATGTAACTTACACTGAGGTTTCCTGATGGATCCATTGCAATGGATAACCAGTTTCCAGCACCGTCAATTGTGTCTATGAAATTGGTGATCCAGTTTGTACCCTCCTTGTAGGCGTACTTCAGGTTTCCACTTGTGAAGTCAGTGTATATTATCCTTGGATTTCCTGACTGATCCAACAGCAATTTACAGGCTGAAGCCTTCAGGGTAGTTACTGTTTCAATGATCCACTGTGTACCGTTCCATGAAGCGTACCTTAGGTCACCAGCGTTGAGGTAGTTACCTGCGTTAACGATGTAACTGATGTGTGGGTTACCTTCAGCATCAACTGCAATGGAGTTCCACATTCCAGTGTCACCTGAATCATCCACCTTGTTCATCTGCCACAGTCCTGGTGCTACCCTTGTGGCGCACTTAATATTGGTGGTACCTAAACTGTAGAAGCTGATGAATGGATTTCCATTTGAATCAACTGCAAGGGAATTCCAGTGACCATACTGTGCTGTTGGGGTCACAGTTTCCTGAACCCAGCCACTACCGTTGAGGTACATGAACTTAACCTTTTCTTCTGTATTCTCGTAGTAACTGATCATTGGCTGATCCTTGTAGAGAACCAGGTTGATGTAGGAAACATCTATGTTGCTGACCAGATTGAAGATGTGCCATCCTGTACTGTCCCTGTATGCGTACTTCAGTATGTCAGGTGTACTTTCACTGTAGGCTATGTGTGGGTTGCCCTGAGAATCAAGTACCAATGAGACGTAGTAACCAGACCCTGATTTAGTTGATTCAATGGTCTCTGTATGCCATCCTGTACTGTCCTTGTATGCATATTTAAGCTCGGGATATGCAGTATCTGACTCGGCCTTCTGGTAGTAGACTATATGTGGATTACCAGATGCATCAACTGCAATTGAATTGTACATACTGTTACTGTCAAGTATGGTGCTGTTCCATGTACCGGCTGCTGCTGGTTTGTCCAGTGCGTAGACCTCTGTGATCACGTTTGAGATGTATCCTGCTGCATCCACTGCAATGAACTTCAGAACAGTGGTTCCAACAAGGTTGATACTTATTGGCCAGTCGTAGAGTGTGCTGTTGGTTGTTGGGTTGGTTCCATCAAGGGTGTAGTAGATCTTGGGACTAGGATCCATGTTGTCAGTTGCACTTAACTTAACAATCTGATCTGTAGTGTAGGATCCGCCTTTCACATCTGCTGAAGCTACAGGTGCTTCAGTGTCCACCATGTTGTAGGTTTCGTTGTAGACAGGGCTCCAATTACCTGCTGCGTCGATTGCTGCGTATTTAATTGTTGTTGTGTTGCTGATGGTGATTGCACCGTTGTAGACACTTCTCGTGCTGCTGGTTCTTGGATCACTACCGTCGGTTGTGTAGTAAGTTGTTGTGTTTGTTGCGTCTGTGGTTGTTAGTACAACGTTTTGGGTGGTGTTGTAGCTAGTTCCACTTGGACTGCTTGTTACTGTCGGTGCTGTTTTATCGATGGTGTAAAGCAGCGTGATAAGGTCCGAGATGTTTCCAGAAGCATCCACAGCTATGAACTTCAAGATGGTGTTTCCTTCATTATCAAGACTTATCGGTCCATTGTAGAGAGTACTGCTCGTTGTGGGATCGTCTCCATTTAACGTGTAGTATATCTTAGGATCAGAATCCTGATCATCCAGAGCAATCAAGTTGACGAGCTTACTGGTGTTGTAGGTTCCCTCTGGCAGGTCTGCTGAAGGTGTTGGTGCCTGAATATCCTTGTCACTGGTTGTGATGTTTAGGGTTTTCACTGAACTGCCCAGGCTGTTGGTTGTTGTTAGTGTTACTGTGTACTTGCCTATGGTTGTGTAGGTGTGGCTTGGGTTCTGTTCAGTTGATGTGCTGCCGTCTCCGAAGTCCCAAAGGTATGTGAATGGGCCGGTTCCAGTTGATTTATCAGTGAACTGTACTGTGAATGGCACAGTGCCCTTGGTTTTGTCTGAAGAGAAGTTTGCAACTGTAGGTTCAGTAACACCGTTGACGTAGTAACCTGATGCTCCAGTGCTTCCAACACGGTTAACCCATCGAACTCCAGTGCCCTGTTTTGAGTACTGACAGTACGCATAGCCTCCAAAGGCTACCATGGATCCGTCCGCGAGATTTTCAATTTCGTACTTGATCTTTATCATCCCATTGTCCATGAAAGTCGTGCTTGGATATAAACTCCTTGTGTTGGTCCCAAAGAGTCCTGCCCACAGGTCCACGAACATGATGTAGAATGTGTTGGATGAATTTGAAGTGTCCTGACCTTCGTAGATGGAATAATTATAGGCAGGACATGGCTTCCAAGTCTGAGGACCATAAATAAAATCAGCCTTTGTAAACGTCTCGTTAACTGTTACTGGAACGTAGGTAAGAGCATCCAGAGAGGGATGAGATGTTTCTACTACCGGAGTCCACTGATAACCACTTGCAGTTATGTGGATCTTGAAGTTATCTGGAATCGTTCCATTAACTGCGATCATGAGTATTCCATCATCATCCCACCCCCTTCCTCCGGTATCGCTCAGGTAGATGGTACCGGACTGGGCAGTTGTGAAATTCACACTCCCATAATCACTAGTGTTGCTCGTGGTTACGTGCAGGGCGTTCTGTCCCTGGGTTGCACTTTGAGCCGAGGAATTGAAGAAGTTGTAGGTGTTGTTTTGACCTGTAACATTATCGTTATCGTTAAATCTTGCACCTGCATCATTCGCCACTGTTAAATTCACATCGGCGTTGGATGAAATAACATCTGCAGATACACTTCCGCAAAGAGTGAATACCATGGCACATACGAGTGCTAGTGATATTACATAGTTTTTCAAATTTTATCCGCCTCCATATAATTAGTAATCCGACATGTTAAGGATTATGTCTCGTTATAAATAAACCTTTAGATCAAATTACAAGGGCTTGAAAAAGATACTCCCCATCTCAAGCATTCCTGAAATTTAAAACAAGCATATAAACAAGAATATTCACTAAATACTTGAAAATAAGCAGTTTTAAATTGAATTTCATTCTATTTTAATGAATTATCATTTTAAAAAATAAGAAAAGCTGGGACTTTATTTTTCTCGTGGCTAGGTTTGGCTGTGGCACGATCTTTTCCCGGATCATGCCATACATAAAAATTTAATATTATTCAAGAACTTATATTCAAATTTAGATCTTTTAAATATTTTATAATGTTAACAACAAGTTCAAAACTAGTTTTTAAATTCATTTTAAAAATAAAAAAAATAAAAAATGGGGGGTTATTTTTTCCTGCTTATGGCTATTCCACTTCCTATCATGATTAGTGCTGATACTAGTCCTGCTATTGGCATTCCTGTGGTTTGCATCGGCACTGTTTTGGTGGTTGATGCTGCGTTTACTGTTTCTGTGGTTGGTGAGGCTGCGTTTACCTGTAGTGAGCTTATGTTGCTTTCTAAGGTTGTGCCTCCAACTGTTACTGTTGGTTGTATGTTGTAGTTGCCTGCGGTTAGTACTTTGAGTTGTAGCCATAGGTTGGGGTCTCCGACTGCTACGTCGCCTAGGTTCCAGGTTAGTGTTCTGGTTGTTGCGTTGTAGGTCATGTTACCCTGGTCCACAATTGCACCTTCGTATTCAAGTCCTTCTGGTATTGTGTATGTGAATACCACGTCTTTTGCTATTCCTGGTCCGTTGTTACCTAGTTTGAATTTATAGGTTACGATGTCACCCACCTGTGGGTTGGAATTTGATGGTATTATGTTCACGTACACATCAGATTTTAGAACTGTGATGTAACTTGTTTTTGTCACAGTGTTGTTACCTGCTGCGTTGCTTGCTGTGAGTGTTACTGTGTATGTTCCTGGTTTGGTGTATGTGTGTGTTGGGTTCTGTTCTGTGCTTGTGCTGCCGTCACCAAAGTTCCAAAGGTATGTTAATGAACCGGTTCCAGTTGATGCGTCAGTGAACTGTACATTCAAAGGAGCACTACCGTTTTTAGGATTTGCTGTGAAGTTTGCAATAGGGCTTTGACCGTTAACTGTATATCCTGAGGATCCTGAAGCACTTAAACGGTTTGTCCACCTGATTCCCTGTCCCTGGTTTGAGCTTACTGTGTATGCATACCCGTCAAATGCAAGTATGGAACCTTTAGGCAGGTTGTTGATTATGTATTTGACTTTGATCATACCATTATCAGTTACAAGGCCGTTAGCGACTGCTTCTTTAAAACCGTTTCCTTGGGACATTGTACCCGTTCCAAGTATGCCTGAATACAGGTCAACGAACATGATACTAAACCTGTTATTTGTATCTCCCATATTCTGATTGTTGAATATAGGATAGTAATTACCACTACCTGGTGCTGGTCTCCATATCTGTGGGCCGTAAATGAAATCAGATTTATAAAATGTTTCATTCAGAGTCACAGGATTGTAAGTTACATTGCTGTATGCAGGATATGATCCTGTAGGAACAGGAGTCCATGTGTAACCGCTTGCAGTGATGGTGATTGAAAAATCGTCGGGTATTGTTCCGTTGATTGCAATCATCAGTATTCCATCATCGTCCCATCCACGACCACCTGTATCACTCAGGTAGAATGTACCTACTGAGTTATTGACGTTGTAAACACCTCCTTGTGTGGTGGTGTTACTCGTGGTTATGTAAAATGCATTCAGTCCCTGGCCTGCACCTTGATTAGGATTGAAGAAGTTGTAAGTGTTGTTGATGTTGGTACCAGTTGGATAATCATTGAATCTTGTACCATTATCATTTGCAACCGTCAAGTTCACGTTATTATTCACGGTTATAACGGTTTGGTTAGCTGCTGAAGCGCTTCCACAAAGACTCAGTGCCATAACACAGATTAATGTCACGAATATTATACTTTTTTTCACTTTTTCACCTCTTTTTATTTCTTATATGATATGTTGAGAATTACATATCTTATATCAGGTTTGTTAACCAGTTATATAAATCTTCAGTTCGCAACACTTCAATCATTGAGCCTAGGATGAAAAAAGTTAAGATTATCAATAATTCACTTTTAAAGGATTTGTATATAATTTAATGTTAAAGTGTGTCCTTAAACTGAGAAATAATGAGTTATAGATCCGACTGTTTTAAACTTACAAATTATAAAATTTTTTAAAAAATAAAAAAAGAAAGATTTGGAAATTTATTTTTTCCTGTTTATGGTTATTCCGCTTCCTATGAGGAGTAGTGCTGATATTAGGGTTGTTATTGGCATTCCTGTGGTTTTCATTGGTATTGTTTTGGTTGTTGTTGCTGCGTTTACTGTTTCTGGGTCTGTGGTTGCTGGTGAGGCTATGTTTAATTGTATTGTGTTGATGTGGCTTTCTAGGTTAGGGTTGTATCCTGCAACGGTTACTGTTGGTTGTATGTTGTAGTTGCCTGCGGTTAGTACTTTGAGTTGTAGCCATAGGTTGGGGTCTCCGACTGCTACGTCGCCTAGGTTCCAGGTTAGTGTTCTGGTTGTTGCGTTGTAGGTCATGTTACCCTGGTCCACAATTGCACCTTCGTATTCAAGTCCTTCTGGTATTGTGTATGTGAATGTTACGTTTTTTGCTATTCCTGGTCCGTTGTTACCTAGTTTGAATTTGTAGGTTACGGTGTCACCCACCTGTGGGTTGGAATTTGATGGCGTAATGTTCACATAGACATCGGACTTGATCTGATAGGTCTGATTGTAAACCGGACTCCAATTACCAGCCGCATCCACTGCTGCGTATCGTAGTGTTGTTGTGCTGTTAATGGTTATCAGACCATTGTAGACGTTTCTTGTGGTGCTTGTTTTTGGGTCTGTGCCGTCTGTTGTGTAGTAGGTTGTTGCACTTCCACTATCATCGGTTGTGGTTAACGTCACAGTCTGTATGGTGTTGAACAAGCCGCCAACCGGATTAACAGTTACAGTAGGTGATATAACGTCTATTGCGGTGATTATGTTGGTTTGTGCGCTGCTTCCTGCTGCGTTGCTTGCTGTGAGTGTTACTGTGTATGTTCCTGGTTTGGTGTATGTGTGTGTTGGGTTCTGTTCTGTGCTTGTGCTGCTGCCGTCACCAAAGTCCCAAATCCATGAAGTTGGAGTGTTAATTGACGTATCATTAAACTGAACAGTCAGCGGTGAATTCCCAGTGTTTGGATTGGCTGTGAAATTAGCAACAGGAACAGGGTCTTCAAATGCATACAAAGGCTTAGTACCATAGTTTGCAACGTATAATGTGGCATTATTTATTGCTAGATTGTATATGGTGGATCCTAGGTAATATTTCCATTTCACGGTTCCGTTTAGGTTTAATGCATAGATGTTACCATCATTGCTTCCGAAGTATATGGTTCCGTCGGCTCCAATAACTGGGGAATCGGTTATTCCTCCACAGTAATACCCTGTTTTTCCCTCTAAGGTGTAGTTCCATTTTTGGCTTCCATCTGGGTTTAATGCATATAGTACACCGTTAGTGGTTCCACCGTTATTGTTTCCTACATAGATAGTTCCATCTTTACTTATGGCTGCTGTACTCCAAGTTATATATCCTGTAGTGTAGTTCCATAGTTGTGTTGCGTGGTCTCCATTGTCGGTTAATGCATATAAATAGCCACCACCTTTACCAGTCATTGAACTTACGGTACTTCCTACGTATAGTGTTCCATTGGAGGATATTGACACTCCTGATTGTATCTGACCCCCAATAGTGTAATTCCATTTTTGGGTTCCATTTGGATTTAAGGCGTGTATAACTCCATTGTAATCTCCAAAGTATATGGTTCCATCGGATCCAATGGCAGGAGCAACATCTACCCGAGCACCTGTTGTGTATTTCCATAGTTGTGTTGCGTGGTCTCCATTGTCGGTTAATGCGTAGAAAGTTCCCTCATCACTTTCAGTGTAGATAGTATTATTAACAACAGTCACACCCCTTATATTACGTGCTGTGCTGCTGAAGGTGTAGATCCATTTCGTCGTACCATTTTGGTTGAAGGCATATAATAAATAGGGAGCACTTCCACTTGAAGTACCAGCGTAAATGGTTCCATCGGAACCTACAGCTACACCAAATATGGATTTACTTGTTGGAACTTGCCATTTCGGAGTACCGTTTGGATACATTGCATAGAAATGGTTATCGTTCCTGATACCATAATAAATGGTTCCATCACTACCAATAGCTAGATTTGAATTTTGGGTTATACTATTTGGATTACCTGTGATGTACCATTTTGTAGTGTTTGTCTGGGGGCCGACGGAGTTGGATTGTCCCGTGTGGTTGTTGTCGTTCTGGTATTGAGACCAACTTGTATTGGTGCTGTTATTTCCTGTATCTGTCGCTGAGGCTGCACCTGTAAATACTATTGCAAGGAACATGACCATTATTAACATTGTTATTTTGGTTTTCATCTTCCTTTTCACCTCCTTTTTTTGTTCATTTTTTTGGATCGGTAAAATAAAATAATGTATTAATTTGACCCATAAATTGAGATAGGCGACATGTTAATATAAACCTATCGGAATTGTGGTTTTTATGTTCGTTCTATGGATTTTGAATTTTTAAAATTAGTAATAGATTGAGATAGCGTTGAATTGAATAATTTTTAGATTTACAAAATTAGTTTAGTGTACTTTTAGGTTATTGGGAAAATTTTCTTCTAATTTTAAAAAAATAAAAAAAAATGGTAATGGATTTTAGGTTTGTGCCCATTTTGTGCCTTTTTTGGTCACTGTTTTGTATTTCCAGACTTTTACCCAGTGGTATCTCCATTTGCCTCGGACTTTTTTCCATTTGACCTTGGCCCAGACTTTTTTCCACTTTACATTGACCTTGTATTTGTAGCTCACTAGTTTGTAGATGTTGTAGCGTTGGGTGTATATCGGTGATGTGTTACCTGCTGCATCCACTGCAAAGAACTTCAAAGTTTTGGACGTTGTTAAACCTATTGCTCCTGTGTACTTCGTACTGCTGGTTGTAGGATTTGCTCCTGTTAATGTGTAGTAGATCGTTGCTGATTTAGTTGCAGTTAGCGCCACAGTCTTTGAACTATAGTAGTTACCACCATTAAGACTTGCACTTGCCGTTGGAGTGATAGTGTCTATGGTGTATGTTTGGTTGTAGATTGGGCTCCAGTTGTTTGCAGGGTCTACTGCTGCGTATCGTAGTGTTGTGGTTGTGTTTATTGTTATTGGTCCTTTGTACACGGTTCTCGTGTTGCTTGTGGTTGGGTCTGTGCCGTCTGTTGTGTAGTAGGTTGTGTCGTTGCTGTTAGGGTCGGTGGTGGTTAGTGTGACTGTTTGTGTGGTTTTGAACAGTCCTCCTGTTTTATTAGTGGTTATTATTGGAGCAATTGTGTCTGTGATTTTGATGTAGTTTGGTTTGGTTTCTGTGTTGCTACCTGCATCGTTGTTTACGGTTAGTGTTACTGTGTATGTTCCTGGTGTGGTGTAGGTGTGTGTTGGGTTTTGTTCGGTGCTGGTTGTTCCGTCTCCAAAATTCCAATTCCACGATGAGGGGATTCTGGAATTATCTGTAAATTGGACCGTGAGAGAATTTTCACCTTTTGTGCTGTTAGTTAAGAAATCTGCAAAAGGTAGGTCCTGTAATTCTGTAATTCTGTCAATTGAAAGGTACATGGTCCCTTTTTTTACTAGGGTGATTGATCCTCTGCCATTTGTGTAGGTCCATTTGATTGTTCCGTTGTTTTTGAATGCGTAGATCACACCATCTTGGCCCATGGTGTAAATTATGCCGTCGGTGCCAATGATGCAACCGTCACTGTAACTTCCTATTGCATATCTCCATTTCAGTGTTCCATCAGGATTCAAAGCATATAAACTTCTATCCATATCGTAAGTTTCGAAATAGATGGTTCCATCTGAACTAACGCTGATAGCACTCCATATTTCACCACCTGCAGTGTATGTCCATTTGATTGTTCCATCGGGGTTTAACGCGTAAAGGCGACCATCATGGTTACCTGAGAAAAGTATTGATCTGTCTCCGAGGTAGATGGTTCCATCTGGTCCAATACCAACAGAACCAAAGGTTTCGCCTGCTGCACCAAAAATCCATTTGAGTGTACCATCAGGATTCACCGCATATAGATCACCAAACATATCAGTGACGTAAATTGTGCCGTCTGATCCTATAACTGGAGCACTAGGGGAATTACCTGTGCCATATTTCCACTTAACTGTACCATCATTGGGGTTCAGTGCGTATAAATTCCAACCGTTATAGCTTGATAGGTATATTGTTCCGTCTGCACCAATAACTGGGCTGGCATCGAGTATGTTAACGTCAACGCAAGAAGGGATGCTTTGGTTCCATTTTACATTTGCGTTGGTTCCATTGTCTGTTAAAGCAAAGACTTGGCCGTTGTCGCATCCTATGTATATGGTTCCATCGGATGCAATGGCGGGAGCACCTGCTATTGAACTATCTACTTTGTATTTCCATTTGAGTGTTCCGTCACTTTTTAGGGCATATAAATAGTAGTAAACTCCTGTGTAACCTCCAACATATATGGTTCCATCAGAACCTACGCTGGTGGCGCCCAGTGATTGAACACCTAAATCGTAGCTTCCTGCAACGTTGTTGGTTTGGGGTCCTGTGTAATTTGATTGGCCCGTAGGATTGGTATTAATAACTCCACTACTAGTTTTTATTACATAATTCCTCAGATAAACTGGACTCCAATTTCCGGATGCATTCACTGCTGCGTATCTTAGTGTTGTTGTCTGGTTGATAGTTATGGGTTCTGTATAAACCATTCTTGTACTGCTGGTTCTTGGATCAGTGGTGTCAGTGGTGTAATATATGGTGTAGTTAGATTCGCTGGTTAATGTCACAGTTTGAGTTGTATTGTAAGTTCCACTGTTTAAACTGGATATTACAATTGAGGGAGTAACTGTTATAATGCTGGTTTTTACTTCCTCAGCACTACCTCTAGGTCCAGTTACGGTTAAACTAACGTTGTAGGTTCCTGGAGTGTTGTAAATATGCGTTGGATTTTCCTCGGTTGAAGTGTAGCCATCACCAAAATTCCAACTCCAACTTACTATATTACCTGGAGAGGTATCTGTAAATTTGACAGTTAAAGGTGCACTGCCTGCTGTTTGACTGATAGTGAAATTGGCTTCTGGTGCAACGTATACTGTAATATAATTTGTTTTTATTTCTTCATCAGTACCGTAACTGTTAGTTGCAGTTAGTGTTACTGTGTATGTTCCGGGTGTGGTGTAGGTGTGTGTTGGGTTTTGTTCTGTTGAGGTGTTTCCGTCTCCGAAATTCCAGTTCCAGTTTGTAATATTGTTTCCTGTAGAATTATCGGTGAACTGAACTGTGAGTGGTGCGTTGCCTTTGGTTGTGTTGGTTGAGAAATCTGCGGTAATTGGTGCAATTGTGATGTAGTTTGTTTTGGTTTCTGTGAGTGTACTACCATCAGCTTGGGTAGTGGTTAGTGTTACTGTGTATGTTCCGGGTGTGGTGTAGGTGTGTGTTGGGTTTTGCAGGTTACTGGTGTTTCCGTCTCCGAAGTCCCAACTCCAACTGGTAGGATTCCCTGTGGTGGTATCAGTGAATTGGATGGTTACTGTTCCAGTGCTATGGGTGGTATTTGCTGTGAAATTTGCAACAGGATCCTTAAGGGCGTAGAGTGTACCGTTACTGGTTCCAAAGTATATGGTTCCGTCAGTTCCAATTGCTCCAACACCATTCACTGCACCATCAGTGAGGTAGGTCCATTTCAATGTTCCATTACTATTTAATGCGTAGAGTTTGTTGTCATCACATCCAAAGTAAAGAGTTTCATCAGATCCAATGGTGATTGGAGAAACGGTACTGCCATCTGTTGTGTAATTCCATTTTTGGATTGCATTGGTTCCATTGTCTGTTAAGGCGTAGATTTTATTGCCACTTGCAACATAAATGGTTCCATCTGACCCCACTGAAATTAAACCAGCTACATTATATGTCCATTTTACATTTCCATCAGGATTAAAGGCAACTATGTGGGTGCCGTATATGGCATATATTGTACCATCAGATCCTATGACTGGAGCAACAACCACTCCATACCCTGCATTTTCTCTGTACTTCCATTTTAAGGTTCCATCTGGGTTGAAAGCATAGAACATAGCTGAAAAACTTCCGAAGTAGATGGTGCCGTTTGAGTCAATTGCTGAGGCTGAATGTAAGCCACTTCCTACAGCATAACTCCATTTTAATATTGCATTGGTTCCATTGTCTGTTATGGCTAAGCATGCTCCTCCACCTCCAACAATAATGGTTCCGTCGGATTCTATGGATGGGGAGTACTGGATATTGCTTTGTATTGCTCCTATACCATATTTCCATTTTAGTGTTCCGTCTGGGTTGGAAGCTGTACTTGGATTTAGAGCATATAGGTAGGTGTCATGACTCACGAAGTATATGGTTCCATCGGCTCCAAGGGTGGCAGAGCTAGTTATTGCCCCCCTTGTTATGTATTTCCATTTTAAGGTTCCGTCGGGGTTGAAAGCATAGAAAGTACCATCGTTGCTTCCTACGTAGATGGTTCCATCACTACCCGTAACTGGAGAAGCTGTTATGGAACCTTTGGTAGTGTAATTCCATTTAGTAGTATTTGTTTGTGGGCCAGTGTAGCTGGATTGGCCTGTGTTGTTGTTGTTATTTTGATATTTCGGTTGAGCAGTATCTGCTAATCCTGTTGTATTAGTGTTGGTTGTGTTCAACGTTGTGTTATTTCCAGTGTCTGCTGCACTTACACTTCCCATTGCTGCTGTGCAGATTAGTACTGTTAAAACTATGAGTGTTAACATTTTATTTTGTGTTTTCAATTATCTTTTACCTCCTTTTCATTTATTTTATAGATCCAAAGAAAAAATAATATAATAATAAAAGATCTATAATTATGGAGTATTTACGAGGTTTATATTTATACGTATCGTATGAGTGGATTTTTTCTTTTAGATCCACTTCGTGTGTAATAAAAAGATTTAATATAAAATAGGATGCAATAATAATGTTTTAAATCAATCAGTTTCTACTCATTTTTAAAAAAATAAAAAATAAACCGAAATAATAACCTCTAAAACTAATATTTGGAGGTTAATAAGATTTAATTTCAGAAAATTAGAATTCAATATTCAATGCCTCAAAAAAAGATAAAAGGGGGTGAAATTATTTATTTTTTCCTGCTTATGGCTAATCCACTTCCTATCATGAGCAGTGATGATACTAAGGCTGTTATTGGCATTCCTGTGGTTTTCATTGGTATTGTTTTGGTTGTTGTTGCTGCGTTTACTGTTTCTGGGTCTGTGGTTGCTGGTGAGGCTATGTTTAATTGTATTGTGTTGATGTGGCTTTCTAGGTTAGGGTTGTATCCTGCAACGGTTACTGTTGGTTGTATGTTGTAGTTGCCTGCGGTTAGTACTTTGAGTTGTAGCCATAGGTTGGGGTCTCCGACTGCTACGTCGCCTAGGTTCCAGGTTAGTGTTCTGGTTGTTGCGTTGTAGGTCATGTTACCCTGGTCCACAATTGCACCTTCGTATTCAAGTCCTTCTGGTATTGTGTATGTGAATGTTACGTTTTTTGCTATTCCTGGTCCGTTGTTACCTAGTTTGAATTTGTAGGTTACGGTGTCACCCACCTGTGGGTTGGAATTTGATGGTGTAACGTTCACGTAGACATCGGACTTGATCTTATAGGTCTCTTTGTAAACAGGACTCCAATTACCCGCTGCATCCACTGCTGCAAACAATAACGTGGTTGTACCGTTAATGGCTATCGGACCATTGTAGACAGTTCTTGTACTGCTTGTGGTTGGATTGCTACCGTCGGTTGTGTAGTAGGTTGTTGCTGTGTTGTCGTCAGTTGTTAGGGTTACTGTTTGTGTGGTGTTGAACAATCCACCAATTGGGTTTGAGGTTGCTGTTGGTGCTGTTGTGTCTATGGTGTAGGTTTCATTGTAAACAGGACTCCAGTTTCCTAAACTATCCACTGCTGCGTATCGTAGTGTTGTTGTGTTGTTTATTGTTATTGATCCATTGTACTGTGTTCTTGTGTTGCTTGTTTTTGGGTCTGTACCATCTGTTGTGTAATAGATGGTGTCTGTGCTGTTGGTTGTGTTGATTGCGGTGAGTGTCACGTTCTTTATGGTGTTGTACAGTCCTCCAGTTTGATCAACTGTTACATCTGGTGCTGTTGCGATTTTAGTCAATGCAAAGGTTCCTATTACATAGGCAGTGCTTAGGTTATCAGCTACAACTCCATATCCAAAGTCGTTACTTTTAGTTCCAAGAAGAGAAGCATAGAGTAATGCAGTTCCATTTGCATTTAATTTAGCTATAAATGCATCCCACGTACCGCCCATGTAACTTGTTTGAATTGCATTATACGTTGATGGAATAGTGGATGAGGTTCTTCCTGTGATGTAAACATTTCCCTGAGAATCAACTGTGATTGCACGTGCATCATCAGCACCGGATCCTCCAAAGAATGTACACCAAAGTAAACTTCCACTGGCATTGAATTTGGCCACATAAGCATCACTTGCACCGTTTAGGGTTGTTTGGTATGCTCCACTTGTTACAGGGATATATGAAGATGATCCTGAGTATTTTGTAGTTTGCCCTGTGATGTAAATATTTCCTTGACTGTCCTTTGTGATTGCGTATCCATATGTATTACCTTTTGCTCCAAAGTATGTGGAATAGAGTAGTGTGCTTCCATCCGCACTGATTTCACTTAAAAAAGCATTTGAACTACTGGTGTATACCATTGTTTTTTGGCATGCGTTGTTTGTTACTGGCAGATCAGTGCTTGTGGTTTTTCCTGTTATCCACACGTTACTTTGGTTGTCGATTACAAGTCCATATGGGATGTCATCTAAGGTGTTTCCTCCGAAGAGTGTGCTGTAAAACATATTCCAGTTGGAATTGAATTTTGTTATGAATGCATCTCCACCGTATGTACCACTATTACTTCCTATTCGTGTTTTGTATGCTCCTGTTGTTGTTGGGAAGTCTGCACTGTTGGTTTGTCCTAGAACGTAGATGTTCCCGGTACTGTCAACTTTGATTTTTGTTCCTGATTCAACTCTGGCTCCTACGGTATCGGTGGAGCTTCCTCCTAGGTATGTGCAGTAGAGTAGTTGGGTTCCGTCTGCGCTGAGTTCAAATACAAATGCATCTGCTCCTCCATTGAGGGTTTTTTGATATGCGTTGTTTGTTACTGGGAGATCGGTACTCTTAGTTGCTCCGGTTACGTAGATGTTTCCATTTTTGTCAACTGAGATTCCGTTTCCTGAGTCGCTTCCTGTTCCTCCAATTACTGTGGAGAATATGAGTGTTCCATTTGAGTTGTATTTTGCTATGTAAACATCACCGCTGGATAGGGTGTTTGTTGTGCTGCTGTTTGTTGTGTAAGTTCCATTGGTTATGGTGTAAGCTGCGTTTGAAGTTGATCCTGTAACGTAGATGTTTCCTTGACTATCTGTTGTGATGTCATTTGCATTGAGACTTTCGTTTGAGAAAATCGTGTAATTGGTTGGAGTTGCGCCTGTGTATGCTGCTGAGGCTACCCCACTAAGTATGATTGCAAGAAACATGACCATTAATAACATCGTTATTTTGGTTTTCATTTGCCTTTTTCACCTCCATTTTTTTGTTCGTTTTTTCTGGATCGATAAAATAAAATAAAGTATTAATATGATCCACGAATTGAAATTATGCGACATGATTATATAAACCTATCGAATGCGTGGGGGGTTTGATTTTTGAAGGGGGTTTGAATTTTTAAAATTAGTAATAAACAAAGTAACTGTTGAATTGGACAGTTTTTAGCTTATAAAAATTAGTTTTAGTAGTACTTTAGGATAATAATGATATTTTCTTTTAATCTTAAAAAAATAAAAAATGGGGGAAAATTTAGGTTTTTACCCATTTTGTGCCTGTTTTGGTTATTGTTTTGTATTTCCAGACTTTTACCCAGTGGTATCTCCATTTGCCTCGGACTTTTTTCCATTTGACTTTGGCCCAGACTTTTTTCCACTTGGCACTGACTTTGTATTTGTAGCTCACTAGTTTGTAGATGTTGTAACGTTGCGTGTAGATCTGTGATATATTGCCTGTTGCATCCACTGCAAAGAACTTCAGGGTTTTGGACGTTGTAAAACCTATTCTTCCTGTGTACTTCGTGCTGCTGGTTGTAGGAGTGCTACCGTCAGTTGTGTAATAGATTGTGGCTGTTTCACTTGCCTTTAATGTAAAACTTTGTGAGCTGTAGTAGTTACCACCCTGAAGACTTACGTTGACTGTTGGTGGTGTGATGTCTGTAACTGTGATGTAACTTATCTTTGTATTGTTACCGTAGCGATTGGTTACAGTTAGAGTAACTTTGTAGGTTCCTGTTTTTGTGTAGGTGTGTGTGGGGTTTTGTGAATTGCTGCTTGTTCCATCTCCAAAATCCCAACTCCAACTTGTTGGATTATTGGTACTATTATCTGTTAAGTGTACAGTTAATGGTGTATCACCTGTTGTATTTGAGGTGAAGCCAGCTACTGGAACATCCTTGAATGCGTAGAAATTTTCGGTGGCGCGAGTTCCAACATAAATACTTCCATCTGGACCAACTGTTATACCACCAATCACGCCGCCCACGTGATAACTCCATTTAAGCGTTCCGTTCGAGTTTAATGCATACAGATCAGTAAATCCTGATTCATCAACACCGTAAACTTGTAGGGATGAGAGGCAACCAAAATAGATGGTTCCATCTGCTCCAATTGTTATTGGACCATATCCAGCGCATTCTGCAGAGTAAGTCCATTTGATTGTTCCATCAGGATTTAAAGCGTAAATACAACTCCAACTTTCTAAATAGATGGTACCATCTTTGCCGATACTGGGGGCGCAGTAACCACTATGCTCAAAGGTCCATTTGATTGTTCCATCCGGATTGAATGCATAAAGGTTACCATCTTGGCTTGATACATATATGGTACCGTCTGAACCGATACTTGGAGAGCCGTAAATGGCAGCTCCTGTTTTGTGTGTCCATTTGATTGTTCCATCAGGATTTATTGCATAAACTACAAAATCAAGGGCTCCGATGTATATGGTTCCATCTGAGCCGATAGCAGGGGAACCATACATAATATTGCTGGCTTTACATTTCCATTTGGTTGTTCCATCAGGGTTGATCGCATACAACTTTCCACCGTTATATGCTCCGATGTATATGGTTCCATCTGCTCCAACTGTTGGTGAACCATATATTGTTCTATCTGATAGTGTTGTTCTATATTTCCCATTATCTTGGAAGTAAGTGTCATAAGACCAGTTTAGTGTTCCATCAGGGTTTATTGCATAAACAATACCCCAATAACTCCCCACGTATATGGTTCCGTCTGCTCCAAGAGAGGGACTACCTTTTATTCCACCATATGTGTTATATACCCACTTTAGTGTTCCATTTGGGTAGAATGCGTATAGACAACCCGATTTACTTTCACCATCAAAGGTCCCCACGTATATGGTTCCATCTGATCCCACAACAGAGGTACCATCTATTCCGGTTCCAGTAGAGTATGTCCAGAAAGTTGTGTTGGTTTGTGGTCCTGTGTAACTGGATTGGCCAGTGTTGTTTTTTAGTGTTCCATTTCCAATTACGTAGTTTTGTAGGTATAATGGGCTCCAGTTTCCTGAGGGGTCTTCTGCTGCGTATCGTAGTGTGGTGGTTGTGTTTATGGTGATGGGTGTTGTGTAAGTGATTCTTGTGCCGCTGTTTCTTGGATCTGTTGTGTCGTTTGTGTAGTAGGTTGTTGCGCTGCTGTCATTTGTGGTTAAAGCCACGGTCTGTGAGGTGTTGTAGGTTCCGCTGGTTAAATTAGCAGTAACAGTAGGTCCAGTGTTGCTGTTTGCAGTGTCTGCTGCACTTGCTGTTCCCAATACTGAGATGCAGAGTATTACGGTGAAAATCATGAGCAGGGATATTTTGTTATATCTTCTCATTTTTACCTCCTTTTGCAATCTTTTATTTTTTGTGGATCAAAAAAATGAATAAAGTAATAAAGATCCACGATTATTAATAATCGAGATTTATATTTATACGTATCGATCAGTGAGGTATTAGTTATGATCAGAATATTGAATAATTTTATAAAACTTAATCTTAAAGGATAGGGCATATCCTTCTTTTTTTAGGAGATATCCTCTAAAAATAGTTTGAAGGGATTATTCTATCCCTTCCAATTTTTAATATCATTGTAGGCACTTAATGTATTTTAGAACCAACTTGCAATGTACCATCCTGAGGTGGATGCTGAATTGTTTCCAGGTGTATTCACTGAATTGGTCCATCTTATGCCCTGGCCCTGGTTGGAACTGTTGCAGAATGCGTAATCATTGAAAGAGAGTAGAGAACTTTGTGGAAGACCACTGACTGCGTAGGTAACATTAATCATGCCGTTGTTAACGGCTGTTTTACCGCTCCAAGTTGAAGATGATTGTGTTCCCGTACCTATGATTCCTGCTTTGCAGTCAACGAAGATTATGTGGAATGTGTTACCATTTTGAGTATCTTGACTCACATCTTGACCTTCGTAAAGAGGATAATTTGCTGTAGGGCAGGGTTTCCATGTTGAAATGTAACCGTTGGCACCACTGAAATCAGAGGAGTCAAATGTTTCATTTAATGTTGATACATAAGTGGTGCTGTTGTATGCAGGGTATGAACCTGTTGGAACAGGATTCCACACATATCCTGAAGCATTTATTGTGATTGATAAATTGGATAAGTCGTCCATACTTCCGTTTACTGCGATCATGAGTATTCCATCGTCATCCCATCCACGACCACCAGTATCACTCATAAAAAAAGTACCAGAAAGGGCATTAGTGCTTGTTACACTTCCAGATGAAGTTGTATTGTCTGGAGCTATGTGTAGTGCGTTTAAACCTTGCCCTGGATTTTGGTTTGCACTGAAGAAGTTGTAAGTGTTATCTCCATTAATATTAAATCTGGCTCCAAGATCATTTGCCACAACTAAATTGACGTTCTTATTCGTAGATATTGAAGAGTACGCAGTTGCGGATCCTATTGTAGCCATAATTAAGCATATAAAAACAATAGGAATCACCATATTCGATTTTCTAATTTTTCCCATAATTTTTTCACCTCTTTCTATTGCATCGAAGTGTGATCACATTGTATTCGACAGTGCTGGTTTATTTCTTATTAATATTTATACTTTGTTATAATAATTTAATACCTTTTCAATGAAAAAAAAACGGATTTTAAGTTGTAAATCCTTAGATTAATATTTATAATTAAAATTAAGAGTTAAAATGGCTTATATTGGGTATTAAATATTTTAAATATGTTATAAATGATTTTTAAGTTGTTTTTAAATGTTTTTAAAAATAGGTGGCACTGGTTAAAATGCACACTCATGTGATGATTTTATGGATAAAATTGGAACCTAAAAGATGTTTTTTTTAGATATAACCTAATTAAAACTATTATAAAAACATTTAATATCATATTTTACATTAATTTTGATATTAATGTTATTTAATCATTTTAAATCTGTAAATAGGTTTCAAATCCCTGTAATTTTCCCTTAAACCCAAAATTCCCAAAATATCCCTTCGATATGTTTATTAATACATATTGTATAAACCTAAATCTGGTCAGATCAAAACCTGACATTTTCAAAAATGAATCCTTGAAGCAATAAACAAAGGAAACAATACACAGATCCTCATAAAGGTAGGTGGGATATTATGAAATTAAGCTAACCCCATAAATCAACCATTTCAACACGTTTATTAACTCATATCGCATAATAAAATTTAGCTTATAAAAGGTAAGAGAAAGTTTAGTTCATAAAAAGAAGCTTCATCCTTTTAACCAAAAATAACAGGTTGTAAATCTATGAAATCTATCAAAAATCCTAAAGTAATTGTACTGATAATAATTGCAGTTTTAGCTGTTGTTGGCGTGATTGTAGTGGCCACGGCTTACACTGGACATGGATCCAGTTCAGGAGACCAGTTCACAGACATGCTGGGGAGGAGTGTTGACATGCCGGCAACAGTCAACAAGGTCTATTCCCTCAGTGCTTCATCCACAGTCCTACTCTACATGCTGGCCCCTGAAAAGATGGTTGGCTGGGACTCCCAGAGATCCGAATCCCAGAACACTTACATGTCCCAGGAGTACAGCAGCCTTCCAGTTCTCGGAGGGGGTAAGAAGAATGCCAACTACGAATCCATACTCTCTTCAAACCCAGACATAGTACTGGTGGGTCATGGAGGCACTGTGGATGATGTCAACGAGATACAGGAGAAATTCGGTGAAGTTCCAGTTCTGGATGTTGAGGGTGACAACAACCTCACAGACATAGTTTCAGCCATCAGTTTCGTTGGAAAGGTCACTGGAGAAACAGGTAAAGCAGACAATCTCACAGCCTTCTACAAAAAGGTCTTAAACCAGGTCAACAGCACGGTGTCCACCATACCTGAGAATGAGAAGAAGAAGGTCTACTATGCAAAGGACTCCACAGGTCTGAAAACCTACGCACCAGGTTCACCCCAGACCCAGCTTATAAGTATCTGCGGTGGAACCAACGTTGTCCAGGCCCCTGTATCCAAGGGTGGAATGGGAGTTTCAATGGAACTCATACTTCAGTGGAACCCAGACGTTATCATCACAAGCAGTTCTGATTTCTACAATGGTGTATATTCAAACTCCCAGTGGCAGAACATAACAGCTGTTAAGAACAGGCAGGTTTACCTGGCACCCCAGTCTCCATTCAACTGGTTTGAAGGACCACCTGGAGCCAACACAATTATGGGCATACCATGGACTGCCAAGGTACTCTACCCTGACAAGTTCCAGGACCTGGACCTGAACAGTCTTACAAAGGAGTTCTACTCAGAGTTCTACCACTACAACTTGACTGATGAGCAGGTGTCCAGTATACTGAGCTCCTCTGGATTGAATCAGGCTTAAAATATTTTAATATGGGTGAAAATTTGTTTAAAGAGAAAATCAGGGAAAAGGTAGTATCACATGAAGTATCTGCAGTACTTCTAATGATAATTGCCCTGATCATTCTATTCTTCCTCTCATTTCTTTTTGGAAGATATCCCCTGTCTCTGAATGAGGTTGTACTGGCAGTGGCCTCCAAGTTGGGTCTTATCAGCTTCACACTGCCCCCTGCAGTGGACACCATCATCTTCCAGATAAGGTTTCCAAGGATAGTGGCTGCCATGATGATAGGAGCTGCTTTATCCATTGCAGGTGCATCTTTCCAGGGACTCTTCCAGAACCCCCTGGTTTCCCCGGATAAACTAGGTGTTTCAGCAGGTGCAGGGTTCGGGGCCTCCCTTGCAATACTCTTTTCAGCCAGCGTGTTCATGACACAGATATCAGCCTTCTTCTGGGGGCTTGTGGCTGTTGGATTAACCTACTTCATTGCAAGGGCATTTAAGGGCACTTCCATGCTGACACTGGTGCTCTGCGGTATTGCCATAGCTTCACTCTTCTCTGCACTCCTCTCCCTGATAAAGTACGTTGCAGATCCCTATGGACAGCTGCAGACCATTGTTTTCTGGCTCATGGGAAGCCTTGCAGCGGTTAACAATCAGGATCTTATTATAATGGGTGTTCCCATAGTCATAGGAACTGCTATCCTTTTAATGGTAAGATGGAGGATAAACGTTATTTCCATGGGTGAGGAAGAGGCCCAAACCCTTGGGATAAACACCAGGAGAATGCAGGGACTTATAATTGTGTGCTGTACTGTGGTAACAGCATCATCAATCAGTATATGTGGAATTATTGGATGGATTGGACTTGTAATACCCCACATAACCAGAATGATAGTTGGCCCTGATCACAAGGTACTTCTACCTGCAAGCATAGTTCTTGGAGCTTTCTTCCTCCTTCTCATAGATGATGTGGCCAGAACCTTAGTCACAGTTGAAATTCCTTTGGGAATTTTAACAGCACTCATAGGTGCACCATTCTTCCTTTACCTCCTTATGAAGAGCAGGGAGGTGTGGTCATGAACCATTTACTTGAAATGGTAGGGGGAACCTTCTCCTACAATGGAGGGGAGAACATCTTTGAGGACATTAACTTCTCCCTGAAAAAGGGGGATGTGTTCTGTATTTTAGGGGCAAACGGTACAGGTAAAACAACCATGATCAAGTGTTTAAACGGACTCATGAAGCTGAAATCAGGCTCCGTACTTCTCAACGGCAGGAACATCTACTCAATGAATAACTCTGAGATAGCCAGAAACATAGGTTACATACCCCAGATGCACAACTCCACCTTCCCCTTCACAGTACTGGACGTTGTGCTCATGGGAAGGGCACCCCACCTTGATATCTTCTCCTCACCAACTGAGAAGGATATAAAAATAGCTGAAGATTCCCTGAAGTCCCTGAACATCTTTCACATGAGGGACAAACCCTACACCGAGATCAGTGGGGGTGAACAGCAGCTGGTCTTCATTGCAAGGGTGCTGACCCAGGAACCGGATGTTCTTCTTCTTGATGAACCAACCTCACACCTGGATTTTGGCAATCAGATAAGAACACTCAACATAATAGAAAGATTGGCTAAGAATGGACTTTCCGTTGTGATGTCCTCCCACTTCCCTGATCACGCCTTCATATCAGCCAACAAGGTGGCAATAATGAAGGGAAAGAACTTCATTGACATGGGCACTCCAGATGAGGTGATAACAGAGGAGAACATGGAATCTGTTTACGGTATCAAGGTGAAGGTCATGGATATGGGTGATAGAAAGGCCTGTGTTCCCTTGAAGATAAGCTCTCCTATTGGTTACATAATAAAGCCAGATATTTTAAAAAAGTAATTTTTAAAGGAGTAATTAATATCCTGTATCCCATATCTAGATGGCTTAAATCCACTTGAAGATTTAGGATCTAAAAAACATGCACTGCTGAAGCCTTGAAGTTCATCCAGACCTCCATGCCAACGTTTATTTCCATGTCCATGAAGGATTTTCTTGTCATTAAAACCATGAAAACATCTCCAGTATCTATTAACAAGCTTATCAAGGTGCCCATGTCAACAACTTCCTTTACCCTGCCTTTCAGCATGTTCACGGCACTGGTTTCCACTTTTTTAAGGGAGATGGTGATGTCCTCGGGGCGTATGCTCATGTAAACATCACCTACTTTAGATGTTACAGAATATATGGTGGAGTGTTTTGTTTTAATGGCAGTTATATCTCCATTTGTTTCTTCAACCCTTCCTTCCAGGAGATTTTCAACTCCAACGAAGTCTGCAACAAATTTATTCTCAGGTTTTCTGAATATATCGTGGGTTGTTCCAATTTGTGAAATTCTTCCACTGTCCATTATAGCTACCCTGTCTGCAAGCATCAGGGCTTCCTCGAAGTTATGGGTAACATGAATTATGGTTATTCCGAACTCCCTGTTTATACGTTTGAGTTCCTTTATGAGTTCATTCTGTTTGTTTTTATCAAGGGCACTTAGTGGTTCATCTAAAAGTAAAACTGGAGGTTTCAATATGAGAGCCCTTGCAATTGCAACCCTCTGTTTTTCACCACCACTCAGCGTCCGGGGGTAACGGTTTGAAAGGTCCTTGATCTTTAAAAGTTCCATGAGTTCATCGGCCTTCTCAGATATCTCTTCCTCACTGTACTTTCTCAACTTCAGTCCAAATACAACATTTTCAAAGACAGTCTTATGGGGAAAAAGCATGTAATCCTGATAAACAAGTGCAATTCCCCTTTTTTCAGGGGCTGTTAACGTGATATCACTGTCTTTGAAAAATATTTTTCCAGAGTCCGGAATCCAGATCCCTGCAATCAATTCAAGTAAAAGAGTTTTACCTGCTCCTGATGGACCTAAAACTACAAAATATTCCTTTTCATTTATTTCTAAATCTATATCATGCAGTTTGAATTCCTTCCACTCTTTAGATAACTTTTTAATCCTTATCATATGATTTCCATCCACTTATAAGTAACCTGACAATTACAAAAACCATTATGCAGATGAGTATCAGTAGAACTGCAATGGGTTTTGATGAAGACAAACCGAAGTTCAGGAACCTGGTGTAAATGAGGGTTGGTGCGATCATTGGGTAATAGGCCAGGATTATAACGGCCCCAAATTCACTTATTGCCCTTGCCCATGTCATGATGGATCCAACAACGATGCTTCGAAGGGAAAGGGGTATGGTTATTCCAAAGAAGGTTCTGAAGTTTCCTGAACCCAGTGTTCTTGCAACCTTCTCGAGTCTTGGATCAACATTTTCAAATCCCTCCCTTGCGGAGTTTATCATGAATGATGAACTCACAAATAGCATTGCAACGATTATTCCAGGCATTGCATCAATAAAACTTATTCCAATCTTTCCAAAGGGCATTCCAAGAATTCCATGTGGTGCAAAAACTGTTAAAAGAGCTATACCTGTCACTGTATGGGGTATAACAATGGGTATGTCTATTATGGCTTCTATAAATCCTTTGCCTTTAAAATCATTCCTTGCAAGTGTGTAAGCAAGTGGAATTCCAAATATAAGGGCTATTATGGTTGCTATTAATGCACAGTATGCACTTGTGAATATTGATCCCAGCACTTCACTGTCTTGAAGGTTGGCTACAACTGCCCCAGGATCTTCGGATAATATCATTGTTACCAGAGGTATTAAAATAAAAAGTACGGCAAATGATCCCATTAAAGCAAAGAAAAATGTTGAATATTCTATCCTTCTCATTGGAACACCATTAAAATTTTCATAGGGTCTTATGCATCTTTTATATTGGGTCTTTAATAAACCTTCACAGTGGTCAATTAAAAAAAAAATTTTAATATCCTGAAATCTGATCAAAAATTCAGGATACTAACTTCACAGATCAAGCCTGAGTAACAAGGGATTTTAGTGCATCCGGAATGTTTGTGGAGTCGTTTGTTGCTATTGCAGGTGTTATTGGCTGCTGGTAAGTGTCTTTTATGAGCTGTGTACCTTCAGAGCTAATTAACAGCTTAACGAATTCAACTGACAGGTCGTAGTTGCTTGAATTTTTCACCACTGTTATTCCATAGACTATCGGTGAAAGTTTAACCACTTTGCTCTTGTTGGTGTCACTGTTCTGTGTCAGGCTTATTTTTTTATAATCTGATTCGTACTGGGTATCCCTGATCTGCAGTTTGTTAGGAAGTTCAATGTACTTCACACCAGAACTTTTATGCTGATCTGCAACGTTTTTGTAGATTATAAGGTAATCAAGACTACCTGATTCAACGGACTGCATTAAATCCACTTCTTTTGGCCTGATCATAACCTTAGAAGTTGGGTTAAGGTTACTTGGAGCTTTTAGAGCGTAACCAGTGCCGTTAGTTTCAGAAGTGATTGCAGTGTTGTTTGCTACGAGTTTATCGAAGATGGTGCTGTCGTTGTAGTAGGATTCTGCAAGTTGTATCATCATAACAGACCTGTATCCACTTGGATCAGCGTTGGGGTCACTGAAACCGAAGGTAACATCTGATTTTTCAAGTATCTGGTACCAGTTTTGGCTGTTTATCTGGTCGCTGTACTTACTCTTGTTGGAGTAAACTATGACCATCTCATTCTTTGCAAACTGAAGGTTCCAGTCTGCGTAGTTAGGTATCATACGTTTGTCTATCAATCCGTAGTCAGCAACGGCAACTATATCTCCAGACCTGTTCAGGTCTGTGATCTGTTTTATAGCATCAGCACTTCCATAGGATTCTAATTGAACATCAACATTAGGATGTTCAGATTCAAATTTTTTGGCAGTTGCATTCATTAATGCGGAAAGACTACCTGCATGGTATATCTTCAAAACAGTCTTATTCTGATCTGAGGAGCTTTGGTAAGCAAACAGTCCCCCGCCTATAACTGCAATTATTATCAATACAATTACTGCCATGACTTTTTTATCCATGATTAACCTCCTGAATTTTTTTAAGATATTATCAATTCTCATAGGAATTTTTCCCGATATGTACATATAAACCTATCTATTTAACTTTAAAAAACACAGTTAATTGCAACGTAACCTCAGTAATATACATCGCACTAAATATAGGTCATTACCTGCTTAAATGTAGTTTAATGGCTGTTTTATTGTTAATATACTGTTATACGGCTCAAATCTTTTATTATTTAAATTTAATACTTTTTTTAAATTCGTGATTTACTACCCACACAACAAAATATATGAAATTTAATTTACAAAATATATCATAGGTGATAAAATGAAGATGAGTGCAAGAAATGGTCTTAATGGAATGGTTGTGAGTGTTGAGAAGGGTGAGATAACTGCGTCTGTAAAAATAAAAATAGATTCTCCAGAGGTTATAACTGCCATAATCTCCAAGGAAGCAGTTGAAGACCTTGAGATTAAAGAAGGGGATGAATTAACTGCAGTTATCAAATCAACAGAGGTAATGGTAATAAAAGACTAAACTTTCCTTCTTTTTTTTTTATTCATTGGATTATTTCTTATTCTACAAGTTTCCAAATTTTATTAAAATCAGCAACAGCACTGTGAGTTTTGATTTTTCAGGTATCATCACTTAAAATTAATTTAAAAATTCTTAAGGTTACTGTGTGTGGAATTTTTATTAGTGTTGGCTTTAATTTAAAAATCTACTAAAAAAAAGAAAAAAAAACAACAAAAATGGAGGATTTTTGTTGAACGTGAATTCTTGAACTATTCAATTAAACTTCCAAGTGTCTTCTGCCAGGACTTGGAACGTATGTTATCCAGTTTCATGTCGCTGCGCTTGATGGATATTATGCTCTGTGGGCAGGCCTTTGCGCAGGCTCCGCATAGGGTGCACATGTTCTGGTTTACAACAGATTTGTTGTCAACGATGCTTATTGCGTTGCATGGACAAACATCCATACATGCGTGGCAGGAATCTCCTTTGCAGGTTACCTCATCAGTTGAAATCATCTCTATTTCTCCTTCAAAGGGTTTTGTTACCTCTGCAGCATCCACTGGACATATTTCCTCGCACCAGCCGCAGTTTATGCACTGGTCTTCATTCAATATGATATTCCCTGTGATCTCTGGTTTTGGAATTTCCATCTGATCCATACAGGTTGTGCAGACTACTTTTATGGCATCTTCTGGACATATCCTCTTGCATATCCCGCAGTAGATGCATTTGGATTTGTCGATGCTTATGTCATTTGCAATGTCTTTGCTGCTGGAATTTATCTCATTTTTGTCCATGCTTATTGCTTCTGCAGGACAGATCTCCTCACACATTCCGCAGGAGATACATTTATCCTTGTCGATCTCTGCTTCACCGCGAACAAGTTCCTCTACCGTGGGTAAAACCCTTTCCATGTATATGGCATTTTTTGGGCATGCTTTTTCACAGCTACCACAGTATATGCAATTTTCCTCATCAATGCCTGCATTATGACTCCATTTAGGATAAGCATCCAAATTTTTCGCGTTTTCACCATCTACACTGAATTCCAGGGCATCGAATGGACATGCAGATGCACAGAGTCCGCATAAAACACATGTATCCTTGTTCATCTTGAGGTAGTCCATTTTTAAAAGTCCCCTTGCTATGGGGAGGACTGGACCAAGTTTTAGGGACTCTGTGGGACAGATATCTGTGCATATTCCACAGCCAACACATTTTTCATTTTTGTGGGAGAGGGAACGATTTTCCTTCCCTTCCCTTTCTATGGAAACCATTTTTTTTCCAACCTATTTTTTGGATATAGCTTCGTTTGGACAGTTCTGAATACATATATCACAGTCATCACATTTTTCGTCGATTATGACTACTTCGCCGTCCCCTTCAACTAAAGCTCCCTGTTCACAGAGTTTTATACACAATCCTTCACCAGGGCAGTTTTCAATTTTACCACACTTTTCTTCGTCTATGATCACTGACATTGAATCACCTTTTCAAATTGATATTACTCAATATGCGAGATGTTTATATAAACGTATCGTTTTTTGTTCGGAAATGATGTGGGATGACCATTCAAATTTATACAATTTTCAATGATATTATCCATGGTAATATTCAACAACTCGAGGGTACCCAAGAAAACGAGGATATAATCCATTAGAAAAAATTAGTATAAAAAAGTCCAGAGTAAAAAAATAGAATAAAAAAAATATTCTTTGGATCAGCTCATTAATGAATCCAATTTAATTATGAAATTCAATCGTCAGTGGCTTCAATTGTGCATACACCATCTTTGCACTCGTGCTCAAGTTCGATTATGATGTCTTTCAATCCCTTGACATCTATGGAGGTCAATCCCTTTATAACGCTGCCCTCCACGTTAATTTGGAGCACTCCCTCACTATTTGTGACCACTTTTCCGGGAATGTAACAACGTCCAAGTGATAATCGCACGGTGTCACCGGGTTTAACTTCATCTTCTATGTATTGGCATATTTCTTCGCAACTAGCACATTTTTCTTCCTTTTTCATGATATTCACCTTTTTTTGAGTAATAGGATTATGGATCAATTTTATCGGGATCGAATTATTGGTTGGCCTATACCTATAGAAATTATCTTATTTATTATTATGGTATCCAAATCAGTTCGTGTAAATTAAGGTGTTTTCTAAAAAAACAACAAAAATAAGAGTTTATTTGTAAAAAAATTCTTTAAAGAAGAGATTTCTTAAAATGGGTTACCAAGGATCTGCAGTGTATACTAGAATTCCTCCATATCCTGCAGTTTCATTAGGGTTTCAACTGCCTTGGGTTCCACATGTATTCCATGTTCCCTTATGATTGCAATTGGATTAAGACCCCCTGGAGCCACGATTCCTGCATGGTACCTTTCAACCTTGGCGTTGTAGATCAGCTCACTTGGTTTTCCAATTTTCAGTATTGAAAAACCCGCCTCCTTAACATCCTCCAGAATTTCAACGGCATGGGGACGTGCTATGTAGGGTATCTCCCTTAAGCTTGCAAGTATCCTTCCTCGGCCCTTTAAGGACTCCCCAACTGATGTCATGTTCTTTGAAATATAGATCTCATGGGGATCAAGGGATGAGCCGCTGTAGGCTGTAAGTTCAATGAACCTGGGGTTTTTACCCTCTGTTTCAAGTATTCCTCCGTACTGGGGTGATGTGGATATACCGTTTTTTGTGAGTATTCCGTCTATGGTCAGGCTGCAGACAGTTGCAATACCTGTTTTACCAGGTTCTTGACCTTTTATTATCTTGAAGAACCTGCTTGTGCAGTAATCCGGCCTTGAGCCCATGACGCTGTCGAATGCAGCGAGGGCATCCTCAACATCATCATTCTTTACGTAGGAAACATTTGCAATAACGTTGCCCTTGAGGGTTTCAAGGTCAAAATCGACTTTGTATATGAGGTTCCAGGCTTTTGAGAGCAAAAATTTAACTTTTTCACTGGGTTCAGGCCCGGTTGTCTTGAGTGAAGGTTTAGGTTTGGCTATCCTTGTCATGTCCTCAAATTTGAGAGTGTTTTCTGCAAGTTTTATGTTAACCTCAAATCCTGCCTCTTTTGCAGCACAAAGGGGTGATATGCCACCTATAACTGCTATTCCCACCATATCCTCCTCAACTGGAACTCCTAAAACCGATTCTCCGTCTTCACCTATCTTCAAGAGTCCGGATACTCCTATCTTTTCCAGATCCTCAAATATCTTTAGGGCGTTGTTCCTTGCACTTGAGGGAATGATTCTGAAGTTTGCAGGGATCAAACCGCTTCCTTCACGTATGACTTGAAGCACTGAGGTCATATCCTCATCTGTAAATGCTTCCAGAGGAGTCATAGATGTCTTTTTATAGGATATCAGCTCTGTGAACCTTCGTGGTGTATTACCTTCCACTTCAACAACTCCTCCATACTGTGGAATTACAGGTATCCCACTGTTAAGGAGCATTCCATCTATTGTGGTTCCGCAGACAGTTTCAACCTTCATTTTATTTTCATTTTCAAGAAGCATGGTGTTTACGTAGGGGCTTACAGCAATTCCCTTTCCAAAGACCTCTTTTATAACATCCATAACTTCTTCGTTGTAGGTGAAGGTGGAGGTGTTCACAATAACGCTGCCCTTCCCCTTCACAGGGTCAAGGGTTGTCTGGTAGATCATGTCCTCGAACTTGGAGAATATGAAATCAACCTGATCGTAGATGAGACCTTTTTCAAGTTCTTTCAATCCAATTTCTGTTATCTGTCTTCCAGCATATCCGATACGTTCTGTGAACCCTTTTTCGTCCAGTATTCTCATGTGGTACCTTACTGCACGTTCTCCCAGATTGTACCCCTTTTTTTTGAGTTCTTCAGCTATGGTTTTGGCGCCGAGAACTTCTTCTCTGTCTGCCAGAATTCTGAGGATTTCCATCATCTTACGGTCTGTCTCTTGTGGCATTTCTTCACCTTTCACTTTATTTTATTGATCAAGGTCTGATTTTCAGCTTTCTTTGATTATAACTTTAACTATCTGCGGATTATTTTAAATACTTTTTTAATAAACTGTTAATTTTTAATAAACAAGTAATAATGGGCTTTGATAAAAAAAGAAAGGGTTTTTGGAGTATTAAATCTCCAAGTACCTGTCGTGTTCGTATGGGAATACCTGAACCCTGTAGTCGTCCCATTCTGCACGTTTAAGTGCCATGAACTGGTTGTAGGTGTGTTCACCCAGGGATGCCTTAACAACTTCGTCTTCCTGAAGTGCGTGGTAAGCTTCCCATAGGCTGGATGGTAGTGTGTCTATTCCAAGTTTTTCACGGCCTGCTTCGTCGAGTCCGAATGCGTTGATCTCAGTTGCATCGCCTGGGTCCATTTTGTTCTTCAAACCGTCCATTCCAGCTTCTAATATTGCTGCAAATGCTAGGTAGGGGTTACATGATGGGTCAGGGCATCTGAATTCAAGCCTTGTACCTTTTCCTCTGCTTGCAGGGATCCTGACAAGTGTGGACCTGTTTCTAAGTCCGTATGCTATGTAGCACGGTGCTTCGTATCCTGGTACAAGCCTCTTGTAGGAGTTGACTGTTGGTGCAACGATTGCTGCAAGTGCCTTGGAGTGGTTTAATAATCCTCCTGTGAAGTACATTGCTTCTTTGGAAAGTCCGTTCTCACCGTCAGGGTCGTAGAAAATGTTTTCTCCGTTTTTGAATAGGCTCTGGTTGACGTGCATTCCGCTACCATTTACACCGAAGAATGGTTTAGGCATGAAGGTTGCCATGCAACCCATGTTGTCAGCTATTGCTTTTATTGCCTGTTTAAATGTTATAACAGCATCTGCTGTTTTTAATGCTCTGTCAAATTTGAAATCTATCTCGTGCTGGCCTAGTCCAACTTCGTGGTGGCTTACCTCCACGTCGAAGTGTAATTCCTCAAGTCCAAGTACGAGTTCCCTTCTGATGTCTGTTCCCTGGTCAACTGGTTCCACATCGAAGTAAACACCTTCATCTCCTGGGACGATGTTTCCATCTTCATCTGCACCGATTATGAAGAACTCTGGTTCTGGGCCAACGTTGTACTCGTATCCCATATCTTCTGCCTTTGCAAGGGCTTTTTTGAGTATGTACCTTGGATCTCCCTCGAATGGGGTCATGTCAGGCCAGTGTATGTCACATATGAACCTGCAAACTCCCTTCTCCTCTGGCCTCCATGGGAGGGTTGAGAATGTGTCTGGGTCTGGTTTTATTACCAGATCACTTTCGTTGATGTTAACGAATCCTTCGATTGATGAACCGTCAAATAATAGTCCGTCTTTTAATATATCTTCAATATCCTCTGGTTTTGCCAGGGGGACCGCCATGTTCTTTGGGGTTCCGTGTATATCCACAAACTGCAGCCTTACAAACTTTGTGCCGCATTTTTCTATGTTTTCAATAACCTGTCCTATCTTATCTTGCATAGATCAATACCTCCGTGATCAGTATACCGGAAATAAGTTTCCTCTTACTGCTATATAAACTTTTTGAAAAGCCTGATGGGAGTTTTTTAGAAGATTTAAAAAGAATTCAAACATCATATGGTGTCATTTTTAAATAATAACTTACTTAACGATTTTAAATCTTAAAAAAAAGGACATAATTATCTTTAATATTATAAAATTTTTTTAAATTGACCTAACCTAAAATTCAACCATTGTAAATGGTTCTTTTTTCATTAGGTCGAATATGAGAACGTTGGGTGCAGTTATGATGTTGCCGTTACCTGTGATGTATTTAACAGCTTCAAAGGCCTGTAAACATCCCACGACATTGGGAACAGGACCTATAACTGGTGGAACATCCTTGTTTATTTTTCCAACAGATTCAATTACTTCTTCGGTCAATTCTTTACCTGCAGATGGCAGTTTAAACGTTTCCTCATAGGATGGGCTGTCGGGGGTGAAGGTTGTTACCTGGCCCATTGTGCCATGAATTGCACCATGTACGAAGGGTATTTCAAGTTCTGCAGCCTTTCTGGTGGTTAATATTCTGGCAATCAGGTTGTCCAGGGCATCAACAACAACGTCGCTGTTTTTAACTATTGTTTCCACGTTTTTTTCATTCAATTCCTGGTTCAAGGCTTCAACCTTCACGAAGGGATTTATTGAGTTCACAGTCTCCTTTGTGACATCTACTTTGGCTTTGCCTATGCTGTCCATGCTGCTCATGAGCTGGCGGTTAATGTTTGAAAGATCAAAAACATCTTTGTCAATAATTCGAAGATTTCCGACTCCCATTCTTGCCAGCATTTCAATAACAGCGCCGCCGATACCTCCACAACCTATAACTGTTATTTTCGAGTTTTTAAGTTTTAACTGTTCTTTTTTATTGAGTATTCCCTTCTGTCTATCTATGATTTCCCAGTAATTCTCTTCAGGATACGTATCAAGCATGAAAACACCTTATTTAATTTATAAAATTTTTAAAACAATTTTTAGAACCAATTTTCATTTATAACTTTTTTTAATATTTTTTCCTTGAACCTTCTATTTTACATGATATTTAATGAATTTAATGATTGGGAAGGTAAATTATATATAAAAGATATATCACAATTCAATATATCAAATATTGATATATATTGATGTGGAGGTGGATCTATGAAGAGATTGTTCCATGGAGTGAAGGCTTACCTGTCTGACTGGAGAAACTGGCTTATGCATACCCTTGTAGGGATTTTAATCATTGTGATAGCACTATTTGCACCTGTAAGCATATACCTGCGCCTTACCTTTGTTGTTTTGGTTGTGGGATTCAACGTGTGGAGAATGAAGTACGCACCGGATATATTCAGCAGGTTACTTGGAAAATTCAGGAAACCCGGATAAATATTAATTTCAATCTTCTTTTTATATTATTTTGAGAAGAAACATCAATTAGCTTCCACCCCCATGGAACTAAAATCAATGGAATCAATCATGTATCCAAATTCTTCATTTTTTTTATTTTAAAAAATAATTTCAATAGAAGCTAGTTTCAAAAAAAAATTTGAGGATAAATGAAGGAAAGATTTCCTATCACCTCAGGCTTAACTCTCCTAATGCTTAATTCCAATTCAACGCTGGAATATAAAACCGCTGATCTGGAAATTTGAGGTCTGGTTTCCAATTTGAGAGTAATATATATTCAGGCCGTTTGGAAGTTTTATGGAGTTAACCCCCACCTTACTCTTCACTTCCTGGTAAAAAGATGTTTGGTTGCTCATTATCCAAACTATCCTTGTTGTAGATGAATTCATTGGCACATCAAGGGTTGGTGCCTTTGATGTAGTGTAACTGTGGTTTTTACCGTGCCATGATGAAACGTTAGCTGTGATTCCAGAGTTTTCCTCATTGAAGAGGTAGTAAACATCGTAACCTGGAAGGTAGTACATGGCCTTTCTCCAGTTAAAACCCTCATCTTCTCGGGTTATATCTCTTATAATGATTATGGTGCTTGAAGGGTCTGAATTTGAGATATTCAGTATGTTCTGGATGTGGAGGGCGGTGTTTTCATCGTTTGCACTGATCTTTGCGTTGTTGTAGATCAAACCCACATCCAGGTCGAACCATATTTCCTGTGTGGTACTCATTTTATCCATGGGCGTTTCCCAGGTATCCCCGTTGTGAATATCCCCTGGATAAATGAAGTAGGCTGCATTTAAAAGTGCATAGATCACCACTATTGAAGCTAAAACTTTTTTAGCTGATACTTCTGGAAATTTGATGTTTATGAATCCTGAAACTCTGTTCATGATGTAGGCCAGCATGACCATGAATACAGGTATGCATGTGAGGAGGTAACCTGGTTTCACAACGTAGATCAGGAGGTAGAAAATGAAGGCAGGGCCTGCCCATAACAAAAAGAACAATGTCAAGGGCCTTCTAAGGTGAAAAAGTAAATTGTTCTTTAAAACGTTTCTACGTTTGATTAAAAAGTATAAAACTGTTAAAATCCCAGTTACAGTTAATCCCAGAAGTGACCAGATTATGCAGGCTCCTGAATTCAGGATCTGCTGGCTGATGCTGGCACCGAATATTATGGAGGTGTAATCTGCAGCTGCAGATGTGCTCCTTAAGAGTTGAAGGTACTGATGAATGCCCCCAACTGACAGGGCTGTGGGTATGAGCCATGAGAGAATTGACAGGACAAATACAGCCATGCCTTTGATAAACTTGATGAAGGAAGGTTTTGCGTAAAGTATGCAGAGTACCCACAGTGGAAACATGAACTCCACCAGATCAGTTCTGAAACCCCCTGCCAAACCCAGTACCATTGCAGAGAGGTATATAAATCTTTCATCTCCCCTGAATAGTTTGTAGCAACTGTAGGCTATTAAAATACTGAAGAAGGCTTCGAAGATGTAAATACTTGCAATTTCTCCGTAGAACCATATCAGTGGGTTGAAAATGAACAGTATGGAACTTGCGATCCCCACCCTCCTTGAGAAGATCTCCTTGGTCATGAAGTACAGCAGCACGGCACTCAAGGCACTGAAAAATATTGCCAGAGCTATCAGGCTGGTGTTTGGATCATTGAATACGTAGTTAAATCCCCTTCCAAGGGCCACGTAGAATAGGTACCCTGGGGGATGTGGCTGCTGCTGGACGATGTTGTAATTTGTAAATGCTAATGCGTAGTTTGCAGAATCCCATTCATACAGAAATTTGCTCATGAATGGAATTCTTGTTATTAAGATTGTGATGATTAAGATCAATGGAAATACAGTATCCCAGTTGATCTTCGCTCTGGATAGTTTCAGCATTCAAAAGCTCCTGAAAAAAATATTAATTTCATGTTCCCCTCCACATGTTATTTGATCCATTTAATGGATTCAGATGCATTTCGTCCAGTAATTTTTTTTAATGGATTTATTACGTTAAAATGTTCTGTTTCAAAGCCATGCTGGAATAAAAAACATATTAGCCCCTTACTGGACTTAAAATCTCATTTTAATGAAATCATCATGCTGAAGTACACTAGATCGATCCAGTTCTTCATTGAATTAAGCAGACTCAACTGGGTTAATCTGTTTGAGAAAGTATCCAAGTTCATGGATTGCAGGGTTCCTTCTAATCTGGAGATGGTCAAGATTTCTATCTTGAAGTTCAACCCTGCAGTTTTTTTTGTAACTTAATTTTTTCACTAATTACTTCCCTAAAATGGGTGAATGAGTTCAAAAACTCATCCAAAAACACCTATTTATGTCCCTCCGAGGACAAACTCCTATCTCCCTGAAATCTTTAATAAGTCTTTTCCCAAATCTTTACCAAATGTGGCCTTATTTTGACCTTATTTCAATAAATAATGCTTTTAAATAAGTATTATAAAATTAGAGGATTGTTTGGCTTGAAAAATTTTATTTTGGATAAAATTAGCGGGGATGTGTTGAAATAAAAACTCCAAGAGTCTTTTTTATTTCTAAGCAATTCCAATGCTTCTAATACTCATTATAAATCTTAAATCAATTAAAATCAGCTATAAATACTCAATAATATTTTAAAACATATTCTGGGCCTTAAAAACTGTTGCTTATGGAAAATATAATCCAATTATATTCCAGAATGTGTTACATGCTATGGGTTTTTGGGATGCATAACTAACTTCAGATATAAAAAAAATAGTGAACTAAAAAAAGGAGGGGGATGATTTTAAACTTAAAATAGCTTCCTTCATTTATGTCCTGTTAAATAGGGGGGATAAATTTGAATAAAAAAGCTGAATAAATTTATATTCAGCCATTTAATGGGATTTCTATAGTTTCATCAGTATGGATTCCACTCCTTCACCTCTTTGAACTCTGGGAACTCCCCGTACTCATACGCATCGAACAGCTTACCCCACTCAGTTGTCTTGAACTGCCCTATATTCTTTTTACCAGTTGTAGGGTACCAGAGCTTGTCGTGATAAAATCCTGAGGCGAATATGAATGTTTTGAAGATTGGTGAATTGAAGAGAAGGTGGTGCAGCCATTTTATCCCCATGGTCTTCTTTCTGAGGCGTTGATCCCACTTGATGACAGGGCTCTTGTCCACATGGAACCCGAAGTTCAGACCTTGAAGCTCTTTATCATCAAGACCCACAACTTCGATCTGATCCACGTCACCCATTCCAAGACCTTTATCATGGGCCATTTTAATGTAATCGATCTTCAGTGGGTCGAATCCCATTATCTTGGCTGCAAGGGCATCCACTGCAACTGGATCTCCACTTGCAAGTACTACGTTGCCCACGTAGGGGTCCATTGTACGTGGTCCTGCACCATCTCCGCAGACGCATCCATCCATCACAGTGAATATCCCGGGATGAATCTCCCTTTGGATTGCAAGGAGATCCACCAGGACCTCATGGATCTTCTTATGGGCGTGGTGCCTGTACTTGGGTATCAAACCTCCGAAGGCGTTCTTCATGGATCCTGTGGTCGTTGTGTGGCCGTGGGTCTTCACGGTGGGGAAGTGTATGACGTTGTTGCCGTAGAACATCTTGGGAACCAGAACCTGGCCGAATATCTCATCCATAACCATCATCTCAGACTTTGGCTCGTAAACACTCCACTCCACGTCTGTGAGGGGCTGAAATTCCCTTTTGTACTTTTCAAGGAGGGGCAACCACTTGTTGAGGTAGGCACCCTTCCAGGGATGGGTTACAACAGTCTGATTCTCCACTGCAACCACATCCTGGAACCCATCCTCCTCCAGGGTTTTCAGAACGCCCTCAAGCTGCCATGGTGGCGTGGAACAGGCAGGATAGAAAAGTGTCCATGAGAGGTTCAGTTTGAGTATGGTTTCATTCTCACGGGACACGATCTTGTCGTAATCTGCAAGGTGCATCAGCTCCTTATAATCATCTACAACTGTTTCAGGGGAAGTTTTTAAAATTGAAACTTTAGAATCTACCTTTGACATGAAATGCCTCCTAATTAAATATTCAAATTTTTAAACTATTTTAATCAATTATTTAACTAAATTAACGTATTTTATTTCTTAATTTTTAATTTTATAATATATTTTTTTGAATTATTTATAATTGGATTTTTTTAAGGTTTTAATTTTAACTCAATTGACTAATTGTTTATTAAATAATTTTTGAATGCTCTGGGTTTGTTCAAAATATTTTTTAAGGATCATTTAATCATCTTTGCTTTCTTTGATGATCCTGGATTTTCCCAGAAGGTAAACAATGAGCCCAAGGAATGTTCCATACCACAGGGTTGCGAAACGGATTATGATGGCAACACCAACGGATATGGTGGCTGTGAGTCCGAAAAACTGGAGCAGTCCTGATAGGGTTGCTTCAGCCACACCCAGACCTCCAGGGATCATGCTCAGTGCCCCTGCAAGGGATGCAAAGCTGAAGGTGAAGGTTGAAACAACGATTCCCAGGTGATCACCGAAGGCAATAACTGCAAGGTAAAGGGCAAGACACTCCATGAACCAGGCCATCAAACCCAGAATGGTTGTTACAACGAGCTTTTTAGGGGTCAGAGTTTTCTTGAAGGTTTCATGCATGCTCTCAACATCCTTGGAGTACTTTCCAGCCCGCTTCTCAAGTACGCGTATCAACAAGTTTGAAATGGCCTCAGATCTCACTGCAAGGACGAATCCAGCAAAGAGGATGAGGATGGCTATTATGATGTAGGCCCCCTGCCGGTAGTAGAGGATTCCCAGGAGTGAAAGGAATACAAGGGCCAGTATGTCAGTTAAACGGTCGCTTATAACAACTGGAACTGTTTTACTCAAACTTTCACCATTTATTTCCCTTATGAGCCAGCCCTTCCATATCTCCCCTGCTTTGGCAGGGGTTATGGTCATTGAAAGTCCGCTTATGTACACGAAGAGGTTGTCCCTGAGATCCAGGTTCACACCAACACCCCTGAGGAGGTAATCCCATCTAATGAACCTTATGAGGTAACCAATGGTTGTTAAACCCAGAAGCAGAAGGATGAAAGTCCAGTCAAAGCTTTCAAGGGCAGTTAAGAGATCACCCAGATCTGCGTAAACTCCCAGTACAACGTAAACAACCACTGCGAAGATCAGTACGAGCCAGAACCTGTTTTTCTCCATATTTTCAGCACCTTTGTCATTCCTAAATTCATCAGAGAGGATCTTTCACCAAAAACAGTGAAATTCCCCCTTTTAAATGCATCATGCAGGTCATCATCTGTATCCACGCCTGCCCTGCCAATTTCATGGGCAAAATGGGCGTCGCTACCGCCTAAAGTTTTTAGGCCGTGTTTTTTGGCATATTCTGCTGCCATTTCATTGTACCTTGTCCTGAAACATCGGGAGTTGAAGGTTTCAATGTAATCAACAAGTTTTGCATCCTCGTCCACGGGTGCGATCCCGTTTCCACGGAGTTCATCGAAGGGATGTGGGAGAACAACCAAACCATTCTGTTCTCTGATTTCATGGATGACCCCCAGAAAATTTCTTGAAACAACTTCTTCAGACAGGAAGAGACCTGTAACCTCACCCCTTTCTGTTGAGATTTCAGATCCAACCACAACCTCGAAGTTTTCAGTTTCAAATTCCTTGGCCTTCAAACCTCCTTCAATGGTGTTGTGATCAGTTACTGCTATTCCAGAGAGTCCCTTTTTCATGGCTGTTTTTACCAGGGTTTCAGGTTCCACCCAACCGTCTCTTGAGTACTTTGAGTGGGTGTGAAGGTCGTATCTCATTCAAACCGCCTTTTAGTGAACGTTTTATTGCAGGTTTTGAAAGATGGTGCTGTTATTATTTTTACTTTCATTTTAAACTCCTGGAAGTCCTAATTTATTGAAGTAAAGTACTCCAATCACTAATGCCACCCAGAGGGTCATGCTTATAACCATGCCTTTGTCCTTGAATATTATTTCAGGTTCTCCACCAATTCCATTGCTGTGCACCAGGAACAGGTAACGGAAGACTCCGTAGAATGCCAGGGGTATTGTGGCCATTAGGTAGATGTTCTGTGCAAAGAAGGTGTAGAGGGAGTAGGACATGATCAAGGATGCGGTGGTTATGTTGATCATCTGGTCCAGCATGTCCTCTGAGTAACTCTCAAGGATTTTACGGTGGCTTCCTGCCTTATCCTTGAGTAGGATCAGTTCGTGCCTTCGCTTCACAAGGGCAAGGAAAAGGGCCATGAGGAATGTGCAGAGTATGAGCCATGACGATACGAAGATACCTATGGCAACACAGCCTGCAACTGCCCTGAGTACGAATCCTGCTGAGATGACCAGGATGTCAACCAGGATCATCTCCTTCAGGAAGAGGGAGTAAACCAGGATCAGGCCGAAAAAGGAGAGTGAAACCAGAAAGAGCGAAGTGTTCACTGTGTAGGCCAGTAACAATGCAATTACAACTGCTATGCCTGAAAACAGCAGTGCATGGGGCTTTTTCAGCCGTCCAGATGCAAGGGGCCTTTCGCATTTTTTAGGATGGTTACGATCCTTTTCCACATCCAAACAATCGTTTATGATGTAAATACTTCCAGAAAGTAAGCAAAACACTACAAATGCAGAAATAACATTTGTCCATAAGTTAAAATTTAGAAGATTTAGTGAAAATACGATCCCAATAAATATAACTAGGTTCTTGTACCACTGCTTGGGACGCATTGACATAAGTATGTCCTTAAACATTTCATCACCTATCTGGTTTTTTTCTATGTCCAGTTATTAACCCAACTGAGTTAATACGTTTTCGGAGGTTTAGCATCAAATAGGTGTTAATTAATGATACGTCTGGATTTCTTTAGGAGGTTCCTTATAAAGTTTTTGTCCATTTAAGCATTGAATAAAAATATTTTCAACTACTTTTAAAGTTAAATGATTTAATTCAATTGTTTTTAATGATAGCTGCTGATTTAAAGTTTTTTTTAATCCTAAATTTAAAAAATTCGTAAGTCTTGAAAAATTGAGCATACTCCTCCTTAAAAGAATTAGAAATATAATGAAAAAAATAGGATTTATTGTGAAATAGGATTATAACTCAATTTAGATTCAAACCCTCTCATAAGTGGTGGTCCTTTCCACAGGCACACGTCCAATGGCTTCAATCACTTCAACCATCTTCTCACGTGGCATGTACTCTCCGTAGGATGCACCTGCAGCTACAGATATTTTATCCTCCATCATGGTACCTCCAAGGTCGTTTGCCCCGCAGCAGAGTGCTATCTGGGAGGTTCTGATGCCTAATTTCACCCAGGAGACCTGGATGTTAGGCATGTCCCTGCCCATTATTATCCTTGAAATGGCATGAACCTTCAGATCGTCCATTCCACTTGCACCCAGTGTTTCCTGGCCCAGCTTGTTGTTGAGGCCCAGGAAGGTCATGGGCACGAGTTCTGTGAAGCCGTGGGTTTCACGCTGTATATCCCTGAGTATCATGAGGTGGTCTACACGGTCCTCCCAGGTTTCCACGCTTCCGTACATAATGGTTGATGTGGTTGGAATGCCCAGATTATGGGCCTCCTTAACTATGTCCACCCACTCCTGGGTTGAAACCTTTTTGGGACATATCTTCTCCCTCACAGAGTCCACGAGTATCTCTGCAGATGCCCCTGTCATGGTGTCCATACCTGCCTTTTTAAGGGCCTTCAAAGCTTCAAAGGTGGTCATGTCAGAGGATTTTGCAGTCTGGTAGATCTCCACAGGGGACAGTGCATGGAGGCAGATGTCGTACTGGTTTTTAATGGCGCTGATGATGTCGCAGTAGTAGTCAACTGTCATGTGGGGCATAACACCACCGAAGAGGCAGATCTCAGTTGCTCCAATGGTCTGGGAGTGACCAACACTCTCCACTATCTCGTCAACCGTCATTTCGTAGCCTGTATGGTCCCTGAAGGAGCAGAATTCACATTCTATCATGCAGTGGTCTGTGATGTCTATGGCCTTGTTTGCCACAAATGTGACTTCATCCCCCACTATTTCTTTTCTCAGTCTGTCTGCAACGTTGAAGAGTTCGAATGGATTTGCATCAACCAGTTTCAAAGCATCTTCCCTTGTTATGTCACCCTCGAGTGAACGTTCGTAAATATCCTCCATAAAGAAACCTCCATTACCACGTGAAACCCTTTTAAAAAACCTTTTAATTAAAAAAAGGATCAAATACTCTTTATTTTATTTAAATTGTTAAGTATGAGTTACTGTTTGATATTTTGACTATGATCTATAGTGATCCAGTTCCTGGTTTTAAAGTTTTTCATTTTATTTTTTCCTTGATTGAGTCTAGGAAATGGTTCAAGTAGAAGGTTCAAGGAAGGATTAAAAAGCTAGAAAAGAGTATAGTAACAAGTTATATGGAGAATTAGATATTTATGGAAAGAATATGCCTATAAAAAGATAGTTTAAGAGTAATGTAGAAAATAATTTTAATGAAAAGAAAATTTAAAGTAAAGATTTCATGGAATTTTCGAGGCCTTCAAAAGTTATTTGAAGTGCCGGGGGCGGGATTCGAACCCGCGGCCTCACGGTATCCCAGGAAAAAGTCAGAGCACTTGCTTAATACCCTATGAGCCGTGCGCTCTAACCAGCTGAGCCACCCCGGCGTGGCTTATATGCTGTTAGATTTCATCTAACTTATACTTTTCTATTCACATTCTCACTTAAAAAGGTTTTTATGAACTTTCCACATAATTTCTATTATTTTTCTGCCCTGGCCATTTATTCTTAGCCTGAAATCAATTTATTCTTATAAAATATTTATACCAATTCCCTGAAACTGAAGATCAGATGGTTCAATGAATTATTAAAAATCCAGTGGAAGTGAGTTTAGATGGGCGAACACGTTATAGAGGCCCTTGGAAAGACAAGGGTTGTTGTAAGGGATGGGAAGGTTGTTGAGGTTGGAGAACCAGTGATAGATTACTGTCCCCTCTTTGAGAAGTACAGGGGAATAAAACGATTAACACCCGAAGCTGTCAGGGAAAACATAGAGTTCAGGATAAAGGACTTTGGAATGTGCACATCTGATAGAAACTTGAGGATGAAGGACTTCCTCTCCTTTGGAGTTTCAGAGACAATAGCCACCCTCCTTGATGATGGAACCCTAGACTGTGCAGTGATAGTCTGTGAGGGATCAGGTACAGTTGTAGTTACGGATCCAGAATTTGTACAGGGAATAGGGGGTAGAATATCAGCATTCATAAGCACCAGCCCCATAGATAAAATAATAAACACCTTAGGTCCAGAAAACGTTCTGAACCCTGAAAATGCAGCAATAGATCAGGTTGAAGGTGTGTTGAAGGCCATTGAAATGGGATATAAGAACATAGCAGTGTCCATAGTTTCAGCAGAGGATGCAGTAAAACTCAGACAGATTGAAGGGGAAAAGGGAGTTAAGATCTACATATTTGCAGCCCACGTGACTGAGATGTCCAGGGAAGATGCAGAGGCCTTATTCGACAACGCTGATGTTTTAACATCCTGCGCATCCAAGCACGTGCGTGAAATTGGTGAAGGGAGGAAAGTTTTCAGTGTGGGTGCTTCAATACCAATATATGGGGTTACTGAAGCTGGAAAAGATTTCATGCTCCGGAGAATAGAAAAGATCGGTGGGCTGAAGGATAAAAAGGATGCAAAAATTCCCGATCCACTTATCTGAACATTTTTTTTATAGTTTTTAAAAATTTTCCATCATTTGAAAATAACAATACTTAAGTAACTGTAATCAGCACTTTAAGTTCTATTTTTTCCAGGTTAAATCAAAATAAAAGGATAAAAATGATAATTATCATTTAAGGATAATGTTTTCAGTCTTCCAGGCCTGCAAGTGCCCTTATAAGGCTGCTCTGAGTTATTAGGCCCACAAGATTTCCATTTTCAACAACAGGAATTCTCTGATATCCTTTATCTGCCATAACCTTTGTGATCTCCTTGATGGGGGTTTCAGGCTCTGCAACGTATAATTCCTTACTCATGAGGTCGTTCACCTTGAGTCCAAGTGCTTCTCCACCTGCAAGCAGAACGTCCCTGTGGGTTATAATACCTACAAGACGTTTTTCGTCAACCACTGGAAGGCCTCCAACGTTGCAGCGCATCATCTTGAGCTTTGCTGCAGCCACAAGGTCTGTTGGGCCTGTTACATGCACTTCCCTGATCATGATGTCCTGGGCGCTTAACTTTCCTATCATGATCTTTATTCTGTTGCCCTGAATATTTAAATCTGGAGGATTCATTAAAAGGATTCATTAAATTTTTGAAGAATTCAGATGAAGCTTCAGACAGTTTCAGATGAAACTAGATCCTCACACATCTTTAACTTCTTCCCTGTAGGCCATGTAGGCTGAGTAGGTCACTCCAAGTATCAGTGGCCCGATGAACAACCCTGGAATACCAAGTGTAACTGCTCCAAATATGAATCCCAGGAGAAATACAAGGGGATGAACCTCTGAGTAGTTCACCGAGAGTTTTGGTCTGATGTACATGTCAGTGGTTGTTTCGATGATCCATCCAAAGAAGATAACAAGAATTCCAGTGGTTATATCCCCTGTGAGGATGCTGAACAAACCCAGAACTCCGTAAACTATCCAAGGCCCAACTATGGGTATGAACTCGGACAATCCACTGAGTATACCCAGGAGTACTATGTAAGGATATCCAAGGAAGTAGTAGAGTATCATGGAGAGAATTCCAAGGATGACTGCAGGTACAACGTTCCCAACAACTATGCTCTTCATGATGTCATCGGTACCGTGGATTATTCTACGGTAAAAATCCTTGTCCTCTGCTGGAACGATGTCTTTAATGTAACGAACCACCTTATCACCATCCTTTGCAAAGTAAAAGGTTGAAAAGAGAAGTATCAGTATCTGCATTGCCAGGGTTGGTAAAAATTCAAGTAGGTTGATGATCTGGTTTACAAGGTAGGAGATGAGCTTCTCTGCAATGGCTGTGATGTTTGAAAGGAAGAGATTTGCAAGGTTGTTCAAGCTGTCTGAATTCTGAGCTGTTGCTAAACTGGATTTGATGTTCATTGCAGTTGCAGTTGCACTTGAGGTTGCACTTGCTGATGAATGGGGTATGGAACCGAAAACCTGAATTGCAGCGGCTAATATCTGGCCTGCAGTGATGTAGAGCAGGGCAACGATTGGTGCAGCCAGAATTAACATCCCAATCAGGATTGCAAGGGTTTCATACCTGACGAAGGGTTTGATCCTGCGGGCGATGGGCCGTACGTAGTAGGCAAGAATGGCCCCCAAAACTACAACCGATATAATTGGGATCAAGATCCCGAAGGAAAGCAGTGTAAGCAGTATGATAATGGGAAAAATGGTTGAAATTGATAATTTTTTAATATTTAACACGTAAAACACCTTTTGATTATGAATACTTCATTCTAGTATTTTTTTTAATTGCAGTTATAACTTTTTAATTCATTGGCCTGAGAATTCTTTTTCAACCCATCAAACAACCATTCAAATCTTTTTTCTGGGTTGGAATTCAGTCGTTCCATATTTATAAGAGATCATGATCCTATGGAATCCACAAAAAAATTTATCAGTTTAAAATTTATCAGTTTATAAAATAAGGATTTTATCCAGGACTAAAAAAATGAGTAAAAGAGATTTAAACCCGTATTAAAAGTTTTTCAGCAAAATTCAGTAGAGAAGGGATGGATTTTGATCCTCCCCCTTCACTGTTGTTTCTTCCCTTTCAAGGGATTTAAGGGATTTCATCACATCGTCAACAAGCAGATCCACCATTTCCCTTCCGAAGTTTTCCTTTACAACCATTCTCAGGACTGCAACATCCTCAGCATTCTCAGGAAGTGTGTAGGCAGGAACGATCCAGCCTTTCTGCCTCAGTTTCTCTGAAAGCTGGAAAACTGTGAATTCTTCATCCTTCAAACTAACTGTTACAAGTGGAAACATTCCATCCCTGTTGATAACCTCAAATTTACCTGAACCTTCAAGTTTTCTTGCAAGGTACTGGCTGTTCTTCATCATGTTCTCCATTATGTCGGTGTAACCACTTTTCCCAAGTCTTATGAAGTTGTAGTACTGGGCTATTATGGTACTGCTCCCCTTGGAGAAGTTGAGGGAGTAGTTGGGCATCAAACCCCCAAGGTAGTTCACCTTGAATATGAGCTCCTCAGGCAGATCTGTTTTATCCTTGAATATGAGCCAGCCAACTCCGGGATACACAAGACCGTACTTATGGCCTGAAACGTTGATGGATCTGACCTGCTCGAGTCTGAAATCCCATTCCAGTTCCGGATAGAGGAATGGAGCCACAAAACCTCCGCTGGCACCATCAACATGTATTGGAATGTCCCAACCCTTATCCTTTTTAATATCCAGCAGGAGGCCATTGATCTCCTTTATAGGGTCCATCTGGCCCGTGAATGTTGTTCCCAGAACAGCACCAACGCATATAGTGTTTTCATCAATTTCCTCTGCTACCTTATCCACAGTAACTGTGTAAGTGTCCCTTTCAAGGGGTATGAGCTTCAGCTCAACATCGAAGTACAGTGCAAACTTCTCCCAGACAGTGTGCACATCTGCACCCATAACAATGTTGGGTTTGTTGCATGGTTTTCCCTCTGCATGCCTCCGTTTTTTCCAGGTCCATTTATGGGCCAGAAGTCCAAGCATGATGGCCTCAGACGATCCTATTGTCCCTGTTCCAACTGAATGACACTTCTTCGGGGCGTTGAAGAGCCTTGCCAGCATGTTAACCACCCTATCCTGTATCTTCTCGGTCTGGGGATACTCATCGTTGTCAACGAAGTTCTTGTCAATGCTCTCCATTATGAGTTTGTCTGCCTCAGGCTCCATCCACGTGGTCACGAAGCTTGCAAGGTTCAGGGCAGGATTTCCATCTAAATTCAGTTCATCGTGTATCAGTTGATACGCTGCACGTGCAGGCATTCCTTCTTCAGGCATAACATATTTTGGAACGCTTTCAGCGAAGTACCTGCTTCCATAGGTACTGGTCACTTCCCTCTCAGATACCCTCATTTTATCCAAATTTTTCTTTCCAGATAACGTTTTCAATCCCTCCATACACAAATTCTTCTAATCAAGATCCAAATTCAATTTAAATCCCATAAAATTTAATTCCATAATTTTCATCCATTAAACCAATGATTGCTTTATTTTTCTAAAATTTTATTTTAAACCAGTTAATTCAAGGTATGATTTTTTTTTAATCCTTTACAAAAATGGAAGGATAAATGAATTAACATTGAAATATCATCACTGTGTTTGAACCATCAAAAAAATCAATCAAAGGATTTAGCAAGGGTTTAAGAAACCCTGCCTGATGGCGCAGGCCTTAAAAATAGGGATATCAAAAATCCCAGGAACATCAGCAGGGTGGTTGCATCGAAGGCTGTTTGCATGGCCTTGCTTATGGTGGAGTTCACAATTTTATAGGCTGTTGAAGTTTCATCCTTCTTCAAATCTGGAATATTCACTGTTTTCATCTTACCCGCCCATGTCACCAAGTTATCTTTAATGTCTTGTTTTGAGTATTCATTGGGAAAATTCTGTTCAACTGCTGTTGACAGTCCAGTGAAGATTCCAATTATAAGTACAACACCGATAATCGCGGTTCCCATTGATGATCCAAGGTTTGCTCCGGTACTCATTACTCCAGATGCATCTGCCTGTTCATCTTCACCTGCAGATGAGAGTATGAGGTTTGCAGTGAGTGGAATGGACAGTCCCAACCCAACTCCAATGAGAAAGGTTCCAGGCAGAAGATCTACTATCTGTGTGTTCAAGCTGAACTGGTAGCGCATGATAAGGGCGCCTGCCATGGCCACAAGGAAACCTACAGAAATGAGACGGCGTGGTTCCACATGTGAAGATAATCTGGAGGATGTTACTGAAAATATTAGAAGACCAACAGTTAATGGCAGAAGAACTAGCCCTGTTGTGAAGGCATCAGCACCTAAAACGCCCTGCAAGAAAATGGGCATGACAAAAACAGCACCTGCAAGTGCCATTTGCATTATAAGTCTGGTTAAGGTTCCAATGGTGAAGTTTCGTTCTTTGAAGAGCCTGATGTCAGTCAATGGTTTTTTATCTTCCTTGATCATGTTTTTCTCTTTAATGTAGAAGAGGGCCATGAACAGAATTCCTCCCCCAATTAGGAATGGTGTCATCTTCCAGTTTGAAGGTTGATTAAGACTTAAAATACCTAAAACTATCAACAGCAATCCTGAAGCAGATAATATCCCACCAACCACATCTATCTCAGATATTTTCATTGTTGCAGGGAAGTTATTTATTTTAGGGGAGAATATGAGTATCACAGCAATCACAACCAGTTCCAGTGCAAAACCCCACCTCCAGCTAAAGAAGGTGGTGAGGAAACCTCCAAAGAGTGGGCCGATAGCTGCAGCCACACCTGCCATGGCTGTCCAGATCCCCAAAGCGAATGCACGATCCTTTCCAGTGTAGGTTCCTGTGATGATTGAGGCTGTTGCAGGTGTCATGAGTGCAGCTCCCACACCCTCGAGTATGGACCAGCCAATGAGAAGCATAGTTGAATTAACACTCAAGGCAGCAATTACAGTTCCAGTACCATAAATACAGGCACCAATGAGAAATGCCCTCTTTTTACCAAGGACATCCTGCATCTTACCACCTATAAGCATCAGGGCAGCCATTGTAAGGGCGTAAACAGATATGATTGTTTGTATAACATGCACTGTGGTGTTGAGATCCACAACGAGGTTTGTGATTGCCACGTTCATGAATGTGGAGTCAAGGGCAATTATAAAAGAAGATAATGAAACGATTAGGAGCGATGTCCAGCCAATTTTTGATTCTCTAGAAGTCTCCATGGATTTCCTCCAGTGTAAATGATGTTAATATTACGTTAATCCTGTGAATTTCCCTACCAATTCAGGACCATCCATAAAAGTTATAAAAAATTCTCATGTTGTTATTATTGTTGAAGATCAACCTATAAAAATTAGTATAAAATGTTGGTGAGGATATTGAAGGAAATATTTGGGAGAACTCCATTTAAACGTTGATATCACATGTATCAACTACTTCATGGAATAAGTAGATATAGGAATTTTAGTATATCATTAAATGATTAAAATGAATTATCAAGTAATATTACTGTGTTATTAATTATGCTCATGTTTTGGGTGTAATCATGATTTTTTAGGATGAATATTATCAGGAAATTTGAACAAAATTTGTCTTAATAATCTTTCAATATCAAAACGAGGGATCAAAAAGTGACTCAGATGCAAGAGGCCAGGAAAGGCCAGATCACAGATGAAATGAAAGTAGTGGCTGAAGTTGAGGCTATGGACATTCATAAAATTGTCAGAGGACTGGCAGATGGACGTATCATCATTCCAAAAAATGTTCGAGGTAAAAGCCGTCCAATGGGTGTGGGAAAAGGCCTCAAAACCAAGATCAACGCCAACATTGGATCATCCTCCGAGCTTGAGAAGGTCAAATGGGAAGTTGAGAAGGCCAAAACAGCAGTTAAATATGGTGCAGATACAATAATGGACTTAAGTACAGGTTCAGGGCTTGAAAAAGTTAGAGAAGCCATAATGCAATCTGTTGATGTGCCAATAGGAACCGTACCTGTTTATGAGGCAGCAGTAAATGCTTCAAAGACTAAAGGTGCGGTTATAAATATGGATGGGGATGACATGTTCAGGGCCATTGAAAATCAGGCCAAGGCTGGTGTGGACTTCATAACTGTGCACTGTGGAATAACCATGGAAACAGTTGAGAAGGTTAAATCATCAAACAGGATAATGGGAATTGTGAGCAGGGGAGGATCCTTCCTTGCAGCATGGATACTCCAGAACCAGGAGGAAAACCCCCTTTACAGTAACTACGACTATCTGCTTGAAGTAGCAGCAGAATACGATGTCACACTGAGCCTGGGAGATGGTCTGAGGCCGGGCTGCCTTCACGATGCATCTGATGCGCCCCAGATTCAGGAACTCGTAACACTGGGAGGACTTGTTGACAGGGCAAGGGATGCAGGAGTTCAGGTAATGGTTGAAGGACCGGGGCATGTTCCAATAAACCAAATCCAGGCGAACATGCAGATACAGAAAACAGTCTGCAAGGAAGCACCCTTCTACGTGCTGGGACCCCTGGTAACTGACCTTGCACCTGGCTACGACCACATAACTTCGGCCATAGGTGGAGCGATTGCAGCATCTTCAGGTGCAGATTTCCTCTGTTATGTTACACCTGCAGAGCACCTTGCAATACCCAACGTGGATGACGTTAGGGAGGGAGTCATAGCTTCAAAGATAGCTGCAGAAGCCGCAGATATAGCCAAGGGAGTTAAAGGTTCATGGGAGCGTGAAGTTGAAATGGCACATGCTCGGAGAGATTTTGACTGGGATAAACAGTTTGGACTGGCATTTGATGGAGAAAAGGCCAGAAAATGCAGGCAGAGAAAGCCATCATCTGAGGATGATATGTGTACCATGTGCGGAGATTTTTGTGCTATAAGAATTGTGAGGGACAATTTTTAAAACTTTTTTTGGGTGCTGAGACTCAAAGATCTTCGCATGATTCATATTTCATTCAACCTTTTTTTAATTCAATCTTTTTTTAACCACTTCAAAGCCTAATACTCAGTTTCACCTTCTTCATCCTTTAATAAAATTGATATCATAACTATTAATAGAAGATTTTACATAAAATAGTTGTTAGTTAAAAAAATTTTGAATCTTTCAGGAGGCCAAAAATGTCAATGCAGCACGTGGATGGTGAAAATAAAGGAAAATTTGTTCTTTATGCTTTAAGCACATGTGGGTGGTGTAAAAAGACTCGAATGCTACTTGAAGATCTTGGAGTGGAGTACGATTATCTGTACGTTGATCTTGAAGAGGGAGACGAACGTTCCGAGGCTGTGGAGGAGATCAAAAAATGGAACTCTCAGCTGTCGTTCCCAACCCTTATAGTCAACGATGAAATATGCATAGTGGGCTTCGATGAGGAGGGAATAAGGGAGGCAGCAAAATGAGTCATGAAGGGGTTTCTGATGCAGAGGTAGATGCATTTTACAGCAAGGTTAAAGAGGATGCTGAAGCTTACGGTTACCACCTCAATTCTGATGTTGCATTCACCAAGGATCTTTTGAAGAACATACTCATAAATAATAAGAGGTACGGCTATGGTGCATGTCCATGTCGCCTGGCATCTGGAGAAAAAGAAGAAGACCTTGATCTCATTTGCCCCTGCGACTACAGGGATCCAGACCTCAACGAATACGGAGCATGCTACTGTGGACTTTACGTTACAAAAGAAATATTGGAGGGTAAGAAAAAGCTTTCATCCATTCCTGAAAGACGTCCAGGGCCTGAAGAAAGAATTAAAATGAAATCAACACCGTTCAATGCAATATTAACTCCTTCATTGCCTGTTTGGAGGTGCAAAGTTTGCGGTTATCTCTGTGCAAGGGAAGAGCCTCCAGAGTCCTGTCCAATATGCAAGGTTGGAAAGGAGCGTTTCGAAAGGTTCATGTGAACCATAGAAAATTTGAATAAACTCATTTTAACTCTTTAAACAGTTCAAAATCCAATTTTTTTTAATTACCCTTATTTTTTATGGGCTGTATATTCTAATAGTTTTTAATTCTGCTTCTAAAGTTTAAATACTTGTTTCAATCAATTATAATTATTATGGTTATCTGTGGAGCTTAAGCTTTGAACTTCTTTGGGATGGGAAACATTTATAATTAATCATAATTATTATTACTAATAATAATACTAGAATCTGGTTATTTTGGGGCAATATATCTGTAAATGGGGACTACTAATTAAATTAGGGGATAAAATGGACCTTAAACATACGTTTGAACTTTATGAAGATGTTAAAAACGATATGAAGTTTTTTATAAGTTCTGATGTTAGGATAAAGATACTGATGAGTTTAAAGGAGGGACCTAAAAATCTTGCAGATCTCCGAAACGAGATCCACCTCAGCTCATCAACCATACTACATGGAATGAACCAGCTTCAGGGAAAGGACATCATACTGAGGGATTCAGGAAAATATTCCCTCTCCCAGATGGGAAAAATGGCGGCGAATAAGATTATAAATCTCATGGAGACAGTCAACACATTAAAAAACTGTAAAGATCTATTTTTGAATCATGAAGTGGATTGCATCCCCAAGGACCTCATTAAGGATATTGGATGTCTCAACAACTCCACTCTTGTAAGCTCCACAGTAACCGATGTAATGAAACCCCACAGGGTGCTTTCACAGTTTTTAATGGATACCACCAACATCAAATATCTTTCACCAGTATTTTACCCTAAAAATGCTGAAATGTTCGTTAAAACCATGGAAAAGGATGGTAAAGTTGATCTTGTAGTTACTTCAGGTGTTCTGGATAAATTAAAGGAGATACTGGGGACAGAAGAGGTACAAAAATCTATTTCATCAGGTAATTGGGGTGTAAGGATTGCAGATGATGATTTGAAGCTTTCACTTACAATGGGGGATGAATTCATTGCAATGGGACTTTTTTCAACTGATGGATCCTATGATCTCAACGTATTCTTGATCAGTCATGATGAAGAAGCTATTTCATGGGGTGAAAGACTTTTTAAACACTATAAATACAAATCAGAAGAGCTTAAGATTTAATAGGTTACAATTCCTTTTTTTATTCAACTTCAGAACTTAATAAATTTTACCAAGGTCTTTCATGCAAGTTAAATTATTCCCATACCCATCTGGAACTTAAAAAATTGAAAAGATATATACTAATATGATAATAATAAGTAACATCAACTTAACATTGAAGTGATGTTATGAAGGGTTCAAAAGAGTTTATAAACAATTCCACAGCTCTTAAGGATATTTCAGGATTATCTGAAGAATATTGCCATGAAATATTTGAGAACAGTGGAATTCCAATGATGGTGCTGGAAGATTCAGTTGTATCCTGGGGAAACAAGGAGTTTCAAAAACTCACGGGTTACTCAAACACGGAATTGAAGGGCAAAAACTGGAATGATCTAGTTTTTAATGAGAATATCAGCATCATTATGGATTTATCAATTAAAAATACACCTAAAATTTCTAATAAATCTAATTTTTCATCTAAACACAAATTTAACCACTTAATGAATGAAAGTACTGGAAAATCATTGATATTTATTTCACATCTTCCTGGAAAGAGTGGGAGGATTGCATCGATTGTAAGTATTACAGATCATGATGAGGTGGAAAAACAGCTCAAATTTCAGGCTAACATACTTGAAAACATCCAGGAGTCAGTTGTGGTCACAGGCAGTCATGGAATGATAAAGTACTGGAACGAAGCTGCAACTTCCATCTTTGGATACTCCCGTGATGAAGTTATGGGTAAGAGTATGGCCATGATCTGCAGGGAAAATGATGAAGGAAAATTTCTAGTAACTCTGAAGGGAATTTCAGATGGTGAAAAATGTGCTGGAGAACACGAATGCAGACGAAAGGATGGTTCAATCATATGGATGGATGTCCGAACCACAGAAATGTTTGATGAAGAGGGTAATCAAACAGGATTTTTGAATGTTTCCAAGGATATTACAGAACGTAAAAAAGTTCAAAACGATATGGAGACTGCTTTAAAAGAAAAAGAAATGCTTTTAGATGAGATACATGGCAGGGTTAAAAATTACATTCAGATGGTACTGAACTTTCTTGAGATCCAATCGAAGTATCTGGTAGATAGGGAAGACTTTGGAACAATTAAAGACAGTAAAAATCGTGTCAATGTAATGTTCTTTGTACACGACTGCCTCTTCACTACAGAAGATTTTGCAACTGTGGAATTCTCAGAGTACATCCAGATGATCACCCAGAACATAGTGAATTCTTACACTGTTACTGGAGGGATAACATTTGATGTAACCGTTGATAATGTGCTTCTAGACATTGAAACTGCAGTTCCATGTGGATTGATAGTAAATGAACTATTCACAAATTCCATAAAACACGCTTTCCCCAATGGAAGAAAGGGCCATGTAGTGCTGAACTTCAGTAAGGATAATCATGGAATCTGTGTACTTCGAGTGGAAGACAATGGTGTGGGATTTCAGAATGTTAAAGTAGATAAAATAGGATTGAATATTGTAAACAGTATGGTGGAGGCATTGAACGGTGAAATAAATGTTTCAAATCATAATGGAACGAGCTGGGTCATTAAATTCAGGGGATCAGAATATTAATTTTAAATACATGTAATAATATAGATAAAATGGAAAGCCACAATTTTAAATTCATTTACATTAATTAAATCAGCTTTTTTTCATACTAAAATAAATCAGTACATTGATGGAGATTCTTATAAATGATTCACTACAAAGGACTTACAATCATTATCAATATGCACTAAGGGACGGTCATGATCATGAAATCAAACAATGGAATGAGGTACATGGAACTTGTGGATGTCTACGAGAAACTGGACTCCACAACCAAAAGGCTTGAAAAAACCACCATGCTGGCAGATTTTTTCAGGAAAATAGGGGGAGAAGATCCAGAACTTCTTCCAGTTGTTACACTCTTATCACTTGGACGGGTTTTTCCAACATGGAGTGAGGAAGAACTTGGAATAGCATCAAAACTGCTTATGAATGCAATGGCACTGGTTGTAGGTGTGAGGCCTGAGGATGTTGAGGATATGATGAGGGATGCAGGGGATATTGGAACTGCTGCAGAACTCCTTTTTGGGAAAAAAAAGCAGGCAACATTTTTCACAGTTCCGCTGACCATTCAGAAGGTTCACAGCAACCTCATGAAGATAGCAGATATCTCAGGGAACAGATCCCAGTACAAGAAGATGGAGATACTGAGGGAACTTTTATCATCGGCATCACCCACAGAGGCCAAGTACATCACAAGAACAGTTCTTGAGGAGCTCAGGGTGGGGGTGGGTGAAGGAACCATAAAGGATGCCATTGCAGAAGCTTTCTCTGTTGAAAAAGGGATTGTTGAAAGGGCGCACATGCTCACAAATGATCTTGGCCTTGTTTCAGAGGTTGCAAAGGAAGAAGGTGTTGAAGGACTTGAAAAACTCAGTCTTAAACCTGGAAAACCAGTTAAACCCATGCTTGCACAGCTTTCTCCAGGAATCAAGGAGAGTATTGAAGAAATGGGATGGGCACTCTGTGAGACCAAGTACGATGGTATACGGGTTCAGATACACAGATCAGGGGATGAAATTAATATATTCACCCGAAGACTTGAAAACATCTCCAATGCAGTTCCTGAAATCATTGAGTACATAGAAACAGCATTACCCCATGAAGATTTCATTGTTGAAGGTGAAATAATCGTTACAAAGGATGGTAAACCCATATCTTTCCAGTACATACTCCAAAGAGTCAGGAGAAAGTACGATATCGAGAAGATGCGCGAGCAGGTACCTCTGAAACTTTACCTCTTTGATGTACTTTACTACAACGGCCCCCAGATAGACACACCCTTCCAGGACAGGAGAGAGATACTTGAATCAATGGTTGAGGTAATTGAAGACAAACTCCAACTTTCCAATCAAGTGAAGGCTACTCCTGAGGATATTTGGAGGGCTGAAAAACTCTTCACAGAATCCCTGAATGGTGGACATGAAGGCATAATGATCAAGGATCCCAGTGCACCCTACATGCCTGGTATAAGGGGGAAGAAAATGCTCAAACGCAAGGCAGAACCTGAAACCCTTGACCTGGTGGTTGTTGGTGGAACCTATGGTAAAGGTAAGCGGGCTCACTTTATAGGTTCTTATCTACTGGCAGTTCAGGATGAAAACAATGAGCTGAAGACCATTGCACATGCAGCAACAGGTTTAGACGATCAGATGCTTCTGGAACTTTCTGAAATGGTTGAACCACTCATAACCAAGAAAACCGGCAGGAAGGTGGAGATTGTTCCTTCCATCATCCTTGAAATTGCCTACAGTGAGATCGTTAAGAGTCCGGAGTACGAGGTTGGCTACTCATTGAGGTTCCCTGTTGTGAAGAGGATAAGGGAAGATATAAGTATTGAGGATATCGACACTTTAGAACGTGTTGAATCAATGTTCAAAGAGGTTTGAATGATCCTAAATTATTCATATTTTTTAATTTCTTTTTAATCTTTGAAATATATAGAATAAAACAACTTTTTTTTTAAATATCAACTATTCTGCTTTAAATTCATCTCTTTTCAATGTATTCAGGGTATTTTTTTTTAGACTCTCACTTTTTTAGATTCTCAGAAGCCATGATAGGTACGGAGTATTCACCCAAACATTATTAATACTAAATATTATATAATTATTAATAATATTTTGGATATGAAATAAACACCTTAAAAAAGCATAAAAAATCCTATTAAAAAAGAAATATTCTGGAAATTCTCTGGAATTGAATTTAACAACGGATTCATGGTGGTGAAAATGGAGGATCATCAAATATTCAAACTGGCCCTTGCAACATCCATAATAGGGCTCCTGGGAATGGTGATATTTGCAGGACAGGTAATGCCAAGGGAAGTTAAGATAAGTCAGATAGACAGGGGGATGCTTGATGAGGATGTTGCAGTTGAGGGGGTTGTTCAGAAGGTCGGTAAATCCAAAACAAGCAACACCTACTTCATTAAGGTAATGGACGGCACAGGTGAGATAACCCTGGTGATATTCGACAGCTCTGCAACGGATATAGAAAAAGGAAATCTAACCATTCAGGGAATGGATAAAAGGAGGATAAATGCAGTTGGAACTGTGAGCGAGTACAGGGGCAGCATGGAGATCATACTCAAGGATGCCAAGTCATTGAGGATAGTTTCATGATCTGTTATCAGGATCCCAAAAATGAGTTATCTACTTAGATTTTGTTTATTGGGATTAATACTTAAATTTTAAGGTATTAATTATTATTTTTGAGTTTTTAGGAGCTTTAACATGCTTTTATAAATATTAACACTTTTGATAATTGTAAAAGGAGATTTTTAATGGTGAAAATTGTAATGTCTTTTGTTTTGTTTAATCCTTTAGTATTAGTATTATGGATGTTTGGTTTGTTTGTTGGATGGGTTTTTGAGTTATGCGGGTAATTCTTTGGATTGTAATGTGCAGGGTTCTGTTTATGGTGGTTCTGCTGCGTTTTTGGAGAATCCTTTTA
>JABNAD010000048.1_pt1 | contig 121584 bp, 101 predicted proteins | sample 7240381 | NCBI WGS metagenome assembly JABNAD01 (sample SAMN11332834, study PRJNA596920) | anaerobic digester metagenome | biome: digested sludge; isolation source: digested sewage sludge-derived enrichment culture grown on H2/CO2 | place: Germany: Goettingen | reverse complement strand
TTGATTGTTTTATTGCATCTTCAATTAGCACTTTGTCAATTGTAAAGTGCTGACCCGTAAATCTTACAGGTAATTTATTTTTATTCATTATGACTTCTTACAGGTGAATACTTGAATTCAAATCACAGCGAAGTGAAAGACAGTATTACCTGACAGCGCAACTATGACAAAGCAATGCATTCATTAAAAATGACGACACACTAAGGCATAGACTGTTTGTCTTACCAAAAAGATTATAGGAATTTTATTTGGGACTGTCTATCACTTAGATAGTCGTCCAAGGTCTGCTGTAATACATAATGAAAAAAAAATTAAATAATTGAATGCAAAATTAGTAACTTTGTTTTAATTTGCAAAAAAAAATGAAAAAAATAAAAGCCGTACGCACAACAGGCGGTATATTTTATTGCCGAGATAGTGCGGGTTTCAGCGTTTCTACATCTAATAAACTTTCGTGTAACTTGACAGGACAGTGCTTCGAAATCGGCAACAAAAACATACCGCCAATCCGTTGTGGGTAATTTACCTAAAACTTCCTAATTTGTGTAAAATTTGGAAATTTCATGTAATCATGCTAAATTTGATGAAAATTCCAAATAATTGAAAAAATTAGGAGATTTTAATAATGATTGAACAACCACCTAAAATAGAACAAAAGAATTTCTCAAAGGCACTAAAAATGCTCAAAGACAAAGATTGTCTTAGCAAAATCAGGGCTATAAATGACAAGTATTACTATTGGGATAAAGTTAAATATCAAAATGTAGATTGTTCATATTCTCCGATTGATTTGTGGACGGCTGTAAAACTATCTCGGCATATTGATTATAAATACCTAAAATTTGGAGATTATACATTCTCATTCACCCAAACAGATTTTATCCAGAGAGTTTTGCATGAATTTGACTTAAATGTTGGCGGAAATCTTGGATCTCAAAAATTAATGCCAGAGGAAGATAAAGACAAATATCTGGTCAGTTCAATAATGGAGGAAGCAATTGCATCTTCACAAATGGAAGGTGCAGTTACAACAAGAAAAAAAGCAAAAGAGATGCTTCGTAAGAATGATAAGCCGAGAAGCAAATCTGAGCAGATGATTTTAAATAATTATAGGACAATACAACATATTGTAAACCATAAAAATGAAAATCTCACTCCAGATAATCTCTTGGTGATACATAAGTTAATTACATCAAATACTCTGGATGAAAAGCAATATGAAGGTGCCTATAGAAATACTAACGATATTTATGTTGTTAACCACGTAGATAGTGAAGTTGTACATACGCCACCTGATTTTAAAGAGATTCAAGGTATAGTAAAACAAATATGTGACTTCTTTAACAATGACAATCATGAATTTTTTATTCATCCTATATTAAAGGGAATAATAATTCATTTTTTAATTGGTTATGCTCACCCATTTGTTGACGGAAATGGTAGAACTGCACGAGCATTGTTTTATTGGTATTTGCTTTCAAAAGGATATTGGCTTGCAGAGTACCTTTCAATATCTAGACTTATTATAAAAAGTAAGAGTCAGTATGAGAAAGCTTATTTATATACAGAAAATGATGAAAATGATTTGACATATTTTCTGAATTACAACCTCAAAACTATGGAACTTGCTTTCGAGGCTTTAAGAAAATATATCCAACGTAAAATAGAAGAAAAGAAATATATTACTAATTTTCAAAGAATATCCCATATAAATGAACGGCAAGCTGAGATCTTAAAAATGTATTATGACGAATCTAATCTTATATTAACTGTAAAAGAAATTGAAACTAGATTTATAGTGTCAAATCAAACTGCACGTGCGGATTTGTTGCAATTAGTAGATAGTGGATTTATTGAAATAATTCAAGCAAATAAAAAGAAACAAATTTTTGTACGCACTGATAATTTTGAAAGATTAGTAAAGGAAAAACTAACCACAACACGCGGTCAGAAGTAATGCGGAGCGATGAGGTAAATTGAACATGAGTACATTTAATATGCATAGCAACGATTTGATAGGTAGGTACTTCGGAATCCCGCACCCCGCTGCCGCACAAACCGAGCGTACTGTGTGAGTTCGGCGAAGCCAATCCCCTCGTGTGGCTTTGCGTCAGCAAAGCATTACCTAGCCCAAATAGTTTCTATGGTTATTTGTAAAACAACCAAATCCTTTACTTGGTTACCACACTTGGTAGCAGTGATATTGTGCACTTATGGTGTACAATATTTACTATATTTGGTGTGATTAATACACCTTTGGTGTATAGATAAGTGAGTTATGCTTCATTGCGCCTGAAATTTTATACCTTGATTTGAACTTTCCGTCAGGCGCAACGAAAAGCATAACATGCGGTATAAAAAATGCCTTAGTCCGTTCATTTAATAAGCGTTCGTTGGTTAATCCAAAAAAGAAAAAGCCCGCCCGCTTTGGTTTTTACAAAACCATTTAGAATAAGAAAGTTTGTGCAGTTGCTGCCTTAACTCTCTTAATCGCTTTTTTGTATGTGTCATCATCAATTTCAAATCCTATAAATTGTCGTTTCGTTTCATAACAAGCAACACCAGTCGTCCCACTTCCTGCGAAGGTATCCAATATAATATCTCCCTCTTTACTACTATTTAAAATCATAGTTTTTACAAGTTCAATCGGTTTTTCTGCTTGATGCCACTTATTTTTACTTGTAAAGTTTATTGGTTTTATTCTCCAAACATCACGGCTCGAAGCATCAAAAGTTCTTTTGTTTTCTCCTTTAAAACCGTAAATAATAAACTCGTGGCTAAATCGGTAGTGGCTTCCTGCTTTTATCCATTCATAATCCCAAACAATGCAATTTCTTACATCAAGTTTTGTAGTTACAATCGGATATAAAAAAGGGTATGTTCGCCAATCGGTATTAATATAAAATTCCGCTCCGTTTTTTAGTACTCGTTTAATTTCTTCAAAGTACTTTTCAAAGAAAGGTCGTATCAAATTATTATCGCTCCAACTTCCTTTTGTGCCGTTGCTTGTTGTTCCTATTGCATAAGGTGGGTCTGTAATAAGCAAGTCAATACTTCCGTCTTTTAATTCGGATAATAACTCTAAACAATCACCTTTCTTTAATTCAGACATATTTTTGCCCTCCCTTTTTTTCTTTTTTTACGTTAGTACATTTAATCATCGTTTGTGCATATTTGACGGCACATTTCATACCGCCAGCCGTTGGGTGCAAGCTTCAAAAAGAACTACGAACTAAATAACGCAGCATAAAAAGACTTAAAATGGAAAAGAGAAAAGAGGAATCAAAATGTCTTGCTTCACTAGCAGTTTTCAGAGAATTATATAACAAGCAGAAAGATGTTTACGGTGTTATAAGTGCGTTTCTCAATGATATTATTTCATCAAATGGGATAAAACAATTCAATATAACCGAATTGACTAATCTGTTAAATTCAACATTTGATTTTTCCATTCCCGAGGCTGTTATTAGAACCTCATTAGGGCGATTAGATTATCTTGAGAAGGAGCAGGGAGTTTATACCGTTGTTAAACCAATAAATTCAGTTAATGGAGAAGTTTCTACTTTACAAAAAGAAATCATACAAAGCAATGATATTATAATCGAGAATCTTTTTGATTTTATTCAAACTGAAAAAAAAATATTACTGAATGAAGCTGAAAAGAAGAAAATTGAGCATTCATTCTGTTCATTTCTTTTGGATAATGCAAATGGAGAGCATTATGCTGAATTCATAAGTGCATTTTTTGTGGAAAATAAGAATGATTTAGGGTTTCGAAAAAAGATAAATACAATTAGAGAAGGCGTCGTTTTGTATTCTGGTTTGAAGTATAACAATAATCTAAATGATTTAGGTTCATGGAAAACAGAGTTTACAATTTATCTCGACACTGAAATTTTATTTCATTTTGCAGGTTATAATGGAGAAATATATAAAACACTATTCAGTGACTTTTACAATTATGTTAGGGAAATAAATAGCAAGTCGACAAAGAAGCTTATTCATTTGAAATATTTAAATAATGTAAAAACTGAAATTGATGGATTTTTTACAAAAGCCAAATACATTATTGAAGGAAAAGAAAAACTAAGTCCAAAAGGAACTGCAATGAATTCAATAGTCGAAGGTTGTAGAGAGCCTAGCGATATTGAAGATAAAAAATCAGATTTCTTCTTATTGTTAAAAACAAATGGCATTGGGGAGGATGAAACACCAAACTTTTTTGATGACTCAAATTTTACTTACAACATCATTAATCAGGAGACAATTGATGTTATTACAAAGGAGCTTGAAACTGATATTACAGACCATTTGAGAACATTAAATTTGATTAGTATTAAAAGGAACCAATCAAATTCTAACAATTTTGATAATATTGGTTTTATACTTTTAACGGGTAATTCTAAAACAATAAAAGTTGCTTGGCATGAACTTGTTAAACCTGAAGGTACAGTTCCTTTGGCCACTTCCTTAAATTTCTTAACAAATAAATTCTGGTTTAAACTAAATAAAGGTTTTGGCAATGGAGCTTTTCCTAAATCATTTGATGCAATTACAAAAGCACAAATTATACTTTCAACTGAATTAAATGAATCAATTGGAGTAAAATACGAAGAATTACAAACTCAGTTTAAGGCAGGTAAACTAACTGAAGAACAAGCAAAAGCGAGAATTATAAATTTGCGGAGTCAAGTTCGTAAGCCAGAGGATATTGAACGTGACGATGTTTTGTCAGTTTTAGATGTAATTACAGAGGATAGCCTGGAGCAGTTTATTCAAGAACAAGAACATTTTAAAATAGAGGCAGCGAAACAAGTTGAGGAGAATATCCATCTCCGAGAATCTCTTGAATTAAAAGAACAAGAACTAGAAAAAAAGGAAAAGGAAGCTCAAAAGCTCAAAAATGAGACGATTCAAAAGGAATTAGAAAATAATAGAAAATTAGTTTTAGCTAAGGAATCATTACTAAGAGAAAAAGATAATGTAAGGCAAGACTTATTAATTAAAAAAGAACCTGTTGAAAAAGAAGCTTTTAAATCGTATCAAATCTTCAGATTTATTACTGGTTTCTTACTTATTGCATTTTACGCACTTATATGTTTTATTATATGGAAAATGGATTGGAATATAATAGAAGCTTGGACTTATGTTGCTGGAATATTATTGGCTAATTTAATCCCTATTTTTTATTTACTCTTCTTTGAAAAAGACATAAATCCGAAAAGATATTTAACCAATAAAAAATTGAAAATTTATTCAAAGACATACACGAAATTTAAGTTTGATATAGAAAGATTAAATGTATTAGAACAAGAAATTGATGAATTAAAAATCGAAATTGATGAACTAAAAAAAGCCAGCACCCAACACGCGGTATAAAACATTGGGTTTAGGTGGTTATGCGAAGTTTCTGCCCCGCATTAAGTTCGGTGTAACTGGACAGGAAAATAGCCCGCAATCCCCAACGATTTCATACCGCCAACCGTTATGGCTCATTTTGAAAGAAAATACGGCTCAATATTACGACTGTTTGAGCCATAATGATTATATTTGTGAGCCGTAAACTAAAAACTCGATGATTGATAAAAGAGAATTAGAAATAATTGAGTTCATAAAGAAAAACCAAGAAGTTTCTTCAAGTGAAATATTCGATAGTCTTTCGACATCGATTAGTTATGCTACGGTAAAAAGATTACTTTCCAAGTTAATCGATGAAAATCTCCTAACAAAAAAAGGACAGGGGAAATCAACGAAGTACTTGATATCACCAACTTATGAAATTCTATACCCTTTAGACATAGAGAAATACTATGAGATGGAAATTGATGAAAGAGCAATTAAGGAAAGTTTTAATTTACAACTCATCTCAGAAACCCTTAAAAAGTGTAGCGTATTCACATTAAATGAGTTAGAGCAGTTAAGTTTACTTCAAAAGAAATTCGAAAAGAATATTTCACAACTATCTGAAATAGAATACAAAAAGGAATTAGAACGGTTAGCTATTGACTTAAGTTGGAAATCGTCTCAGATTGAAGGGAATACATATTCTCTGCTGGAAACGGAAAGACTTCTTAAGGAGAAGGAAACCGCATCGGGCAAAACAAAAGAAGAAGCTGTTATGCTTCTAAATCACAAAGAAACCATTGACTTTATCGTTGAAAATCCTGATTACCTGATTCCATTATCAGTTCCAAAAATTGAAGACATACATAGTTTACTGACAAAAGAACTCGGGGTAGACAAGAGCATAAGAAAAAGAAGAGTAGGCATTTCGGGAACAAATTATCGCCCTCTTGATAATGAGTTTCAAATTTCAGAAGCCCTTTCTAATATGTGTGAGTTGGTGAATAGCAAAGAAAATATCTTCGAAAAAGCATTGCTTTTGTTGGTGCTAATTTCATATATCCAACCTTTTGTAGATGGAAATAAAAGAACGGCAAGAATTGTAAGTAATGCTATTTTAATGAATCATAAGTATTGTCCTATTTCATTTAGAACTGTTGACTCTGTTGAATATAAGAAAGCAATGCTTTTATTTTATGAACAGAATAATATATCTAGTTTTAAAGAAATATTTATAGACCAATTTAAATTTGCTGTAAATACATACTTTTAACGATACGATAATAAACGAACTACAACAAGGGGGTAGCCAATGTGGGTTGATACTGGAACTTTGGAGCGGTTTCGCTCGCTCGTGCGTTTTCGTCGGGGGACGAAAACGTAGCTCGCTCTTCCACACTCGCCACGCCCCCAGCAGTTGTGTATATCACAACACACGTCTTGCATCTAACATCTAACATCTGAAGTCTGTCTTTTATTCTGTTTGGTCTGACTCTCAACATTTGTCTAATCTCGCCTAAGGGCGAGACAAGTTGTTTAACGATTCACCATTTAATACTATCTTTATGCTTTGTTCTGCGTGGCGTGTAAATGCCTTTCGACCAGAATATAGTGTTTTTATTGCAGATTAAATTACCCTACAATGGCGCTAGATACGATTATATCAATTAGTGATGCCTCAATTTTTCAGGCCGATAACCTTATTCTTTCCGATGTAAACCTTACTGTGGAGAAGGGAGAGTTTATTTACGTTATAGGTAAAGTGGGTAGCGGTAAAACTAGCCTAATTAAAACCATAACAGCCGAGATTCCGCTGGCAATAGGAGAGGGAACGGTTGCCGGATACGACCTAAAGAAGTTTAAACGTAAGCAGGTTCCCTTTTTACGCCGCAAAATTGGCATCGTATTTCAGGACTTTCAGCTGCTATCGGATCGTTCCGTTTACGATAACCTACTGTTTGTGCTAAAATCCACAGGATGGAAGAATAAGCAGGATATTAAGCAGCGCATTAACGATGTGCTCGATAAGGTTGGCCTTAAGTACAAGGACTTTAAAATGCCTCATCAGCTATCGGGTGGCGAGCAGCAGCGCGTGGTAATTGCCCGTGCCCTGCTAAACGACCCCGAAATAATACTTGCCGATGAGCCCACAGGAAACCTGGACCCCGAAACATCTGAGGATATTGTAAGGCTACTCTGGGATATATCAGCTTCGGGACGCGCTGTGATAATGGCAACGCACAACTACGGGTTGCTAAAGAAATTCCCATCGCGTACGCTTCGTTGCGAGAAGGGTAAGCTAAACGAAACCCAACAAATGTCTGAAATAGATTTTCAGAGTTTGATGGAGATGTAAGTTTTAGTCTTTTTGTACAAGTTTTACCACACCATATTGTGTTTGCTTTAGCAAATAGCTGCAAAACAAGAAGCCCTGCATTGCAGGGCTTCTTATTTTAGTAGTATTTGCTGATTACATCATGCTCTCAATAATTCTGCGGGCGTGTGCCACCTTTTGGTCTAGCATATCGCGAGATTTGGCCTCGGCAATAAAGCGTAGGTAAGGCTCTGTGTTAGATGGGCGAATGTTGAACCACCAATCGGGGAACTCAACGCGGTAACCATCAAAATCGAACGAAGCAGTTGGCTTCTCCTCGTTAATAAAGAACTCCCTAACGGCATCCATTGCGCCCTTCTTGTTCTCTATCTTAAAGTTTATCTCACCAGAGTTGGCGTAGGTCTCTATTTTGCCAATTAGCTCCGATAGGCTAATGCCCTTTGCTTTCATCTTGCTTACTACGTTAAGTAGAATTAGACAGGCAAGTATTCCTGAATCGGAGTAGAAGAAATCTCTAAAGTAGTAGTGACCAGCTAGTTCTCCGCCAAAAATACCATCAATTTCACGTAGCTTGTGTGCGGCAAAAGCACGGCCTACGCGCCATGTGTGCATTTGAGCACCCATTGGGCTAAGGTATTCGCCAACAGCTTTAGAGGTTCTGATATCTTGTAGAACATTGCCTTTTAGCCCTTTCTCCTCAAGGAAGTAGTGGCCAAGTACAGCAATCATTAGGTCGGGCGAGATAAAACGAGAGTTCTCGTCAACAAACATAACACGGTCGCCATCGCCATCAAATATAATACCCACATCGCAGGCATTCTTTTGCACAAGTGCCTGTAGGTCGCGTACGTTATCAAGTACTAGCGGGTTAGCCTCGTGGTTAGGGAAGGTGCCATCTAGCTCATCGTAAATGTATAGCGGGGTGTTGCCAAGCACATCCTTAATAAGTAGTGCAGCCATACCATTTGAGCAATCGATACCTATTTTTAGGTTAGAGTAGTCACCTTTGAATGAGTTTAGGAATGCAGTGTACTCAGCCTTAACATCAAGGTCTATAATTTTACCTTTTTGCGCAGCGGCAGGAGTTGGCGCATTCTCCTTTATTTTGGCCTCAATATCTTTAAGTCCAGTGTCGTAACCAACAGGTAGCGCGTTCTCGCGCGAAACCTTCATCCCGTTATACTCACGTGGATTGTGCGAAGCGGTAATTTGTACCGATGCGTTAAACCCATTCTTTGCCGTTGCGTAGTAAACCATTGGAGTTGTGGCAATACCAACGTTGTACACATCGGCTCCAGCATCGGTTATACCTGCGGTTAGGTAGTTGTATATTTCGTCCGACGATGTTCTTACATCGCGTCCAACAAGTACTTTATTGGTGTTTAGTACCGAAACGAGGTGATATCCAACTTTGTAAGCATCGTGCTTGTCGAAATCCTTATTGTATATCCCTCTAATGTCGTATGCATGAAATGCTCCCATATGAAAAAATTTTGGCTAAAGTAAGAAAAAGATAGGAATGTTCAGTTAGTGATATATCCAGTTAGGTAATATTGGAACTAACAATGGGCGCTAAATGCTATATCGCTTTGCGGAAACAAATAGAGAATAGAACCAACCTGATGGTTTAAATAGTGTTGTGATGATTTTGAGGAGCGGTTAAATATACTTCTGTATTAAACCTAGGAGTTCACTCTCTTTGAATGGCTTTGCAATGTAATCGTTGCAACCTGAGCTAATAGCTTTGTCTCGGTCGTCGGCCATAGCATTGGCGGTTTGGGCTATAACAGGGAGTTCTGGTCTTATGGATTTAATCATACTTGTGGCCTTGTAGCCATCAATAAGGGGTAGCTGCAGATCTATCAATACTAGGTTAATATTGGGAACATCGTGGCAGTAATCAATGGCTTCCTGTCCATTTATTGCTGTGTAAATTTTTGCGTTGGTGGGTTTCAGTATCTCTAGAATAAGGGACATGGAAATCTCGTTATCCTCAACTACCAGAATGTTTTTCCCATTAAGGTTTATTTCCCTTTCTGGTGCAATGGGTTTTGGCGCCTCGTGGCTGGACTTATTAATAGCAATGGGATTATACGGGATTTTAAACCAGAATGTAGATCCTTCGTTCTCTACCGATTCAACGCCAATTTCGCCCTTTAGTCGTTCAACAATACCTTTACAAATGGCCAAGCCTAGTCCAGAACCGCCATATTTGCGCGAGGTTGACTCATCAATTTGTCGGAATCGCTCAAAAATAAGTTGCTGCTGGGCTTTGGGTATCCCTATTCCAGTATCGGAAACGTAAACGTACATCTTGTCGTGGTTAATCTCATAGCCAAACTTTATGTTTCCCGTATCGGTAAACTTAAAGGCGTTATTCAGCAAGTTAATAAGAACCTGTCTAAGCCTGTCGCCATCGGATAGTATGGCCTTATTATCCATCTCGTGAGGTGTTGATAGCTCCAGTTTGATGTTGGGTTTACCCAACCGAATGCGCTCCGAGCTGAACATTATGTAAAGCTCCAGCATGAGTTGGTTTAAATCAACCGCATCCTCCTTTATACTTATTTGGTTAGCCTCAATTTTAGAAATGTCTATAATATCATTAATCAGGTTAAGCAGTATGCTGGAGTTGGTGTTAATGATATCTATGTACTGCGTAATCTTTTCCTGGTTAAGCTTATTGTCATCGCGGAGTAGCCTTGCAAAGCCCACTATACCGTTCATGGGTGTTCTAATCTCGTGACTCATGTTGGCAAGGAATGCCGATTTGAGTCTGTTTGCCTCTTCGGCCTTTTCCTTGGCCTCTTCAATTTGTGTCTGTTGCTCGGTTAGAACCTGCATGTGCTCTCGGCTAAGCTGTAGCAGCTTATGCCTGTTCCTAAGCACTGTGAGCAACAGTACTATGATTAGGATGAGTAAAAAAACTGTTAAAATGATTATTTGGAATAGCCCCTTGTGCTTTTTGTAGAGGGAGAAAGGAGTGTTTATTACTGTTGAATGCTCAGGAAGCTGCCGTTGCTTTATGCCAAAGCGCTTCATTTCGTCGAAGTTAAACGCGTATTGGGTAGGACCATGTGCTGGTTTTATTAGCTCAACGGGATACCCCTTTAAAATCTCGATGGCGATATTGGCTGCAAGTTTACCGTGTTCGGCGCCGTGGATAATGCGTCCACCTACAATCCCGTGGCGTAGGTAGAAGTCCCAGGTGCCATAGATTGGAGCCTTTGATGCCGATCGAATCTCAATAAGAGCCTCCTCGTAGGCTAAATACTTCCCGTTCCTATCAACATTGAATAGCAGGAACAGTATTGCGCTGTTGGCATCAATATGCCGGGTTTTCTCCTTAAGCTCCTCATGGCTGTAATCTATAAGGAATTCGGTTTTAAAGGGCCATTTTTTTTGTATTATATCCTCCGCTTTTTCGGTAAGTAGGGCTCCTGTGGTGGTTCTGTCCAAAACAATGTACAGCGTTTTAAGGTTGGGCTGTAGCTTCTCAATGAGCTTCATGTTGGACTCAATGTCAACCTCTTCTAAAACTCCTGTGTAGTTAGATTTGAAACGGGTAATGTAGTTAATGCCACAAAAAACAACGGGCTTGTTAGGGAAAAGTAAATCGCCCGTTTTTTCCATGAATAGTAGGGCATCGTTGTCGGTTACAAATATCAGGTCGATATTAATATCTGCGTATTTTGCGGCAATAAAGGATTGCAGCTCATTAAACGTTTTGCTTAGTGGTTGCCTTTTGGCATCTAGGTTTTCGGTGTAAATTTCAAAATCAATACCCTCACGTTGGAGCTCTTTGGATATTCCCTTGTTTAGGCTATCGCTCCAGCTTAGGTACGGATGGTAGGAGTTGATTATAAGTACGCTCTTTTTTGTTCTTTGTCGTGTACGGGGCTGAGCGTCAACACTTGTAGCAATGAGTGTTAAAAAAAGAAATGAGCAAAAAAGCGCAAAGCCTCTTGTTTTATACATAATGATTATACATTTGTTGAGGTTCAACCTTACAGCAAGATAATAATATTTGGGGAGTTTTTATTTTTCCCCGTTAGATAATTGTAAAAAAGATACGTGATGTCGAGTTTTATAAAGCAAGAGCATTTAGACCTAATTTCGGCTGAGCTTAGCATAAAGAATTGGCAGGTTTCCAATGTGGCTCGTTTGATTGATGAGGGGGCTACCATCCCTTTTATTAGCCGCTATCGTAAGGAGCAAACGGGCAGCTTAGACGAGGTTGCAGTGGCTTCAGTTAAGGAGAAACTGGCCAAGTTTGAGGAGCTGGAGAAGCGGAAGCAAACCGTGCTTACCACTATTGAGGAGCAGGGAAAGCTTACCCCCGAACTAAAGCAGCGCATTGAGGGGTGTTTCGATAGTACCGAGCTGGAGGATATTTACTTGCCCTACAAGCCCAAGCGCCGTACCAAAGCAACCATTGCTAAGGAGCGAGGGTTGGAACCATTGGCAACTCTTATTATGCGACAGCTTGATAAGGATATTGAGTCTAAGGCCGAGCGCTTTTTAACCGATGATGTCCCAACTGTAGCCGATGCGCTTCAGGGTGCTCGCGATATTATTGCGGAGTGGGTTAGCGAGAGCGAAAAGGCTCGTAATGTTGTGCGTAGGCATTTTAGCCGCTTTGCCATTATTAAATCGAAGGTGGTTAAAGGCAAGGAGACCGATGGCGTTAAGTATTCCGATTACTTTGCCTGGGAAGAGGAGGTAAGGCGCTGCGCATCGCATCGTTTTTTGGCTATGCGCCGCGGACAGGAGGAGGGTTTCCTCAAGGTTTCTATAGTGCCGCCTTCGGAACCCGTGGTTGAGGATATTGATAAAGCATTTGTTAAGGGAAAAGGCGAGGCAGCCCTACAGGTAGAGCTTGCCGTTGCCGATAGCTATAAGCGTCTGTTGGAGCCTTCCATTGAGAATGAGTTTACCGCATCGCTAAAGGAAAAAGCCGACGAGGAGGCAATTCGGGTTTTTGCAGAGAACCTTAGGCAGCTGCTGCTTGCTGCTCCATTAGGACAAAAAACGGTGCTTGCCATAGACCCAGGCTATCGTACAGGCTGTAAAGTGGTTTGTTTGGATGCTCAGGGAAACTTAATCCATAACGAAACAATATACCCTCATCCGCCGCAAAGCGAGCAGGGAAAGGCCATGAGCAAAATATCGGCTCTGGTTGATACCTATAAAATTGATGCTATAGCCATTGGTAATGGTACTGCTAGCCGCGAAACGGAGAACCTAATTAAACACACCCGCTTTAACCGCGAGGTTCGCGTTTTTGTGGTAAGTGAGGATGGTGCTTCGGTTTACTCTGCATCGTCGGTAGCACGGGAGGAGTTTCCCGAGTACGATGTTACAGTTCGTGGTTCCGTGTCAATAGGTCGTAGGCTTATGGATCCGTTGGCAGAGCTGGTTAAGATAGACCCAAAGGCAATTGGAGTAGGACAGTACCAACACGATGTAGATCAGGGTAAGCTTAAGGCTGGCCTAGACCAAGTGGTGGAGAGCTGCGTTAACCATGTGGGCGTGAACCTTAATACCGCAAGTAAGCACTTGTTAACCTATGTGTCGGGATTGGGGCCACAGCTTGCAAAGAATATTGTGGAATTCCGTAAGGAGAATGGCGCGTTTGCCAGTAGGAGCCAGCTTAAAAAGGTTCCCCGCTTAGGTGATAAGGCGTTTGAGCAGTGCGCAGGGTTCCTTCGTATTCCCGATGCAAAAAATCCGTTAGATAATAGTGCGGTTCACCCAGAGAGCTATGGCATTGTGGAGCAAATGGCTAAGGATGCGGGGTGTTCTGTATCCGACCTGCTAAGCAACGAGTCGCTTCGCAAAAGTATCAACCTAAATAAGTATGTAACCAATACCATAGGGTTACCAACCCTTAGCGATATAATGAACGAACTGGCAAAGCCAGGTCGCGATCCTCGTCAGGGTATTAAGGTGTTTGAATTTGCCGAAGGTATATACTCTATAAACGATTTAGTGGTTGGGATGGTACTGCCTGGTATTGTTACCAATATCACCAATTTTGGTGCTTTTGTTGATGTTGGGGTTAAGCAGGATGGACTGGTACACATTTCACAGATGGCCAATAAGTATGTTTCTAACCCCGCCGATGTGGTTAAGCTGCATCAACATGTAAAAGTTAAGGTTGTAGAGGTTGATGTGGCCCGCAAGCGTATCCAGCTATCCCTTAAGGATGTGGAACAGTAGAATTAGATTTTATTCTTACTTGATATGGCCTAGGCGAAAAACCTAGGCCTTTTTTTTTCAAAAATAGCAACCTTGTAGCAGCGTTTTTCGATCTTTTGGCGTAATGAGTAGTATATGCACGGCTAGCTGGAGTGCTTAATGGTGATATTATAATCAAATAAGTGTAAATAAAACTCATTTGCAATGAAAAGGATAATAACGTACTGTGCTTTAGGTTTACTAGGTTCTTTGTTTTTGAACGGTTGTGAACTAGATGATAGTAACTATGTTGAAACCTATATTCTAGACACAGAGGTCACATCTATGAGCGACTGCAAGGTGCACATTCTGGAGAAAACGGCATCAACAGATTTTAAAGCGGATGCAAAGGTTTACTACCAGTACAACGAGGATACTAAGGAGCTAACCCTTACTCACGAGAACGCTGCGTTTAACTGCTGCCCAGGCGAAGTGGAGTCAAGGGCAATTTTGCGCGGAAGTAACATTGTAGTGGCCGAAGTGGAGCAGACGCAAGGTTGTAACTGCACTTGCCTATACGATATTACAATTGTGATTAGTGATATTGAAAAGAAGGGCTATGTGGTGAAGTTTAACGAGCCCTACCTGGGTAATCAAGTGCAAATATCATTTGTGATTAACCTAGCTGAGGCTACTTCGGGCTCAGTTACGTTTGCTAGAGAACTCTATCCTTGGGTTGGGTAGATAGACTCTTGTTAAATTGGGAGAAGGGGCTGTCCGTTTGGATAGCCCCTTTTATTTTCTAGAACAAGAAATTCAATCCAATGTACGTACCTGCGTTGCCGTCCCTTTTGTCGGTGGCTCTTCCGTGGTCAACGGCAATAATAAAGTTCTGGTTCATAACAATGCGTAACCCTGCGCCCCAGCTAACGTGTAGCGCATCGTTGGCATCGCCAACATAGTCCGATGCATTAAAGCCTACCTCGGTGGAGGTTACCTTTTGCTTGTCAAAATCTATAGATTTAACAACCTTTCCAGCATCAAGGAACGTGTTTAACGATAGGTAAAAGTTCTGTTTGATAAAGTAAAAGCGGGCAAACTTCCAGCGAAACTCAAGGTTTCCGTAAGCAATACCATCGCCCATAACCCTGTTGCGTAGTATTCCGCGTAATGTTTTGGCACCACCTAACCCCTCGCTGGTTGCACCGCGTAGGAATAGGGTGGTCATATTAGGCTGAAGGTAAAATGGCGTTTTACCAAAAAGGGTACCCTGGTAGCCTAATCGGTAAACAAAGGAGAGTTTATCCTTAACAATGGTAAAGTACTGACGGTGGGTAAGCGTAAGCTTTGCATGCTCGTACTTGCTGCCTACACCTAAAAACGATGGGGCATAGGTAACAATGGCCTCTGTCCAAACTCCCTTCATGGGGTTTGGCTCGTTATCGCGGGTATCAAATACTGCTCCAGCCTTGATGTATGTGGCAAACCCGCCATCTTTTTCGTCGCCATCAATTAGTCCCCACTGTACGTACTTGTCGTATAGACCATCTATCTCAGGAAGCTTATCTGCATCATCCTTACCCTCGTTTAGCTTATTAACGTCAACAGGGCTAATTTGGAAGTTATACAATCCAATACCACCAACCCAGCCAAAGCGTTTGTCGGATAGTTTGCCCTGAAAATCGGTGGTGAAACGGGTTAGCTTGCGGTCGTATTTATAGAAAACACGGCTCCTGTACACATCGGCTGGTTCTGTATCGTCGGTCCAGGTCTCATTGTATACCGATTGGTACCCGTTAAACCCGTAAAAGTCGTAGGTTTTATCGGTAAGGTAGGCCAAATCGGCAGTAAGCCTAATGTTGGGAATAAGGTATTTGGTGTCGTAGTACAGTCGGTTAATGCCGCTTCCCTTGGTGTATCTGGAAACCTCGGCGTACAACGAGTGGCGGTACTGTGGGTAGGTTGAGCCATCGCCATAGTGGAAAAGGTTAACCAGAAGACCATACTCAAACCCTAGGTCGGTATCGTAGGCTACTACGGGAAGGCCGCCAATGTTAAAGCCCTTTTTTACCTTTTCTGTTTTTGTTGAGTCAACTTGAGCCGAGGCTAAGCTAGTTACCAGTACTAATGCAATGGCAATAAGGTTTATTCTTTTCATCCGTACAAAACATTTAGTATGGTAACAACTAGCACATAACAGTACTGCGCTTAACATTCTTTGCTGAGCAAATGGAACACCCTGTTTATTTTTCTTTTGTGATAGTGTTTAGGTATGGGAGTTTCATTTTTGTAAGCATGTACTACAAATGTAAAACTATTTACGAAAGTTCAAACGTTGGTTTAATGGGTGTTTTGTTGCATCCATTTTAAAATGATAGGGCTTGGATTTCAAGGCAAACCTTGAAATCCAAGCCCTGGATGTTTTGCATCAACCTAAAAGGTTGGTTTTAGCAATTACTGTAGGATGCTTAAAATCCGCTTAGCTGCATGTATATTGTTGGTATAAGCAGTATAAAGGCCACCACAATAAGTATTAGCATTAGGGGCAAGAACCAGCGGAACCATTTGTTGTATGGCACGCGGGCAATGCTTAGCACGCCAACCATAACTCCCGATGTGGGCGATATAAGGTTGGTAAATCCACCTCCTAGCTGGTAAATGGTAACAGTGGCCTGACGGCTTATGCCAATAAGGTCGGAGAATTGGGACATCAGCGGAATGGTTAACGCTGCTTTTGCCGACCCCGAAGCTATAATCATATTTAGCAGGTTATAGAACACAAACATTATTGCTACCGATGTTAGCTTGCCGTAACCCTCCATGGAGCTTGCAGAGTAGAAAAGCAGTGAGTCTATAATTTTGCCCTGCTCTAGTACAACTACAATTCCGCTGGCAAGACCAACCACAAGGGCTGCAGAAAGAATGTCCTTTGCTCCCTCAATAAATAGGCGAGCAAGCTGGTTTGGGGTTTTGCCAAATGCTGCTCCCGATGCAAGTCCCATAACCAAGAAAAGCGTTGCAATCTCTGTTATGTACCACCCGTAGCCCATTACTCCAACAATAAGGAAAAGTATGGTAAAAAACAGGATGTTAACAATGAATAGCTGTACCGAGTGGCGTAGCGCTGAAATTCCCGCAACAATCCAAATTACTGTTGCAACGGGTATTATAGGGGCGGTTACAATGCTTTGCCCAATGGTAAGATCTGTTATGGGATAAAAAATAGAGGCCAGCACAAAAACAACGCTAACAACGGCAAAAACGCTCCATGCATTTTTAGTGGGCTTATTCTTTGTTCCATTTACCTCTTCGGCTCCTTTCTTGCGCCAGTACTCATCATTCTCGTAAACAGGCGATGCTTTAGGATTTTTCTTTATCTTCTTAGCGTAGCGAAGCACATAGCCAATGCCAATTACGTTAATTACAAGCCAAATTACCAAGCGGTACTCAATACCAGAGAATAGCTGAATGCCCGATAATCCCTGTGCAATACCAATGGTGAATGGGTTTAACAGTGCACCGGCAAAGCCTAAGCCAGCTCCAAGGAAGCACATGCTAACCCCCACAATGGAGTCGTACCCCATGCTAATGGCAAGCGGAACAAATATCACCACAAAGGCAATGGTTTCCTCGCTCATCCCAATTACTGCACCAAAAAAGCTAAAGCAGAGCATGATTAGTGTGATGATTATATTGTCTACACCAATAAACTTGAGCAGTTTAATCCTTTCAAGGCGTCGTGTGAAATTTAAAAAGGAGTATATGGCAACATCAAGTGCTTTGCTCTCATTCATAATCCAGAAGGCACCACCAATCATCAGAATGTAAAAGATGATATCCTTGGTACGGAGCATCCCTTCGAATATTGAAGAGAATATTTGCCACGACTGGGGTTGATTTTCAACGGTTTTAAAAGAACCAGGCACAATCACCTCACGGTTAATCCCATTAACGTCTTTAAGCTCACGGCTAAACTCGCCACCAGGAACTATCCATGTAAGTATTGCGCTAAGTACAATTAGCGCAAAAATAATAACGTATGTGTGCGGAAATTCGCGTTTCTTTTTCTGTTTCTCCATAATCAATGGGGTTTAAGGCTGTTTTTAAATTGGACGCCAAGTTATGAAAAAAACTCTGATGATTTGGTGTTTGGTATATGGTGTTTAATGTTTGCCTTTTTAACCTTTAATCTCGCCTAAGGCTGCTTGCCTTCTCGTTATAGCAGAGACAAGCTGACCTCAGGCGAGGAGACAAACTCTTTAACTTTTAACCTTTAACTTTTAACCTTTAACCTTTAACCTTTAACGTTTAACGTTTAACCTTTCCCGTTTCCCTTTTCTTTCGTTAACTTCGTGCTTTGAAAAATACCAAAAGTCATGAAGATTTTAATTCGCGATATTAAGAAACTCGTTCAGGTTGAGGACGAACCAAAGCAAATGGTTGCTGGTGCCGATATGGCTTGTTTACCATGTATCGACAATGCATTTTTGCTGATTGATGGTGATAAGATTGCCGACTTTGGCCCAATGGATAAAATGCCAGCCAGCTACGAAACGGCAAAGGGTACAATGGTTATTGAGGCCCATGGTAGAATGGTATTCCCCTCGTTTTGCGATTCTCATACACATCTTGTTTATGCTGGTAGCCGCGAGATTGAGTATATAGATAAAATACGTGGCCTATCCTATGAGGAGATTGCCAAGCGCGGCGGTGGAATCCTTAACTCGGCAAAGCTACTTCACGAAACATCGGAGGAGGAGCTGTACCAGCAAGCGCTACAACGAGTTAATGAAATTATTGCGTTGGGCACTGGTGCTGTAGAAATAAAGAGTGGATATGGGCTAACCGTTGAGGATGAGCTAAAAATGCTAAGGGTTATTGCCCGATTAAAGGAAACAACCCCTATTACCATTAAGGCTACTTTCCTTGGGGCACATGCTGTTCCTGCCGAGTACAAAGGTCGCCAGGGAGAATACGTGGATCATATTATTAATGAGATGATTCCTATGGTTGCAGCCTACGATCTTGCTGATTATATTGATGTTTTCTGCGATAAGGGCTTCTTTACCGAAGAGGAGACCGAGCGAATGCTTATGGCTGGCATAAAACATGGGCTGCGCGCCAAAATCCATGCAAACGAATTGGATTACTCTGGTGGCATACAGGTTGGTGTTAAGTATAACGCGCTGTCGGTGGATCATCTTGAGTTTACTGGCGACGATGAGATAAAAGCGCTAAAGGATTCGGAAACAATGCCAACGTTACTTCCTGGTGCCGCATTCTTTTTAGGTATGGTTTACCCTCCTGCCCGCAAAATGATGGAAGCCGGATTGCCTTTGGCTATGGCATCGGATTTTAATCCGGGCTCTTCTCCCAGTGGCGATATGAAGTTTGTTATGTCTCTTGGCTGTATCATGATGAAGATGCTTCCCGAGGAGGTGATAAACGCAGTTACCATTAACTCTGCTTACGCAATGGGTATTAGCGATACGCATGGCAGCATTGCTCGTGGAAAGGTAGCTAATGTATTCATCACCAAAAAAATACCTAGTTACGAATTTATGCCTTACGCTTATACCACAAAGCTTGTAGAAACCGTAATCCTTAACGGAGAGGTTGTGGCATAGCGCTAATTTGGTAGTACTTCCAACTAAAAATAACACAACATGGCAATGAGAAAACTAGCTGTTTACGCAATTGCAGTTGCGGTTTGTGCTTCCCTTTGGGGATGCGCAGAGCTGGCTCAACTTGCACCTCCACCCACTGGTCCCAAAACAACAAAACCAGGGCTTACCAATCAGGAGGTGATTGCGGGTTTAAAGGAGGCACTGGTAGTAGGCGCAACAAACTCAACAGGGTTTGCTTCTAAAGTCGATGGTTTCTATAAAAATCCATCGCTATACATCCCATTCCCAGAGGAGGCTGTCAAAATGAAGAAAACTTTGGTTGATGCTGGTTTTGGAAATTTGGTAGCCGATTTTGAGAAGTCGCTTAACCGTGCTGCCGAGGAGTCCACAAAAAAGGCTCTGCCCATTTTTAAAAGTGCAATAATGGGAATGACTGTTACCGATGCCATGGGAATTCTTCGAGGCTCAAATAATGCGGCTACAACATATCTAAAGAGCAAAACAGAGGCTCAGCTTAGGGCAGAGTTTCTTCCTGTTGCTAAACAGGCAATACAATCGGTGGAGGTTACAAAGTACTGGAATCCAGTTGTGAAAACCTACAACCGGTTAACCCTGTTAACGGGAGGAACAGCCGTAAACCCTAACCTTGATGAGTATGTTACCCAAAAGGCCATTGATGGGATTTTCCTTCTAATAGCCCAGGAGGAGGCAAAAATTAGAAAGGATCCCGCAGCACGAGTTACCGATATACTAAAGAAGGTTTTTGCAAATAGTTAATACCCCATTTATATAACTAGAATCAAGCGCAATTACTCATGGAGAACAAAAAGTTAATAGAGTGCGTGCCTAACTTTTCCGAAGGCCGCGACATGAATATCATTAAGCAGATTACTGATGTTATTGAGTCGGTAGAAGGCGTTCGCTTAATTGATGTTGACCCAGGTAAAGCAACCAACCGTACCGTTGTTACAATGGTTGGCACACCAGAGGAGGTTTGCGAAGCCGCTTTCCTTGCCGTTAAAAAGGCTTCAGAGCTTATTGACATGAGCAAGCATCATGGTGCACACCCTCGTTTTGGTGCCACCGACGTTTGCCCATTGGTTCCCGTAGCAAACATCACTATGGACGAGGTGGTTGAGTACGCCCGCAAGCTGGCCAAGCGAATTGGCGAGGAACTGTCAATTCCTGTGTACTGTTACGAGTTTGCTGCTTTTGAGGAGAAGCGTCGCAACTTGGCAAATTGCCGTTCGGGAGAGTACGAAGGGCTGCCTAAAAAGCTACAAGATCCTGCTTGGAAGCCATGTTTTGGCCCTGCTGCTTTCAATGCAAAATCGGGTGTAACTGCTGTTGGCGCCCGTAACTTCCTAGTGGCGTATAACGTTAACCTTAACACAACATCTACTCGTAGGGCAAACGCTGTTGCTTTTGATATTCGTGAGAAGGGGCGTCCACAACGCGTGGGAAACCCTGTTACAGGGAAAAAGGCCGTTGATGAGAAAGGAAATGAGATTTGGATTCCTGGAGCACTTAAGGCTTGTAAGGCCATTGGTTGGTTTATTGATGAATTTGGTATAGCTCAGGTTTCCATAAACCTTACCGATATTACCGTTACCCCATTACATGTTGCTTTTGAGGAGGCTTCTAAAAAGGCGCAGGAGAGGGGATTACGTGTAACTGGTTCTGAACTTGTTGGTGTTGTACCTCTTAAAGCAATGCTTGATGCTGGAAAGTATTTCTTGCACAAGCAGGATCGCTCTACTGGTATTGCCGATAGCGAGATTATAAAAATTGCCGTTAAGTCTATGGGACTTGATGAGCTTTACCCATTCGATCCTCAAAAGAAAATTATTGAGTACATTCTAGAGGATAACAGCAAGAAAAAGCTTGTTGACATGACTGTGGCTGCGTTTACCAACGAAACCGCATCGGAATCGCCAGCTCCTGGTGGTGGATCTATTTCTGCAGCAATGGGTGCTTTTGGCGCCGCTCTTGGTACAATGGTGGCAAACCTTTCTGCGCATAAGCCAGGTTGGGACGATAAGTGGTTGGAATTCTCCAACTGGGCCGACAAGGGAAAAGCATACATGGATCAGCTTGTTAAGCTTGTTGATGAGGATACCAATGCATTTAACAAGATAATGGATGCATTTGGCCTTCCTAAGGGAACCGATGAGGAGAAAGCAGCTCGCAAAAAAGCAATCCAGGATGCTACCCTTTACGCTATTGAGGTGCCTTACAAGGTAATGGAGCTTTGCTTCCAATCCATGGAGGTTATGAAAGCCATGGCTCAGTTTGGCAATCCAAATTCTGTTTCCGACGCAGGCGTGGGCGCATTAGCCGCTCGTTCTGGTGTACTTGGTGCATTCCTAAATGTTAAGATTAATGCATCTGGCTTAGACGATAAGGCTAAGGCTGCTGAGTTTGTTGAGAAAGGTCAGCTAATCGCAAATCAGGCAGTAGAGCTAGAAAAAGAGATATTGGCTATAGTTGAGGAAAAGATTAAGGCATAGTTTCAATATAGCACAATAGAATAGAAAGGGGCTGTCTTTAATATTAGACAGCCCCTTTTTCTTTTTACTCGTTATTGCTCTCTATTGCTTCCGTTCCTGTTGTGGTTTCTTCGGTCTTAACCTCTGCGTTCTCTGTCGCCTCCTCTGCGGCTTTGGGTTGGGTAGGAGTTGCCTTACCAATAATCATATCTAGAATCTCCTTATACCTCTTTTTGGCTATGTTAACCTCACGTGGGTCGGAAATTAGGTAGTTGTAGGTTGGCGCTCCCTTTTTAACTTTAATCTTTCTGTCCTTGGCCTTTGTTTCCTTAATAGGCTGTAGGAACAGAGGGTTGTGCGATGCCACCTGCATCGATCCTCTGGTGTAGTAGAACATGTAAAACTTCTCGTTATCTAGTTGGATATAGATAACCATGTTATCGCTACTTCGCTTTTTGGTAATCTCAATGTAGCCATCAACCATTTTGTTTACTTGCACATTCCCAACAGTATGAATTCCCAACTTTCCATCGGATATAAACGATTTTGTTGCCTGATTCCACCTAAACTTTACATGCGAAAAGGTTATAGTGCTTTCCATTCCCTTAGGGAGTGTGCTGGGAGCCCCAAAAAGGTTTATCTGGTTTATTGCCATTTGTGCATCCTGTGGTGTTTCGCAATAGGTAAATAGGGCAGAACGAACCGGTTTGGTTTTTAGCTCGGCTATGGCAAGGGTTGGCGTTGCGTTTAGCTCTGTGGCCATTGCCTGTAGAGCTATTTGGTTAAATAGGAAGTTGCTTCGGAATACCGTTTCCATGGTTAGCAACGAGTCTTCTAACTTATGCACTAGGCTCCCTATAGCCCTTATTTTAACATGATCCAGATTTATGGGAAGGTTTATGCGACCCTCGCTAAATAGCATGCAGAAGTCGGTATTAAAGCTTACCATATTTGTAACACTATCCGGATTGGCTATTTTATAGTCGGGGGCAATGGTAAAACGGCTATTCCTTTTATTGTAGAAAAGGTAACCCTCGGCGTTAACAAGGGTTACATCGTCAAAGTTCTTACGTTGATGCATTAACCCTGGATACAGGTGAATGGAATCGTTAGTAATAACCGAGCCATTCATAAGGTAGGCCAAATTTATACTCTGTGGCTTTTCTGGAACAGGTATCAAAACGCTGTCGGGGTTAATTCTTGCCTGGAACTTCACGTAGTTTGATGCTGTTTGGGGGCAATTATGGAGTGGTTTGGCACCTCCTTCAAAGAGGTTGTACCGTTCGGGTGCATCCACGTGTAGCTTGCCAATAAACGCGAAACGGGAGCTTAGCTTAAAGCTATCGGGTTCAATTATATTAGCATCGGCATAGGTTGATTTAAGGTATGTTCCCAATTCGGTCATGTTAATGGGGTAAATCTTGCCTTCGTCATCAACATAATCCATGGTTGCCTTTCCCTTGTAGAATGTGCGGCCTGCAATGCCAATATCTGCATTGTAAAAGCGGTGGTGCCGCTTAGCTAGGTTGGCTATAACTACAGCATTTGTTAGCGGAAGAAGCCGTTTCTCCTTGTCAACCTCTAGCTTCTTTTTATTTGGGTGAATAACTGCATCGGCAACAATAAGGTAGCTCACGGAATCGGCTTTTAGCTTGGCCTCTTTCATGTTATAGTTGGCTTTTGCTGAGAAGAAGTAGAGGGAGTCCTCGTTTGTGTTAACAGAGTAGAAAACTGAACCTTTGGGGAATGTGTCCCTGTCGGCCATATCCCTAACGTGGAAATTCTCCATCTCGGCAAGCGCTAGGCGCGAGTCGGCACTTAGGGTTAGCTCCCCTTTTTGCATCTCCCATGTTATACCATCCATGTACGATTCGTACCTAAGTGGCTCCATTTGGGCAAACATGCTGGTCTTGTTTTTCTTGAATACCCCTTTCTTGTTCTTTAAATCAACAAATGCATTTGCATTGGTGGTTTTAAACGATTCCTCTTCGGTTGATGGGGTGTATAGCGTTAGGTTTAACGATTTTGATGTGTAGTCTAGTGCGTTGAATGCAAATTCGTTAGAGGCCATTTTGGCATCGGTTAGGTATATTGTACCGTCGCCCGATAATCCAAGCGGTTCCAAGAGTAGGTTTCCGTGTAGGGTTGCCAAGGAATCGTACATTACGTAGCGCTTTTCTGCTTTAAAGGCGTGCAGTTTTTCGGCCTTAGGGTACCATTTTACAAGGTTCTGCTCTCCTCTTACATTGGGATATTGAATCCCTGTAAGCTGTTGGTTTATTGTAAAATGGGTTGATTGGGTTCGCATGGAGTCGGGGAATAGGTAAATATCGTCCGACTGTGTTTTTGATGTAATGTAAGTGATATAGCCATCGGAGCGGAGTCCTCTGTTGCTAAGGTCTATCTTGTTAAAAATTTTGCCACGGCCTTTGTAAAGAGCTAGTCCGCTTGTGGGAGTAGTTCTTAAAAAACCCAGTGAGTTATCGGGGCGTAGCACTAGCTTTTCCTCAAAGGGAGCAAGAATGTCCGATGAGTAGAACATTCCAGTAAAGTCCATATCCTCGCGCTTAAAGTCGTTAAGCTTGGTGAACCGGAACGGGTAAACCTCAAAGTAAAAGCTGTCGCGGGCGTAAACGCCATTGTGTATGGTCTTGTCGTCGTAGTAAACAAAGGAGTTGCTAGTACTTTGGAATATAGGGTATTCGGGATTCTTTTTGAGTCCTGATTTGTTGTTGGGTTTATCGATGGATATGTGACCAGTAATCTTCTCAAAGGTGCTAGTTACATTCTCTAGTATCTTTTTCCCGTAAAAGTCAAAGTCGTCGGTTTTAAAGTCAATGTGCATGGAATCAACCTCGTTAAGGTCTATGCCAAAATTTTGGTAATCGAAATGGAACTTGTTCCCGTAAAAGGTGAACAGACCAGCGCGTACAACCCCATCAAAAAGGAAGTCTCTATTTTTTTGGATGATGATTTGGTTGTTCCTAGGGTACAGGAACACGTTCTGCGAGTCGCTAACCGATACGTTTTCTACCCCCTGAACCAACATGTCGAAACTGTTTAAGTCCAGCACCGCGTTGGGTGTGGCTGCCGATGTTCGGGATTGGAATCGGATAACATCGTAGTCAATTAATCGGGCTCTGGCCCTAATGGCATTGTACAGCTTCGATGTTGTTTTAACCTCGTCAAGGTCAAAGTCATAGTAAATATAGCCTAGCTTGGCTATGTTCATCATCTCTATTCTAACCTGCTCAACGGGTTTACGAAGGTACTTAGAGAACTCCATTGCCGTAAAGTTGGTGCTCTTTATTCTTTTTGCGTAGTTGGCAATGGCAAGTAGGGGGTGCTGTTCGTCCATCCCCATCATCACATCAAACTTCTCCTCGTTAAAAAAGTTGTCGGACTCAAATTCCGCTCTCCCCGACGATGAGGCCATTGTGGCTCCAATCGTTATCTTATCCTGGTCGAGCGGCCAGGTTAGCTGCTCAATAAAAAGGGTAAGCTTATGGTAGGAGCTGGTAAGCGGCCCTTGGGTTAAGATATTCTCGGTGGGGGCAAGGGTTATTGTGCGGTTCTTGTCGTTGTAGTTTAGCCCTATGCCTGTGTGGTAAATGGAGTCTTTGCCAATCTCGAAAATAACTTTGGCGTTATTGGAAAATATAAGGTGTCTTCGGAATATCAAAACCTCCGTTTCAAGACGTAAAAAGTTCTCGTTATTACGTTTAACTCTAAGCCTTGCTGGGTTTTGTCTTGTTCCTGAACCAATAAGGTTGGAACCAACCATGGTAAAACCCCCTTCGTAATCGATATCGTCAAAAAGGTTTTTTATTTTGTACCACTGCTCGTAGGACTCAAAACGAGGAACCTGAATCTTCTCTACGTCATGAATCTTGATTTGCTGATCGTACAGCTTACCCAATGCAGGCTGTGTAAAGTAGTCCTTATTGGTAAAGAGCACAGAATCGGCCTCGTACCTATTCCTTGTTAAGTCTATTCTAACATTGTTGAGCTCAGCAAATATTTCATCGTCGGGGTAACCAGATCTAAGCCATGTAACCTTACCTTTTTGTCCCACCCACTTCTTTTCTAGGGGGAAAAGCGTGCCGCTTGTGTTCTCTATGCATAGGCTATCAGCGTCGCTAATACATACTAGGTTAATGTTGTTAAAGAAAACCTTTAGCGTGGTATCGTACTCAATTCTTTCGAGTTTGCTGTTTGCCCTCCATTTAAAGGCGTTTGTGGCGTTAAGTGTGTTATGTGCAACAAGATCGTAGGAACTAGTTAAAAACTCAGCTATTCCATTGCTGGAAATCTTTTCGTTGGTTAGCTGTGCCAGGAATGCCTTGTGCCAAGGTATATACCACTGATTTGAGCCTTGGAGCGTATCAACCAGCATGGTTAGGTCTATGTACTGCATAAAGTTGCTCTCCTTAATGTAGGGCTTTTTAAGCAGTGCATTACCAGCCTCTATTATTCTGTCCTTTTGGTCGTTAGGTATAGTGCCAACAGTCCATGAAAGGGTGAAACTCTCGAAGGTATTTTTTTGTTCGTCGCTCATTTTGCCGCTTAGGTACTCCTTAAGCTCGGCAATAAACTTCTCATGTTCGGTAGAGAACGACTCAATTTTCTGATCGGCTGCAGGTGGTGCCTTTACTGCTAGCGTAACAATTACTAGCGTAATTAGCAAACCTGTAAGTGATTTAAATAGAGCGTAGCGACGATTCATGCTGTTGTTATTTATGTTGAAGAAACAAATAGGATTGAGTGCAGAAGTTACAAAATATGCTGGTGTTTTGCCTATTTCTGCATTGCTCTACTTCTTAAAGTGTACCATAGCCCAGTTGTCCTTGGTTCGGCTTTTTACAAGGGTAAGTCCAAGGTTCTCGGCATGGGCCGTAAGGGTTGGTATATCTTCAACTAGTATTCCGCTACAGAACAGGTCGGCACTGCTGTGCATGGCCATTTTGTACTGTTCCATGTCGGCAAGTAGAATGTTTAGGTTGATGTTGGCCAGAATAACATCAAAGGTGTCGAGTTTTAGTAGCGAGGCATCGCCTAGTAACGACATTATGCGTTTACACCCATTGTTCTCCACGTTTTCTATGGTGTTGCGGTAAGCCCACTCATCGTTGTCAATGGCAATAAGCTCTGTGGCACCTCTCATTTCGGCCAAAATGGCTAGCACGCCAGTGCCACATCCCATATCAAGAACTGTTTTCCCTTCCACGTCAAAGGTTAGCAACTCGCTAAGGATTAGTGATGTGGTTTGATGGTGCCCTGTGCCAAAGGCCATTTTGGGCTCTATAACAATTTCGAATGGGTACGCGGGCATGTCCTTATGAAAAGGGGCTCTAACCAAACATTTGGAATCAACAACAATAGGATCGAAGTTCGATTCCCAAACCTTGTTCCAGTTCTGATCCTCATGCTTTGTAATGGTCCACAGTGCAGTGGCATCCATTATGCCGAGCACCTCGGTAGCCGAGGGAATTGCAGCTTCGTTAAGCTGCTTTGTAGGGATAAAGGCGTTTACCCCGTTTGGGGTATCGGTAAAGCTATCGAATCCAATTTCGGCCAGCTGTGCAACAAGTATTTCTGCCGACTCGGAGCTATATGGTGCAATTGTAAATGTAACCTCGGTATATTCCATGTAGAATTAAAATGTTAATAAGTTAAAGGTGAAAAGAGAGGGCAGAATACTGGTTGCCAGGTATAAAGCTAAAGGCTTTATTTTGATTTTGGGAACGATTTGGCAATGGCAATAAAATCTTCGGCCACTAGCGATGCGCCGCCAATTAACCCGCCATCAACATCGGGCTGGTTAAATAGCTCAATGGCATTAGATGGCTTGCAGCTGCCTCCATAAAGGATGCTTATGCTTTGCGCTATGTCATTACCAAACTTCTCTGCTAAGGTTTTTCTTATAAAAAGGTGCATCTCCTGCGCTTGCTCCGATGATGCTGTTTTTCCTGTTCCAATAGCCCAAACAGGTTCGTATGCAATAACAACTCTTTTGGCATCGCTGGCCGATAGGGCAAATAGAACCTCTTCTATTTGGGTTTTAACCACGTTAAAATGCTGGTTGCTTTCACGCTCATCTAACCGTTCTCCACAGCAAAAGATGGGGGTTAACTGGTTCGCAAGGGTTAGCTTAACCTTTTCGAGTAGCATTTTGCTATCCTCCATAAAATACTCTCTGCGCTCGCTGTGACCTAGAATAACGTGCGTAGCACCAATAGAGGCAAGCATCTCGGCCGATACTTCTCCTGTATATGCCCCTTTGGTATGGTTAGAACAGTTTTGTGCACCAACCTTTATTGTGGTTTGTTTTGCTGCTTCGGCAACAGGTATAATATGGGTAAAAGGAGGGTTCACAATAAGTTCAACCTCTGTTGGAACCTCGTTTTTTAGCGCAATAATATCGTTAATTAGCTTAGCTCCTTCAGAAACGGTAGTGTTCATTTTCCAGTTTCCTGCAACAATTTGCTTTCTCATTTTAATGTGTTTTATGTTGATTAACCATTACTATACAATGCATGTAGCGTGCTTGAGTCCCGCCCAAATTTACGCTTTTTTAACCAGTTAAGGGATGGCGTGGTAGGTGTTATTACATTCTTACCCTAGGATCGAGCCACGCGTAAATGCTGTCAACAATTAGGTTGATTATTACAAATACAATGGATATGGTTATTACAGAGCCAATAACCAGCGGCACATCAAAGCTGTTTAGGGCATTCACCATAACATATCCTAGGCCCTTCCACCCAAAAATGTACTCAATAAAGATAACGCCAGCCATTAGCGAAGCAAACCACCCCGATATGGCAGTAACAACGGGATTAAGGGAGTTGCGCAGCGCATGGCGCCACAGAGTTTTGGTAAAGGAGAGCCCCTTGGCTCTGGCGGTGCGTATAAAATCTTGCGATAGCGTTTCGAGCATTGAGCTGCGCGAAAGCTGAACAATAACAGCAAGTGGTCTTATTCCCAACGTTATTGCTGGTAGTATTAGGTTTTTTAGATGTAGGTGAACTCCTTCGCCAAAATCATCTACAACCCAAAGGTTTCCGGTAAGGTTTAGTCCTGTAATGTCGCCTAGTACATACGCAAAGAGCCATGCAAAGAGTATGGCTGCAAAAAAGGAGGGGAGCGACATTCCTATGGCCGAAAGAAAAATAATAACCCTATCGGCAAGTGTATCCTTTTTGATGGCAGAAAAAATGCCAAGTGCAATGCCTACTATGGTAGCAAAACCCATTGCTGTAAAGGCAAGGATAAAGGTGTTGGGTAGCGTTTGCTTAACTATATGTGCAACGGTTTGCTTGCTCTGGTAGGAGCGCCTTAGGTAGGGGAACTTTAGAATTACAGCTCGGCTGTTGGATAGCTTAATTAGCTTTGTGTAAGGGGTGTATGAACTGGAATCTAGGTAAATATAGCTTTTAGGGTTGTTGGGATTATGGATGGAAATGGGCGACAAATCGTTTATGTACTTTGCATATTGAGCAGCAAGTGAGCGGTCTAGTCCCAGATCGCGCCTAACTGCAGCAAGCGATGCAGAGTCGCTTCGCTGCCCCATCATCATTCGCGCAGGATCACCTGGAATTAGGTTGAATAGCCCAAATACAAGGGTTACCACACCCCATGTTACCAGAATACTGTAAAGTATTTTTTTGAGTAATAGCATTTTTAATTTAGAATAGCGTTAAACGTTAAACGTTAAACGTTAAACGTTAAACGTAAAACGTGAGACGTGAGACGTGAAACGTAAAATTTAAATGTTGATGTAAAAAATCAATGTTCAATGTTCAAGATTCAAGATTCAAGATTCAAGATTCAAGATTCAAAATTGAGGCAGCTACCATAATCGTTTCACGATTCACGATTCACGATTCACGATTCACGTCTCTTAGCCTCTTCCCAAATCACGTTCATCTCATCAAGGCTCATGCTTTTTAGTGATTTGCCTTGGGTTATAGTTTTAGATTCAAGGTAGTTAAAGCGGCTAATGAATTTTTTGTTTGTGCGTTCGAGGGCTGTTTCTGGATCCACATTGTACAGTCGGGCTGCATTAACCAGAGAGAATAGCAAATCACCAAATTCAGCCTCGGTTTTATCGCTATCACCTGCATTTATTTCTTGTTGCAGCTCACTCATCTCCTCGTTAACCTTATCCCATATTTGGTGCCGCTCTTCCCAGTCAAAGCCAACGGCTCTAACCTTGTCCTGAATACGGTTGGCCTTAATTAGCGCCGATAGGGATTTGGGTACGCCTGCCAGCACCGTTTTGTTGCCATCTTTCTCCTTAATCTTTATTTGTTCCCAGTTCTGTTCTACTTCGCGCGCGTTATTAACGTTTACGTCCCCAAACACATGTGGATGGCGGTAGATTAGCTTTTCGCAAATGCCATTAATAACATCGGCTATGTTAAACTTACCCTGCTCATCACCAATTTTCGAGTAAAAAACAATGTGCAGGAGTATGTCGCCTAGTTCTTTTTTTATGGACGATAAGTCGTTATCCATAATAGCATCCGATAGCTCGTAGGTTTCCTCAATGGTTAACGTCCTAAGACTTTTAATGGTTTGCTCTCTATCCCAAGGGCATTTTTCTCTTAGTTCGTCCATTATGTTAAGCAGCCTATTGAATGCCTCTAGTGCTTGGGTGTGTTGCATGTTATTATGGTTCAATGTTTAAAAATATGATTCTTGTTGTGTTCCTTTAAGGGAGCTTTACACTTTATGCCAAGTGTTTGGCTTTAGTCCTTTTAGGTTTCATAAAACTTGATTCTAACGCTAGAGCCAACATTAAGGTTTAGCAGCTGTGCCGCGTATCCTGTACATATGGCTATTTCTAGTAATCCAGCGGAGTTGAATAGGGCAAGTAGGTCTCCTGGTTCAACGTCGCTATAGGTGTTACTTATTGAGTTCACCTTATTGTGATTACTCTGCACAAGGATGTCGAACCTCCTGTCGCGCCCAACTCTGTCGAACAGCTCTTTAGATATATTGGTAATTGCGTTCTGGTAGGAATCAATGTAGATTATGCTTCCCGAAATAACGGACTCATCAATGGTTGCTCTAATCTGAGTGTGTGTTTCGTATTCGGCGGCGTTCACTCCCCATTCCTTGGGTGGTCGGTTGGCGCAAATTCCCGTGAGCGCCTTTTCTACCGCCGATAGCGAGGCAAAGCTTCCAACCTCAGTGTAGTCAACTGCATATACAGTCTCCGCAAAATCTTTAAATAGGAGGCCCATTATCCCATTATCAGGTACTAAAAAGTGGTGTTCGTTCTTTTTAAAGTACAAAAGGCGGTTGTTAAACCCCGATTCGCTATTTACCATAACCAGATGAATACTACTTACAGGAAAGTGCAAGTAGCTATTACGTAGAACAAACGCTGCATGACTGTTGTTAAAACTGGCAATTTGGTGGGTAATGTCAACAATGTTCACAAAAGGGCATGCCGATACAACCCGGCCTTTCAGCATTCCTAGGTAGTAGTCCTGCTGATTCCAGTCGGTAATAAGGGTTAGCACTTTTGGCTTTGCATCATCCATGTTAAGTAGGCAAATTTAGCAGTGCAAATTTGGGAAAAAAGGCTTAGGTGTTCAATCCAAAGTAAAAAATAAACAGTACTAATGAGTGAGCACGGAAATGTTCCCGCATATTGCTATCTTTGTAGGGTAAAGATAATCAAGTTCCCTACTATCTTTGCCCCCTATTGTTAAACAGTATTTTCGGTGGTCAAAAAAACTCCGAAAAGCTAATAAAGCGTCTAGCATCAAATTAATGAGTGAACGCATAATTCTAGTTGAAGGCATAGACCCCGTTATTCTTTATGGGGTAAATAACTCAAAGTATGACCTTCTTGTTCGCAACTTCCCAAAGCTTAAAATTGTAGCTCGAGGTCAAGAGATTAAGGCAATTGGCGATGATATTGACCTAGATATGTTTGAGGAGAAAATCAACCAAATGGTTGAGTACTACACAAAGTATCGAACGCTATCAGAAACCGAGGTAGAGGACTTTATTAATAATACCACTGAGACTATAGCAAAGGCTGAAGAGGATAATACCGATGTTCTTGTTTTTGGAAACCACGCTCGTGCTATAAAGGCACGCACGGTAAACCAACAGGTTCTTGTTGATAAGTATTCCAATAACGATTTGCTTTTTGCCATTGGTCCTGCTGGGTCTGGTAAAACGTACACAGCAATTGCATTGGCTGTTCGTGCACTAAAAAACAAGGAAGTTAAGCGTATAATTCTTACTCGTCCTGCTGTAGAGGCTGGTGAACGCTTAGGCTTTTTGCCTGGTGATATGAAAGAGAAGCTCGATCCATATTTGCAGCCCCTTTACGATGCGCTTCACGATATGATTCCTCCACGTAAGCTTATTGAGTACATGGAGGATGGTACCGTGCAAATTGCTCCACTTGCCTTTATGCGCGGTAGAACTCTCGATAATGCCTTTGTTATTCTAGATGAGGCGCAGAATACCACCCTCAGCCAAATGAAGATGTTTTTAACCCGCATGGGAAAGAACGCAAAGTTTATTGTAACTGGCGATGTTACCCAAATAGATTTGCCTCGCAAGGAGGATTCTGGCTTGGTTAAAACCCTTAAAATACTTGATGAAGTTAAAGGAATAGCCATCGTTTCATTCGATTCCCGCGACATAATTCGTCATAAATTGGTTAAGTACATTGTGCATGCGTTTGAGGCGCTTAGCGCTTCGCCAACAAGTAAACCAAAAGATGAGCTAGAAAGTCAATCATAATAATCCACAACAACCTGAAAGCAATGGAAAAAGCAATTGTTCAGACCGATTTCCAGTTTCCTGGTCAAACCAGTGTTTACCACGGTAAGGTTCGCGACGTTTACACCATTAACAACGACATTTTGGTTATGGTGGCAACCGATAGAATCTCGGCCTTCGATGTAATTCTTCCAAAGGGTATCCCATTTAAGGGACAGGTACTTAACCAAATTGCCGCAAAGTTTCTCGACGCATCTCAAGCGATTGTTCCTAACTGGAAAATTTCCTCGCCAGATCCTATGGTAACCATAGGCCACCGGTGCGAGCCGTTTCCTGTGGAGATGATTATTAGGGGCTACTTAACGGGCTCATCTTGGCGGTCGTACAAGAATGGGGAACGTGAGCTTTGCGGAGTTCCAATTCCTGATGGCATGCGTGAGCACCAAGCATTTCCTAAACCTATAATTACTCCAACAACAAAGGCAGAGCAAGGTGCACACGACGAGAACATCTCTCGCGAGGAGATTATTAGTAGCGGTTTGGTTTCCGAAGAGGATTACAAGCAGCTTGAGGAGTACACCTATAAACTTTTTGAACTAGGCTCAAAAATCGCCCGTGAGCGAGGCCTAATCCTTGTTGACACCAAGTACGAGTTTGGTAAAAAGGATGGCAAAATTTATCTTATTGATGAGGTTCATACCCCAGACTCCTCCCGTTACTTCTACTTGGAGGGTTATGAGGAGCGCTTTGCTAGGGGTGAGGCTCAGCGTCAGCTTTCTAAGGAATTTGTTCGTGAATGGCTGATGGAGAATAAGTTTATGGGTAACCCTGGTGAGGTTGTTCCAGAAATGACTCCACAGGTAGTAGAGGGCATCAGCCAGCGATACATTGAGCTATATCAGCATATTACAGGCGAAACCTTTGTTAAGGGTGATTCTGCGGATGTGTTAAAACGTATAGAAAATAACGTTCTTGAGGCTTTAAGAACATTGTAGTAACCGCGTTTTTAAAACCCGTTATAAAGCAAAAGGGGTAAGAGAAATTTCTCTTACCCCTTTTTTAATTGACTAAGGAGAATAGCGTTTTTAGCTATAGGCTCCAGTATTTTAGTTTTTTTATTGTAGAGCGATAAATACCCTTGATGTCAACAAATACGCAGTCGTTTGCTGCATACTCCATAAACCACTCCTCCGATAGCTTAGCGTACTGGTCGTGGCTTACTGCCACAACTATGGCATCGTACTTACCTCTTGGCTCCGACACAATGCTGAACCCGTACTCTTCCTGAACCTCATGGGGATCGGCGTAGGCGTCAACAACATCAATTTTGGTGATACCAAAGGACACCAGCTCGTTGTACACATCGGCTACCTTGGAGTTGCGGATATCGCTAACGTTCTCCTTAAAGGTAACGCCCATTACGAGCACGCGGGTATCCTTGGGGTTCTTATCGGCGGCAATCATCTTCTTCACCGTTTGCTTGGCTACATAGCCGCCCATGGAGTCGTTTATGAATCGGCCTGCGCTTATAATCTGAGGGTGATAGCCCAGTTCCTTTGCCTTGTAAACTAGGTAGTAAGGGTCAACGCCAATGCAATGGCCACCCACTAGGCCAGGGAAGAACTTAAGGAAGTTCCACTTTGTTCCTGCTGCCTCTAGCACCTCGTAGGTATTAATGCCCAAGCGATTAAAGATAATGGATAGCTCGTTCATAAAGGCAATGTTTATGTCGCGCTGTGTGTTCTCTATAATCTTGGCCGCTTCGGCCACCTTTATGCTGCTGGCCCTGTGAATGCCCGCTTTTATAATCAGCTCATAGGTCTTAGCAATCTCCTCAGACGACTCAGCATCGCACCCTGAAGTGATTTTCTTTATAGTGGTTAGCGTATGCTCCTTATCGCCTGGGTTTATCCGCTCGGGGGAGAAGCCCACCTTGAAGTCGGTGATGTACTTAAGGCCAGAGAGCCGCTCCAGAAGCGGAACGCAATCCTCCTCGGTACAGCCAGGGTAAACCGTTGACTCGTAAACCACGTAGTCGCCCTTCTTTAGCACCTTGCCAACTGTTTCAGTTGCGGCCAAAAGGGGTTTCAGGTCGGGTAGGTTGTGATCGTCTATTGGCGTGGGAACGGCAACCACAAAGAACCGTGCCTGGCGGAGGTCTTCAATATTTGATGTATAATGAATGTCACTCCCTTTGAATGCCTCGGGTTCCAGCTCCTTACTGGGGTCAATGCCCCGCTGCATAAGGGCAACCCTATCGGGCTTAATGTCAAAGCCAATAACCGATAGCTTTTTGGCAAATTCAAGTGCAATGGGTAGGCCCACGTAGCCCAGTCCTATTACTGCTAGCTTATCCTTTTTAGAGAGTAGTTCGTTATACATCGTTATCTTTTTATAGGTTTTTACAAAGTGGATGGTAATCGCCTGTTAGTCCAATATCCTTTGCGTTGCGTATGGTGTACACGGTTTGAATGGAGCCCTTTGCGTCTTCCAGTCCAAAGCCCTCACCGTTTAGGATGCCCTTATAGCTCTCGGAGTGCAGGTCGGTAAAGCCCTCACTGAACTCAACCTCTTCACCGTCAACGGTTATGGAACGGAAGGTTCTCTTTCCAGTTTGCCTAACATCTGCTGGAACATCGTTGTAGTCTACGCTCAGGAACCAACGTACGCGGGCTTGGCCCAACTCAAGGTAACCCGCAGCCTTATCGTGTTTGGACACGTGAACAATGCTATGCTTTACCTCGCCAAAAATCCAGGTGAGCATATCAAAGAAGTGAACACCAATATTGGTGGCTACTCCTCCCGATTTCTGCATGTCGCCCTTCCATGAAATAAAGTACCAGCGCCCACGGCTGGTGATGTAGCTTAGGTCAACATCATACACCTTGTCCTTTGGGCCCTCGGCAATCCTTTTTTTAAGCGCTTGGATAACTGGGTGCAGGCGCAGCTGAAGTATTGTGTTTACTCGTCCTCCTGTTTCCCGCTCAATCTCTTGAAGCGCATCAATATTCCAAGGGTTTAGAACAATGGGTTTTTCGCAAATAGCATCGGCTCCGTGGCGCAACGCAAAGCGGATGTGTGAGTCGTGCAGGTAGTTAGGTGTGCAGATGCTCACGTAGTCAATGTGGGTTCCCTGCCGTTTCAGCTTATCAAAGTGGCGGTCGAACCTTTCGTACTCCACAAAAAAATCGGCATCGGGAAAAAAGCTATCCATAATGCCAACGCAATCGTGTTTATCCAGTGCTGCCAGTAAATTATTCCCTGTATCCTTTATCGCTCGTAGGTGTCGGGGAGCAATGTATCCGGCGGCACCAATAACACCAAAATTCTTCATAAAAGCTATTGTAATTTTGTTACAAATCCATCGTTAAGCCTATACTGCCCGTTGCTCTCAGGGCAAATGGCAATTCCCTCCTGATTGAAGCTGAGCTTATGCCCAAACTCACTCATCCAGCCTGTTTGCCGAGCAGGATTTCCCACAACCAAGGCGTAGGGCTTCACATCCTTAGTAACAACGGCTCCCGCACCTATAAAGCAGAATTCTCCTAGAGTTATTCCGCATACAATGGTAGAGTTTGCACCAATGGTTGCACCCCGTTTCACAAGGGTTTTCTTGTACTCGCTCTTGCGGTTTACGGCGCTTCTAGGATTTACCACGTTGGTGAATACCATTGAGGGCCCAAGGAATACATCATCCTCGCAAATAACGCCCGTGTATATCGATACGTTATTCTGTACCTTAACGTTATCGCCAAGAACAACATCGGGGGAGACCACTACGTTCTGCCCAATATTGCAATTCTTGCCAATGGTGCAGTTGGACATGATATGGCTAAAATGCCATATTCTTGTTCCATTCCCTATGGCGCACCCCGCGTCTATAACAGCGGTTTCGTGCGCAATATAGCTACTATCCATGTTGTTGGTTTTACTATTCTACAGATTTAAGAACACCTTCAGCAATAAAGGTAACAAGTTCTGGCGTTAGTTCGGTATGCATAGGCAACGAAAATACTTGCTGGCTAAGTAGAGCCGAATTGGGGAATGCCTTTGTTGCTGCGCTTTGCTGGTACACCTCGAATGCCTTTTGCTTATGCAGGGGTATAGGGTAGTAAACCATTGCAGGTATTCCAAGTTCTGCAAGTTTTTTTATTACCAAATCCCTGTTACCATTAATCAGGCGTAAGGTGTACTGGTGAAATACATGTGATGAGAATGCTGAGCGCACAGGTACCTTAAGGTTGGCAGATTTGCCCAAAAGGGTATCGTACAAGTCGGCAGCATTTCTACGGGCGGTGCAGTAATCATCTAGGTGCTTAAGCTTTATTCTTAGCACGGCGGCTTGTACAGTATCCAGACGGGAGTTAACGCCAATCCTGTCGTGATGGTAGCGTACCTTCATCCCGTGGTTGGCTATGGAGCGAATCTCTTCGGCAAGGGCATCATCGTTAGTGAATAGCGCCCCTCCATCGCCATAGCATCCAAGGTTTTTGGATGGGAAGAAGGAGGTACACCCAATGTGCCCTATGGTACCTGCCTTTTGGCTCCTGCCATTGGAGAAGGTGTAGTCGGCACCAATGGCCTGTGCGTTATCTTCTACAACGTAAACGTTATGCTGAGCGGCTACGTTCATTATCTGCTCCATGTTGGCGCACTGGCCGAACAGATGAACTGGTATTATGGCCTTTGTTCTAGTGGTTATTGCTTTTTGCAATGAGGCAATATCCATATTGTATGTCAGTGGATCTACATCTACCAGAACAGGGGTCAACCCAAGAAGGGCAACTACTTCAACTGTGGCAATAAATGTAAAATCGGGTGTAATAACCTCATCGCCTGGCTTAAGGCCAAGAGCCATCAGCGCTATTTGCAGCGCATCGGTACCATTGGCGCAGCCTATTACGTGTTTTACCCCCAGGTACTGCGCAAGCTCATCCTGAAAAAGTGTAACCTCGGCACCCTTAATAAACGAGGTGGTGTTTAGAACTTCTTGGATGGCAGTATTTACCTCTGCGCTAATCTTATCGTATTGACCCTTAAGGTCGCACATTACAATATTTGATGATGGCATAAGTTTCATTTTTAGCCTTCGAAGTTAAAAATAATAATACGCTTAGCGAAGCAATACGGGCTAAAAGTAAATGTGTGGTTGCAAGAAATAAGGGGTAGGGGTGTGCCCTATACAAAAGAAAAAGGCCACCCAACGGGTAGCCTTTCTTGTATTGATTTGGATTTCTATTTAGCGTAGCTAATTGCCCTTGTTTCGCGAATGACGGTTATTTTAACCTGACCTGGATAGGTCATTTCGTCCTGAATCTTTTTGGCAATGTCAAACGATAGCCTGTTTGCATCCTCATCGCTTACCTTTTCGCTACCAACAATAACGCGTAGCTCGCGACCAGCTTGTATTGCGTAGGTTTTTAGTACTCCAGGGTAGTTTAGCGCCATGTCTTCCATCTCCTTTAGACGCTTAATGTACGACTCAACAACCTCTCTACGAGCTCCTGGACGTGCACCTGAAATGGCGTCGCAAACCTGAACTATTGGCGCAATTAGAGTCGTCATCTCGGTTTCGTCGTGGTGAGATCCAATTGCATTACAAACCTCAGGCTTTTCTTTGAACTTTTCGGCAAGTTTCATCCCTAGGATTGCGTGTGGCAATTCTGGTTCATCATCGGGCACCTTACCTATATCGTGAAGCAATCCTGCACGTTTGGCAAGTTTGGCATTTAGGCCTAACTCTGTGGCCATAATTGCGCAAAGGTTAGCAACCTCACGTGAGTGTTGTAGCAGATTTTGTCCGTAAGACGAACGGTACTTCATTTTACCAACAAGGCGAATAAGCTCTGGGTGTAAACCATGAATACCTAGGTCTATGGCGGTGCGTTTACCTACCTCAACAATCTCTTCTTCTACCTGCTTTTGAACTTTCTGAACAACCTCCTCGATACGAGCAGGGTGTATGCGTCCGTCTGTTACCAATTGGTGTAGAGCCAAACGGGCCACTTCTCTGCGAACAGGATCAAATGCCGATAGGATGATAGCCTCTGGAGTGTCGTCCACAATAATCTCAACACCAGTAGCCGCTTCAAGTGCACGGATGTTTCTTCCCTCGCGACCAATAATCCGGCCTTTTATCTCATCGGAGTCAATATGGAATACGGTAACAGAGTTTTCTATTGCAGTTTCGGTTGCAACACGCTGAATAGATTGTACTACTACGCGTTTTGCTTCCTTGGTTGCAGTCATTTTTGCTTCGTCCATAATTTCGTTAACGTAGCTCATTGCTGCAGTTTTTGCCTCTGCCTTAAGCGAATCAATAAGTTGTGATTTTGCTTCGTCGGCCGAAAGACCAGATAGGGCTTCCAACTTTTCTACTTGTTGTTTGTGCATGCGTTCTAACTCCTCACTGCGTTTCTCAACAAGTTCCATTTGTGTGGTTAAGTTGGCGCGAATTGCCTCAATCTCTTTGTTCTTTCGTTGGGCTTCGTCAAAGCGCTGCTGGAAAGCAACCTCACGTTGTTTGAGTTTATTCTCTGCCTGAGCCATTTTTGAGTTTTTCTCGGCAAGAATCCGCTCGTGCTCTGTCTTAAGCTGAAGAAATTTTTCCTTAGCCTGTAGTATCTTCTCCTTCTTTATAACTTCAGCCTCGCTCTCCGCATCTTTTATTATGCTGTCACGCCTGCGCTGTAACAGTTTATTCCACAGCACAAAGGAGATTGCTCCTCCTACTATTAGCGCTGCCGCTGTGAATATGATCGTATAAATCATTCGAGTTTGTTTTAGTTTATTATGGTATAATCAATACAAAAAAAGCCCGCAAAGTCTCCTTAAGTTTTTTGAAAACCCCATATCTGACATGGGTGGAGTGGCCGCTATTTTCGAACTTCCAACGTTCTGCCGAAGCAGAATCACGAACGAGTCGCTACTAGGCCTGTTCTACACCAGCTGAGTCCTGCTCCAATGGTTGTAGTGTTGAGTTTCGCAAAAATGTTAAGGAAACAATGCGGGCAATACTATTATTTAAAAGAACTTATTCCACTCTTGGTCAGATAATCTTCGAGCCATTCGTCTAAGTCCGATACCTCATCTAGCACAGGTGATACCTCAAACCTATTCTCGCTCTCTATTAACTTTATAACGAACTGAAGGGCAGCCATCGCTAAAAAATCCTGCAAATCCTTATCCGAATAACGCTGTTTGTACTGCAGCACCTTTTCGTTTATAAGCTTTGCGGCTTTGCGAATCTTTTCCTCATCGCTCCGGTCAATTTTTAGCGGATAGAACCTATCTGCAACATTAACCCTTATCGAAAGCTTTTCCTCCATTCTAAAAACTATCTGTTAAGTAGCGCAATGCATTTATCAATTTCCCGCACAATCCTGTTCACTTTAATCTTGGCATCATGTACATCCTGTGCCGATGACGAAAGTGATTTTGCCAGTTTTAGCTGGCTGTAACGCTCTTCAAGTTCAACTATCTCTTTTTCGCGTTGCTTTAAACGTGACTGAAGCTCAGCATTCTGTTCTTGCAGCTGCTGATTCTCTTCTTTCACCTTCTCGAACGCGGACACAAGCATTTGAATCTTACTTTTAAGTCGCGCGCTTATATCATTATGAGAAACATCCATTGAACTCAATTTGTTCTACAAAATTAACATTCGAAGCGATAATAATCAAAATTATTAAACCCAAAATTGGCTGTGGTACTCAAATATTTTAGTTTTACAGCGATTTAACGGTGGGAATATGGGATTGCGTACAATAATGGGAGCAGCTATTCTGCTTAACTTTAGTCTATTGGCCTCGGCACAGGTGAGTTTAACACCTCCTCTTAAGGGCGCCCTAAATCTTTCGGGTGCATTTGGTGAAGTGAGAACCGATCACCTGCATACGGGAATTGATTACAGAACAGGTGGAAAGATAGGTCTTAAGGTCTATTCCGTAGATAAAGGGTACATATCTCGAATAAAGTTTAGTCCCAATGGCTATGGCAAAGCAGTGTATATTAATCATCCAAACGGAACAACATCTGTTTACGCCCACTTGGATATGCTTGCAGAACCCTTTGCATCGTATGTAAAAGACCTGCAGTATGGTAAGCAGTCGTTTGCATTTGACGTTGAGCTTAAGCCACGAGAACTTCCTGTTGTGAAAGGTCAGCTAATAGCATGGAGTGGTAACTCGGGAAGTTCTGGAGGGCCACATCTTCATTTTGAAGTAAGAAATACCAAAACCCAGCACGCTCTTAACCCTAACTTTTGGGGATTTCCTGTTGCTGATAATTTGGCTCCGCAAGTAAAAGCTGTTGCGTTTTATAGGGCCGATAGCACAACCATAATTAATGGGCTGGCAAAAAGTGTTGTGCTAGATGTAAGTGGTGCTGATAAAAAAAATGCTTTAGATACAGTGAGAGTGTCTGGCACCGTTGGCTTTGGTCTGGAAGCTTATGATTGGTTAACTCCACAAAGTACAAGAACTGGTATATACTCTGCACTATACACGCTCAATAGCGATACTCTTTTTTATTTTAAGGCCGATAGCCTATCGTTTGGTCAGGGTAGATATGTGAATAGTCTCACCGATTATGGGTTAAGGCAACAAACAGGTAAGCGCATAATCAAGCTTTTTATTGAGCCTAACAACAAGCTAATGGGATATTACGCTTCGCCTAAAACTCAGCGAGGTTTTCTACGTGTTAGTCCTGATAGTATATATAACATAAAGCTAATAGCTGCAGATGCTGCAGGGCTTTACTCTTCCATTGATATTGTAGTAAAGGGGGAAAAACAACCCCAAGGCCCCGCTATAGCAGCGGCAATACCAACGGAACATGCATTTATTGCATATAACCAGAGTTTTAGTATTGTTACCGATAGTTTGACCATTACTATTCCCAGAGATGCTTTTTATACCAATGTTTTTTTTCGCTATGCGCTAGCGGAGGGAGCTGGTAGAGGGTTGTCTCCGATTTATAGTATTGGAAATCCCAATATTCCATTGCATACTTCATATACGTTAGGTATTCGTGTGAGGAGTGATGAAAAAGCAGCAGAAAGCAAAACTTGCATTGCAAAGGTGGAAAAGGATGGTAAGCTAAAGTTCATGGGTGGAGCATATAAGAATGGTTATGTTAAAGCCTCGCTTCGCACTTTTGGCAATTATACCATTGCTATTGATACTATACCTCCAGTAATTGTGCCTTTAAAAAGGCAAGTGAATGGAACTGTGAAAATAAGGTATAGGGTGTACGATAATTTCTCTGACATAGCAAACGTGAACGGTTATATAGATGGTTCTTGGGCTCTATTTGAATACGACCCTAAAAACGAGCTAATATTTTATGTGGTTGACCAAGAGCGAATAACCTCGTCCAAAGAGCACTCCATAAGAATAGTTGCCGAGGATGGATTGGGAAACATTTCTACTCACGAATCAACTTTTTCGTTCTAGAACGTATAAGCCTTTTGCAAAGCATAACAACTCTATTTTGTAATGTTAACTAATGCCCTCTCGTTTGGTCTGTTTTTTATTGGATTGCTTCTTGTTGCTGCAATTCCATGGCCTCTGCTATATGGTTTTAGCAACATAATAGCCTTCTTCTTTCATCGTGTTGTTGGATATAGATACGAGATAATGAAGGAGAATTTAACACTCGCTTTTCCTGACAAAACAGAAGTGGAGAGGGAACTTATTATTGCAAAGAACTATAAGAATTTGGCCGATATTACAGTAGAGGCGCTTCGCGGCTTTTTTATGAGCAGAAGGCAGGTATTGAAACGGCACAGAATTGTTAACCCCGAATTGCTTAATGAATATTATGATAAGGGGCAAAGCGTTATTGGTGTTGCAGGGCATTTTAATAACTGGGAGTGGGGAGCCCTTTCGGCTGGATTACAAATAAAGCATCAGCCCATTGCGCTCTATAAACCGTTGGCCAATCCACTCATTGATCGATTTATGAAGTGGACACGAGCAAAAAAGGGAGCTGTAATGGCCTCAAACGCAAAAACTGCCGAAATTTTTGAAAGCACACAGAAAACGCCTTGTATATACATTCTAGTGGCCGACCAAAGTCCTGTTGATTTAGAGAAGGCTTACTGGTTAACGTTTCTAAATCAGGAAACTGCCTGCTTACATGGACCCGAGAAGTATGCAAAAAAGTATAACTATCCAGTTGTGTACATTGATATTCAACGAAAGAAGAGAGGGTTCTATGAGATTTATTTATCGGAGCTTGTAGGAACCCCACAGAAGCAGCCAGAGGGCAAAATTACCGAAACGTACATGCGAAGGATGGAACAGAGTATAAAGCAAACACCACATGCTTGGCTTTGGACTCATCGTAGGTGGAAACGTACTAGGAAGCAAAAAGTATAGTGCTCTTTTATATTGTAAAATCCATTAGCCAAAACAACACCCTTATTACAGTTAACTTAAAGTATCCTTTTATATATTTGATGCACTATAAACAAAAAGCTATTTACCATGAGATCATCTATTCGTTACATTGCTTTAGCAGTTGCTGCGCTACTCCCAGCAGTTTCTTTGGCAACAAACTATAACAACAAGCAAATTGCAGTTATCTCCTACAGCGTTAGTGTTGATGAGGTGTGTATGCAAAAAATAAAGACTTTCGAAGATCTTTTTCCTAGTGTTGAAAAGAGTAATGCCGATAGGATTATTGCCAGAATAACAGATGTATCGTACGCTTTTTTCGAAGAACACCTTGAACGTGAGGTGGGAATGTACATTCTGCCCTTAAATGCTTTTGGCAGTAAGTTCGATTACGATATTTATGGTTATCCCGATATGTCTATAAACAAAGCAATGCGCAAGGGAAACTCTAAGTATTATATGAAAGTGGAGCTGCTCATTACCCATAAGCCCGCCGATACCAATGGGAAACTATTTGGTATAATTAACGATACAACTCCATCGCAAGAAGAGGTTAAGAGCGAGAATTATGTAGAAACAGTTCAGCCCGTTATTCTGTATAATGTTACCATGTACTCAGAGAAAGGCGTGTTACCCATCGATAAGTTCTCTGCAGAGATAGCTCCAGAGGAAGCAAGACCCCTTACTAAAGAGTTTTTTTATGGGCTAATAAATAACGAGCATAAAGATGATGGATCAACCCTTATGAGTATTATAGATCAGGCCATTGCTCGTTTGGCACGTAACATTAAGAAATAGTTTTGAGTATGGTAAAGTCACTTTTTAACCTAATAGCACAACCGCCCTCCTCCATAAGGGCGGTTGGTGTTATGTCGGGAACATCACTCGATGGTTTAGATCTTTGCCTTTGCGATTTTTGGCAAGAAAACGGGGACTGGAAATTTTCGCTTATCAAAACAACTACGATATCCTACACTTCCGATATTAAGCAAAGCTTGACCAGAGCCTTCGAAATGACAGCCAATGAGTTTAGTGCGCTAGATTTTGAGTATGGTAAATGGGTAGGCCATCAGATAAATATTTTTTTGGCAGATGCTGAACGTATGCCCGATATAATAGGCTCTCATGGTCATACCGTTTTCCATCAGCCTAGTCCTGGCTACACCACTCAAATAGGAAAGGGTGCCGTAATATCGGCAACTACCGGAATTCCCTGCGTGTCGGACTTTCGTTCTGGCGATGTTGCCAGGGGAGGTCAAGGTGCACCGCTGGTTCCCATTGGCGATGAACTCCTTTTCTCCGATTTTACGTGGTGCCTAAATATTGGAGGTATTGCCAATGTCTCTACTCGGTCCAACGGTAAGCGGTTGGCTTGGGATATTTGTCCTGCAAACATGATACTAAACCTATTGGCCAACAAACAAGGCAAATCATTTGATAGCGATGGTGATTTGGGTAGGAAAGGCACTGTTTTGGTGGATTTGCTCAATGAACTCAATAGCCTAGCATTCTATCAAAGCGCACCTCCAAAATCATTAGGCCGGGAATGGTTCGAGAAGCATTTTTACCCCCATTTTAATCTCTGCGATAGTAGTAATAGTAATCTACTCGCTACGGCTTATGAGCATATTAGTCAGCAAATTGCAAGGAGTATTGGGGTTACAAGCAGCGGTACGTTGTTAGTTACAGGCGGTGGTGCGCATAATGGTTTCCTTGTAGAGAAGATTCGGGAAAAAGTAGATGCCAACATAGTTATTCCAGATTCTCTAACGGTTGACTTTAAGGAGGCGCTTGTATTCGGTTTCCTTGCCGTTCTTTACCTGAAAGGAGTAAACAGTAGCATAGGTTCTGTAACAGGTGCTAGTAGCGATTCTATTGCAGGAGTGCTCTCGTTTTAATTCTAGTAACCATTTTTTAGCAAGGCAAAGCTAAACCGAGATTCTACATTTGAATCAAAAAAAGGATATTACATCCCTTTTTCTATTTTTGTAAAAACGAAAAACCAAATATCAAGCAAATGATGAAAAGAAAAATCAGCAGATTACTGACTTTGGCTCTTTCTGGTGCCTTTGTTTTTTCAGTGCAAACCAGTGATGCCTGTACCAATTTTTTGGTAACCAAAGGGGCATCAACCGATGGTTCCACATTTGTAACCTATGCTGCCGACTCGCACTACCTTTATGGTGAGCTGTACTTTCGTCCAGCAATGGATTACCCCGCTGGAACCCTTCAAAAGATTTACGAATGGGATACAGGAAAATTTTTAGGCGAAATACCCCAGGTTGCCCATACTTATAAGGTTATTGGTAACATGAACGAGCACCAGCTAACCATTGGTGAGACCACCTATGGAGGGCGTGGTGAACTGGTTGATACCACAGGTATTATTGACTATGGTAGCCTTATTTATACCACTCTTCAGCGTGCAAAGAATGCTCGCGAAGCCATTAAGGTTTTTCATGAGTTGGTTAGCACTTACGGATATTACAGTAGCGGAGAGTCTTTTTCAATAGCCGATCCTAATGAGGTATGGATACTTGAGCTTATTGGCAAAGGAACCAAAATGCAAGTGGACAAGAAAACCAAGCAGCCATATAACGCAAATAAAGGTGCAGTTTGGGTGGCAATCCGCATTCCCGATGGTTATGTTTCGGCTCATGCTAACCAAGCCAGAATAACTACCTTCCCGCTTGCCAATGGCAAAACATCAATCACTTCAAAGGATATGAAAAAAGTATTCAATCCTGAGGTTGAGGTTGTTTATGCTCACGATGTTATCAGCTTTGCTCGCGAAATGAAGTACTTTGAAGGTAAGGATGCTGATTTTAGCTTCTCCGATACCTATGCTCCTGTTGATTTTGGTGCAGCACGCTTCTCTGAGGCTCGTGTTTGGTCTTTCTTCAAAAATATCAACAAGGATATGTGGGCTTACCAGGATTACGCAAAAGGTCACAATCTATCGCACCGCATGCCTCTTTACATTAAGCCAGACCGTAAGCTAAATGCTAAGGATTTAATGCAGAACATGCGCGATCATTATGAAGGAACAGATCTGGATATGACCACCGATATGGGTGCTGGTCCTCACGCACTACCTTACCGTTGGCGTCCGCTTACATGGAAGTACGAGGGTAAAACCTACTTTAATGAGCGTGCAATTGGCACTCAGCAAACCGGATTCTCTTTTGTTGCTCAAATGCGTAGCTGGCTACCCAATGCCATTGGAGGTGTTTACTGGTTTGCTGTTGATGATGCTTCTACATGCGTTTACACACCTCTTTACGCTGGATTAGAGAAATGTCCAGAAACCTTTGCCGAGAATAATGGGGATATGCTAAACTACTCAAGCACATCAGCTTTTTGGGCATTTAACAAGGTTTCCAATTTTGCATACCTGCGTTACGATGTTATGAGCAAGGATATTATTAAGGTGCAACAAGAACTTGAGGATATGTTTATTGCTAATGTAGCCTCAGTTGACGCTAAAGCCAATGAGCTTCTTGCAGTATCTCCTGAAAAAGCAAACGAGTATCTTACCGAGTACTCTGTAAGCAATGCAAATGCTGTTACAGAGCGCTGGAATAGACTGTTTGAGTACCTACTTGTTAAGTACATCGATGGCAACATCAAGCAGGAGAAGAACGGGAAGTTCATTTACAATGAGCACAATAATGGAACACCAGCATCAGTATCAAACCCACAATACCCTGATTGGTGGAAAAAGATGCTGATTGAGCAAACTGGTGATAAATTGGAGTATCGTGGAGGCGAGTCGCATTAGTCGTGTTTTTGTACCTATTTATATGAAGTAAGCAGACTAGCTTAGATACATTTTATTAGAGGTTGCTGGGGTGTCCCAGCAACCTCTTTTTTATTTTGGTGTGTATTTTTTACTTCGAGTGTATTTATACAATATATATTGTATGTACAACTTTCATTTTAGGTAACCACGTTTGATTTTTCTTCTAATTCTATAGCATATTTTCTCTTTATCAATAATGTGTTTTTATTAGGTAATTTAAAAATAAAAAGGGTATCAATCGATCCCTTTTCGTCCTATTAACGGTGATTTGAGTAAAAACGGTATTTAACAGTTTGTAACAAAGTTTGTAATGCTTTAAAATTTCGAGGCATGATTGGTTTGTAATGGAAGGTCTTGTTTTATAGGATGGTGAGAATATTGAGTGTTTGTTTTGTCGATGTGCTTTTTTAAAAAAAAAAGAAAACGTGTGAAAAAATGTTAAATTCTTTGACTTAAAAACATTGTTTTTCGGCATATTATTAACTACATTAGCCGTGTTGAAAAAAACAATTAACCCAATTGTAAACCTAAAATTTGTTCTATGAAAAGACTATGCGTTTTCCTCGCAGGTCTTGTGCTTGTTGGTATAAGCTTTGCCCAAGCGCAGACGGTGCGGATTACCGGAACAGTTACTAGTTCCGAGGATGGGATGCCTATCCCAGGTGTGTCTGTAGTAGTTAAGGGTACCACTATTGGTGGTATTACCGATCCTGACGGTAAGTATGGCCTTAACGTTCCTTCCGATGCGCAAACACTTATTTACAGTTTCGTAGGTCTAAAAACACAAGAGGTGTCTATTGGCGGCCGTGCTATTATTGATGTAGTAATGGAGCCAGAAATGCTACAAGTGGAAGAAGTTGTTGTTACTGCATTGGGTATTACCCGTCAGAAAAAGGCATTAGGTTATGCCGTACAGGACGTAAAGGGTGATGAACTTAATAAGGCAGGACAAACCAACGTTCTTAATGCTCTAACAGGTAAGATTGCTGGTGTTCAAATTTCTGGAGCCTCAGGTAATACTGGTGGATCTGCAAAAATTCTTATCCGTGGTGTTGCTTCTGTTTCTGGTAGCAACGACCCTCTATTCATTATTGATGGTGTACCTGTAGACAACCAAAGTTTTAATACTACAACTGCTAACGCAGGGGGTGGTGGTTACGACTATGGTAACATGGCTCAAGATATCAACCCCGATGATATTGAGTCTATTTCTGTTCTTAAGGGTGCATCTGCTTCAGCGCTTTACGGGACACGTGCGTTGAACGGTGTTATTCTTATTACAACTAAGAAAGGAAAGCAAACCAAGGGTATTGGTGTTAGCGTTAGTAGTGGTGTCGCTTTTGATAAGGCAGCCTATTTCCCTAAGCACCAAAAACTATATGGTGGTGGTGTAACTATTTCTGATGCCGATGGTGGTGTGAATGGTTTTGCTACCGCAAATATTGGTGGTACAGATTATTTACTTGTTGACTATCAAACAGACGAATCTTGGGGGCCAAAGTACGATCCTAATATTATGGTTCTTAAGTGGAATGCATTCGACGCTTGGGATACTAAGAATTATCTAAATCCTACTCCTTGGGTTTATCCTAAAAATGACTTCGAATCATTTTTTGAAACTGGTGTAACCCTTACTAATAGCGTTTCTATTAATGGTAGTAACGAAACATCTTCTTTCCGTATGTCATACACAAATATGGATGTTGATGGTTATATGCCTGGTAACGAAATGAGCAAGAATGCGCTTGCATTTAGTGGGTCAAGCAAGGTTAGCAAGTACTTAGAGGCTTCTACAAATGTTAACTATGTTAGAACTTGGGCCAAGGGTCGTCCAGAAACTGGTTACGGAGATAAGAACCCAATTATGCGTATGCACCAATGGGGTCAGACATCTGTTGATTACAAAGAGATGAAGGCTTATAAGAATCCAGATGGAACACAAAGAACTTGGAATAGAATTGCTTGGAATAATCCAAAACCAAACTATTCTGATAACCCATACTGGAGTTCATATGAGAATGCACCAGAGGACTTGAGAAATCGTTTTTATGGTAATATTGGTTTAACAGGTATGATAACCGATTGGTTAAAGGCTCGTGGTAGGGTTAATATGGACCACTATGACTTTACCATTGAGGAAAAAAGTGCAATTGGTTCTCAAGCTTTACCATTCTACGATTTGCAGACTCGTGTATTCACCGAAATGAACTACGAGTTTATGTTGATGGCAGATAAGCGCTTTGGTGAAGATTTCACTGTTTCTGCGATGATCGGTGCAAACCGTATGGATCGTACTTATGATCGTACTGGTGGTTATACTCAAGGAGGTCTATTGCTTCGTAATTGGTACAACCTTCAAAACTCTGCAGTTCCTGCTGGTGTTTATAACAACTCTACTTGGAAGCGTATCAACAGTATTTTTGGTAGTGCAACAGTTGGTTACAAGAGTATGGTTTACTTAGACCTTACTTGGCGTGGTGACTGGGCATCAACTCTTCCTAAAGAAAATAACTTCTACAAGTATCCTAGTGTTACTACATCTTTCATTTTCACTGAACTACCTGCTCTTAAAGACCAAACTATTCTTCCTTTTGGTAAGATTCGTTTGAACTGGGCACGTGTTGGTGGTGATACAGATCCTTACCGTTTGGCCAGCGTTTATACTGCTAATGACAACTTTGGTACAAATCCAAATTACCAACTGCCAACAACTTTGAATAACTCAACACTTAAGCCAGAAGAAACTACTTCGTATGAGGCTGGTATTGAACTTAAGTTCTTCAATAATAGATTAGGCGTTGACTTTACCTATTATGACAACACTACTATTAACCAGATTATACCTGTACCAACATCAGCTACCACTGGTTACACCCAACAAGTAATTAATGCTGGTAAAGTAACTAACAAAGGTATCGAGTTGTTATTAACTGGTACTCCTGTTCAACTTAGCAATGGTTTCCGTTGGGACGTTACTTTGAACTTTGCTAAAAACAATAATGAGATCGTTGAACTTGCAGAAGGTGTTGATACCTACCGCTTAGCTTCGCTATTTGGTAATGAGGTTCATGCTGAGGCTGGTCAGAAGTATGGAACTATTCGTGGTTACAACTTCGTATCCGACGATAAGGGTAATATTTTAGTTGGAACAAACGGCCGTTATGTAAATGGTCCAGTAGAAACCGTTGGTAGCTATCTTCCAGATTGGAATGCTGGTTTAACTAACACCTTCTCTTACAAAGGCTTTGATATGTCTATTCAGATTGACATGCAACGCGGTGGCCAAATGTTCTCATTAACCAACATGTGGGGTATGTATTCTGGTATATTGGAGGAAACTGCAGCAGTTAACGCCAATGGTGTTAATATTCGCGAGGATGTAGCCGATGGAGGTGGCGTTCTTGTTGATGGTGTTTACGGTTATAAAGATGCTAACGGAAACGTAGTTTATACCGATGCTGCTGGTAATGTTGTAGATTCTCCTGTTAAAAATACCACCTATATAAGTGGTGAGCGTTGGGCATGGGATCACTATGCTCGTGCACGTGCTGCTCAAAATACTTTTGATACTGATTATGTTAAGCTACGTGAGATTCGCATTGGCTACTCTATTCCTGCCAAGTATACAGGTCCTTTCCGCAATGTGAAACTTTCTGCATACGGAAGAAACCTTGCTATTTGGGGTCGCGATAATGAACATTTTGACCCTGAGTATGTACATGGTTCTGGAAACGTTCAAGGTATTGAAGGTGGTGCTTTACCATCCTTAAGAACTTACGGTTTCAACCTAACCTTTGATTTTTAATCAAATTAAATGAACAAGATTATGAAAACACTATTTAGAATACTGTTCATTTCCTCTTTGATGGTACTTTTTGTTGTAGGTTGTACCGACAAATTTGAGGAGATAAACGAAGATCCCAACAATGCTGTTTCTGTTGAGTCAGGTTATATTCTAACCTATGCTCAGAAAAGCTTGATAGATAATCTTCGCGACGAGTGGTTTGGTGGTCGTGGAACTCAACTGCTTTGCCAGCACTGGTCTCAACGAAACTACCCAGATGAAGACCGTTATGCAATTCGTACTACCACAATTAACAATGCTTGGCGTGCCTTCTACAGGACTATAATGAACCTTGATAAAATTATTGAGCTCAATACTAATGAGGCAACTAAGAATGATGCTCTAGCATCTGGTCCTAATGAGCATCAAATTGCAGTTGCTAAGATCATGAAGGTTTGGATTATGAACATTATTACCGATACTTGGGGTAATGTTCCTTACACCGAAGCTTTCTTGGCTAATGCTAATCGTCAGCCTAAGTTCGATAGCCAACAGGACATTTACACTGCTATGATTGAAGAACTAAAAGAAGCTGCAACCCTAATTGATCCTGCTAATGGTGATTTAACTATTGGTGATATTATTTATGGTGGCGATGTAGCAAAGTGGGAAAAGTTTGCAAACTCTTTAAGACTTCGTATTGCATTACGTATGTCTAAGAGAAATGCAGCTCCATTAGCTGAAGTTGCTGCTCTACCTGCATCTAGTTTCTTTACTTCAAATGACGACAATGCAGTATTTAAGTATTTAACAGCCTCTCCTAACCAAGGTCCAATTTACGAAGCATTTTTTGTTAGCGCTCGTAATGACTTTACCATTACCAAACCTTTTGTTGAACTTCTTGCTGGTAGAAATGATGCTTTAAATGGAAAAACTAATCCTTTTGCTGGTATTTTCGACCCAAGATTAGCTATCTGGTCTTATCCAACTAGTGGTGCAGACTACATTGGTATGCCATATGGTATGGACGATGCTCAAACAAAGGCTTATGCTCCTAACTGTCCTGATTATTATGCTAATCCATCTATTGTTCATACCCCCGATTTTGGTTATGCTTTGATGGATTATGCTGAGGTTTGCTTTATAATGTCTGAAGTAAACTCTTGGGACCAAACGTGGTATCAGAATGGTATTCGCGCTTCTATGGAGTTTTGGGGTGTTTCGAATGCTGATATTACAGCTTATTTAGCAGCTGTACCAGCTGCTAATCAAGAAAATGTTCTTACTCAAAAGCATATTGCTCTTTACATGCAACCAGAACAGGCTTGGTTTGAGTGGAGAAGAACAGGTTTCCCAAAAACCCTTATCAACCCAGGTGAAATTACACATGTAAGCGGTGGTAATAATATCATATTTACTCCGCTTGAAGGAAATGCAATTCCTCGTAGGATGTGGTATCCTGTTGAAGAGCAGGGTGTTAATAAAGAGAATTATACTACTGCTGTTGAGGCTCAAGGTCCTGATGCTCTTTCTACAAGAGTATGGTGGGATGTTCAGTAATCCTTAACGTTATAACTTTTAGAGAGCCATCTTGTGATGGCTCTCTTTTTTTATTTCCTTTGCATAAAAACAAACCTTGAAGAACGGTGTATTTTGGATAACAGGGCTTCCCTCTTCTGGTAAGACCTCTCTGGGGCTTGCTCTGCATGACTATTTAAACAAAAAGGGCATTCCATCTATTCTTATTGACGGCGATAAGCTGCGTGCAGGGCTGTGTAAGGATTTAGGCTACTCCGATGAGGATAGACTCGAAAATATAAGGCGGGCTGCCGAGATTGCTAAACTGGCTGCAGAAGCTGGCATTTGGGTTATTTGCTGCTTGGTGTCGCCTATGGAAAGAATGCGCCGTGCCGCTAAAGACATTATTAGCCCATTTGGTTTTTATGAGGTTTACCTTAACTGTCCAATAGAGATATGCTCCATGCGCGATGTTAAAGGGCTTTACCTGCTAGCAAGGGAAGGTAAACTTGCAAATCTAACAGGAATTAGCGCTCCATATGAAGTGCCTCAAAACCCCAATTTAACACTACAAACAGGAGAGGAGCCTTTTGATATGTCGCTGAGTATGCTTTGCCAGTGGGCAGATACTATTGTGAAGCGATAGAGAACTTTAATATATTACCCCCTCTGGTATCCTCTTTTTAAAGTTCCCCTCTACCATTCCTCATCGCTTTTTAAACTAAAAATGCTAACTTGCGGCTTATTTAAGCAAAAGTGTAGCATTTAAGAACCAGATTAATCTCAAATCATAAATATCGTTGCAAATGAAACGATTTTCTATTAACCATTTACGAGAGCTAGAGTCTGAGTCGATGTTCGTAATTCGCGAAGTTGCAGCTCAGTTTGAAAATCCCGTAATGCTTTTTAGCGGGGGCAAGGATTCGATTGTCATGTTTCATTTAGCCAGGAAAGCATTTGCCCCAGCACGTGTGCCTTTTCCTTTAATGCATATTGATACTGGGCACAATTTTCAGGAAACAATAGACTTTCGCGATTGGCTTGTAGAAGAGTCTGGTGTTCAGCTTGTTGTTAGACGCGTGCAGGATTCCATCGATAAGGGGCGGGTTGTTGAGGAAACTGGTTACAACGCCAGCCGGAATAAGCTCCAAACCGTAACGTTACTAGATGGGATTGAGGAGCTAAAGTTCGATTGCGCAATGGGCGGTGGACGTCGTGATGAGGAGAAAGCTAGGGCTAAGGAACGTTTTTTCTCTCATCGTGATGAGTTTGGCCAGTGGGATCCAAAGAACCAGCGTCCTGAGCTATGGAACCTCTTTAATGGGAAAAAGAACATGGGTGAGCACTTCCGCGTTTTTCCTATTAGTAACTGGACAGAGATGGATGTATGGCAGTACATTCTTATGGAGAATATTGCTATTCCAAACTTATACTTCTCCCATGAACGTGAGGTTTTTGTGCGCGATGGTGTTCTTTATGCTAAAACGCCATTTATGCAACTTAAGGATAGCGAACAACCAGAAAAGCGCATTGTTAGGTTTAGAACCATTGGTGATGCAACATGTACTGGTGCCGTTGAGTCCTATGCATCGTCTATAGAGGAGATTATTCGTGAGGTTGCTGCAACCCGTGTAACCGAGAGGGGAAGCCGTGCCGACGACAAGCGCAGCGAAGCTGCAATGGAGGATAGGAAAATTGAGGGCTATTTTTAGTCACTTTGACCACTTTTTTTACTCATTACTGTAAGTGAAAGAATATGCAAGAGACAATAAATATCGAAATGGATAGCAGCACTTACCTTGATATGGAATTACTGCGATTTACCACCGCAGGTAGTGTTGATGATGGCAAAAGCACTCTTATTGGCCGTTTATTGTACGATTCAAAGGCCATATTTCAGGATCAGCTTGAGGCTATTGAGCGCGCAAGCATAAAAAAGGGGGAGGAGTACGTTAACCTTGCGCTACTTACCGATGGGTTAAGGGCTGAGCGAGAACAGGGGATTACCATTGATGTGGCATACCGTTATTTCCATACCCCTAAGCGCAAGTTTATTATTGCCGATACTCCAGGTCATATACAGTACACTCGCAACATGGTTACTGGTGCGTCAACAGCAAATGCGGCTGTTATTCTTGTCGATGCCCGTCACGGTGTTATTGAGCAAACCATTCGTCATGCGTACATTGCATCTCTGCTTCGAATTCCCCATGTTATTGTTTGCGTAAACAAGATGGATTTGGTTGCCTTTGCCGAGGATACCTTCAACCGCATTCAGAAGCAGTTTATGGATTTCTCTGCTAACTTGGATATACAGGATGTTCGTTTTATCCCCATTAGCGCCCTGCTAGGCGATAATGTGGTGGATAGATCCAATAATATGGATTGGTATCAAGGACCAACCCTTATGTACCTTTTGGAGAATTTATATATTTCCAACGATAATAACTTACTGGACGCCCGCTTCCCTGTACAGTACGTAATTCGTCCGCAAATTACCGAGTACCACGACTATAGAGGTTATGCGGGTAGGGTTGCCAGTGGTACCTTTAAGGTTGGCGATAAGGTTAAGGTTTTGCCCAGTGGCTTTTCATCTACAATTAAGCAAATAGATTTTGGCAAGGAGTCAATAGAAAGCGCTTCGGCACCACAATCGGTAACAATGGTGCTTGAGGACGATTTAGATCTTAGCCGGGGTGGGATGATTATTCCTATTGAGAATGGTATTAACCAGAGTCAAGATATTGATGTGATGATTTGCTGGTTAAGCGAGAAGCCTATGGTTTTAGGAGGAAAGTATGCGCTTAAGCACACCACAAACGATTTACGGTGCTTGATAAAAGAAGTTAAGTATAAGGTTAATATTAATACCCTTGAAAAGGATTACGACGATAAGAGTATTGGCTTAAATGATATTGCATGCATTAGCCTGCGTACCACTAAACCTTTGTTCTTTGATGCTTATAGAAAGAACAGAATTACTGGTAGCCTAATAGTAATAGACGAGGCCACTAATATTACAGTTGGTGCAGGAATGATTCAGTAGAAATAGTTTTATTAACATAGAAAAGCGGAGCATTAGCAATGGTGCTCCGCTTTGTTTTTATATCTTCCAAAAGTTCTTTGCTGCACAAATAATCTCAGCGTGGTCAAAAGCAAGGGGAGGTAGCTGCTCTATAGGAAACCAATCGGCCGATGCAGCATCGTCACCAGCCTTTAGCATAGGCTGATCTGTGAGCATCGTGGTAAATGCAATGGCAATATTCCTGTCTCGTGGATCTCTATTGGGTGTGTCAAATGCTTGTAACTGGGTTAGGTGAACGCTTTTAAGTCCAGTCTCTTCAAGTAGTTCTCGTTGTGCCGCTTCTATTAAGCGTTCATGCATTTCGGGGAAACCGCCTGGTAGGGCATAGCTGTTTTTAAAAGGCTCGTTACCTCGTTCTATTAGTAGAACCTTGTATGATTCACTATTAGCATCCTTTAGAAAAGCCACAACATCAACAGTAACTAGCATCCTAGGATAGTCGTAAGTAAATTTAGGGCGGTTGCTATTACTCATTGTTGTCCTCTGAGTTATCGTCGAAATCTCTGTTGCGACGTTTTTCCCTAAAGTGGAGTGCAAGCCAAACTGCTGCGCCAATAATTATAAAGGCTATAAGAATTTGATGCTTTAACATAGCGGTTGTGTTTTCTTGTAAATGTACCAATTGGTAAAATTAATGTCAAGCCTTTACCACTCTTTTAATTACCCTAAGCTTATGGCTATAGCTATTGGTATCAACATTAAATATACCTTGCTGGTCCAGCTTATCTATACGAACATAGCCCGAGCTGTGAATAATGGTAAGTCCATCGGCAATTATACCTACGTGTATTATTGCCCCCTCTTCATTATCGAAAAAGGCTAAATCTCCAGGAGCAGCCATGCTAGGGAAATCAATGGTTTCACCAATGCTAACTTGTTGGTAGGCATCTCTTGGCATAGTTATGCCAACCATTTTAAGAACAACCTGAACCAACCCAGAGCAGTCAATACCAAAAGCCGACCGTCCTCCCCAAAGATATGGAGTGTTTATGTATAGGCTGGCGAGCCTAATTATTTCATCCCTTACATTTTTAGTTCCATTTATGCATGGCAACTCACTAAGGGTGTACGATCTGTTTGCTATTGTAAAGGAATGATTTGCCGCAGAGTAGTTGTATAAATCGGAACCAGGGCTTAGCAGTATTGGGAATTTTTCTCCAGTTTTGGTTGCCCTAACTATATGGTTTGTAACAGTGTGTAGGCTAGAACTGGGTAGTTCTTCTAGTGCAGTAACCAGTTTTCTATCTATCCATCCCTCGTAGCTATCAAAGGTAGTATTTATTCGTAACCAGTTTTTGTAATCCTCCACAACCCTAAAGGTCTCTCCAAAAAGGAGTTGGCTTACCATTTCGCTTCTATCGAAAGGCTCTCGTCTAAGTGGTACTATGCTTTGGCAGACCTGTCCTGTGTGCATTTTTCTTGTAAAGGTAATAAATTCAGTAGTTTGTAAGGCTAATCAATTCTCTAAAAATAGGGATTGCCCTTACAAATCTTAAATCCATATGTATGTGCATGGGTTTTTTTTGCATGTTCTACCAATCATTTAATTGTTACTTTTGTTGTAGTATTAATATCCACATGATTAACACGTATGAAAAAATTTTTCCGTTTTATCCAAATGTACTATAGGGGGATCTTTCGTGGGTTATACTTTGTTATGGCCATTGCCATAATAATGGTGTTTTTGCCTAGGGAAGGGAAGTTTAAGTACGAGTTTCAGAAAGGAAAACCTTGGATGCACGAAGATCTCTCGGCTCCATTCGATTTTCCAATTTATAAAACGGAAGCGGAACTTTTTGAGGAAAAGAATGTTATACTCCGAAATTTCAATCCCTTTTTTAAGCTGGATACAACCTCATTATACCCCGCTTTGGTTCAGTTTAGAGCCGATTTTAAATCGGAATGGACTGCTTTTCAGCCTAAGCTTAGGGCAATTCAATCTCAATACAGGAGGGATGGCTTGGGTACGGCTGACTTACGCAAGCGATATCTTGCCTATGCCGAGTCGTTAATATCGTTTGTTTACGAAAAGGGTATTTACGATCCTGCTGATTATAATCCTGTTGCAGGAGCTGCTAATCAGGAGATTTCTATCCTTGTGGAGAACCTGAAGTACGATACAGAGATTGGTGAAGTATTCTCTCAGCGTAAGGCACTAGAGTATGTGCTTGAGCGGCTCAACAAGAAAGCCGTTTCCGACGCTCCCGAACTTATGGCTTTTTGGCAGATGTTCGATTTTCAAAAATACATACAGCCTAATCTGCTTTACGATGAGCGTACTACTGAGCGAATAAAATCGGATTTGGTTTCCAACATCTCCCTTACAAAAGGGATGGTTCAGGCTGGCGATAGGATAATATCTAACTATGAGGTGGTGAATAGTGAGTCGTTTCGTATTCTTGAATCGCTGCGTAAAGAGTATGAGAGTAAGCTAGGGGCTACAGATACTCAACTGGTTTTTTGGGGGCAGGCACTTCTTGTTGGCATTCTGTTTCTTGTTCTTTACCTGTTCCTGCTAAATTTTAGGACAGAGGTAATTCTCGACGATCGAAAAACACTATTCATTCTGCTCCTAATTACGTTTATGGTTGTAGTGTCGTCTCTGGTTCTCAAGAACAACCTTATAAGTATTTATGTTATCCCGTTTGCTATAATTCCCATTTTTGTTAGAGCCTTTTACGACTCTCGTTTAGCACTTTTCATCCTTTTGGTAACCACATTCCTTGTTGGCTTCTTTGTGCCCAATAGCTTTGAGTTTGTGTTTTTAAACTTTATTGCTGGGATAGTTGCAATTATTAGCCTTACAAACCTTTATAGGAGAGGGAAGTTGTTCCTGTCGGTTTCGTTGGTTCTTTTATCGTACTGGGTTGTGTACATAGGTATAGTGACCATACAAGAGGGAACTCCTCTAGCGCTAAATTGGTTAACACTAGTTTGGTTTGTTGGTAATGCCCTTTTACTGCTTGCTTCGTACCAACTGGTATTTGTTTTTGAGAAACTGTTTGGATTTCTATCTGATGCTACACTAATGGAACTCTCCGATACCAATCAGGATCTCCTTCGTAAACTTGCCGAAGTGGCGCCAGGTACCTTTCAGCATTCGCTTCAGGTGGCCAATTTGGCCGAGGCTGCAGTTTACAAAATTGGTGGAAACCCCTTACTTGTGAGGGCTGGTGCACTATATCATGATATTGGCAAAATGACTAATCCATTTTACTTTATTGAGAACCAGTCGCCAGACTTTAATCCACATCAGAATCTTGATTTTGAGGAGAGCGCATCTATTATTATTAAGCATGTTACAGAGGGGGTTCAAATGGCTAGAAAATACCGTTTACCTCAGCAGCTTATTGATTTTATTAGAACGCATCATGGCACAACCAAGGTTAAGTACTTTTATAGGCTATACAAGGAGAAATTCCCCGAGCTAACCATCGATGCAGAGAAGTTCACCTACCCAGGTCCTAGGCCTTTCTCTAGGGAAACCGCTGTGCTTATGATGGCCGACTCTGTAGAAGCAGCTTCGCGGAGTCTAAAGCGAATAACCTATCAGAACATTGATGATTTAGTTGAGGGGATTATTAACCATCAGCAAATAGAGGAGCAGTTTAACGATGCAAATATCACCTTTAAGGATATCACAACCATTAAAACCGTTTTCAAAAAGAAATTGCTGAATATTTACCATGCTCGCATCGAGTATCCCGAGGAGAAGAAGTAACTGAATGCGTCATAGCCAAGAAAAAGGGAGGGTGTACAACATTTGTACACCCTCCCTTTTTTAATATTTACCCTGTGTTACTTTGCCCTATATACTTATTACCTAAGATCTATAACTTCAATCTTTTTCTTTCCAGGGCTAAAGGTAAACTGGTCGTCTTTAATATTGGTGTTGGAGCGGAAGTTCTTTACCTGAATAATGTAATTGTTTCCATCCTTGCCTTGGTACTTAATGGTTTCTGGCTCAAGGTTCTTTTTGTTAAAGGTTAGCTTTATTATGGAGTAGGCTACCTTAAGGTCTATTGGGTAAAGATCTACCTCATACAGCTGCTTATTCCTTTCGTACTTTTCGCCAATAAACTTAGATTTAAAATCCTTCTCGTAGCTGGAGAATATTTTTGTTGGATCATCAAGAAATCCTCCATCCAGAGATGTTGGAGTGGTAATGGTTACCTCTTTTGCCTCATCAATGTACTGCCATTTGGTAGTACCATCAAAGTAAACCTCCATTCCCATTAGCTTTAGGTAGTACTTTTTTCCTGAAACAACAATTTTCCCTTCGTGGCTGTCGGTTATATTCTCCTTAAGATTCTCTAGCGTGAAGGTGAACGTTGCTGTTAGGTTTTGTAGCGATTGCATTTTTTTGCTAAAGTCGCTTAGCACGTCCTTACCTAAAGGCGCATTCTGTGCAAAAACAGCATTACTTAAAAAAAACAGCGTTAAAACAAATGTAATTCTCTTCATATCCTCCTTGTTATGTTTAGCTTTGTGTGCTTATGTTGTTAAAAATATGCTCAAGCGATAGCTCATCGGTAATTAGCACTTGGCGTGCTTTGCTTCCTTCAAATGGGCCAACAATACCCGCAGCTTCTAGTTGATCAATAATCCTGCCAGCTCTGTTGTAGCCTATGGAGAACTTCCGTTGAATAAGGGACGTGGATCCCTGCTGGTTCATTACAACAAGGCGCGCAGCCTCCTCAAAAAGTTCATCTCTTTTTTTCAGGTCAACATCAAGAATGTCATCGTTGCTCCCTTCTGGTGTGAATTCGGGTAACATACATGCTGTAGAGTACCCACGTTGGTTCCCAATGTAGTCGGTTATGCGTTCTATTTCGGGGGTGTCAACAAAAGCGCATTGCACACGAACCAAATCGCTTCCCGATGAAACAAGCATATCCCCACGTCCAATTAGCTGGTTTGCACCAGGGCTGTCAAGAATTGTTCGGGAATCAATCATTGATGATACCCTAAACGCAATTCGTGCGGGGAAGTTGGCTTTAATTACACCGGTAATAATATTGGTGGTTGGTCGCTGTGTTGCTATAATCAAGTGTATTCCAATTGCACGGGCAAGCTGGGCAAGTCTGGCAAGTGGTGTTTCCACTTCGCGTCCTGCTGTCATAATAAGATCCGCAAACTCATCAATTACCACAACGATGTAGGGGAGGAAACGGTGCCCTTTGTTTGGGTTAAGCTTTCTTGAGGTGAACTTCTCATTGTACTCCTTAAGGTTTCGTACATGGGCTGCCTTTAGTAAATCGTAGCGTGCATCCATCTCTATACAAAGGGAGTTGAGAGTATATATAACCTTTTGGGTATCGGTAATTATGGCTTCCTCGGAGTCGGGTAGTTTGGCTAGGAAGTGGCGCTCCAGCTTGCTGTAAAGGGTAAGTTCTACCTTTTTGGGGTCTATCATCACAAACTTAAGCTCCGATGGGTGCTTCTTATAAACCAGTGAGGTTATAATTGCGTTTAGTCCTACCGATTTACCCTGACCAGTAGCCCCTGCCACTAGAAGGTGAGGTAGCTTTGCTAAATCTAAAACATAGGTTTCGTTGGAAATGGTTTTACCAAGCGCAATAGCCAAGTCATTTTTAGCATCCTGAAACTTGGCCGACTTTAGTATTGAGTACATCGATACCACTTCGGGCTTTTGATTGGGTACTTCAATACCAATAGTTCCCTTACCTGGTATGGGGGCAATTATCCTAATACCAAGTGCTGCCAGACTAAGGGCAATATCGTCCTCAAGGTTCTTAATTTTGCTGATTCTTACCCCTGGTGCAGGTACTATTTCGTAAAGGGTTACTGTTGGACCAATTGTTGCCTTGATCTTGTCAATTTGAATCTTATAGTTAGCAAGGGTTTCAACAATTTTATTCTTGTTGCTAACCAACTCCTCGTTGGTAACCGGCACTTGTTGGTTCTTGTAATCTTCTAACAGTTCCAGTGGCGGTCTTTGATAACTAGATAGCTCTAGTGTGGGGTCGAAAAGATCTAGGTCGGCAAGTTCTTTTTGAGTGGCCTCTTCCTCTTGGTTGGCTTCAATGGTTAGCTCTATATCGTTTTCCGATTCGGGAGCAATGGTTATAATAGAGCTGTTTTCTTGATCTTTTTCTTCTTCTACCTCAGAAGCGGTAACCTCAAAGTCGTTTTCAATATCATCAAAGTTCAAGCTGTTTGGTGTGATTGAATCTTGAATTTGCTCTTCCTCATCCTCTTCAAACTTATTTTGCTCTGTTTTCACTAAGGGTTGCTGCTGAGGAATAAAAACTGTTTCAACCTCAATTTTACTCGGTTTTTGTGGTTCTTGAGCTTTTGGGATTACTGTTTCAGTGGTTATCTCCTCTTCATCAAAGAGGGCATCATCATCAGAGTTTGGATTTTTTGCGGTAAGACTTTTAACCGATCGGGCGTTCCAAGCAACAAAACTTTGAATCCAGAAGAGTGTGTTTTCATTTACATATATGCCATAGGCTATAAGTGCCAATAGTAGAAGGAAGGCCGTACCAAGTTTGCCAATTAGAGCGGTAAGCCATTGCGCTATAAAATGTCCATGAGCCCCTCCAGGACCACTACCAACAAACCCGTTAGCGGTTCCAAAAAGAAATGCCAATACAATGGAAAAAAGAACTATCCCCAAAATAACCTTAAAAATGGTTCTCCAGAAAGGTACTGGTTTGTAGTGGAGTAGCCTAAGCCCCCATAGTATGGGTATAACGGGTATTGCAAGAGCTGGTAAGCCAAACCAGCTACTCATAAATAGATCTGCAAAAAAAGCACCCAGTTTTCCGCCCCAGTTGCTAACCCTAATACCCGAACTGGAAAAAACATTTTGCCACTCAAAACTTTGGTCTTGGTGCCAAGTAAAAATGAATGAAAGGAGTGTGATAAAGAGATACAGTGAGAATAAAAGTAAGAATACACCAAAAATGAGGTTAACACGCTCGTCTTTGAAAAAACTTTTTTTTACCTCAGGCTCTTTCTTCTCTTTCTTGTCGTTGTTTTTATCTTCCTTCTTGGCCATTGCAGATACTATAATTATAGTGAATTCGTGTGGGCTTTATATTATCTGCAAAGTAAGATAAATATTCTGAGATAAGGAACTTTGAGCGTTTTTGACTTTACTGCATTAGCTCAAGTACGTTGTAAATTGTTTCTTTGTTAACTTCTTCGTATTCAGTTGGTATTACAAACTCGTTTAGCTTAACTTTTTCTTTTGAAATGTTAGCTGCATCGAGAGTCATTAGGTATTTGCCTACTTTTATTTTGAATTTAAGCATTAGCCCCTCTATGTCGGCAAAGGGTGTGTTTGCATTTGGTGCTACTATGCCCAGATCGTTGGTATAAATAATTTCAAACGATGTGTTTAGTGAATCTTGAAAATGAGCAATAGCTTTTCTGCAGGTGTAACCGTTAAACTCAAATTCTTGGGTTTGCTTTTCAATATTTATTTGGGGCATTTGAGAAAAAAGGAGGTGTTCCTGTCCCTGTTTTTGCGGTTCTTTATAGAATAGCTTTTTGTTAAAAATTTTAACCAGAACTATATTGCTATTTGTTTCAGTGCTTGATATGTACGTTAAGGCAATAGCACCAGAGAATCCCTCTATTCTGTTTAGAGATTGACCCTCTCTAAACTTAATTGTCATTAGGCTTGGTAATAGGTTTGTATTGTATTTAAGGTTAACGCTATCGTTGTAGGTTATGTTATACTCAATTACACCTTCGGTGAAGTTGGCTCTTGGCGATGTTGTTTGGCAGCTGTAGCAAAATATAGTTATTACCACAAGAATGAGTACAAATATTTTTCTTTGCATATGCTGTCGGGTCAAGAATTAATGGGTGCATGTAAATTTAGCATAATTACTTATTACTTGTTTAGCTGAGCAATCTCTTTTGGAAATACAGGTTAACTATTTTGATGGATATCTGTTACGCTTACTCTAAAATGCGTTAAAACAAGTCAAGTGCCTTGTTGTGCTTGTGGGCTGTTATTAAACATATTTTGGTAAGTTAAGCGATAGGTTCTAACCCTATTGGAGGTAAATGTTGATTTGAAAAAAATTTATAGTTTTGCTGTTCCAAATCTAGAAACCAATAAAAAACTGACAATGAATAAATTAGCTGTTGTAGCGTTAGGTGGAAATGCGCTTCTGCGTGGTAATCAGGTTGGTACCATCGAAGAGCAAGAGCAAAACACTACAGATACTCTTGAGAATTTGGTGTATTTGCTAAAGGAGGGATACAACTTGGTTATTGGGCACGGAAATGGCCCACAGGTAGGTAATATCCTTATGAGAAATGATGCTGGTGAGCAGATGTACGGAATTCCTCAAATGCCTCTTGATGTTTGCGTTGCCGATTCACAAGGTGGTATAGGGTACATGATAGAGCGTTCTTTGCGCAACGTATTACGTAAGCATGGAATTAACCGTGAGGTATGCTGCGTTGTAACTTCTGTTGTTGTTGATAAGGACGATCCTGCATTTAAAAATCCTACTAAGCGTGTTGGTCGTGTGTACGATAAAGCACAAGCCGATGAGCTAGCCGCAAAAAGAGGCTGGGTTTTTAAAGAGGAGGTAAAGGATACCGTAAGCGGATGGCGTAGGGTAGTTCCATCGCCAAAACCTATTGGTGTTATGAACGAGAGCATTGTTGAGCAGCTAGTTAAACAAGGCGTAATTGTTATTGCTGCTGGTGGTGGCGGTGTTCCTGTTTACATTGATGAGGTAGGTGATGTTCGCCCTTCTGAGGCTGTTATCGATAAGGATTTAGCTTCGTCGCTTCTTGCTAACCGAATTAAGGCCGACGAGTTCTACATCTTAACCGATGTTCCCTACGTGTACATCAACTACAAAAAGCCTAACGAGAAGAAGTTAGAGTTCCTAAACAAGCAGGATACCGACAAGTACCTGGCTGAGGGGATGTTTGGCGAAGGTAATATGGCTCCTAAAATTAAGGCGTGCTTACAGTTCATTGAGCAGGGTGGTCACAAGAGTGTAATTACAGAGGCTACAAAACTCTCTGATAAGTCGTATGGAACAAAATTAACACTTGAATACGAAGACTAATAACCCATAAAAATTACAACTATGGCATTTAATCTAAGAAACCGTAGCTTTTTAAAGCTGCTTGATTTTTCTCCAAAGGAGATTCAATTTATGCTAGACCTTGCCGCTGATCTTAAAGCAGCAAAGTATGCTGGAACCGAGCAACAGCGCTTAAAAGGCAAAAACATTGTTCTTCTTTTCGAGAAGGATTCAACCCGTACCCGTTGCGCTTTTGAGGTTGCAGCGTTAGATCAGGGTGCACACGTAACCTATCTTGGCCCATCTGGTTCACAAATGGGAAAGAAAGAGTCAATGAAAGATACTGCTCGTGTACTTGGCCGTATGTATGATGGTATTGAATACCGTGGATACGGACAGTATATTGTTGAAACCCTTGCAGAGTATGCAGGTGTTCCTGTATGGAATGGTTTAACAAACGAGTTCCACCCAACCCAAATTCTTGCCGATTTCCTAACCATGCGTGAGCACACCAGCAAGCCTCTAAACGAGGTTGCATTTTGCTACTTAGGCGATGCTCGCAATAATATGGGTAACTCCCTAATGGTTGGTGCGGCTAAAATGGGTATGGATTTCCGTGCAGCTGCTCCTAAAGCTTGCTGGCCTGCAGAAGAACTAGTGGCTCAGTGCCGCGAAATTGCTAAGCAAACGGGTGCTAAAATAACCCTAACCGAAAGCGTTGAAGAGGGTGTTAAAGGTTGCGATTTCCTTTATACCGACGTTTGGGTATCGATGGGTGAACCAGAGTCTGTATGGGCAGAACGCATACAGCTGCTTAAGCCTTATCAAGTTAACAAGAAGGCTATGGAGCTAACCGGCAATCCTAACTGCAAGTTTATGCACTGCCTACCAGCATTCCATAACCGTGAAACTGCTGTTGGTGAGGACATGTTTAAGAAGTTTGGTCTTGAGGCAATGGAGGTTACCGAGGACGTGTTTGAGTCTGATGCTTCAATTGTTTTTGACGAGGCAGAGAACCGCATGCACACCATTAAGGCTGTAATGGTTGCTACATTGGGTCAGTAGTTACAAACAGCATAATAATAAAAAAGGCAGCTTTTTGCTGCCTTTTTTTGTTGGTTTGAAAAAAACGACTTAATTTTAATTAGGTGTAATTCAAATCTTTTTATTATGACTGTTTACGTTGGTAACATTGCTTACTCCATGACCGTGGAAGAGCTTAAGGACATTTTTGAAGCCTTTGGTAAGGTTTTAGACGTTAAGATTATTATTGATCGCCAAACGGGGAGATCGAAAGGCTATGGTTTTATTGAGATGGAGAACGACGAAGAGGCTCTTAAAGCCATAAGTGCTCTTAATGATACCCAAGTTAAGGGTAGAAACATTAAGGTTAATAACGCACACCGTAAGGTTGAAACGCAGCAGTAGTACTCCTTTGTACTACTGCTTTTGCTTTGTAGCGGATTAGCGTACAAACGCCTCCATTACAAAGTAATAGGTTATAACCCCCGATACAGCAAATTTTAGTCCCGTTCCCAGCAGAAAACCAATAAACGAGCCAAGGGCCGACTTTATGGCTTGGTTGTGCGTTTGGCCTGCTGTGAGTTCGCCTAATAACGCTCCAATTAAAGGCCCAACAATTATTCCAAATGGCGGAAATAGGAAAAGACCTACTACTAATCCTATTGTTGCGCCCCATACTCCACGTTTGCTCCCTCCAAATTTTTTGGTTGCCCAAACAGGAAAAACGTAGTCCAGTATTGTTACTACTGCTGCGGCTATACCTGTTACTATAAGAACATTGGTGCTGATGTTTCCAAACGAAGTGAAGTGTACCAACAGAAGCGCTGCAAAGCTTAATGGAGGGCCTGGTATTACAGGAAGCACACAGCCAAGTAGCCCAAGTATTACTAGGACTATTCCAAGTGATAGTAGTACGTAATCCATTTTTTGTTTTAAAAATAGCTCATTTATTCTATCCTAAGCATTGTTTGAATTAGATTAACCTATTTTAAACGAGTAGGTGGGCCTCCTTTTTTCTCAACAGGGTTGAATTGAGGTGTTACGTGTACTAAATTTGCACTACAAACATATATTGCCATGAAAGCTGTTTCTATTACTCTTTACGGAAGAGTTCAGGGGGTTGGGTATAGGTATTATGTTTATAGAGTAGCAGGGGAGATGGGTGTAAAGGGGTTTGTGAAGAACCAGCCCGATGGATCAGTTTACATTGAGGCCGAAACCAATGATGCTGATTTGGAGGCATTCGTAGACCACTGTAAAATGGGACCACCCCGTTCCTCTGTTTCAAAATGTCATGTTAATAGTATCCCGTTGCAAGGGTTTAACTCATTTTTAGTGTGTTAATAACAAATGAGAAACGGTTCGGAAATTTGCACGCAAATTTCGAACCGTTTGTTTGATCCTAGCTATTGTTGAATTAGTGCCTTTCAAAAGTTTTGCTAACTATTCTCCAACCTTCCCTATCAAACTTATATAGCAGTAGGTAATCGGTGAAAATTAGTTTGCCACCTCTGTATAGTTCTAGTTTAACCGATGCTGCTTTACCCGTTACATCTACCGAAATGTACTTAACATCAGTCTTTTCTGCTGGTGGGGTTGGGTTCTTTTCTCTACCTGTTCTAATGCTCTCTAGCCATGTATATATGGGTAGTTTGGATAGAACGTTTTCTCGGACCATAATCATTTCAAAACCTGGATGGAAGCCCTTTTCTATTTGGGCTATATCGCCAAAGTTGTGAATTCCCTCTACGTAGGATTTATTTATAACATCTTTAACTTGCTCTTCTTCGGTTTGTGCCCATGCTGCTAAGGAGCATAGAGCTAGCGTTAAACTTAATAGAATGGTTTTCATAAAGTGAGGTTTTGGTGATGATATAGAAATTCAAACTGTTTGCCATTGCGTGTAATGTCCACTTTATCAGTCGTTAATGTTTGCTGAATATCCTTTCCTGTTCGAAAACGTGCAATGGCTGTTTCGCTTTGAAACAAGAAAGGGTACCCTTGTTTTGGATACCCTTTAATATTTGAACGATTCTACAAATTTTTAACTGGATAAGTGCTCTCCCTCTCTTTTGCGCGTTTTAGCCATTCTGGTACTATTTGCTCCAAGAATGTTTTTTTCTCGCTGTTTAGGGTTTTCATATCTAGACCAATGTATGCCTGGGCCTTTTCTTTTGTAGATATGTCGGGCATTGGTACTTCTTGGTTATAGCCAAGGTTAGCAAGTACTCTTGCAATTTCCAAACGAGCCTCTTGAGCCTTTTCTATACCATGGGCTATAATACGGCTAGTTTCTAGCGGAGCGTGGAATGATGCGCCATGGCTGGCTGCAGAGTAGTCCCATCGCCATTGAGCTGCTCGTATGTGCTTAAGTGCGGCTTCCATCTGCTTGTCATTTGCGCCTTTATCCCACGCAAATTTTGCTTCGATATGGGCTTTTGCAAGTAGTTTTTCTAGCTTAGTTCTGTTTTCAATAACCTTATCCTGTCTATCGTAAACATTTTGAACTAGTTTCTCAGTTTCTTCCCTATGGCAAACCTGGCAGGTGTTAGCCACATTATTTAATGGGCTTTGGATGTGGTGGTTAGTAAACTTCATGCCGCCTTCACTCTTGTAGGGCATATGGCAGTCGGCGCAGGATACGCCGCGGTCGTAGTGTACGCCCATCATGAAGATTTCATAATCGGGGTGCTGCGCTTTTATCATTGGGGTTTTGCTAAGCGAGTGAGTCCAGTCGGCAAACTGTATCTCATCGTAGTACGCTTCCATATCCTCCATAGAAAAGCCTTTATCCCAAGGGAACGTTAGGTATTTGCCTTCTCCCTTAAAGTAGTATTCTACGTGGCACTGTGCGCAAACTAAGGAGCGCATCTCCTGATGTGTTGCTTCTGCTATGTTTCTACCCTGACGTTGGAATGCTTCAATAAGAGCAGGGCGTGTTATATGTAAATCCATGGTTTTGGCATCGTGACAATCGGCGCAACCAATGTGGTTTACCACCTCGTCACCTAGTTCTGCCCATGTAGATTTATAGAACTCTGCAATGCCTTTCTCCTTCATTAGGCGAGGAACATCTGGACTTTTGCAAGCCCAACAGGTTCCGGGCATTGGTCCTGATTTTTCTTCCATTGGTGCGCCTGTTCTAAGAATATCCTGAACATCTTTTACTGCCCAGTAATGGCCTCGTCCCTGGTTGTACTCTTTGGAGAATGGGTAACCTGCCCATAGAACCACCATTTCTGGTATCTCGGCAAGCATGTCCTTTTTCTTTGCTCCGTTGTGCTTGCTCTCAAAGGTTGTGTCGGCCGTTTGCATATAGGATTCGTATTGCCTTGGGAAGTTTTCACCCCATACCTCGTTACGTGGTTCCCATTGCTCGTGCTCCACCTGTGGGGTATAAGCAAATAGTGCTTCGGCTCTACGTTCTATTATTGATGAGGCCAAAAGCCCAAGTAAGAAAACAATGATAATGGTGCCTACAAAGAGCATCCATCCAACTATTGGTTTTTGTTTTACTATTTCGCCAATTGGTTTCATAAGTTTGGTTTTTAGCGGTGGTGTTATTGGTTCTTTTCTGACTTCATAAGTTTGTTAAGCCACTCGGGTACTGGACTATCTAGTAATGGTACCCTTGAGTAAGGTGTGGTTGATAGCCCTCTAATTCTGTCGTGAGGCGTTAGCCTATGGCAATCCCAGCATTTCCTATCCTTTCGGTTCTGATTGTGCATGGGGGAGTTGCGCTCTAACTTGGCGTCAACAATTAGGTTTGAGTGGCATCGGATGCAGTTGTTTTGCACAGCATTTGCACCCTCTTCTTTGATTTTAATAACCTCGGGTTCTGCTCTAAGGGTAAAAAGGGTTGCGTGTCGTAACCCATCCTTCGCCTTAAAGTAGTACTTGTTAAACACATTGTTGTGGGGCACGTGGCAGTCGTTGCAGTTTGTCCATTCCCTGTGTGAACTGTGGAACCAGGTAGAGTACTCTGGTGCCATAATATGGCAGTTAATGCAGGTTTTGGGGTCGTCTAATAGGTATGAGGGCGCTTTTGATATGTGAAAAGCGTAAGCTCCAAGCCCAAAAAGGATACCTGCAACTACTATTACTGGAATTTTCCAGTTGTCGGGTGGGGTAAGAAGTTTAATTAGCTTTTGCATAGCCTTGGGGTTTAATACTGCAAGGTAAGCAAAAAGGTACAACAGGACAAGCGTGTTAAGTACTTGGAACTCTATTTATAATCAGTATAAAAAGACATGTGGGTCTTTATTTCTTGATTCTCTTTTTCTTATCGTTTGCGTACTCCCAAAGGTAAAGTGTAGCAATTGTTCGGTTGGGACTCCACTTTGATGCAATTTCTTCAAGTTTTCTTATTAAAACGTTACCGCTACCCGAAAGTTTGTACAATTCCATCATGGTTTGCTTAATGGCCAAATCGTCAACAGGGAAAATGTTTGGTCTATTAAGCGAAAAGATCAGAATCATCTCAACGGTCCATTTTCCTATGCCTTTTACTTGGGTGAGGTAAGTAATAATCTCATCGTCGGACATGGACTCAATGTAGTCTAGATCCATACTATTTGTTAGTGCAAACTGAGCTAGGTTTTTTAGGTAAGCGGCTTTTCCTTTAGAAAGACCAGCGGATCTAAGTTCCTCGTCGGGTGTGTTAAGCAGAACGCTGGGGGTTGGGTAGCTGTTTGGGAATAGCGCAAGAAAGCGGTTAAATATAGTTTGCGCAACTTTCCCCGATAGCTGCTGGGAAACAATGGCATCGGTCAAATCGAAATAGATGTCGGTTGATTTTTTTAGCTCTCTTAACGGGAGTAGCTTGGCTATGGAGAGAATGGTATTGTCGGTAAAAGGTAATTGTGGTGCTTTCATTTAGGTTGGTTTTGGCTAAATTAAAATCTGATGCCTAGTATGCAGATATCATCTATCTGCTCGCATCCAGCTTTGTGTGCTCGGTATGCGTTAAGTAGAGCTGTTTTTTGCCGCTCCATGGGATGTTTGTAGTTCTTTACCAGAAGTTCGGTGAGGGGTTTTATACCGAACTTTTTCATGAAGAGATCCATCTGGTCAGAGTAACCGTCGGTTGTTAGGTAAAGCGAGTCCCCTTTTTCAATGTCAATGATTTGATTTGTGAAGTAGTGTTTTTTCTCGGGCTGAAAACCTCCTACAGAGCGAGGATCGCCAGGGATACGGCTAAAAAGTCCATCCTTGTTTACTATGTATAAGGGGCGTCTAGCTCCGGCATAAGTTACTTTTTGTGTTTGTGTGTTGTAAACAAGAAGGGCTACATCCATACTCATATGCGACTTTTTATCATCCTCATCCTGTTTAAGAGCTTTTCTAACCTTATCGTGTAGGTATTCCAGAATAAGAGCTGGGTCGTGCGTTTGCCACTCGTTAACAATTTGGTTTAGTAGGGTATTCCCAATCATGGACATAAAGGAGCCTGGTACACCGTGTCCTGTGCAATCTATAACTGCAATAAATTGCTTTTCGCCAGATGTGCTGAACCAATAAAAATCGCCCGATACAATGTCCTTTGGGAGGAAAACAATAAAATGATCGGCAAAAACATCTTTAAGCAGGTTCTCTTTGGGAAGAATGGCTTCTTGTATGGTTTGGGCGTATTCTATACTGCTTATTATGCGGTCGTTTTTGGCCGCAATTATTTTCTGTGAATGCTCAAGAATCTGATTTTTGTGTTCAATCTCGTCTCGCTGCGAGAGAATTTCTTCCTGTTGCTGAAGAAGCTCTTCGTTTTTTTCGAGTATCTGCTTTTGATGCTCAGCAAGTGTTTCGTTGACCTTTTGTTTCTGTTTTAGGGCTATAAATCCAGCTAAAACAACTAAAAGTAGAAGGAGCACTGCAATTAGTAAGAAGTTACGGAATAGCGTTTGCCTATACTTTGCTGCAGCGGTTATTGAGTCCTTCCTATCCTGAAGCATTTTTTGCTCCTGTTGCTGTTTCTCAAACTGATGGAGCATTTCTGCCTGTACCAATTTGCGGGTGCTTTCCTTGTTGTATGTGCTATCGCGAAAAGCTATGTGCTGCTGGTAGTGCGTATAGGCTAGTTTGTAGTTGCCCTGCTGCTGGTAACACTTACTTAGTAATAGATTTATTTTTGCAAGGAGCTCGTTGGATTTGCTGGCGCTTGCGTTGTTCTGGGCAATTATTAAATGTTGAAGGGCTTTGCCTCTGTTGTTTGCCGATAGGTAATGTTTACCTAGGCTTAGGTGTATCTCAGCCAGTCGGATCTTGCTTTTCATCCCTTCAAAAATACTTAGCGATTCTTTTAGGTAAGAGTATGCAAGTTCACTATTCCCCAACTCGCTGTATATGGATCCAATTTCGTTGTACAGAACGCCAAGGGCATCGGGATCGTCGTATTTTTTAGCTATTTGTAAGGCCTTAAGATAGTAATCAAGTGCCCTGTTTACTTGCCCCTTCTCTTTGTATGCTTCACCTATGTTGATGTATGATGTGCTTATGCTTTCCTCGTTGTTAAGTTCCTGTTCGAGCATAAGCGAACGATTGTAGTAGTCAAGGGCGCGGTCGTAATCCTTTTGGTACAGGTAAACAATGCCAATGTTATTAAGGGTGCTTGCAATACCTGATTTAACATTGAGCCGTTCGTATATTCTTAACGAGCTTAGGTAGTATTCAAGTGCTTTAGGGTAGCTCCCTTGAAGCCTGTAAACGGCTCCAATTTGATTCAGTACCGATGCTTCGCCCTTCTCGTTGTTAAGTGCTTGGTAGTTCTCCAGTGCAACGGTAAACATTTCAAGGGCTTTGTAGTTTTCACCTAGCGCTCGGTATGCATAACCTTTAAGGGTTAGTATAAGGGCTATCCCATTAAGATGCCCCGATTTTTCTGCATACGACAAGGCCAAACTGGCTGTGCCTAGGGCTTGATGGTACTCGCCTAAATCCAGAAGACTATCGGTGGAATTAATGTAGGCCTCACATCTTAAGCTATCGCTATTTAAGGGTGTTTGAGCATGTAAGCCATCTATGGCAAACAGCATAGATGCTATGGCTACTAGCACAATTGCTATTTGCTTGTACCTGAAAAGGATGCGCATGCTAATTTGGCTTGTTTTTAATTATTGGGGTATGGATTCCAAAATAGAAATTCATTTTGTTTGGCCTATTAGCAAATGTAAAAAAAAGGTGAATCATCTGCTCTGATTCGAGGTGCGGTTTGAATGATTTTTATCATTGAACTATTAAATAGCCAACTTAAGAAGGATACTTATCAATGTTTAATTGCTTTATCTTTGCCTCGTTCTGAATAAAAGGAGACCATGAAGCGATTATTTTTTATTACCGCATTTTTATTGCTAGGTAGCTCGGGCTTTGCACAAATCGATGTGTCGGTTAATCCAGATAGTATGGATTTTACTACTACCGATACGTTGCTTACTTGTGCCGATAGCTTGAGTATAGGAGTTTTGGGTTACTACGTGAACCCTATAGCAGGAAAGGTTATTAGCCCCTATGGCAAGCGGGGACGCAGGTTTCATGCTGGCACCGATATAAAACTAGCATTAGGCGATAGTGTGAGAGTGGCCTTTGGTGGAGTGGTTTCTCGTGCGACAAGAGCGAGTGGTTATGGCCTGTTGGTTGTTGTGTCGCATGGTTTTGGTGTGGATACTTATTATGCCCATTTAAGTAAAATGCTTGTTGATGTTGGTGATACCCTTTTGGCGGGAACAGTTATTGGACTGGGCGGTAGAACTGGAAGAGCTACCACCACACATTTACACTTTGAGTTTAGGGTTAACGGGAGGCATCTTGATCCTGAGCGTGTTATTGATTTTGATTTGCAAACGCTTATTGCAGAGAGTATTCCTAAGCCAGTGTCTGTTGCAAGCCTAATAAAAAGTGAACTGGCGGCAAATGTTAAAGAGAGTTCCGATTACCACGTTGTGGCAAAGAACGATACCCTTTACTCCCTAGCACGGCGATATGGTACAACTGTAAAGGTTCTTTGTGAGCTAAATAGCATAACACCCAGCACAATTCTCAAAATAGGGAGAAAGTTAAAGGTTAGTAATGCTTAGATTTTGGTAGCTGTTTTTGAGTGTATTGTTTGTGATTACAGGAAGGTCTTTTGATATACCATTTTCATTTGATGTGAAAATGTGCGACATTAGTGTATGCTCAACAAAATAACACTAAGTTGCTATGGAAATTAAGGGTACTGCTGTTAAAACAACACCAGAATTTGTTCGCGAGCGATTTGGCGATAGATTTCAGGAGTGGATTGAACTTCTTCCCGACAGCTCACGATTGATTATTGAGCAGCCAATCTATGCAACATCGTGGTATTCGCTAATGGATTCCGTAATAGTTCCAACTCAAAAGGTGGGCGATTTATTTTATGGTGGCGACCACACTCTAGCCGCATACGAGTTAGGCCGATACAGCGCCGAAACTGCCCTTAAGGGCATATACAAAATATTTGTAAGGGTAAGTTCTCCCCATTTTGTTCTTAGCCGAGCCTCTAGCATTTTCTCTGCTTACTATCAGCCAGCTGATGTTAGAGTTGTAGAAACTACCGACAAAAAGGCGGTGTTACAGTTCTCGAAGTTTTCTGTAGAAGAGCAGCTAATTATGCATAGAATAGCGGGATGGATAGAAAAAACGCTGGAGATAACCTTAAAGTCGGCTCTTCAGGTTGATGTTGAGAACCGAGAGAACGGAACGGAGCTGGTTACCCGTATTGTTGCTGAGTGGAACTAGCATAGTAACCCATTACTACAATTCATCCCGATGATTCTACAGCTCATCGGGATTCTTTTTTTTGGGAGGCATCTGTTAGCCAATATTTGCATTACAAAATGCTTAGCGCATTTCTAGCAAGATTGGAAAGTACTATAATCTATATGCAGACCCCTAAACTCAGCTGATTTAAAACAAGCCCTGGCCAAGTTCTCTAGCGGTTTTTATGCTAAGGAGGGGGCGGGGATTGATAATCAGTCGGTAGCAAAAGTTCTGTCGCTGCTTAGCAATAGTTACAAAACCCGTTTTTTGGTTAAGGTTGGCGAGCATATCCGCATGGTGGCAGTTGACGATATTGCCATGATTTTTAGCAGTGATAAGAGCACATTTATTCGCACTAAAAATGGGCGGGACTATGGAATCGATTACTCCTTGGACCAACTCGATGGGTTTATAAACCCAGCAACCTTTTTTAGGGTGAGCCGCAAATTTATAGTTTCCATAGATGCTATTGCCGATATCATTACGTATTCAGGAAGCCGCTTAAAACTTAAACTTGTTGTAGAAACCGATGATGATGTGCTAGTTAGTAGAGAGAAAGTTGCCGAGTTTAAAAATTGGTTGGACCGATAACCTGTATTTGTAAAACAGCTGACCTTTTTGTTTCTTTACGGCTACCCAATACCTATGGACATGTTGTTCACTCTTGATTCTCAGCCTCAAATTGCCCTTTTTAGTAATCTTTTGGAAAAGGGAAGTAGCATTAAACATTTTGTTTCAACTACTTTTAGCCCAACAGGGGTGTCGTTTAACCTTAGCTTAAATGTTGGCGATAATCCAGACCAAGTAGTTGCCAATCGTGCAAGCTTAGCTCAAAGGCTGGGTGTTGAGCTAGACCAAATGGTATTTGCCAATCAGGTGCACGGTAGCGAGGTTGCACTAATATCCGCAGAGCAAGCGGGGAGTGGTGCGCGCGCTTTACATTCGGCAATTCCCAATACCGATGCAATGGTAACTAATGCTCCTGGCGTAATGTTAGTAACACTTGCTGCCGACTGTGTGCCCATTCTTTTTTTCGATCCTGTTAAGCGTGCCATTGGTGTTGCACACGCAGGGTGGAAGGGAACAGTTGCAAAAATACCAGCACAAACCATTCGCGCTATGCAGGAGCATTTTGGGAGTGTTCCAAGCGATATAATAGTTTCCATAGGCCCATCCATTGGTGCTTGCTGCTATGAGGTTGGTTACGATGTGGTAGTTGCTGCCGATAAGGCTTTTGGTGCAGGAAATCCGTTTGTGCTAATGGATATGGAGCACAGCAAGCCTGTTTTCGATCTTTGGAAGGCTAATCTTAAGAGCTTAACTGATGTTGGTGTTACCCCTAGCAATGTGGAGATAGCTAGAATTTGCACAAAATGCCATGCCGATTTCTTTTTCTCGGCGCGCAACGGCCATAATGGGCGATTTGTTGCAGGTATTATGCTTTGTGAGTAGCAAATACATTTGCCCGCCTATTTTCTTATTGGAGCAATTTACAAATCCCTTTCTGCCGAATAAACAGCTTTGTTATGGTTTGTTAGAATAAACTTCAGTGTGTAAGGTTTTTACTATCGCTTTGCGATTGTTTTCTAGAAACGAGAAGTTTGTGCACATTAGCCTAAGTTCAACCTCTGGCTTTACACCATCGTACGAGGGTTGTATGTAGAGTTCCTCACTCAGTTGCAGTCCACACCTGTTGTAAAACTCAACCCGCTTTTTGCTTATACCATCAATAGGTGGTTCAACCTCAAGCACAATGGGCTTAAGGTTGTTGGTTGTTATTATGTTAATGGTTTTACTTCCAATGCCTGCTCCTCTAAGTGTGGTGCTTATGGCAAAATGCTCAATAAAAAGGAATGTAGGAAAGTCCCAAATGGTAATAAGCCCAGCAAAAGAGTTGTTATGCAAAATTTCATAAAGGCATATAGGGGCACTCTCAAGGAGCTTGTTAAGTGAGTTTAAATCCCTGCGTTCATTTTCAGGAAAAGAGCTTATGTACAGGTCGCAAATTGGTGATGAGGAGTCCAGCTCGCTTATCGGTATTAGGGTAATGCTCATTTAAGTCAATAGTTTAATGTTTTAAATATAGTGGCAATGTGTTTGTAAAATGCAGTGTTGTAAAAACAAATAGTAAAATAAAATGATTATTATTGGGTGTTTTTTATAAAAAACTAAAAATATGTCGCGGGTCGTAGTCTCTAAAATAGCTTTATTGCTAATTTTTATTACAATATGTGGTGTTTCCATTGGTCAGAATATTAGCAGAATTGATAGCTTAAATTCAAAATTACAATCAAAAAACACACCTAAAAAACGAGTTGAAATTCTAAATCAGCTTAGCTGGGAGTATATTCCCTACTCAACAAAAGCAATGATTTATGCGGTTGATGCTAATAGTCTTGCTCGGGAGATTAATGATTACGAACTTGTTATTAAAACCCTTTTCACTCTTGCTAAAGCACAGAATTTATTGCTTGATAAAACCCAAGAGCCAGAGTCGCACTATAGCGAGGCAATTTTAATTGCGCGTAAAAATAATAGCACATACTATGAGGCGCAAACTCTGTTTGAGTGGTCTCAGCTCGATTTGCTGTTGAATAGATTTGCCAATGCAGAGTCAAAACTGCTTAAGGCCGACTCATTATTCAGGAGCGAAGATAGGTTTACCGAAGCAGCAAAGGTTAATTTAGCACTTGCTGGATATATGCAAAGCCAGCATAAGTACCCTGCAGCAGAGAGCTATTACAAGAAATCGAACGAACTTTTTTCTAAAGGAATAATAGGACAGGAGCGATTCGATGCGCTTCTAGGTTTGGCTAGGTTAAAGCGCCAGCAAGGTCGTTTATCTGAAATGGCGGCTATTTATAAAGGCATAATATCTGATGCTGAGATTATTGCCGACTTAAATAGAAAGTCCTATCTATATGCAAGTTTGTTTGCTAAAACTCTTGTTGAGTATGGGATAGACCTAAGGTTGGCAAACCAGCCCGATTCTTCGCTCAAATACATAAACAAGGGTATTGATGTTATTTGCCAGTTTGATACTACCGATTATATTGTAGGTAAGCAACTGGCGGAGTTTTACTTAGAACGCAACTTCTCTTTCCACCAAAAGGGCTTAAAGGAGCTTGGCGAATTTAGCAAGGATAAGGCGTTTCTTATTTTAGAGCACTTTAAAGATTCGTTTGGCCTTTCCTCTGCACATAGGCTTATGGCCGATTATCATCTAAAAAACGGACCTCTACCTAAAGCGGCTTTTCACCTAAAAACCTTTTTCCACTTTGTAAATAGGTTGGATAACCCGTTGTTACAGGCAAAAGCGATTGGCCAAATTGGTCTGGTACAAATGAAGTTGGGTAACTTTAAGAACTCTTTGGGCGCATTTAGAGGGGGATTAAGGATTTCGTCTCAGTATGGTTTTGTTGCTCTTGAGAGCTGGCTTTATTCTGGGTTGGCTAATATTTCATTGTTTCTAGATAACCCCGATTCAACAATTATTCAGGCGAACCTTGCATTACAAAAAAATTTGAATGTTGGTGATACTCTGCTCCAGTACACAAACTATTGCCACATTTTATCGGCCTACTTAGCCAAGGCCGATGCAGAAGGTGCTAGGATTGTTGTCTCCAAGTTGCTTGCGTTCCCTTTAGGTGTGGAATATCCTATGTTTACACAGTACGGTTATGCTCCCCGAGACTTGCTTCTTGGTAAGTATTACCTAGCTATAGGCGACTATGTAAAAGCGTACGATCATCTCAACAAGAGTTTGCATAAAGCAACGATAGAAGAGATTCAGGAAGTGGAACGTGATACTTACTTTGCACTATCGGAGTACTACCGTTTAACTTCTAATTACCAAAAGGCGCTGGTGTACTTGCATAAGCATCAAAAGTTAAAGGATGAGATTCTAAATATATACTCACGCCGATTATTCACCCTTTATGATTTGAATGAGCGCACGGTAGCGCAAAAGCTGCAAAACAAGATTCTTCTTCGCGAAAAGGAGATTCAGCAGGAGAAGTTGAACCAAAAGGAGTTGCAACTATCGCTAACAGCCATTGCTGTTGCCATTTTTTCTATACTTTCCATTGCCCTGTACATTAATATTCGCAAGAGAAATAAAGCGTATAAAATGCTTGCACTCCAGTCGGCCGAGCTTTATGAAAAGAACAGGCAACTTGCCGAACAGAAAGGTGTTTTAGAGCAAAGTGAGGAGAAAATTCGTGTTCAGAACGACGATCTTACCACGCTAAATCATACAAAGGATAAGTTCTTTTCAATTATAGCACACGATCTTAGAAATCCGTTTACTGGTTTAATTGGACTAACGTCTTACCTTTTGGAGAACATAGAAACTTTGCCCAACGATGAGGTTAAAGAACTTTTATACTCAGTTAATTCTAGCTCAAGGGAAACTTTCACGCTGCTTGAGAACCTATTGGATTGGGCTCGTTCCCAAATTAACTCCATTGCATTTAACCCAAGTACATTTGACCTATACGAAGTGGTTGATTCTACTCTTAGAATTTTTACTGCCTCTGCAAATTCTAAAGGAGTAAAACTTTACAATAGGGTCGAAGTGCCAACTTTAGTTTATGCCGACAAGTATATGGTGGAAACCATAATGCGAAATCTTGTGGGCAATGCGCTAAAGTACACTAGTAGTAACGGTAGGGTTGAGGTAATTAGTTTTGTTGCAGATGATAAGGTTAGAATTTCTGTAAATGATACTGGATTGGGTATAAGTCCTAAGCTGCTACCAAAACTTTTTAGCATAGAGATGGTTAGTTCAAAAACAGGAACAGCAAACGAGAAGGGTGCTGGTATAGGTCTTGTGGTTTGCCGTGAGTTTATTCAGAAACATAACGAGCAAATTTGGGCCGAAAGTACCCTTGGGGCTGGTTCTAGTTTTTACTTTACGCTTAAGCGTTCAAAGTAAGGAGGTAAAAGTGTGAAATGAAAAGGTTAAAGAATTCAACGACTAAACACTAATCACTAAACACCAAACACTGTACGCCAACCACACTCTGAGTCCTCCTCATTCCATTTCTTATCTAGCCAATTACAACCCTGCAAACATGCAGGGTTTTCTTTTTACTCCATTTTGGCTATTTTTGAGTTTTTCTACCAAAACCTTACTAAATCTTATAGATATGTCTCACAATTTGGAAAACGAGAAGATTAAAGGTCTTCCAGAAAATGCTTACACAGAGCTAGCCCCAGACGAGGAGTATCAGCCTGTGATGCCTGGGAATAAAGTTGTTCCCGAGGTTAATACATGGAGCGTTACACTAGGCTTACTTATGGCTGTTATTTTCTCTGCAGCAGCAGCTTACCTTGGGCTAAAAATAGGACAGGTATTTGAAGCCGCTATCCCAATTGCAATTATTGCAGTGGGTTTATCAACTGTAACAAAACGTAAGGGTGCCCTTGGCGAGAATGTAATTATTCAGTCAATTGGAGCAAGTTCTGGAGTAATTGTAGCCGGAGCAATTTTTACGCTACCTGCGCTATACATTCTTGATCTGGAAGCCGAGTTCTATCAGGTATTCCTATCCTCATTACTCGGTGGTATTTTGGGTATTCTGTTCCTTATTCCATTCCGTAAGTACTTTGTATCCGATATGCACGGCAAGTACCCTTTCCCAGAGGCTACTGCAACAACAGAGGTGCTTGTGTCTGGTGAAAAGGGTGGAAATCAGGCTCGTTTGCTGCTGATTAGTGGATTAATTGGTGGTATCTACGATTTTATTATTGCCACTTTTGGATGGTGGAGCGAGGTGTTTACAACCCGTGTTATTCCATTTGGTGAGGTGCTGGCCGATAAAGCAAAGTTTGTTTTCAAGATTAACGTTGGTTCTGCCGTAATGGGTCTAGGCTACATTATTGGACTAAAGTATGCCGCTATTATTACTGCAGGTTCTTTTGTTGGTTGGTTTGTGCTTATCCCGCTTATCAACTACTTTGCTCCAGGAATGACCGTTCCTGTTGGGAACAACGTGGTTGACCTTATTGGTAACATGAGTGCCGAGGGGATTTTTGCTAACTACGTTCGCCCTGTGGGTATTGGTGGTATTGCAATGGCCGGTATCATAGGTATTATACGCTCAAGCGGTATTATTAAAAAGGCATTTGGACTGGCTGTTACCGAAACCTTTAGTAAAAAGGGTAATGTTCCAAAGGAGGAGATGCGTACCCGAAGGGATATTCCAATGGCAATTATTGCTGGTGGTATTCTGCTAACCGCTGTTCTAGTGTTTGTGTTCTTCCAGTTTGGTGTTGTTAACAACCTGTATCATGCGCTTATTGGTTTGGCCATAGTAATGGTTATTGCATTCCTATTTACCACGGTGGCTGCAAATGCCATTGCAATTGTTGGTACAAATCCAGTATCGGGGATGACCCTTATGACCCTTATTATTGCTTCACTTATTATGGCATCGGTAGGTCTTTCTGGTAAATCGGGAATGGTTGCCGCGCTGGTTATTGGGGGTGTAGTTTGTACTGCATTGTCAATGGCAGGGGGCTTTATCACCGACTTGAAGATTGGTTACTGGTTGGGTTCATCGCCATATAAGCAGGAGAGCTGGAAATTCTTAGGTACACTTGTTTCTGCTGCAACAGTGGGTGGTGTAATCATCATCCTAAATAAAACCTACGGATTTACTGGCGAGGGTGCACTAGTTGCTCCTCAGGCAAATGCTATGGCAGCCGTAATCGAGCCTATGATGAGTGGTAAGCCTGCTCCATGGTTGCTATACGGTGCGGGTGCTTTCCTTTCACTAATCCTAACCATGATTGGTGTTCCAGCATTGGCTTTTGCTTTGGGTATGTTTATTCCGCTTCAGCTTAATACGCCACTTCTAATTGGCGGTATCATTGCGCACATTGTATCAACCCGGAGCAAGGATAAGGCCATTAATCAGGCTCGTAAGGAGCGTGGAACCCTTATCGCATCTGGATTTATTGCTGGTGGAGCATTAATGGGGGTTATTAGTGCAATACTTCGTTTTGGCGGTATTAACTATGTTAATGCAGAGTGGTTTGAGTCGCACTCAGCAGAGATTCTAGCGCTAGTAATGTTCTGTGCCCTTTGCGGATACATGGTTTGGGAATCGCTACGCGCTAAGCCAGAGGAGGAGTAGGTGTTTAGTGTATGGTGTTTAGTGTTTAGTGTATGGTGTATAGTAATTAGTGCTTCGGTAAATATATTTCACTAAACACTTATATATCAGCAATAGTTAAAACAGGGAAACGTAGAAATGATATTTAGTACGCTGAAATATTATTGCGACTAAACACTAACCCCCAAACACTAAGCTCTAATCTATCTGCAAACGTTAGGACAAAAAAGCAAAGATGGTGTGTGGCACGTTTCAATATTTATTGCGTCTAAACACTATACACCAAACACTAAACACTAATTGTAATGCTTGACTATAAGGATTTAGATTTGTGGAAAGCAAGCCGAAAGTTGGTTAATTCGATTTATCGAATTACTAAGCCTTTCCCTAGTTATGAATCTTTTGGGTTAACGCTCCAGCTAAGACGATGTGCTGTATCAATACCTTCTAATATTGCAGAGGGGATTGGTAGAAATCATACAAAGGATACAGTGCAGTTTCTATTTGTTGCAAGAGGGTCGCTATTTGAATTGGAAACGCAGATTTACATAGCCTCTGATCAGGATTATATCATGAATGATGATTTATTCTGTATTTTGGACGAAATTGAAACCTGCAAGAAACTTTTGAATGGGTTTATTGGTTATCATCAGCATAAACTAAAAACAGAGAGTAGTAAAGATGGTGTGTAGCTCGTTTCACTATTTGTGTCGTCTAAACACTATACACCAAAAACTAAACACTAAAATACCATGATCAACAAACAATCCCTAATAGACCGTTTTATCCGATACGTGAAAATCGATACTCAGTCGGATGATACTGTTTCAGACCGTTTTCCTAGCACCGAGAAGCAGCTAGTTCTATCTAACCTGCTGGTTAAGGAGCTAAAGGAACTTGGGCTAACCGATGTTACCATTGATGAGTTTGGTTACGTTATGGCAACCGTACCATCAAACATCGATAAAAAGGTGCCAACCATTGGTTTCCTTGCCCATGTTGATACTGCGCCCGATATGCCCGGCAAGAACGTAAATCCACGTTTTGTTGAGAACTACGATGGCAAGGATATACAGCTTAACCCCGAAGTGGCAATTACCGTTAAGGATTTTCCCGAGCTTAAGCATTACGTGGGGCAAACCCTTATTGTAACCGATGGAACCACTCTGCTTGGCGCTGACGATAAGGCTGGCATAGCCGAAATTATGACAGCAGTGGAGTACATGGTTAGCAACCCATCGTTTAAGCATGGCCCTATTCGCATTGGCTTTACTGCCGATGAGGAGGTGGGGCGTGGTGTTGACCATTTTGATGTTAAGCGCTTTAATGCCGATTTTGGTTACACCCTTGATGGTGGCGCAATTGGCGAGTTGGAGTACGAGAACTTTAATGCTGCTGGTGCTAAAATATCCATTCAGGGCCGTAACATTCACCCTGGCTACGCAAAGGATAAGATGCTAAATGCTATCCATATTGCGCAGGAGTTCAACGCAATGCTTCCTTCGCAGGAGCGTCCAGAGCATACCGTTGGCTATGAGGGATTCTACCATCTAATCAAAATTGACGGAGCTGTGGAAAGTGCCACTTTCCAGTACATTATTCGCGATCATTGCCGCGAAAAGTTTGAGGCACGCAAAGCCTTTATGCAGAACGTGGCCAGCTACCTTAACACCAAGTATGGCGAAGGGGTTGTTACGCTCGAAATAAAGGATCAGTACTACAACATGCGCGAAAAGGTTGAGCCCGTTTACCATGTTGTTGAAACCGCCGTTAAGGCAATGGAAGCTGTTGGCGTTAAGCCTTTGGTTAAGCCAATTCGTGGTGGTACCGATGGCGCTCGCCTATCGGACATGGGACTTCCTTGCCCAAACCTATTTGCCGGTGGCGAGAATTTCCACGGAAAGCACGAGTATGTACCCGTAGAGAGCATGGTTAAAGCCTCTGAGGTGATGCTTAAGATTATTGAGATGTACGCTGCAAAGTAGTATTTTCTTAATCTATACAAAGGGTTCCATCTTTATAGGTGGAACTCTTTGCTTTTTGCTCTCTCAACCATACCTAAAGTTTTAATCCTTTAATCTTATAAACACACATGTCACTTCGCTGGGCTTGTTAAAAGCGGTTTTTTGTGATTAGTGTTTTTTTGTCTAAAATCTAACGTCTAACATCTAATGTCTTTCTCTTTTAACCTTTAACTTTTACCTCTTCCCATGCTAAACTTCCACACCCACCAATCCGTAGTTTTTCAAAATGATACATCCGTTGTGAGCCTTTTTGTTGGAGAACATGTAAAGTTTGCTGAAAATCAACTTTATACCATTGGCATTCATCCTTGGCATAGCGGAAGTGCAACGGTAGGGGAGTGGTTGCTTGAGCTTGCACATCAATTGCAAAATCCTAATTGTATTGGCGTTGGCGAGGTTGGGCTAGATAAGTTTAGAGGCGCTCCCATCCATACTCAAATTACTCTACTTGAGCAGCAGACCCAAATTGCTCAGCAACATGGCAAGCCGCTTATAATTCATTGCGTAAGGGCGTGGAATGAGCTAATAGCCGTAAAGCGCAAGGTTAAAACCACTGTACCCTGGGCAATACACGGATTTAGGGGAAAGCCAGAGCTAGTTAGGGAACTGGTTAGGGAAGGTTTTTATATCTCATTTGGCGAGATTTTAACCCATCCATCGCCTGCAATTGTTGGCTCTTTAAGGGAAGTTCCTTTGGATAGGCTTTTTTTGGAAACCGATGAGGAGCAAGTCTCCATTGATAAGGTATATGCCGCAACGGCAGATATCCTCAAGATATCTCTTACCGACTTAGAATCGCATATAAATTCTAACTTTGCCACCTTCTTTGCATTATCAATATAATTACACCACAAAACGAAAATGTCAAATTGGTTAGAGCGCACAGAGCTCCTATTAGGCGAGAAGAGCATAGAGAAGTTAAAATCAAGCCATGTACTTGTAGTTGGCTTAGGCGGGGTGGGAGCCTATGCTGCCGAGCAAATTTGTCGGGCTGGAGTAGGCGAAATGACCATTGTTGATGGCGATATTATTAACCCCAGCAATAGGAACAGGCAGCTGCCAGCTTTGGTAAGTACGACAGGGCTTCCCAAGGCAGAGGTTTTGGGTAAACGCTTGCTCGATATCAACCCAGAGCTGAAGCTGCACGTAATACAGGAGTACATTCGCGACGAGCGCATGCAGGATCTGCTCCGCAATAAGTTTGATTATGTTGTTGATGCCATTGATACCCTATCGCCAAAGGTTTTCCTCATTCACGATTGTGTTAAGAACGGGCTACCCATAGTTAGCTCAATGGGGAGTGGTGGCAAGATTGACCCAACACAGGTTCACATTGCCGATATCTCCAAATCCCATAACTGTCCATTGGCCCGCGTTCTACGTAAGCGCTTGCACAGGCTGGGCATAGATAAGGGGGTAACGGTTGTTTTTTCGACCGAAGGTGTTCCAGAACACGCCACCATTCCCTGCGACGAGCCCAATAAAAAGACCACTCTTGGTACCATATCGTACATGCCACCACTGTTTGGTTGTATTATTGCCTCGGTGGTAATTAGGGGTTTAGTAGAAAACAACTAAATGTAATCTGTCTTTTTGAGGAGGACTAACTTACCGTTGCCGATAAGCCAAGATATTTTTAGGATGTGAGTGTAATTGCCCTTTTATCCATTCAAAAAACACGGCATTTAAACATGAAATTTATTGGGGCTTGCAATAAACTATCCTCAATATCAATGTCTTGGTGTAAAACATTCGTTTAACGTTACTGCTATAACAGTCACTACTACACTAATTTAACAACATCGTTTTTGGATGGGAGGGAAATTGTTTTAAATTTGCCGAGCTTAATACCAAACGACGCATTATGACAAAAAAGGGATTTAAGATCGTTGTGCTGGCCAAGCAAGTGCCCGACACGCGTAACGTTGGCAAGGATGCAATGAAAGCCGATGGTACCGTTAACAGGGCTGCGCTACCCGCCATCTTCAACCCGGAGGACCTAAACGCGCTAGAACAAGCGCTTAGCATAAAGGATAGGTATGCCGGAACAACAATCACCATCTTAACTATGGGCCCAGGACGAGCAGCGGAAGTTATCCGCGAGGGGATGTATCGTGGTGCCGATGATGGAGTTTTACTAACCGACCGTAAGTTTGCGGGTTCCGATACCCTAGCAACTTCTTATGCGATATCTCTAGCCGTTAAAAAGCTAAACCCCGATATCGTTATCGCCGGCCGTCAGGCAATTGACGGTGATACAGCCCAGGTTGGCCCTCAGGTTGCTGAAAAGATGAACCTACCACAGGTTACCTATGCCGAGGAGATTCTTGCTGTAGATAAAGGAAAAGCCGTTATTAAACGCCGCCTTGAGCGCGGGTTTGAGGTGGTTTCGTGCCCAATGCCTCTTGTTATAACCGTTAACGCTTCGGCTCCAGAATGCCGCTCTCGTAACGCTAAGTTCGTTATGAAGTTTAAGCATGCTAAAACTGTTACCGAGCTACAGGAGTCAACTTCGGACTACATGGAGCTGCAAAACAGGGCATACCTTCGCATCCCAGAGTGGGGTGTAGCCGATATCAGTGCCGATGATAAGGAACTTGGTCTTTCTGGTTCTCCTACCAAGGTGAAAAAGATTGAAAACGTTGTGTTCCAGGCAAAAGAGGCTAAGCGTTTAACCGCTGCCGATACCGACATTGAGTCGCTTATGAAGGAGCTAATCTCTAACCACACCATTGGTTAGTCTAGCTAAACACTATTATTTAAATCAAAAGCGTAAATAAAGTGAACAACATTATAGTTTACTGCGAAATTGAGGACGGACACGTTGTTGACGTGAGCCTTGAGCTCCTTACCAAAGGCCGTTCTCTGGCTAACCAGTTGGGTTGTAAGCTTGAGGCTTTGGCCATTGGGCACGACATTAAGGATATTGAGAAGCAGCTTTTCCCATACGGTGCCGATATTGTGCACATTGCCGACGATAAGCGTCTTGCTCCATACCAAACTCTACCTCACACATCTATTGTTGTTGGTGTAATTCGTGACGAGCAGCCACAAATTGCCCTTTTTGGCGCAACATCTGTGGGTCGCGACCTTGCTCCACGCGTTTCTTCGGCTCTACACAGCGGGTTAACTGCCGACTGTACTAGCCTTGAAATTGGTGAGCATACCGAGAACAAAACTGGAAAAGAGTACAAAAACCTTCTATACCAAATACGTCCTGCTTTTGGTGGTAACATTATTGCCACCATTATTAACCCCGATCACAGGCCTCAAATGGCTACCGTTCGCGAGGGGGTTATGAAAAAGGAGATCTACAAAGTGGATCATGCTGGTGAGGTTCGCAACGTTGACCTTGCTAAGTACCTTAAGGACGAAGATTTTGTTATCGCTTTTCTTGATCGTCAAATTGAGAAGCGCAAAATCGATATCAAAAACAGCTCTATTATCGTTGCTGGTGGATACGGCGTGGGCTCAAAGGAGAACTTTAACCTACTGTTCCAGCTAGCCGAAGTGTTAGGTGGCGAGGTTGGCGCTTCCCGCGCTGCTGTTGACGCTGGCTTTGCCGAGCATGCTCGTCAGGTTGGTCAAACTGGTGTTACCGTTCGCCCTAAGCTTTACATTGCTTGCGGTATATCGGGTCAAATTCAGCACACTGCTGGTATGGATCAGTCTGCAATGATCATCTCTATAAACAACGACCCCAATGCGCCTATTAACGCACTTGCCGACTATGCAATTGTGGGCGAAATTGGCGAGGTTGTTCCTAAGATGATTAAGTATTACAAGCAGAACAGCAAGTAGCCAAACGGTAATAATTCAAAAAACACTAAACAATGGCAAATTTCTTCAACGATAATAACGACCTCCGTTTTCATCTTACTCACCCTTTGATGAAAAAGATCGTTGCTCTAAAGGAGCAAGGTTTTGGAGATAAGGAGAAGTACGATTTTGCTCCAATCGATTTTGAGGATGCTATCGATAGCTACGATAAAGTTCTTGAAATTGTAGGTGATATTTGTGGTAACGTTCTGGCTCCAAATGCCGAGCATGTTGATGCTGAAGGGCCTGAGGTTATCAATAACCACGTTAAGTACCACAGGGGAACACAGGAAAACCACGATGCGCTTACCCGCGCAGGACTTTATGGTATGTCCCTTCCTCGCCAGTATGGCGGACTTAACTTCCCTATGGTTCCCTATGTAATGGCTGCAGAGCTTGTTTCGCGTGCCGATGCTGGTTTTGCTAATATTTGGGGACTACAGGACTGCGCTGAGACCATTCATGAGTTTGCTTCGGATGATCTTAAGGCTAAGTACCTACCTCTTGCCAACGAGGGTAAAACCTATGCAATGGACCTTACCGAACCCGATGCTGGTAGCGACCTGCAAGCGGTTATGCTTAAGGCTCACTACGATGAGAAGCAAGGTACTTGGTTGCTTAACGGCGTTAAGCGTTTTATTACCAATGGTGATGCTGATGTTTCCTTAGTGCTTGCTCGTTCAGAGGAGGGTACTACCGATGCTCGTGGTCTATCGCTATTTATCTACGATAAAACCCACAACGCAGTTAAGGTTCGTCGTATTGAGCATAAGCTTGGTATTATTGGTTCGCCAACTTGCGAGTTGGTATTTACCAATGCGCCTGCCGAACTTGTGGGCGACCGCAAAATGGGGCTTATTAAGTACGTAATGTCGCTAATGAACGGCGCGCGTCTTGGTGTTGGTGCTCAGAGTGTGGGTATATCTGATGCTGCTTACCGCGAGGCTGTTAAGTATGCGCATGAGCGTACTCAGTTTGGTAAGCCAATTATTCAGTTCCCTGCTGTTTATGAACTTCTTACCAATATGCGCGTTAAGCTTCAGGCATCGCGTAGCTTATTGTACGAAACATCACGTTACGTTGATATATATAAAGCTTATACCCATATCTCTAACGAGCGTAAGCTAGAGAAGGAGGAGCGCGACGAGATGAAGGAGTATCAGCGTTTAGCTGATGTTTTCACTCCACTTCTTAAGATGATCTCAAGTGAGTACAGCAACCAAATTGCTTACGATTCACTTCAGATTCATGGTGGTGCAGGCTTTATGAAGGATTTCCCCATTGAGCGTATCTACCGCGATGCGCGTATTACTACTATTTACGAGGGAACATCGCAGCTACAGGTTGTCGCCGCTATTAGGGGTGTAACCACTGGGGTTTACTTAAACCGCATCCGTTTCTTCGAGGCTCAGGAAATTGCACCAGAGTATGAGTATATCCGCCGTCAGCTAGTTGATATGACTGCCGATTACGAGAAGGCTGTTGCTACAGTTCAGCAAGTTGGCGATAATGATTATGTTGATTTCCATGCCCGTCGTTTGGTAGAGATGGCTGGAAACATTATTATGACCTATCTGCTGCTACTTGATTCTCAGCGTGAGGAATCGTACCGCGAGTCAACCGATGTGTTCCTTAAAATGGCCTATGCGCAAAATAAGGAGCGCTTAGCTTACATAGAGAACTTTGAACTTAAAGATGTTGGGTTCTTTAAAATGGCTTAGGCCGTAATCATATTTTTCTAAGAGGGAATTCCGCAAGGGGTTCCCTCTTAGTTTTTGTTAATAACCGCTATGCAAACGTTTTCTGTATAAATAATTCATTCATTGGTCAATAGGCTGCAAACAAATGGGGTTGTATAGATGTCTTACCTTCAAATTCAAACCCCAAAGTGATGAGCGAACACATAAATTCTGTAGTGGTAATGTTAAGAGCGCTAGTAAATGGCAATCTTGACTTGTTGAGGGCAAACGAAAAGGAGATTAGGGAAATTATGAACCTTCCCATTTCCGATGACCGCTCCACATCTCTTAGTCAGCACTATAAATACAGCCGTAGCTTACTGGCTGAAAACTCTGATTACTTACGCTTACAAACAGAGCTAATCCAGTTTCTGTCAAAGTATCGTAAGGTTCTCGATAACAAACAGCAATCCGAAACTACTAACGAACCCATTAAACAGGCTCAACCCAAGAAGCATAATGCCATATCTGAGCCTGTTAATGTAGAAGAACCCAAAGTAATGCCTAGTAGGGTTGATGTTCCTGAAATGCTAACTTCCGAAAAGGTATTTGAGCTAACGGTTAACGGACAAATGGAGTTCTCCCAGTCTCACCCGTACTATTATGATAACGAGTTTGCAAAAGGGTTGCTTGATTACTATACACAAGTAGAAAATTACGAAATGTGTGCACGCATAGTGGAACAGAAGGGACGATTGTAGAGAGTATCGTGCATATGTAGAGCTGCCTTAGGGCAGCTTTTTTTGTTTAAACCCAGTGGTATTTATTGCTGAGCGAAACCATTCTTGTGTATAAATTCACTGTTTGCTAAAAACGGGTTACCTTTACCTATCATAAAAAATGGCCATTCATGGAGCAGGTTAAACCAAAGGTTGTAATGATTGGAGCAGGCAACTTGGCTACGAATTTGGCGGTTGCCCTGCAGAGTTGTGGCTTTGATGTGGTTGAGGTTTACAGTAAGAGTGGAGTGTCGGCAAAGGAACTGGCTGCACGCTTGGAGTGTAGAGTGGTTGATAGGCTGTCGGATATTCGCTTGCAAAAAGATTTGTACGTTATTGCTGTTCCCGATAATGCCATAGAGGAGGTAATTGCAGCAATGCCCCTTGTGAGTGGTGTTGTTGTGCATACAAGTGGGAGCACTCCAATGGATGTGTTTTCTGAAAAGTTTAGCAGTTACGGTGTTCTTTATCCTTTCCAAACATTTTCCCGATTGCGGGAGGTGGACTTTTCATCCATTCCCATATGCATAGAGGCATCCAGCTCTAGCTCCTTGTTAAAACTTGAGGCTATAGCAAAATCGCTATCTGCATCAGTACTTATAATGGATTCTGATACCCGCAAGTGGTTGCATTTGGTGGGCGTTTTTGCAAGCAATTTTGCAAACCATTCGCTGGCTTTGGCTAATGAAGTGGCTCAGCACCACGGAATTCCATTTGCAGCGCTTAAACCTCTAGTTGCCGAAACAATCCAAAAAGCACTCGACAGCCAGAATCCCGCAGCCGTTCAAACAGGTCCTGCCGTGAGGCACGATGCTAAAACAATCAATCGGCATTTGGAGATGCTTGCCAGCGAACCCGATTTTTTTTCACATATTTACAAACTCCTTACTAGTAGCATTCAGCAGCTAGATGAGGCGAGAAAAAACAAAAATCAGCAGAAATGAGTTTTTTTGAGAAAATACATGGCGTAAAGGCCTTTGTTTTTGATGTGGATGGTGTTTTTACCGATGGTACCGTTATTCTTCATCCGTCCGGCGAAATTGTACGAACATCAAACACTCGCGATGGTTATGCTGTTCATGTAGCCGTTGAGCGGGGATTCCCTGTGGCAATTATTTCCGGTGGCAAATCGGAGTCTGTGCGTGAGCGCTTTCGTGCTCTTGGGGTAACCGATATTTACTTAGGTTCTACCAATAAAATAGAGGACTTAACCGATTTTAGGTACAAATACGGCTTGGAACTGGATGAGATACTGTACATGGGTGACGATTTACCCGATTATGAGGTAATGACTAAGGTTGGAGTGCCAACCTGTCCATACGATGCGGCTCAGGAAATACAAGACGTTGCGCTGTATATCTCTCCAATTTCTGGGGGCAAAGGATGCGTTCGCGATGTAATTGAGCAGGTGCTAAAGGTTAATAACCTGTGGGGTGCCTCCATCGATCCTAAGCAGTAATGGGATTGGTTTTTAGTGTATAGTGACTAGTGTTTAGTCTTTGAATTTTAAATTCGTTAATCTTGCCTAGGGGCAGCCTGCAAGCTCTTGAATCTTGAACTTTGAACATTGAATCTCAAACTTTAAACTTTTAACTTTCCCCTCTATGCAGCAAATACTCCAAGTAGTAAGAACAAAAAACCTGTTGGTTGTAATGGCTACCATGTATGCTATGCGTTTCTTTATAGTTGCTCCACTGCTACAGGTTAAAGGAATGCAGCTGCAACTGGGCGAAGTGCCATTCTTGCTGTTGGTACTTGCAACCGTGTTTATCGCTGCTGCAGGTTACGTAATAAACGATTATTTTGATACCAGAGCCGATCTAATAAATCATCCTGAGTCGGTAATTGTAGGCCGTAAAATTGCTCGTCGTACTGCAATAATCCTTCACCTAGGTCTTAGCTTAGTTGGTGTGGTGTTGGGAACAGTTGTCTCTTTTTTAATAGGAAAACCCACCTATTCCATAATCTTTCTGTTAGTAGCAGGAATGCTCTGGTTTTACTCAACAACTTATAAACGCCAGTTCTTAATTGGAAACATTATTGTAGCGTTTCTATCGGCACTCGTTCCCATGCTAGTACTTGTATTTGAGTTACCTCCTCTGTCTGAAGCTTATTGGGCGTATATTGTTAAGTTTCAAATATCAATTAGCGATATTATTTACTTTGTCTCAGGTTATGCGCTGTTTGCTTTTATTTTAACCTTTGTTCGTGAGGTGGTTAAAGATATTGAAGATTTTGAGGGCGATCAAGTTTTTGGTCGTAACACAATACCCATTGTACTGGGAATTCAGCCAGCCAAAATAGTTTCGGTTATAGCAATTCTTGCTGCAAATGTTCTGTTAATCTATTTTGTTGGAGCACACCTAAACCAGCTGCCAACGGGCGGCGTGGATTACTTTACGCTTGCATACCTATTCCTTTTTATAGTGACACCACTCTTTGTTGTGCTCCTAAAGGTTTACACCGCTACACAAAAATCGCACTATCGCTTGTCAAGTACTCTGTTAAAGGCAGTAATGCTTGCAGGTTTAGGGTATTCAATTGTTTTTAAGTGTTTTATAATTTAGTTGTAATGCTTTTAAAGGATAAACTATCCCGCTACAGCTTAGTTTTAGCCTCAAAATCGCCTCGTCGGCAGCAGCTGCTAGCTGAACTTGGGCTAAGCTTTGAAGTTAGAATAGGTGATACCGACGATGAATCGTTCCCCAGTAGTCTTTTGCCCCACGACGTTCCGTCGTACCTTGCCCAAAAAAAGGCCAGCGTGTTAATTGATGGGTTATCTCCTAACGAAATTCTTATTACCTCCGATACCATTGTTATCTGCGAGAATCAAATTTTGGGTAAGCCCTCCTCTAGGAGTGAGGCAATTAGTACTCTTAAAATGCTGTCGGGAAAGCCGCATGTGGTTGTTACAGGGGTTTCACTTACATCTGTTGACAAACAAAAAACATTTTCTGTTTCAACCAAAGTCTATTTCCGTAATCTAACCCCAGAGGAAATTGAATTTTACGTGGATACCTACAAGCCATTTGATAAGGCAGGTTCCTATGGAGTGCAGGAATGGATTGGATATGTTGGTGTGGAGCGTATAGAGGGCTCTTACTTTAATGTAATGGGGTTGCCCGTTCAGGTGCTATACCATGAGCTAAACCATTTTGTGGATTCACTATATGTTGTAACAAGTCAAACCTAAATAATAAACCATGAGAAAAACGTTAGCAATTCTATTTAGCGCTTTGTTTATCCTAATTGGCACCGCCCGTGCCGATGAGGGTATGTGGCTTCCCCTGCTAATGGGTAAGTATAATATAGACGATATGCGCAGCAAGGGCTTTAAGCTTACTGCCGAAGATATTTACAGCATTAACGGTTCCAGCATTAAGGATGCCATAGTTATTTTTGGTAGGGGATGTACTGGTGAGCTTATCTCTCCCGAGGGGCTACTTATTACTAACCATCACTGCGGTTATGGTGCAATACAGCAGCATAGCAGCGTTGAGCACGATTACCTTACCAATGGATTTTGGGCTATGAGCCGCGAAGAGGAGCTGCCAACACCAGGACTTACTGTTTCTTTTTTGGTGAAAATGGAAGAGGTAACCGCTCGAATGCTTGAGGGTGTTACACCTCAAATGACCGAGGTTGAGCGGGCAAAGCAAATAGCCGCTAACGAAAAGGAAATTGCCAAGGCTGCAACAGAGGGGACGCATTACACCTCTAGAATTGTGCCCATGTACTATGGTAATGAGTACTACCTTTATATATACGAAGTTTTTGAGGATGTTCGTATGGTAGGTGCACCCCCTTCTGCCATTGGAAAGTTTGGTGGCGATACCGATAACTGGATGTGGCCTCGCCACACGGGCGATTTTTCGTTGTTTCGTATTTACGCAAACAAGGATAATCAGCCTGCACCATACTCTCCCGATAATGTGCCTTACAAGCCAAAGAAATTCCTGCCTATTTCAATGAAAGGGGTTAACCCAGGCGATTTTACCATGGTGTATGGTTACCCTGGCACTACTCAACAGTACATAACCTCTCATGCAGTTAAGTATGTGGCAGAGGTTAGCGATCCTCAGAAGGTAGCTCTTCGCGATATTCGATTGAATATTATGAATGCTTATATGGATGCAAATGATACAGTACGCATTAAGTATGCTAGCAAAAATGCTGGTGTGGCCAACGCGTGGAAGAAGTGGATTGGCGAAATGGGAGGACTTCGTCGTTTAAATGCCGTTGAGCGCAAGCAGGATCTAGAGCGTCAGTTTGCAGCTTGGGCTGCAGCATCACCAGAGCGAACCCAAATGTATGGCTGGTTATTACCCCGTTTCGACTCCTTATACACTGCATTGGAGCCTTACGCAATTGCTCGCGACTACGATCGCGAAGCGGTATTTGCCGTGGAGCTAATTCGCCATGCTGCTGGTTTTAAGTCCCTGGTGTCTGCTTTTGAGTCGGGCAAGTCCGATGCGGAAACCCTCGACAAGTTAAAAGAGCGTGTACTTCGTTCTGCAAAATCATTCTATAAAGATTACTACTTACCAATCGATAAGCAGGTATTTATGGCAATGATGGATGAGTATTTTACTAAAATGCCTGCTGAGTTCCATCCCGATATCTACTCAGAGATTCAGCAAAAATTTAATGGTCATTGGGGCGATTTTGCCACAGAGGCCTTTGAGAAATCAATTTTTGCTGATAGCTCTGCCGTTTATAAGCTTTTGGCGGAGGTGAATGCGCAAAATGTTAGCACTCTTTCCAACGATTGGGTTTACAGGCTTATGGCTAGCTTCGACTCTATGTTTGCCTCCAAGGTCGATGGTAACTACGCTGCTATAAACCAGCAGCTCGATCTAATGTATCGCACCTACATAAGAGGCCTACGCGAAATGCAGCCCGATAAGATTTTCTATCCCGATGCTAATTTCACCCTTCGAGTTGCATATGGTAATGTTAATGGTTACGAGCCCTTTGATGGAGCTCAGTATCTTCACTATACTACCATTGAGGGGATAATGGAGAAGGATAAGCCCGAAATTTACGACTACAATGTGCCTCAGCGCCTTCGCGATTTGTATAAAGCACGCGATTTTGGTCCTTATACTGTGAATGGAACTGTTCCTGTGGCGTTTATTGCAACTAACCATACCTCTGGAGGAAACTCAGGAAGTCCTGTTATTAATGGTAACGGGGAGCTGATTGGAGTAAACTTCGATAGAGCCTGGGAGGGTACCATGAGCGATATTATGTTCGATCCCGACAGGTGTCGTAACATTTCAATAGATATACGTTACGTGCTATTTATCGTTGATAAGTTTGCTGGTGCAGGACATTTACTTAACGAGATGACCATAGTGAAGTAATTCTCAATAACCATTTTGTTAGAGCAGAAAAGCTATCCATTAAGTTGGATAGCTTTTTTGTTTTTATGCTAACTCCTATTCTTACAGATGTTCTGGTGCTGATCTTCTCTCATTCAATGAGTGTTACGCTATTACCTGCCTCCAAATCAATCTGCTTGTTACGCCTGATGGCATCTATTTAGACTTTGAATCATTCTAAATTGTCCGTTTTCGACCCTTTTAGCCCAAAAAAGTTGATAAATATCATGAAAACACCCGCAAAGGATATTTATATTTAGTAATGATAATCAAATAGATAGCAATTATTTGGTTGTTATAATAATAACACTGTTAGTGAAATAACATAAATTCCTAAACCAAACTAATAGGAGACCAAAACATGCCAGAAATTAAAGATTTAGTAAAAGGTCTTGCCGAAGCGCATGGGAGAACTCGCGAAAGCCTTATCCCAATACTGCAAGGCGTTATTGCTCATGAGAACTATATTTCTGATGAGGCAATGACCGAGATTGCTCGTGAACTCGATATCTCTGCCGCTCAAGTTTATGGTACAGCCACATTCTATTCATTCCTCGATACTCAACCAAGAGGAAAGTATGTGATTAGGGTTTGCAAAACCATAACCTGTGCAATGAAAGGGAAAAGCCTTATAATTCAAGAACTAGAGGATTTGCTCAAGGTTAAACTTGGCGAAACCACCCCTAACCGTAAGTTTTCGCTTCTGGAAACCAATTGCCTTGGCTGGTGTCATAAGGGACCAGCAATGCTTGTCAACGACGAGGCGTTTACCGAGCTTACCCCTGAAAAAGTTAGAGAGATTATTAACGAGTACATAAGGAAATAACTTAACGTAGGAGAAAACACTATGTCATATACACAGCTAAAGCGCGTCGATCTTATTTTCGACACAGAGGCTACCACCAAGGACATACTACAAACGGCTTGGTCAAAAACTAATGAGCAAATTGTGAACGAACTCCTTGAGTCAGGTCTCAAGGGTAGAGGCGGAGCTGGTTTCCCAACTGCCATGAAATGGAAGTTCACTTCGGAGCAGCCAGAAAAGGAGCGTTTCGTTATTTGCAATGCCGACGAGGGTGAGCCTGGCACATTTAAGGATAGGGAGATTCTTTTTAAAGTCCCACAAAAAGTGTTTGGCGGTATGGCCGTTTGTGCAAAGGTTATAGGCGCTACTCAAGGTTTTGTTTACCTGCGTGGCGAGTATCGCTTCCTTTTAAAGGAGCTTCAAAAGCAGCTCGATGACTTTCACGGAATCCTTAAAGATTTAGACATAAATTTTAGCATTTCCATTGTAATGGGAAGTGGAGCCTATATTTGTGGTGAGGAGAGCGCCCTGTTCGAGAGCATGGAAGGCAAGCGTGGCGAACCTCGTAACAAGCCCCCTTACCCAACCATTGCAGGTTTCAGAAGCAAGCCTACGGTTATAAATAACGTAGAGACCTTGGTGTATGCTTTTATGATAGCTAAGCATGGCGCTAAAAAGTTTAAAGATTTAGGTACTGCCGATTCTCGCGGTTCTAAGGTCTTCTCTATTTCAGGCGATACTCCTAAGGCAGGTATTTATGAACTGGAATTGGGTATGACTGTAGAGCAGTTTGTTGAGGAGTTTGGCGATGGCGATACTAAGGCCGTTCAGGTTGGGGGTGCCTCTGGTTTCTGTGTGCCTCGGAAAAAGTTTAAGGATACCATTATCGGTTTTGAGGGCGTACCTACAGGTGGCTCCATGATGCTTTTTAATAGTTCCCGCTCAATGTATAACGTGTTGCACAATTACCTTGAGTTCTTCGAAGAGGAGTCGTGTGGTCAATGTACCCCTTGCCGTGTTGGTTGCCAGCAGCTGATTAAGGGAATTGAGGCTGTTAAGAAAGGGAAAAAGCACGCCGCTTACCTTGAGCAGCTAATGAAACTATCGCAAACCATGAAAATAACCGCTAAATGTGGTTTAGGACAAAGCGTAGCAAACTCATTCTCATCAATTGTTGAGAATTTTAAAGAGGAGATGATATACTAGAGCTAACTCATAATTTGAATTCCAATGGCTAAAAATATAAATCTGAAAATTGATGGTATAACGGTATCTGTTCCAGAGGGTACCACAATACTAGAAGCTGCTCGCCAGCTTAACATTCAAATTCCTACGCTTTGCTACCATGAGGATTTGTGCATTGCCGGTAACTGTAGGGTATGCGTTGTGGAGCTAAAAGGAGCTCGTACCTTACCTGCATCGTGCGCTATGCCTGCTGCAGAGGGGATGGATGTGCTTACTAACACCTTAAAGGTTCGTACTGCACGCAAGCATATTATTGAGCTGCTTCTTAGTGAGCATAATGCACAGTGTACTACTTGTTACAAGAACGGAAAGTGCGAGCTACAAAATTTGGCTTCGGAGTACAAGATTAGCAACGGCGAAACATTTATAGATCTTGTTCCTTCAAAGAACTATCAAATTGATGCGTACTCTCCCTCCATAATCAAGGACGATAGCAAGTGCATTCGCTGTCAGCGCTGTGTTAGAACCTGCGAAGAGCTACAGCATGTGAGCGCGCTGGGCGTAGCCTATAAAGGCGATAAAATGAAGATATCCACCTTCTTTGAGAATCCAATGTTTGAGGTGGTTTGTACAAATTGCGGACAATGTGTTAACCGCTGCCCAACTGGTGCCTTAATAGAACGAAACTATATAGATCAGGTTTGGGATGCTATTTACGATGAGAATACTCATGTTGTTGTTCAAACTGCGCCTGCTGTTCGTGTTGCCTTGGGCGAGGATTTGGGCGTTGATACTGGTGAAATAGTAACGGGTAAAATGGTTACAGCGCTTAAGCGCTTAGGCTTTAACTCTGTATTAGATACCGATTTTACAGCCGACTTAACAATTATTGAGGAAGGGAATGAGCTGCTAACCCGTTTAAAGCGCGCATTAGTTGATAAAGATCCTAACGTACGCTTGCCAATGGCTACAAGCTGTTCTCCTGGTTGGATTAAGTTTATTGAGCACACTTACCCAGAGTATCTCGATAACCTCTCAACCTGTAAATCGCCTCAGCAGATGTTTGGTGCGCTGGCAAAAACTTACTATGCTCAAAAGCGGAACATCGATCCTGCTAAAATAGTCTCTGTATCCATTATGCCTTGTACTGCTAAAAAGTTTGAGGCCGATAGACCTGAGATGCGCTCAAGCGGATTTAAGGATGTTGACTTTGTTCTAACAACCAGAGAGCTTGCAGTAATGATTAAGCAGGCGGGGCTCGATTTTGCTAAGCTACCCGAAAGCGATTACGATAGCATTATGGGACAATCTACAGGTGCCGCTGTAATATTTGGAGCTACCGGTGGTGTTATGGAGGCAGCTCTTAGAACCGCTTATGAGGTTGTAACAGGAAGAGAGGTGCCATTTGATGGGCTCAACATTACTGCTGTAAGGGGTATGGATGGCGTACGTGAAGCCGCAATTACCATAAATGGAACAAAGCCCGAGTGGAATTTCCTTGAGGGAGCCACCCTTAAAACAGTTGTTGCCCACGGATTGGTGAATGCAAAAAAGGTAATGGATAGCGTTCGCGATGGAAAGGCCGATTACCACTTTATTGAGATAATGGCTTGCCCTGGTGGTTGCTTAGGTGGTGGCGGACAACCAGTTCCTACCAATAAGGAGATTAGGGAAAAGCGCGCCAAAGCTATTTATCAAGAGGATGCTGGAAAGCAAATCCGCAAATCGCACGAGAACCCAGAAGTGGTTGGGATATATGCGGAGTTTCTCAAAGAGCCTCTAGGCCATAAATCTCATGAACTTCTTCATACTCATTACAAAGCACGTCAACGTTACTAGTGCTTATAATAAAGAACTGTAAAAGGGTGTCCCTGCGACACCCTTTTTTATTAGCTTTTTGTGTAGCAATTCCTTGTGTTTACGTCCTTAATTGGAATCGTTATAAATCAACTTTAGAATTGAAAAAAATCACCGAGTAAACTGACAGGTGTTACAGGCAAACCTAAAAAGGATTACCTGCTACTTAGGCTTGATAATGAATGTAATAAAATACTTTTATCGTGAATAAAACAGTAAATGATGATGAGTAAAAAACCAAACACAAAGCACCTGCCTATTGTGCTTATTATCATGATTTTTGGTGCGTCGCTTTTGGTTTCGTGCGAAGAACATCAGTACGAACCAGTAAAGTTTGATGCCGATGTAGCGATAAGCTTTAAGGACAACATTCAGCCAATTTTCAATAGTAATTGTGTTGGCTGTCATGGAGGAGGCATTTCTCCCGATTTTAGGGCTGATAAATCCTACACCTCTTTAATCGACGGTAATTACGTTAATCTAGAAGCTCCCGCTTCCAGCAAATTGTACATTAAGGTAACAAGTTCTGGGAGTCATCAGGATTTCTTGAAAGGAAAAATTATTGCCGTTAACGACACAATTGATGCTTTGGCTACCGATGTTATCCTGAAATGGATAGAGCAAGGAGCAAAAGACAACTAAACCAAACCAAACCAAACCCACTAAACGCATTCATTTATGAAAAAGATTTTAACCTTAATAGTTCTTGCGTGCTGCATTAACGCTGGTTTTGCTCAAGAGGAAGACTACGCTGTTCGTTCATTCGAAACAAGTGCCCTTATCGATAACCAAACTGTTACTACTCCTTACAAGGGAATGCTTGAGCTGCAAATACAGCATCGTTTTGGACCAGTAGAGAATGGTATTACCGATTTGTTCGGTATCTATGCTCCATCCAATATCCGCATGGGATTAAACTATGGTATTACCGATAAGCTTATGGTTTCACTTGGAACCACCAAGGATTATAAACCACTTGATGCTGCTGTTAAGTACGCTATTTTGCAACAAACCGAATCTGGTAAAATGCCAGTTTCGTTATCGTACTACGGAAGTGTATCAATTGGCTTGCAAGGCGACGAGATGTATGGTCCTGGCGTAGAGTATCGTTTTATTCACCGTATATCCTACATTAACCAGTTTATTGTTGCCCGTAAGTTTAGCGAGAAGCTTTCGTTGCAAGTGGCTCCAACCATTCTTTACCTAAATAGCGTAGAGTATGGGTATAAGAACTTGAACTATGGTATTTCTGCTGGCGGTCGTTTCAATGCTTTTGGCTCCCACTCCCTAATATTTGAGTTCGACCATCTACTAAACAAGCAAGATAACGAAGACTTTAATGCAAAGCCTCAGCTAGCCTTAGGCTGGGAAATTGGTACAGCAACACACGCGTTCCAAGTTTTCTTTGCAAACTATAAAGGGATTTTAGGTCAACGTAACTTTGTGTACAACCAAAATGACTTTACAGAGGGCGATTACTTATTAGGATTCAACGTTACTGTTCGATTCTAACCTAAGATTTGAAAGATGAAATTAATGAAAAGCTATTTGCTATTATTTATACTTTCCATCTGCCTCTATTTTCCTAGCATGGCTATGAACTTCTCCTTGGATAGCAACCCCGATTCGGTTGCTGTAAGAGGAATAGATAATAGCCAATACGCACACGATAATGAGCAGAATTGCTTACGCTGCCATGGTGAACTTTACTACACCATAGAGGATACTCTTTCTGGAAGCGTTAAGCGTAGGCTTATGGGAGAGCATTTGCGTGTTAGTCGCGATGAGTTTTATGGCTCTGTGCACTGGAACTTTAGCTGCTTGGATTGCCATTCCGAAGGTTATACCGCATTCCCTCATGCATTGGAACTTCGTTTTGAAGAGTCTTGGGGCTGTATTGATTGCCACGGATACGATGAGAAGTTTGCTAAGTATAACTTTGAGGGGATAGAGCAAGAGTTCCAGAAGAGTGTTCATTACACTGCAATGGAAGGTGAGTTTACATGCTGGGAATGTCATAACCCACACACCTATAAAGTGCATGCACGCGAGGCACAATTTAGTGAGAACTTTATTGTAGAGTCAAATAACATGTGCTTAACCTGTCATGGTAGTCCTGAAAAGTTCGGGTTGTATTCCGACAAAAAACTTGGCGGGGTTATGACTAAGCACGACTGGCTGCCTAATCAAACACTGCATTTACAGGCAGTAAGGTGTATTGAGTGTCACACAATGCAAGGCGATGATGTTATGGTGGCACACTTTGTTACACCAAAGGATAATGCGGTTAAGAATTGCGTTGATTGCCACTCTCAGAATTCTATTTTGGTAGGCTCGTTGTATAAGTTTCAATCAAAGGAAGCGCGTAGTAAATACGGTGTGCTTAATGGTGTTATTTTAAGCAACGATTCCTATGTGATTGGTGCAAACAGAAGTCTGTTTATAAGCTACGGTGGCATTATTGCGGTGGTACTAACTCTGCTTGGCATTGCAATTCACTCAATTTTTAGAATTATAATAAAGAGGTAAGACAATGAGCGAGAAAATGTATCTATATCCAGTTTGGACTAGAATTTGGCATGCTTTAAATGCAGTTTTATGCTTAGCCCTTATTGTTACAGGTTTTAGCATGTTGTACTCTAATCCAGATAGGTTTGTGGTAAATTTCAGTAGTGCTGTGGCTATACATAATGTGGCAGGAGTGCTTCTTACCTTAAACTACTTTTTATTTTTTGTTGGGAATATTTTCACAACCAACGGAAAGCATTATCAAATGAAAATAAAGGGATTAGGGCAGAGGTTGTTTTTGCAAATGCGCTACTATGCTTTCGGTTATTTTAAAGGAGAAGAGTCTCCATTTCCTGTTACTACAGAGCAGAAATTCAATCCATTACAGCAGGTGTCGTATGTAGGTGTAATGTATGGTATAATGTTTGTTTTGTTCATTACAGGATGGGCGCTTCTATTTCCTGAATTTATACTTAAAAAGTTATTGGGCTTTAGCGGTATTTTTCTAACAGCTCAGTTACACGTAATAATGGGATTTTTGGTTTTTGTCTTTTTGTTCATTCATCTTTATGTTAGTACAATGGGAGTTACGGTTACTAGTAACTTTAAGAGCATTGTAAATGGATGGCAGGAGAAACACTAGTAATAATTTCAAACTAAACACTACTACTATGAAACGTACAATCAAATTTGCGGCATTTGTTCTAGTTGCAGCATTTGCTCTGGCTTTAGCAGGCAATAGCGCACAAGCACAGCAAAAGAAGGCTGAGCCATGGCCAGTACCTGCAGAATACAAGAATATGGCTAATCCTTTGGCTGGCGACGCTGCTTCCATTAAGTTGGGTAAAACCTCTTACAACAAGAACTGCGCATCGTGCCATGGCAAAACCGGATTAGGTGATGGTCCAAAGGGGCGTAGCCTAAAAACTTTCTCTGGTGACTTTACTGGAGCAGAGTATCAGGGTCAAACCGATGGTGAACACTTCTACAAAACCAAAGTTGGTCGTGGAGATATGCCTGCTTACGATAAGAAGGTTCCAGATAGAGAGATTTGGGCAATAATAAATTACATGCGTACCTTTAAAAAGTAAGTGTGTTTTTTAGTGAAGGGTGGCCGTTTGCTTTTGCAAACGGCTTTTTTTTATGCCTAATTCTGCAGGAATGCCATTTATTTAGAGTGTTTCAAGAATTAGTAGTTGGGCAGGGATACTAAATATAATATGCCAGTTAATCGCATCACTTTTTATTTATGCTAGATTAACTGGTTTGGGGAATTTGTACTGCTATTCATTGACCGATACTTGTATCTTCTTAAGCAGGTTTGTTTGGTTTTGTATAACACCCTATGCGAGTAAGGCAAAGAGCTTGTAAATTCCCTTTATGCTTAGTTCTGTGTTTTCAAATAACCAAGAAAGATGAGGGTGCTTATATATATAATAAAGGTAGGCTTATTTGAGCGAGACAGTAATCAGAAATTGGTTGAAGCGTTCTCTAGTAGTGCATTGATGTTAGTTTCCGTTTTTAGGGTGCAATAGATTCGACCGATTAAAGTTTGTTGCTGATGCATTTGCCTTGAATACTCGGTTGAAAGAACAAAAAAGGCGCCAGAGCAAACTGGCGCCTTAGAATTCAATAAGGTTCTCTTACTACTTAACAGTTAGCTTTTCGATGCTATTGGTAAGAAGAGCCTCTGTGTAACCTGGGTTGTGAACACCCAAACTACGATCTTCAAGAACGGTTTGGTAGTTAAGGTATGCACCAGCTAAATCGGCAGAGTAGGTTCCGCCATTTGCTAGTCCAGTTCCTTCATTGAAAACACCCTCTGCAACAAGAATTGCTTTAAGTTGATCTAGCAACGCCTTAGTTTTGTCCTGTCTAGCGGTAACCGCTGTTTTAAGCGCGGTGGCGTCGTTATGGCATGTAGTGCAACCTGTAAGGTTAAGGGTCATGGCTCCATGGTTGTCATACGACATGCTCATTTGGTGACCACCAGCCTGAGTTCCGTAAGGAGACGACATGTGGCAAGTTACACAACCATCGCTAATCATTGTGTAGTGGCCAGTTGCTTTGTAAGTAATGGAACCAGCAACCTCATATCCGCCAGTGCTAGCAAGAATGTTAGCAACAGGGCCGTGGTGAGTGCCAAACCTGTTTGAGATGGTAACATCAGCACCACCAACCTCAGGCATAGGGCTAACTGCACGGGCTTGGTGACAGTTTGCGCAAAGGTTACTGTTTCCTTTGTCGTAGCTACCCTCTCCATGGTTTAGGTCAACTGCGGCAGTTGTGGTTAGCGCCCAGTCATCAAGAGTAAAGGTCTGGTGAATCTCATGACAAGTGTAGCAGTTTGGTTGCAAAGGATCTGAGTAAGAAGCCTCAGCAGCACCATTCTTAACCTTGTCTAGGAAACCTTGGCTTACGTGGCACTCGGTACAACCGTTACGGTTGCAGTAAGCTGCATTCTCCCCAGTAGAGTGGGTAGAGTGGTTGTACTGCAGCATCTTTGCAAGCATCATTTGGTTGCCAGTGTGGCACGCGTTACAAGCAGCAGTACCATCGGTACCATTGATGCCATCCTGTCCGTCCTTACCTGGAGTTCCAGCTGGCCCTTCACAGGACATCATTGCTAATCCAGCAACAATGAGAGCGAAAGAAAAAAGTTTATTAAACCTTTTCATAAATTATGCGTTTAGAGTTTACAGCGTAAAAATAGGCTAATAGGCTGTTTCAACACGACCTAAGGTTGGTGATATTATCTGATTATAAGGGCTGAACTAACGCTTTGTATTCCGATAAAAAACATTATCTTAGTTGATATATATCAGCAACTGTGCTGAGGTGCTGTTTTTTGAATAGTTTTGGCCAATAACTTTATGGATATGGAGATCTCACCCAAGGATTGTTCTTGTAGTAATTGCCCAAATAGATGGAGTAACTTCAATAATCTTACTCCCGAGGAATTAGATATTGTATGTAAGAATAGGTATGAAGCAAATTATAAACCTGGTGAAACCATCTTTAAAACGGGTTCGCCTACCTCTTCTGCAATTTTTCTGGTTAGCGGCTTAGGTAAAGTTTACTTAGAAGGTATCGATGGTAAAAATTTAATTATCGGTTTAGCGCAACCAGCTATGATGATTGCTGGCCCTGGTACTTTTATTGACACCAGACACCACTTTACTTTTACTGCTCTTACAGATGTTGTTGCATGCTTTATTGATCTTAGCATTCTAAAAGGGTTTATACATACAAATACAAAATTTGCCGAGGGGTGGTTAATTGATATTAGCAAAAAAGCCCTTGAGTCTCACTACCGATTGCTTAATCTTACACAAAAGAAGATGCCAGGCAGGTTGGCCGAAGCGCTGGTTTATTTTTCTGATAAACTTTATAAGAACTCAGAGTTTGATCTTCCTCTGTCGAGGCAGGAACTTGGCGATTTTACCAATATGGCTAAGGAGAGCGTTATCCGAATTTTAAAGGAGTTTGAAGACGATCACATCATCGAGATGCAGAATCAACGAATTCGAATTATGGATAAGGATAAACTTAAACTTATTTGTAATAATGGCTAGGCGATAAATAAACGCCGAATCAGCATCAGTTGCTTATTTTTTTGATTTTAGAATGCTGTCAGTTAAATATCATTCTGTTTCCCGATAAACCTCACCCTCTGTTTATGCGTGAGGTTTCTTTATTATTAGCATTTTGCAGCTCATTTTGCATTTTTCTGTTTTGGAAAAAGGGAATGTTAAATGAAACGGTTTTACCATTAGTACTGATTGTAACGCTTAACTAACGTAAATAATAACTACATGAAGGCGAAATCATTTTTTGTTTTCTCTCCTTGGTTCATGGGGATTTTGATGTTTGTGCTGGCAATAGTTTTAGCTGTAGCCACTTTTGTTGAGAACGATTTTGGCGCTGCAAGTGCATACGCAGTTTTCTATAACTCCATATGGTTTGAGCTCTTGTTCCTCTTGCTTGCGGTTAACCTTGTTGGACAGATTTTCATATTTAAGCTTTATCGTAAAAGCAAACTTACCATAATGCTATTTCACTTGGCTTTTATTCTCATGATTATAGGTGCGGCTGTTACTCGCTATATTGGAATAGAAGGAACACTTCACCTTAGGGAAGGAGAGAAAAAAGCGGTATTTCAATCTCGCGATAAGTATATATCCTCCGAGGTTTTCAATAGTAATGGGGATTTGCTTGCTGCGGCACATAAAAAGTTCACGGTAACTTCGCTTTCAATAGATAGCTATGCAGAGGATATTGAAACGCCTTCAGGTGATGTAAGCGTTGAACTTACAAAGTTTATGCCCAATGCCATGGAGCAAGTTGTGGAAACACCTAACGGACGACCTACTATTTCTCTTATAATCTCAAGGCAAATGGTTGGTAAGGAGTCTGTAGTGTTAACTAGTGGCGATATTTTTAACGTGAAGGGTTTAGCTCTTGGTTTTGATACTGAGAAGCCTCACGATATTAGCTTCGCTTTTAGGTCCGACTCCTTCTTTGTAAAAGCGCCTAAACCGCTAAGCGAGATGAGCATGATGTCAAAGGAAGCCGTGATTCATCCCGAAAATACATGGGTTTTATTTTCTCCAATGAAGCTATACTCCATATCGGGGATTACCATTGTGGCACAGAGTGTTTCGGCAAGTGCAACTACCGTTCCAGTGTCAGTAGATCATCAGATGCACCAGACGGGGCGTTCGGCAATGGAATTTGAGGTTACTGGTAGTGGCATAAGAACTAAGGCCTATCTGTGGACCGATAGCCAATCGGAGAGTAGTAGCGTAACGCTTAATTTGGGCGAGAGCAACCTTCGCATTATGTATGGCTCAAGAGGTGTAAAAATACCTTTTGCTGTATATTTAAATGATTTTGTACTTGAGCGTTACCCTGGTTCAAACAGCCCATCATCCTATAAAAGTAATGTTACAGTTATAGATACTGCAGGGGCAACTGAATTTCCATTCTCCATTTACATGAATAATATTTTGAAATACAAGGGATTCCGGTTTTACCAGATGTCTTACGATCAGGACGAACTGGGTACTGTGCTATCGGTAAGCCACGATAGAGCAGGTATGTTAATTACATACATAGGTTACGCACTTTTGTTTCTATTCATGTTCTTATCCATTTTTAACCCAAAATCGGCGCTTTGGCAAGTAACCCCTTCGTACTGGACAAGCCTTGCACGGAAAAGTTCTGCTGTTATTGTGCTTATGGTAACACTTGGTTTAGGCTCTACCTTTGCATCGCCTAATGTAGTGCCTCTTGACAAGGCTCTTGCTGACGAGTTTGGCAAAGTGCTAGTTCAGGATCAAAAGGGAAGAACAAAGCCTTTTTACACCCTAAGCCATGATGTTGTTCGGAAAATAACTCGTAAGAATGAGTTCATGGGCTTGTCGTCCATGCAGGTTTTTCTTGGTATATATTCCGACTTTGAGAATTGGAAAAATGTACCTATGATTAAGGTTTCCAATGCTGAACTGGCTCGAGTGCTTGGAGTATCGGGTAGCTATGCGGCTTTTACCAATGTTGTTGATATGAACAATCCAATGGGCGGCTACAAGTTGTCCCGTTTGGTTCAAGAAGCATACGCAAAACCAGAGTCGCAGCGCACTAAGTTCGATAAAGAGGTAATAAAGGTAGATGAGCGGGTTAATATTCTTTACATGATATACTCTGGTGACTTTATGAAGGTATTCCCCATTAAGGATGATCCTTCGCACAAGTGGGGGACGCCAGAAGAAGCTTTGCCGTTTGCTACAAGTGCCGATGACTCTTTGTATGTAAAGAACGTGTTGGGGCTTGTTATGAGTGGAATTAAAAGTCCAAATGCACGCGCATTGGAAACCAAGGAGTACATAGAATCGCTGGCTTTGTACCAGAAAAGCCATGTAACATATCAACTTCAATCCGACAGCAGGATTAAGGCCGAAATCTTTTACTATAAAGCAAAGATATTTGAGCGCTTGTTCCCATTCTACGCAGTACTGGGACTTGTTATGATTTTCACCTTAGTGTTTGCTATTGTTTCGGGTAAGAGCCAAGTTAAGGGCATGATACGGATTTTAACCTACGTGCTTGCAGTTGGTTTTGCATTCCATACACTGGCATTGGCCGTTCGCTGGTATGTGTCTGGACATGCGCCTATGAGCAATGGATACGAATCTATGATTTTTATTTCGTGGGTTACCCTACTGGCAGGATTTGTTTTTAATCGCAAATCTAAATTTGCCCTATCGGCAACGGCAGTATTGGGATCGCTAACTTTAATGGTTGCCCATTTAAGTTTTATGGATCCTGAGATAACAAGTTTAGTTCCTGTTCTAAAGTCGTACTGGTTAACCATTCATGTATCTGTAATTACAGGAAGCTACGGTTTCTTTGGGCTCACTGCAATTCTTGGTTTATTGGTGATGATATTGTACTCTCTGGCTGGAAAGCAGAACCTACAAAGAATAAATACAACAGTCGATGAACTTACCGTAATTAGCTACCAGAGTTTAACCCTAGGATTATACTTTTTAACCATTGGAACATTCCTTGGTGCAATTTGGGCTAATGAATCGTGGGGCCGTTACTGGGGCTGGGATCCGAAGGAAACATGGTCGCTTATTACTATGATTGTTTACACCTTTGTAGTACACTCCCGAATGATTAAAGGGTTTAAGGGCATGTTCACATACAATGTAATGGGCTTGTTTGCCTTCTCATCTGTACTAATGACCTACTTTGGAGTTAACTACTACCTATCAGGCTTGCATTCCTATGCAGGAGGCGATCCTGTTCCTGTTCCTACTTTTGTTTATGTTTCGGTGGTGGCGTTAGTGTCAATAACCATTTTTGCTTACCGTAACTATAAGAAGCTACATAGCTAAACCCTTTGGCCTTTTGTTAAGCCCTTTGCGAAGTAATCTCTCCACTTTCAAAGGGCTTTTTTATTTCTCATTTCGGCTTAAGGAGAGTATTCTTAGCTGCGTTTACCATATTTTTCATAACTTGATTCTTTAATTGATAACCTGAAAATCAGTATAAATACCATGAAAAAGATTGCAAAATCAATAGTTGTAACATGTTTATGCTTAATGAGTGGATCCACAATGGCTCAGCTAACAGTTGATGGACAATTTAGAACAAGAGCCGAGTACCGAGATGGATACAAAGCATTAGCGCAGGAGAGCAGTTATGCAGCACCAATTGTGTTGCAACGCTCTAGGTTGATTCTTGGGTACTCTGACGATGCATTTACCTTTAAGTTTTCTGGTCAAGATGCTCGTGTTTGGGGGCAAAATGCAACAAGCACAGCCAATAATACAACTCACATTTTCGAGGCATGGGCTGGCTATGCCTTTAACGCAAATTGGGCGCTAAAGGTGGGTAGGCAAGAGCTAAAGTATGACGATCAGCGTTTGCTTTCGCCCAAAGAGTTTAGCTTAACAGGCATTTCTTACGATGCCGCTTTGCTTAAGTTTGATAACAAGGAGACTGCCACATCATTGCATTTTGCTGCAATGATAAATAGTAATGCTCAGGATCTTTTTCTTACCAATTATACAGGAGGCCTTTCCAAGTATATGGCTTTTGTTTGGTTCCAAAAGGCTCTCTCGGAGTCATTTGTAGTAAATGCCATTAATTTTATGGATGTTACGCAGAATTCTGGTGACCCTCACATAATGTATGCTCGCAATACAATAGGAGGGAATGCTATTGCTAATACCCAGTCTATGGTTGGCGGCCGGTTAGGTGCTTACTACCAGTTTGGAAATGTGCAGCGCGTTGGTACATTCACATCTACTAGGGTAAGCGCTTACGCATTCAACGCATCGGTATGGGTTAAGCCCTCCAGCAAGCTCAGCCTTACGGCTACCATTGATGCATACTCGGGGCAAGATTGGAGCAATGCCAGCCCATCCCAAAGAACATCGTTTAACCGCCTACTAAACGCTGGTCATGCCCATTTAGGTTTTATGGACTACTTTACATCGGCAAGCCTATCGGAGGTAGTGGGGGCTGGTCTATATAATTATTTTGTACGTGCCGATTTACAATTGAGTGAAAAATCGTCGGTGCAAGCAACGGCAAACTACTTTATGCTTGAAAAGGGCTACTTGCCTGGAGGCGTAAAGGTAGATAAAGGGTTGGGAACCGAGTTCGATTTAGTTTTTAGCTACAAGGTGGCAAAGAATCTTTCGGTACAGGCTGCGTGGATGTTTATGCTGCCAACGGAGACCCTTGAGGCTATTCAGGGGCTTGCTCCCAATACAGGGGAGTTCTCTCACTATGCTTACGTATCATTAAACTTTACACCAAACTTTTTTAAGTGGAGTAAACCAGCGGGTGAGTAAAACGTGTTTCGCAGCATATAATTAGCCCTTTTCTAACCCGAAAAGGGCTAATGCATTTAAGTAAAACGCATAAAATCAGCGTATAATAATTCTGTTTAGCGTAGGTGTTGTTGCACAACATTATTTAGAATGATTACAATTTTGTTAGCGCGCTAACATTGTTTTTCGGCAAACAAAAACCTGAGTATATTTGTGGAAAATTTTGTTAGCCTAAAGAGTTGATTAGTATTGGCTATTTGAAAATTAATACCAGCTGTGATGCCCGGAAAAATGAAGCTAAATCAGATAGTTGAAGTGCTCCAAGCAAAAGTGGTTTGCGGTAGCGAGCTGCTAAATACTGAGGTTGAATTTGCTTTTGCCTCAGACCTAATGAGCGATGTGCTAACTATACAGGCAGATAACCTTCTACTAATTACTGGTTTGGCCAACGTGCAGGCTGTAAGAACCGCCGAAATGTCCGATATTAGCGCCATTGTTTTTGTTAGGAACAAAAAAGTTAATGACGATATGATTGAGCTAGCCGAAGAGAACGGAATGGTGCTTATAGAGTGTGCTAGCTCGATGTTTAAGGCAGCGGGTTTGCTGTTTGGACAGGGCTTAAAGCCAGTTTACTAATTAGAAAACTAGGAGCAAATGCATTTTGAGTATAAGGTGCAAGGAGGAGATTTTGCTAGGGCTGGACTTGCTTCGAGCCAAGTAAAAAAGGTGCTCAAGCAGCTTAACGTTGATGCTAAGGTTATTAAGCGTGTTGTTGTTGCAATGTATGAGGCAGAAGTTAACATTGTTGCCCACGCGTATCAGGGTACTATAAATGTTGATATTGATACTGAGCGTATAGTTTTGAATCTTAAGGACCATGGCCCTGGTATTCCCGATATCCCACTTGCGATGCAGCGTGGATACTCTACTGCTTCGCCAGTAGTAAGGGAGATGGGCTTTGGTGCTGGTATGGGATTGCCAAATATTCAAAGCAATGCCGATGAGTTTAAAATAACCAGTGAGGTTGGTAAGGGAACGAATTTGGAAATTATTGTGTACTTAAACGTCCCACAAGAATAGCAGAGGAATGGAGAACCAGTTTTTTCACCATGCATTAAAGATTCTTCGCGATGTGTGCATCGGCTGTTCACATTGTATGCGGGTTTGTCCTACAGAAGCCCTAAGGGTGAAGGATGGGAAGGCTGTTCTTTATGAGGATAGATGTGTTGATTGTGGTGAGTGTTTCCGTGTATGTCCTGTAAATGCTATTATTATTGAACAGGACGACTTCTCCAAAATTTTTGGGTATAAGCATAGAGTTGCTCTGGTTCCTGCCGTACTCATGGGGCAGTTCCCTGAAGAGCTATCTCCTAGTGAAATATATAGCGTCCTTTTAGAACTGGGCTTTACCGATGTTTACGAAGTTGAAAACTCCGTTGAGGTTCTTGTAGATGAGGTTAATGCCTATGTTAGCAATAGGGAACATGAACAGCCAATAATATCATCCTTTTGTCCTGCCATTATCCGCCTTATTCAGGTAAAATTCCCTTCGTTGGTCGATAACATAATGCTGCTAAGGCCCCCGCTTGATGTGTCGGCTTTATACTGCAAGAAACAGCTTATGGACAAGGGTATTGCCGAAGATGAAATTGGCATTTTTTACATCACTCCATGTGCAGCAAAAATTGCAGCCATTAAAAGCCCTGTAGGCGAGGATAGATCAGAGGTTACAGGGGTAATTAACATGGATCTTATTTACAATCGCGTGTTACGAACCCTAAAGCAAAAAGGGGTAGAGTCTTGCGTAGTTCCTGAAAAAACTAGCCTAACCGAACGCTCAATACTATGGAGCCTTACTAATGGTGAAGCAGCCCATGTTAATGGCCGCTGTATGGCTATTGATGAAATCCACAACGTGATAGAGTTCCTAGAGAAAATTGAGAGCGAAGAGATTACCGATATCGATTTTCTGGAGCTTAGAGCTTGTGACGAGAGCTGTGCTGGTGGAGTGCTGGCTGCGGGGAATCGCTTCCTTACCGTAGAGAAACTTAGAAGTAGAGCAGTAAATATAAAAGCAGAGGAGGAGACGCTGCCCGATCCTTCCTGGAAAGATATTACTGAGTATAAGGGTTACCTAACATCAATGCTGGCAATACAGCCTGTAACGCCACGTTCTATGCTTAAGTTAGATGAGAATATGGCTAAAGCCATGAAAAAGATGGAACGGGTTAGGCGTATTATGTGCTTTTTGCCAGGGATTGATTGTGGTACCTGTGGTGCACCATCGTGTCAGGCATTGGCAGAGGATATAGTGCAAGGAAAAGCTGCCATATCTCACTGCATCTTTATTCAGCGAAACATGGAGCAGACCCGAAAGTTACACCCAGATCATGCTTACCGAATAATGGAGAAGATTTGGGGCAAGGATCGATTTACAAAGAATTGCAATAAAAAGTAGGCTTGGCCTTTGTAGCTAACCTAAACACAAAATAGAGAGTATGACAGTTGCTGATATTGTTACAGCCTTAAACCTTGAGGTTCTTTCGGGAGCAAAAGGGCTTCAGCGTGAAGTAACAGGAGGATACACCTCCGATTTGCTAAGTGACGTTATGGGATTTGCCGATGCTGGTGCCGTTTGGGTAACATTGCAAACCCACAAAAACGTAATGGCTGTTGCCTCCCTAAAGGAGCTAGGTGCCATAGTGCTTGTTAAGGGCTTTAAGCCAGAACCAGACACCGTTGAGCAGAGCAACGAGGAAGAAATTCCTGTTCTGGGAACGGATTTGAGCGCATTCGAAATTACTGGTAAACTATATAACTTGCTTAATCAGTAATGAACTTGTACCGAGCCGATTTGCATATGCACACTGTTTTATCACCCTGTGGCGATTTAGACATGAGCCCAGTTAACTTGGTGAATCAGGCGGCAAGCTGCGGTTTGGACATTATAGCCATAACCGATCATAACTCAACCCTACACGGCCCTATTGTTAGGAGACTGGCCAAAAGCAAGGGGATTATGGTTCTTTATGGTGCAGAGGTTACAACAAAGGAAGAGGCGCATTGTGTTTGCTTGTTCGACACAGAGGAACAGCGAATGGTTTTTCAGGAGTATCTAGAGACTCATCTTCCCAATATTCCCAATAACCCCGACGTATTTGGGTACCAGGTGGAGGTTGATGAGAACGATGAGATACTTCAGGAGATTGAGCCGCTGCTAATATCTGCGTTAGATGTTGGGGTAAACCAAATTGAGGCCTATGTCCATAAGCTGGGAGGGTTGTTTATTCCGGCTCATGTTAACAAAACAAAGTATAGCCTTATAAGTCAGCTTGGCTTTGTGCCTTTCGACTTAAAGTTCGATGCCCTTGAGCTGTCGCAGCACACTACTGTAGAAGAGTTTAAGGCAAAGAACAGCTACCTGAAAAGCGCCCGATTTATAAGGAGTTCCGATGCTCACATGTTAAGCCAAATAGGCTCCGCCTTTACTACCTTACAAATGGAGCACCGTACATTTGATGAGCTACGTAAGGCGTTGAACGGGATTGATGGACGCGATATTATTCAGTAATAAGGTTATGAAGGACTTATCGTTACATATTCTTGATATTGCACAGAACTCAATAACTGCTAAGGCTACATTAATTCAAATAGCCATAGTTGAGGATACTGTTGCCGATACGTACACCATAACCATTACCGATAACGGGTGCGGCATCCCTCCCGAAATGCTTGCAAAGGTTACCGACCCTTACACAACGTCGCGTACCACCCGAAAGGTTGGACTGGGCATTCCGCTCTTTAAGCAAAATGCTGAGCGTACCGGAGGGCAGCTAACCCTTGAATCCGAAGTGGGGAAGGGAACTGTACTAACTGCCGTTTTTGTTCGTTCAAATATCGATAGGCCTATTCTAGGCGATATTGCCGGAGTGGTAGTAATTCTGGTCTCGGCCAACCCTAAAATCGACTTTGTTTACTCACATAGCGTAAACAGTAATTGTTATGTTTTTGATACCCGTGAAGTGCGCGAAGCCCTTGATGGTCTGCCCCTAAACGAGCCCTCTGTTATCCCTTTACTAAAGGAGATGATAGCATCGAATTTAGAAGAGTTACAAATAGGGTAGAGTAGGCTATAAAACATAACCATAATAAGGTAAATGTGTTACAATTGAGATAAATTTACGGTCTAAAACTTATAATTTGTTTTTTTAATTCAAATATTTTAGGAGAGAAAAGTATGGCAAAGGTTAAATCACTAGCCGATCTTAAGAAAATGAAGGAGCAGCTTCAGTCTAAGGTTGACTTGAGAGAAAAGGGTGAAGACCCCGAGAGCCGCGTTCAGATAAAGGTAGCCATGGCTACTTGCGGAATTGCCTCGGGTGCTAAAACCGTGATGGACTACTTCCTCGAAGAGCTGGACAAACGCAGCATCGATGCAGTTATTACCCAAACGGGTTGCATGGGCTATTGCTACGCAGAGCCTACAATTGAAGTTAAGCTTCCTGGTCAAGAGCCTGTTGTTATTGGCTACGTTGACGTGAAGAAAGCTGACGAAATTATCGAGAAGTACATCAAGAACGGTGAATTGGTTGATGGTATCATCCCAATGAACTACAATACTATCGACAATCAATAACCGCATAGGAGGACTAAAGAAATGGCAAAATATAAAATGCATATGCTCGTTTGCGGTGGTACGGGATGCCGTGCTTCAGCAAGTGATGCCATAGTTGAGACGCTTAAATCTGAACTTGCGGCAAAGGGAATGGAAAACGAAGTTCAGGTTATTATGACTGGTTGCTTCGGTTTCTGCGAAAAAGGCCCAATTGTAAAGGTATTACCAGATAACACGTTTTACACTCAGGTAACTCCTGCCGATTCAGCAGAGATAGTTGCAGAGCATATTGTAAAAGGTCGTAAGGTAAATCGCTTACTATATACCGATCCTGAGAACAAGCAGCACATTAGCGACTCTAAGCACATGGGCTTCTACAAGAAGCAGCTACGTATTGCTTTAAGGAACTGCGGTGTTATTAACCCAGAGAATATCGACGAGTATATTGCTCGCGATGGTTACCAAGCTATTGGTAAAGTGTTTGAGATGGGCGCCCAGGCAACCATTGAGCAGATGAAAAAATCTGGTCTTCGCGGTCGTGGAGGTGGTGGTTTCCCTACTGGACTTAAGTGGGAGATTGCTAGCAAGAACCATGCGGACCAAAAGTACGTGGTATGTAACGCCGATGAGGGAGACCCAGGTGCGTTTATGGACCGCTCTATTCTTGAGGGTGACCCACACTCTGTAATTGAGGCGATGACCATTAACGGTTTCTGTATTGGTGCTACCAAAGGTTTGGTTTACATCCGTGCAGAGTATCCTTTGGCTATTAAGCGTCTTCAGATTGCTATCGATCAGGCTCGTGAATACGGTCTTTTGGGTAAAGATATTCTTGGTAGCGGTTTCGATTTTGATATGGAGCTACGCTATGGTGCTGGTGCATTTGTTTGCGGTGAGGAAACTGCCCTTATCCACTCTATGGAGGGTGAGCGTGGTGAGCCAACCGTTAAACCTCCATTCCCTGCAGAGAGCGGTTACCTTGGTAAGCCAACCAACGTAAATAACGTTGAGACTTTTGCCAATATCCCTGTAATAATACTTAAAGGCGCAGAATGGTTCTCTGCTATTGGTTCAGAGAAATCAAAAGGAACAAAGGTTTTTGCCCTTGCTGGTAAGATTAATAACGTTGGTCTTATTGAGGTTCCAATGGGTACCACTCTTCGTGAGGTTATTTACGAAATTGGTGGTGGCATTAAGAATGGCAAGAAGTTTAAAGCGGTTCAAACAGGAGGCCCTTCTGGTGGTTGCTTAACCGAGAAACACCTTGATACCCCAATTGATTACGATAACCTTCTTGCTGCAGGCTCTATGATGGGTTCTGGTGGTATGATTGTTATGGACGAGGACGACTGTATGGTTTCTGTAGCCAAGTTCTACCTTGAATTTACCGTTGAGGAGAGCTGTGGTAAGTGTAGCCCTTGTCGTATTGGTAACAAGCGTTTGTACGAACTACTTGAACGCATTACAAAGGGCGAGGGTACTATGGAAGATCTTGACCGCCTACGCAATCTTAGCGAGGTTATTAAAGACTCATCGCTTTGCGGTTTAGGTCAAACCTCACCAAACCCAGTGCTTTCTACTCTTGATCACTTCTACGATGAATATATTGCTCACGTAACCGAGCGTAAGTGTCCTGCAGGACAATGTAAGTCTCTAATGCAGTATGTTATTGATCAGGAGGCTTGTGTAGGTTGTACCGCTTGTGCGCGCAACTGTCCTGTTAACGCTATTGCAGGCGATCGTAAGAAGCCTCATGTTATTGATACTTCAATTTGTATCAAGTGCGGTGCATGTATCGAGAAGTGTAAATTCAATGCTATTAGCATCCAATAATCGGGGGAGATTTTAATTAATGGAAACAGTAAAACTTACTATAGATAATAGGCAGGTAGAGGTTCCCAGCGGAACAACAATCTACAAAGCTGCTAAGTTGCTAGGTATTGATATCCCTGTACTTTGCTACATGGATCTTGGCGACATGAACATTGAGAACAAGCCTGGCGGATGCCGTATTTGTGTTGTGGAGGTTGAGGGTCGTAGAAATCTTGCCCCTTCATGCTCTACCACTTGCGCCGAAGGTATGGTGGTTAAAACCCACACCATGCGCGTTATTAACGCTCGTCGTACCATTATGGAGCTTATTCTTAGCGACCACCCTAAAGATTGCTTAACCTGCGCAAAAAGCGGTAAGTGTGAGCTTCAGGATATGGCTGTTAAGCTAGGTGTTCGTAACATTCCTGGTCAGGAGTACGCAGAGATGAGCACATACAAAACCGACTTCTCGCCATCAATTATTCGCGAGATGGACAAGTGTATTATGTGCCGCCGTTGCGAAACCATGTGTAACACCGTTCAAACTGTTGGTGCACTTAATGCTGTAAACCGCGGTTTTATGGCTGTTGTTGCTCCTGCTTTTGAGCAAGACCTAGAGAAGTCTCCATGTACCTACTGCGGACAGTGTGTTGCAGTATGTCCTACAGGAGCGCTTACCGAGGTTGATAGCACTCCAAAGGTTATTCGTGCACTAGCAGATCCAACTAAGACAGTTATCGTTCAAACAGCACCTGCAATTCGTGCTGCTCTTGGCGAAGAGTTTGGTATGGCTCCAGGTACCCTAGTTACTGGTAAAATGGCTGCTGCTTTACGCCAAATTGGATTCGATTATGTTTTCGATACCGATTTTGCTGCCGACCTTACCATTATGGAAGAGGGTACTGAGCTACTTGACCGTTTAACCCGCCACCTAAACGGCGATAAGAACGTGAAGTTGCCTATTCTTACCAGCTGCTGCCCAGGTTGGGTAAACTTCTTTGAGCATAACTTTAACGATATGCTAGACGTTCCTTCATCGGCTAAGTCTCCACAGCAAATGTTTGGTGCAATTGCTAAAACCTACTTTGCCGACAAAATGAGCGTTAAGCGTGAGGATTTAGTGGTTGTATCGGTAATGCCTTGCCTGGCTAAAAAATACGAAGCACAACGCGATGAGTTTAAGGTTAACGGAAATCCCGATGTGGACTTCTCAATCTCAACCCGTGAACTTGCTCACCTAATAAAAGAGTTCAACATTAACTTTGCCGACCTAGCTGACGAAGATTTCGATCGTCCTCTTGGAGAGTCAACTGGTGCTGCTGTTATTTTTGGTGCTACTGGTGGTGTAATTGAGGCTGCTGTTCGTACAGCATACGAGGTTCACACTGGTAAGAAGTTACCAAAGATGGATTTCACCGAACTTCGTGGTATGGAGGGTATTCGCTCTGCAACCATCGATTTTGATGGTCTTCCAATTAACATTGGTGTTGCTCACGGTTTAGGAAATGCCCGTAAGCTTCTTGAAGACGTTCGCTCAGGTAAAGCAAACTACCATGCAATTGAGGTAATGGCATGTCCTGGTGGATGTATTGGTGGTGGTGGTCAGCCTCTTCACCATGGCGATTCTTCTATTCTTAAGGCGCGTGCTGCTGCAATTTACCGTGAAGATGCTGAGAAGCCAATCCGTAAATCGCATGAGAACCCATACATCCAGAAACTTTACGAAGAGTTCCTTGGCAAGCCTATGAGCGAGAAAGCGCACCATTTGCTTCATACCCACTACTTCGATAAGGGTAATAAGGATATTTACATTTAACCCAGAGGAGGAATTCTAATGTCGCATATAAAAGTTGAACTTAAGAAAGAGGACGTTGCAAAGATTAAAGAGATTTGCAAAGCGTTCAACAATAACCCAGGTGAACTAATCAACGTGCTTCACAAAGCACAGAGTTACTTTGGTTACCTTCCTGCAGAAATTCAGGAAGTAGTTGCTCAGGAGCTAAACATTCCTGTTGCTAAGGTTTATGGTGTTGTAACTTTCTACTCTTTCTTCACCATGATGCCTAAAGGACAGCATCCAATAAGTATCTGTACTGGTACTGCATGCTATGTTCGTGGTGCAGAGAAGGTACTTGATGAGTTTAAGCGTATTCTTAGTGTAAACGTTGGTGAAACTACCCCCGATGGTAAGTTCTCTTTGAGCTGCTTACGTTGCGTTGGTGCCTGCGGTCTTGCTCCTGTTGTTATGGTGGGAGAGAAGGTTTACGGCCGCGTATCGCCCGATGGCGTTAAGGATATCCTTAAGGAGTACGAATAGGCTTGAGCCTTTATTATAAGAGGAGGCCGCTCATTTAGAGCGGCTTCTTTGTTTTTTATCCTAAAATGAACAGGTTGAATTGGCCTAAAAAGTAAATCCCGCATTTATGTACCACCACAAATCGTTGTTTAGGGTATTCCTTGTTCCAAACACGGTTATTGGGCCGAACAGTGTGTTTATTCCCAAACCTAGGCCATAACCCATGGTATCGAAGTAAGGATTATCTATATCAAAAAGTATATCAAGTTCATCTTCGGCGGCTTGCATGTAGTTTAACCTGCCCATAAGGTATATCTCCGAATATAGCCTAACCCTAGCTTCAGCTTTCACAATGGCGTAGTTTGGGAAAATTTCTTGTCTATATCCAAATCCGTAAAAGGTAACATCTCTATCCCTAGAGCTGTACTGGCTGCCTCCAATAAAGTAGCTATCGTAAATGGCACTTGTACCAGTTGTTATACCTGCGTTTGCCCCAAGCATAAATGTAAGATTCTTGCCCGCGCTTATGTACCTTTCGTAGTCGGCTGTAATTTTGTGGTACTGCTTTGGGTTTAGTAAACTGTTTTCTTCGGTGCTGTTGCCGCTATCGCTTATTTTAAGTAGAGGCTTGGGACTGAATGAGTAGGATAGGGAAATAAGGCTGCCCTTTCTAGGGAAGAAATTTCTATCTACTGTGTTCTTTTTTAGGGTGGCCCAAACCTTAATCCCTCCAAAGCTTAGGTTCCCAAAATCATATAGGTTATCCAGCTCAATGAGCGATTCGGTTGGGATTAGCGTAGTCCCTTCAAATGCCCCACCAATTGCTGCTTGCATGTTTTGGAATAGAGTGTACTGAAGCTCTAGTCTGCCTCCAAAGGAGTGCTCTTTAAAACCAGTAATCTTTTGGGTTGATAGGTAAAAGGGTACTTCGTTTGCGGTATAGAAAATACCTAGTTGTAGCGCTCTGCGTTGAGTTTGCCCTATGTACTGATGAAAGTTAGCCTTGAACCTTGGTAATCGGGATATCTCAAGACCAGTTGTAAAGCGACTACCAATAGTTCCCACATTATGCCGGGTGTAGTTAAGAATAAGGCTTGGCCCAAATACATTATTTGTTTGCAGAGCCGCTTTTAGTAGAGTTCTTTCTTTCTCTTGTGGGGTAAAGACCAGGGTGTGACCTTTTTCTGTTTCCTGTACCCTATACGTTACCTTATTAAAGTACATTGTTCCAAAAATATTGTTAACTGCTTCGTTAACATCAAAAAAGTCAACCTTACTGTTGGGTAAAATCTCCGATTTACCAATAACCAGATCCGAATCAATATTCTTAGAACCTTCCACAACAATTTTATTAACAAAAAAGGTAGTATCCCTATTTAACCTTTTTATTTGGCGCGGAGGGGCAATGGCATTTAGGGAGTCGGCAAGTTTTTTAAGTTCATCTTTGTAGGCAAGTGCTGCTTCGTACCCTACTTTCTCTATGTTTTTACCTTGCTCAAAGCTAGCCGTGGAATACTTTTTAAGGTCTGGGATAATAAGAATATCGCACATGCCCATATACTCCTTGGCATCCTTTATTCCCGAAAACATAGCCGTTTGCATTAGTATAGAATATACCGATTTAGCTTTGTTGGGATCGATCTCCTCTGGTAAGCCAACATAAACTCCAATAACAATATCGGCACCCATTTTTATTACCTCATCAACTGGAAAGTTATTTCCAATGCCCCCATCAACATATATGGTTGTATCGTTTTCTATAACTGGGGTAAAAAAAGCAGGTATCGCCATGCTTGCTCGCATTGCTAGCGGAAGGCTACCACTACTAAATGTTTTTATTTTGCCATGAATAATATCGGAGGCGCAACACCTAAAAGGGATTGGTAGGCTGTCGAAGTTAGTTATACTTGCAGCAGGCCATGTAAGCTCAAGAAAAAGGTTCCACAGCGCTTGGCTCTCAACCATTCCCGAGGGTAAGCGTACTTTGCTACCCTTTATCGGGAATTCGCCAATAAACCGTCCGTAATCGTGCTTCTCGTCCATGCCAATTTTGTAAAGTGGCATATTGTTGGTTAGGTAGTTACTCCAGTTTATTCTTTGGTTTATAACAGAAATCTCATCGGCAGTATAGCCCAGTGCGTACAATCCTCCCACAATGCTACCCATACTGGTTCCTGCTATATAATCGGGAACAATGCCCGCCTCTTCAAGCACCTTTATTGCTCCAATGTGCGCTAGTCCCTTAGCTCCTCCACCGCTTAGCACTAAGCCTATTTTAGGCCTTTTAGTTTTTGTTGTATCCTGAGCCGTACACGGTGTGCCTACTAGTAAAAGGAGTAGCAACGATATGGGTAATACGGTTAATTTTTTGTGTGAATTTTTCATGATATGTTGATGAAATAGAACTGAATATAACAGCCTATGGCTAAAATCAGAGCTAATTTAAATGCATTTTTAGTGCATAATTAGTTAATGCGCAACGCAACCCCTATGTTTAGCTTCATTTAGCTTGATGCTAACCAATTAGTTGTACCAATGAGAATAGCCTGCATTAGTTCTGCAAGTTTTTTATTTAAAACCATAGGAAAATCGATGTAGTGCAGTAAATTGAATACGTTTTGAATTTATGAGAGAATATGGCGAATGATGATAGCATAATCGATGGCTTACAAGGGCATCATAACCTAAACCTTTCAGAGCAGCTGGGGGCATTTAAGGCCTTGTTTGAACAGGCAACCGAACCAATACTTATTATTAGCGGTACGGTATTTATAGAGTGCAACCCAAGCGCCGAGGAGATGCTGGGGATGTTACGACGCGATATTGTTGGATGTACCCCTTTTGAAATATCGCCAGAGTATCAGCCCGATGGGATGTTGTCGTCAGAAAAGGCAAAAGCACTTATTGATGAAGCCTATAAAGGTATTCCCCAATCCTTTGAATGGGTGCACTTAAACTCACTGAACGAGGAGTTTATTGTTGAGGTAAACCTCAACCTGTTTCGTATAGGAAGTCATTCTCTAATATCGGTGTTTTGGCGTAATATAACCTTACAAAAGTACTTGAATGCCGAGCTTGCCAAGTATAGGTTGGGGCTGGAGGAACTTGTTGCCGAAAAAACGCAGAGCCTTGAGCAGCTTAACGCCGAGTATATAAAAATGAATCACTAGCGTCCGAAACTTTTCGGAAACAAGCAAAAAACAGATGAAACCCCAC